>Ga0126311_10001187_pt1 | contig 12475 bp, 10 predicted proteins | sample Plot61_FD_92539 | JGI IMG/M metagenome (GOLD analysis project Ga0126311, IMG submission 92539) | Serpentine soil microbial communities from UC McLaughlin Reserve, CA, USA - Plot61 | ecosystem: Environmental > Terrestrial > Soil > Grasslands | place: USA: UC McLaughlin Reserve, Lake County...
GCGAAGGAGGTTCCGACAAACGGCGGATTTCCTAACGAGTTAGCGAAGGTCACTTTGTATGTGCGGCCTGACCAGATCATCGGGATCGAGGCCATACAGCTCCAGGAGCGGATGCGCACAGGGATGCGGCCCGACAAATCGCGGTTAGTGCAGGAGGCCCTCGACCTGTTGATCAATAAGTACAAACCACATCATTGATGCGCACATTGGAGATTTAAACATTCATGCAAAGAGTGGCATAGTTTGAGCAGGCCGGGCCGTATGTAATAATCGGCCCTTGATCTGGCAGTCGGGAATGAGTAAAGCGTGAGTAATCGAACACTTGAGAGCCATACACAGGCCTCCGACGGCGCAAGCACAAAAGGGTAAGTAGTTGTTCCACCTTTTAGTGGTCAGCGCCCCCTCACACCCGAGCCCGCGACCTGAGCTTGAAGGGTTCATCGAAGGCTACGCGCGGCCCGGAGGATACGAGACGTTCGGCCACTCGTATTGAATTGCATGCTTCCTGAAAGGCATTTATAAGATAGGCTCATGATCGATACTTTTAATTGCCCTTCTTGCAGCGGACCGCTTCACTATGATGGAGGCAGCGTGACCGTTCGCTGCCAGTTCTGTCACAACTCCATCATCGTGCCGGAAGAATTGCGTCAGCCATCTGTAGCGCCCGCCGCGCGGCCTCAACGTGCGGGCAGCTTGCGGTCGATTCTCTTACTCTCAATTTCACTGGTTGTCATAGTAGTTGTAATTGGCGGGATTCTTGGCTTGTCGAGGTGGAAGCAAGCGCCTGCCATACCCCCCTCCAACCCTCCCTCGAAGCCTATTGTTCCCTCTGTAAATACGCCGGTTTCAGGCGCAGCGCAGAAGACAGGGCTTTTCAGCCTCGCGCTCTCATTTGGCAGCAGAGGCCAGGGGCCCGGGTTGTTCGATGACGCCCGAAGCATCGCGGTCGATGCTTCGGGGAATATCTATGTTGGCGAATATAGCGGCGGGCGCATCCAGGTATTTGACGAAGCAGGAAAGTTCATCACACAATGGACGGCCGACGCTAAATGGCCATTGCGCGGGATGGCGTCGGATCGTAAGGGTGTCCTCTATGTCGTGCAGCGCGGGGCTATTATTCGCTACGAAGGCTCCACCGGCAAGACGTTGGGACAGGTGCCCTACGGCGTCGGCGCCGGGTTCGACGACGTGGCAGTTACAGCCGACGGCGGGCTGGTAGCCGCCTGGCAAGGGCACCGTGACGACATCGTCCGATTCGACCGAGAGGGTGCGCCAGTCGGGGTGATTCGAAACGCCGTCAGCGGGCAGACCGAGAGTTCGGAGTTAGCGAATCGGGTGGCCGTCGACGGGCGCGGCAACATCTACGTTCTGGGTACGTTTAGCAACTCAGTCTTTAAGTTCTCGCCCGAAGGTAAATTTATCACGAGATTCGGCGGCCAGGGCAACGGGCGAGGGCAATTCAGCGCGCCTTCGGCGATCGGCGTCGACGGACAGGGCCGAGTATACGTATGCGACTTCGGAGGGGTGCAGGTGTTTGACGGAGACGGGCGATACCTCGACCTGTTGAAAGTAGAAGGGGCAGCCTCGGGCCTGGCCTTTAATGACAGGAATGATTTGTTTGTCGTAGCGCGCGAGAAAGTCTTGAAGTTTATTATAAATAAGCCCTGAGGCGGTCGAGTTTTGCTTCTTTTGAACGTTCCGCTATAACTCCAGGGCCGATATTGTTTCTGATAACGGACCTGCGGCAGCTGGCCGGCTGATGTATTTCAGAGGGGCCCGATGTGGCATAGGTTCAAGGGAGCTAATCGAGTAATACCTTGATTGCGGCCATGAGCAGTAATTCGAGGAAATCACGTTGGTCGCGATTGTCTTCTACTACAAGGATATTAGCGGGCATCACTATCCTCCTAAAGGGGAGGAACACTCAACCGTTTAAGACACAGTTTCACTCTAATATTTGGCAGGGTCAGGGGGTTGACACGCTTTGTAAGATTGATATACTGCGGTTGTCAAATCAGGCTGTTTGTAAAGCAGGAGAATAATATGAGTATTCAAGTATCCACCTCCCCCGCTGGATATGCTCAGGGCCCGGAGAAGAAAGGGCGAAAACATATTCTCTGCATTGATGACAATCTGGATACGGTCGAAATATTGGGCCTTTCGCTTGGCTCGGCCGGTTATAGAGTAACGACAGCAGTCGATATAGCTGACGCTTTAACCCTGGTCAATAACCTCGTCTTTGACTTAATTATTCTCGATGGTGCTTTCCCGGATGGGGATGGATTTTATGCATGCGGGGAGATTCGCAAACATACCCCGGAGACCCCGATAGTATTCCTATCTGCACTCGCCTTTATATCTGACATCGAGGCCGGAATAGCTGCGGGCGCGCAAGCCTACCTCGTCAAGCCGGTCGAGTTGGATGTGCTTCAAAAAACCATAGCTAGATTCGTCAAATGATTAATGAGTCGCGTTGCAAAGCCAGAGGTGTTGGAGATGAAATGTGGTACCCCCGGCGCGACTCCAACGCACGAGCTTAACACCGCATGAACCCGAGCCCGCAATCATATCTCGCATGGTACATCCCGGCGCTCGGCGCCCGGTGATGCGAGACGCGAGGCGCTTCATTCGATCACAGACGTGTCAAGAACTATGTGCCCCGCCTCACGTACCCTATGTTTGAAGGTTTTTATAGTCATAAATAGGAGACACAGATATGTTCTGCCCGAATTGCGGAAGAGATAACTCGCATGAAAGAAAGTTTTGCGCTTCTTGCGGCACTAACCTGGAGGCTGTATCCCAGGCATTAAATGGGAATAGGGACGATTTCTTTACTAAGACCGATGCGGCACTTGATCAGTTGGTAGCCAGATACTCTGAACACGTCTTCAAAGATGCGCCCTCCAAACTTAATGACAGAGAAGTGAGCAACTCCTGGAAGATCCTTGGGCAAGGTGTTGTGACTTCGTTTGTAGATATAATTCTTTTCAGCCTGATGTGGAATATACTCCCGTTACGGTTCCTGATTCTTTTGATCTCTACCCCCTTCAGGCTGCTTTCACAACGAAAAAATGGACCGGTGATTACGACAGCAGGACTTGAGGAACACAAGAGGCCAGGTCTGGCTGAGGCCTCATCAAACGAAAGGCTGCCGGGAACATTTCCGAGCGTAAGTGAACACACTACCCGGAACTTGGAAGAATACCGTCAGCCGGAGCGAAACCAAATCGCAAGAAGAGATTAGTTGGTGATGTACCTGGAGCTTAGGTAATTGAGAAGAAGAGGCGACAGGTACAAGCGATGGCGGTCAGATGTTCGGCGGCCCGTTTACGCTGATCGTTAGACAGCACTACTGGAAGGTAACAGGGTCTTAAAAAGGCACGAAGGAGTAAATGCTTTGGAGTCTCCCGTCTCATTGATGATCTTGATAGCCGGGCCATATCGGTCCGGTACGGGCGATGACCCTGCAAAGCTCGCAGCTAACGTCAAAGCTATGGAAGCATTCGCACTGCCGATCTTTCGCGCGGGCCACATCCCTGTAGTCGGGGAGTGGCTCGCACTGCCTCTGGCCACCCTGGCGGGCTCGCAAGGAGTTGGGGACGAGATATTCAATGAAATTTTTCACCCCATCGCTGAGAGAATCTTGGCGCGCTGCGACGGGGTACTGCGGGTCGGTGGCCCCTCCCGGGGAGCGGATCAGATGGTTGAGATTGCCCGGCAGAAGGGGCTGCGGACATTCCGCCGGCTACAAGAGGTGCCGGGCTGTGAGAGCATACCTGAGGCCATATCGTAGGTGCGGGGTGCGGAGCACGCGCCGCCTAACACCCCCATGCGCCCGACGTAGTTCGCCTCGAGAAGGGTCACACTGGAGGACCCGAGTCCGGGGTGACGGAACATCTCGTGAACCTGATCGTATCAGTGAAAGCCGGCGACACCCAGAAGCAATTACAATGGTCAGAAGGAGAAGACAATGAAGTCACGATTTCTAACTTCAATTGCAGCGCTTTGTTTATGCTGCCTGGCCGTCCATACGAGTTCTGCCAGGATGGGCACTTCGACTTCCGACTGGCCTCAGTGGCGAGGCCCGCAACGTAGCGGGATATCGTCGGAGACCGGCCTCCTTAAACAATGGCCGGCTGAGGGACCGAAACTGCTCTGGCAAGTGAACGATATAGGAGACGGCTATTCGACGCCGGCGGTTGTCGGGACGCGGATCTACCTGATGAGCAACCGCGGCATGGAGAATGAGTTCGTTCAGGCTCTCTCAACTCAGGATGGAAAACCCATCTGGACAGCGCGCGTCGGCAACGTAGGCAGCCCGCAAGACTTCCTTTACGGGAAGGCCCGGTCCACTCCGACCGTTGACGGAGATTCCATCTACGCGCTGGGCTCGGACGGCGACCTCGCCTGCCTTGAGACCCGCAGCGGGAGGATTCGATGGCAGAAGAGCATCCGTAAAGAGTTCGGCGGCCAGCCGGGCATATGGGCATATGCAGAGTCTCCGTTGGTTGACGGTGACGTCGTTGTCGTAACCCCCGGCGGCCCGCAGGCCACAATGGTGGCGTTGAACAAAAGAACCGGCGCGGTCATTTGGAAATCGGCGGTCCCGGGCGGCGACCCCGCGGGTTATGCATCGGCGGTTGTCGCTCAAGTGGGCGGCCGCAAACAATACGTGCAGTTTTTGAGCAAGGGCATAGTCGGAGTTGATGCGAAGACCGGCCAGTTCCTCTGGCGCTATGCGGAGCCGGTCAAGGGCATGGCACAAATGGTGACTCCGGTCGCGCGCGACGGGTATGTGTACGGCGGGGGGCATGGCGTCGGAGGTGGACTCGTCCGCTTAAAGTCGGAAGGCGGCGGAGTCTCCGCAGAGCAGGTCTACTTCGAGCGCGGCCTTCCGAACAGCATGGGTGGGTCGGTGCTGGTTGGTGAATATCTTTACGGCACGGCGGGCGCGGGGCTGGTCGCGGTTGAGTTCACTACCGGTAAGGTGAAATGGCAGGCCGAGAGTATCGGCAGGGGTTCGTTAGCCTACGCCGATGGGCTCCTATATCTTCACGGCGAGAACGGAGAGCTCGCGTTGGTGGAGGCTACCCCGGAAGCATATCGCGAAAAGGGCCGATTCACTCCGGCGGCTCAGCCGACGCGTAGGCGCCAGGGGCCATATCCGGAGAAGTCGTGGACGTATCCGGTCATCGCTAATGGGAGGCTTTACATTCGCGATATCGGGACATTATGGGCCTATGACATCAAGGCGAGCCGTTAGACGCCTGATTCCGCACAAGCTGAGCCCCAATCACATGCCCTGTGCAATGCTGAGCCTTCCTCAGGAACATTACTGGTGGAGCAGTGTCTAAGTCTTCAGCGCCGTACTAAAGCCACTTCTTACCGTAATGGAGCTGCTATGAGGACTGAAGAGACCGAATTAACAGACACGAAAAAGCCTAAAATGCCTTCGCCAAACATAAACATTACACCTCTGGTGGATGTTCTCCTGGTACTGCTGATCATCTTCTTTGTAATTCAGCCACAACGAGAGGCGAAATTCGAATCCCACATACCTCGCAAGCCAGATCAGGAAGTCGAGGGCACAACCCCTCCTGCAGACTTGCTTATGGTAGATGTGAAATCCGGGGCCGGACTCGACCAGAGGGTCGAGTTAAACTCACAGCCTATGTCTCTAGTAGAACTGGGCTCTACCCTAAAGGGTCTGCTAGAACAACGGCCCGGAAGGACAGTATACGTTAGAGCACCAACGGGGAAGAGGTATGGTGAGGTAGTACAAGTAATCGACGTAATTAAGGGAGCCGGAGCAGAGCTGATAGGGCTTCAAATAGATTTCCTGTCATAAAGAAGGCAACTAACAACCGCGCGCAACAGAGGATTCCGATTACGCGTTTTTGTACGATGGGAGCAAGGAGCGGTACTCTATATTCTTGCGGACGCTCCGGCAGATGCGAGACTTGAGGCGGTATCCAATGCCGGTCACGATCAATAATCCCCAACAGGTCAACATAGCGGAGGCTGCGAAGCCAGCCCCAGATGCGGAAACCTCCAACGAAGCTTCTTGTAAGAAAAATGGCGTGGAATATAATCAACGCAAATCCCAATAAGGAGAGAGATAGATGCGGAAACCTTTCGTGCTTGCTTTGATCGTAATACAAATGGCGGTCACCCTGTTTCAAGCTGAGGCACGAAAGCAACTGTCCTCTCATACTGCGCTCTCCTCATCTGAACAAGTGTTTAACGAAGCTCTCTTTATAAAAGATGTGGCGGCTCGGTTCTCTAATGACGATCAGTTTTTTTACACCCTTAATGCCGACGGTCAAGTAAATGTTTATGACTCGCGACATAAGCTCTTGCGCATAGTTCCATGTCATACACAGTCTTCTGATTCCATCGCCGTAGACTCTGAAGGTCAAATTTACATCGCCGATTCCACAATGAATCAGGTCAAGGTGCTTAGCCCCAAAGGCGAAGTAATTAAAACTATTTCTGTTGACCGACCGCTTTCCATCGCCGTGCTCGGAAACGGAAAGATCATTATTTCGTCAATTTCTAATTCTTCGGTTTTGCATTTGTATGATTCATCCGGACAAAAAATCAGGAGCTTTGGAACCATCAAACAATTCGCTCAAGACAGTGAGGCGCAGAACAGATTCCTCAACAGAGGAAAAGTTCTGGTTGATTCCTCCGATACGATTTACTACGTATACAAGTTTGCTCCTACCCCAATCGTCCGAAGATTTTCTAAGAATGGCAAAATGCTTTCTGAGTTTATAGTCGCGGGTAATGCGATTGATCTACAGCTTAATGTAGCTCAAGAGTTCTTGAGAAATAGGTCTTCAAAAAAGGTGGGAGGTGTAAGTATCATCAACTCTGCCTTTATTGATCCAGAAACCAATCACCTTTGGATCGGCATGAATGGATCGTCGGATTCAGGAGTAGTGTATAAGTATGGCCCTGATGGAAAGAAACTCCAGGAATATAGTTTTACCGTTAATTCTCGCACGCAATCATCAAAGGTGATCACCGGGGTAAATCAGGTGATGGTGAGAGCGCCTACGATATATTTTTACGTTTCAAGGTACATTTCTCTTTGATCTCAACCAGAGCGCCCCTATTACAGAGGTTCAACTTCAGACGGCTACATGTCCTGTAGCAGTGCCTGGTTTTGTTATTCCATCCAAAGTGCCACTCACAAATAGAACTTGACACCGAAGCTCTATTGAGCGGGGCCGCGAAGGCTTCATATCACCTGTGTTTATCCAGAAACAGGGTATTGACGCAGATCGGAGCGTTTATCTCACACGCTACACAGCGGTATTACAAACTTCGGTCTTCAATGCGCGATAGACCTTTTCCAGAAGGTGCTCCACAGCCAGTTTCCGAAACTCTCCATCGGCCATAAGCCTGCCAAAAATTTCCTCGTTCCCGTCCATCCGGTCAATCACGAGTCCTTCAAAGGCTTTCTCAAATACATAGCGAAAGTCGTCTTTTGAGTTTGCCGCTGCCGCTTTTTTTAGCGTTTCACTCTCAATCGCTTCCTCTTGAATCTGGTCAAAGAAAAGCTGATCGGCCTGGGTGAAGTCCGTTCCAAAGCGCCCGTTTAGAATATCAATGAGTTCCGAGAGTTTGATTTCCGAGTCTTCCTGCCCGGTGCCTACGTCGCTGGGGCCTTTGAGCGGTTTGCCGTCGCCAGTGTTGAGGTCAATTTGACCTTCACTGATTTTTTGCAGGCGGTAATACTGCAACTCGACTTCGTCTTCGAGGTGATAGCCGGGGCCGGTGTCGCGCTTTGGCAATTTGGTCAGCAAAAAGCGCAAATAGGTATAGAGCTGTTCCAGATCAGAATCCTGATATGGGATCACCTGTGACAAAAAACCATACATATTGCGGAAGTTCACCAGCAACGTTTTTACTTCCTCACGCTCTTCTTCGTCGCGTTCGTTGAATCGCTCCACGGCCTGATCGAGGATGCCGTTCATTTCGGCATGGTCATGAACAGTCTCTTTGCGCCTCGGCCTGAAATAGACCGCACAAAAGGCTTTCACTTCCTCTTCGTGGATCAAGCGGGTTTCCTCAATCTGATGCTGAAGCCGGTATAAGTGTTGCGCATCTGTCAGCGGCTCTGACGGAGTGTCTTTATAGTAGGGCTTGAACGCTTTGTAGATTTCTTCGGGTTTGTTGCGAAAATCAAGGATGAATGTGTCTTCTTTGCCCGCGCAAGTGCGGTTGAGACGCGAAAGCGTTTGCACGGCCTGTAAGCCGGTAAGTTTTTTGTCCACGTACATCGTATGCAGCAACGGTTGATCAAAGCCTGTCTGATATTTTTCTGCGACGAGCAACACTTGATATTCTTGGCTGTCGAATCGTTCCGGCAACTCGCTTTCCTTAACCCCGCAGTTCATTCCGACTTCCGTATAAGTTTTCCCCTTCACGTCAGGGTCTTCGACAATGCCGGAAAACGCCACTAGCGTTTTTACATCGGTATAGCCTTTTTCGCTGATGTAACTGTCAAAGGTCTGCTTGTAACGCACCGCGTGCAGCCTGCCTTCGGTCACGACCATTGCTTTTGCTCGTCCGCCGATTTTGTGTTTTACGTGCGTGCGAAAGTGTTCGACCATCACTTCGGTTTTCATCCGCAGGTTCACTTCGTGAAAGGTCAGCGTTCTTGCCAGAGCGCGTGCCGCTTTCTTCCGCTGTACGTGCGGGTCGTCATCGCCGACTTGCACGAGGCGGAAATACGCTTCATAGGTGATGTAATGCTTGAGCACGTCGAGGATGAATTTTTCCTCGATGGCCTGCCGCATAGTGTAAGGGTGAAACGGAGCCTGCCCCGTGGGGCCGGGTTCGTCAAAGACTTTCAGCGTTTTGTATTTCGGCGTCGCGGTGAAGGCGAAGAAACTCAGATTGGGCTGCTTGGCGCGCTTCATCATTTCTCTGACCACTCCGGCTAATTGGTCAGGGTCTTCGTCTTCTTCAAGTCCCTGCTCGGCCACGAATTGCGCAGCTTCATCCTGAATGCGGTCAGCGTTCAGCACGCCTTTCAAATCCATCGCGCCTTCGCCGGATTGTGAACTGTGCGCTTCGTCCACGATGACGGCGAATTGCTTCTCTTTGGTCGTAATTGCAACGCCGGGATGATCATCCTTTCGCAATTTTTCCAGCGTCTCGGCAATGAAGGGAAACTTTTGCAGCGTCGTGATGATGATCGGCGTGCCGTTCGCCAGCGCCTGAACGAGTTGTCGCGTGTCTTCGTCAATCCTTTGCACGACGCCTTGTTTGTGGTCGAACTGGTAAATCGTGTTTTGAAGCTGTTGATCCAGAATCCGGCGGTCAGTCACCACGATCACTGAATCAAATACTTTCTTGTCGGCTTCGTCGTGCAGCGAGGCGAGCCTATGCGCCAGCCACGCGATGGAATTTGATTTTCCTGACCCGGCAGAATGCTGAATCAGGTAGTTTTTGCCCGGCCCGTGCTGGCGCGCGTGCGCGACGAGGCGGCGCACGGCATCGAGTTGGTGATAGCGCGGAAAGATCATCGTTTCTTTGGTAATCTTTTTGATGCCTTCATCCGTGAGGATGCGCTTTTCTTCGACCTGCAAATGCATGAAGCGCCCTAAGATGTCGAGCAGGCTGTCACGTTGCCAGATTTCGCGACACAGATAATCCGTGCGGTATCCGCCATCTGCCGCAGGCGGATTGCCCGCGTGTCCTTTGTTGCCGAGGTTGAGCGGCAGGAAGTGCGTTTTGTCGCCGCTCAGCCGAGTCGTCGTAAACACCTGATCCTGATCTACTGCAAAATGCACCAGCGTGCGTTTGGTGAACTCGAACAGAGGTTCGCGCTGGTCGCGGTCTTTCTTGTATTGCTTTTTTGCGTCTTCGACCGTCTGGCCGGAAAGCGGGTTTTTCAGTTCCGCCGTAGCGATGGGCAGGCCGTTGAGGAACAACACCAGATCGAGCGATTTGGAATGCGTCGCGCCGTAATAAAGCTGCCGCGTCACGCTCAGCACGTTTTGGCTATAGAGCGTCAGCGTATCCGGGTTCATGCGGTTGTTCGGCGCAAAGACCGCCACGCGCAGTTTCTTTCCGTAGCATTTGAAGCCCTGCCGCAACACCTTGAGCATGCCTTTCGTGTCGAGTTCCTTCACCAGATGATCCAGCACCACCTTGCCCGTTTCCTCTTTGTGGATGGCTTCAAGCCTCTTCCACATTTTCTCCTGTGTGGTTTGGATGAAGCCCAGCACCAGCGCCGGATCGAGCGCGCGCACCTTGTCGTAACGATCTTTCGCCGCGCCTTCGCGGTAATCCACGAAAGCATAGCCGCCCCGCGTGGTAAGGTGCTCAATGATGGCGTCTTCGAGTCGTACTTCCGTGTGTTTTTTCATGGCTGTATGGGGTTAGGTATCTTTACGTCTCTCACGTCGATCTTGCCTGTTGTCGCGGCAGTGATGAGAGCGGTGCGGTATTTGGTGAGATGGCTGATGGCAACTTCAGCTAAGTCCATCAATCGATCAAGTTGTTGAAGACGAGTAATCAAGTGTCCCACGATAGCTGTTTGTTCAGGCAATGGCGGCACCGGAAACTGGAACTTCTTGAGTGTTTCAGTTTCCATCTTGCGAGTGCCGTGTGCGGACTCTTGTGCCAACCCTGAAAAGACTTTTGCAAATCCAGTGAGGCACCAAAACAAATACTCTACGTTGAGTTGTTTCCCACAACGAAGCGCCTTCATATCTTGATTTATCGTCACAGCGTGCTCTGTAATGGCCGTTGGAAAAGAATGAGCCAAAATCATTCCTCGCACCACAACTAGAACGGAGTTCACAGGAATAAGGGTGATTGCCGTCTCTCTTAATGCGGCCTCTGTAAGGTGATCAATCGAGTCTGATATACGGGCTTGCTTCATGTCCTTTGGAGTTACCCAAGGTATGTCGCCATCCCAATACTCGGAGTTTGCCATACTGGGAGTCATGCCGCCGGACATTGTCATTAGAAATCCGAGCGGAATTATCTCCCAATGCTCTGGTGCTTGGCCGAGCCAGGGGATGCCGGAATCGCGCATGGGAGCGGCGGGATTGAGTCCTTTGGTGACGGCTTGGGTGATGACTGCGAGGCGCTTTTCTTTGAGCTTTTCCAGCAACTCCCGCTTCCGGGCAATCAGCGCGTCAATCTGCCCCGTCTTCCAGTCCAGGAACGCGGCGATTTGCTGCTGCTCAGGGATAGGCGGAATCGGAACTCGCAATCGTTTGAGTTCTTCCTGATTCAGATTTGGCTGGCCTCCACCTGAGGACAAGGAAATCAAGATTGGACGCCTCATCCATAACCAAAAGTAAAAGAACCGTGGATAAAACTTTTCCGGTGCAGAAAAAACACAGCAGGCTTGGTTTACTGTTGCTTCTTTCCCCAGCATTCCAAGTCGTCCAATTGTAGCCCCATACATTGCAATCACCACGGAGCCCGGAGCGTATGCCTTCAGAGCACTGTGTTCATCCAATGCTTCCTGCGTAATCTGGTTGATCGTTTCAAATATAAACGACTCCCGCAACTCGGAAGTGGTCACCCACAACGTTTCACCACCATAGTAAAGGCTGTTGTCACTTTTCGGAGTCGTCCCGCTTCCAATCTGGGCGAAGCCATGACTTACTTTCCATTCCTCCCAATGCGATGGGATGAGACCGCCGAAGTCAGTCTTTGCCTTTTGGTAAGAGCCGTAAGCTGGATAGTTCATGACACCACCTCCTTCAGCATCGCCATAATCTTCTTGTCCAAATCCGTGATGTCCTTTTCAATCTCGTCCAGCGGGCGCGGCGGCTCGTATTCATAAAAGTGGCGGTTGAAGGGGATTTCGTAACCGACCTTGATCTTGCTGTGGTCAATCCACGCATCCGCACGATAGGGCAGCACCTCAGCGGCGAGGTAGGCTTCGCAATGGTCGCGCGTGAGCGCAAGCAACGGCTCCACATCCACCTTGCCCTTGCTTTTCTTGCCTTCGTAATCGAGCGGCAGCGGCAGCTTGATGCCCAGTGGGAAAGACACGTTCTCGGTATCGCGCAATTCCGGGTCGGGTTCGGGACCACCTTTCTTGTCCCGGCAGATTTTGGCGGATGGGTCGCGCTCGCCCAGGCTGCCGGGAGCCAGCAGCGCGCTTTGTAATTTGCTGTCGAGTTTGATTTCGGCAGCCTCAAAAGCCTTAGCCAGTTGCTTGGCAAAAATCGCCCGGTCTTGGACGAGTTCACTTGAGGCAAACGCGCCTTTCATCCCTTCCAACACTTCGAGGATTGCCGCCTGCGCTTCGGCTCCCAGCAACTCTTCCTCGATGATCTTCTTTTTGTCTTTGCGCTTGCGGGAAATGGCGAGTTCGACAAAGGCGCTGGCGCGTTTGAAACGCTCGATGCGTTCGTCGGTGACGGCGAAATTCAACCGCAACGGACGTTCGACGGTGATTTTGAGATAGCCGAAATCCTGATTGTCAAAA
>Ga0126311_10001188_pt1 | contig 12470 bp, 6 predicted proteins | sample Plot61_FD_92539 | JGI IMG/M metagenome (GOLD analysis project Ga0126311, IMG submission 92539) | Serpentine soil microbial communities from UC McLaughlin Reserve, CA, USA - Plot61 | ecosystem: Environmental > Terrestrial > Soil > Grasslands | place: USA: UC McLaughlin Reserve, Lake County...
AACTCATAGTCATTACCATTTGGCGACCGGTAAGTACCTATTCGCGTCTTCGCTATCCGTTTTAGCTTTGATAGATCTCGCTTTCCCTCAGGTGAGCCAGATCTAAATTCGGAGCCTTTGTCGTACGACAATATCTTTAGTTCGCTGCTGACAGGCCTGAGTGTCACCATTCGAAATGAAACGGTTTCTCTGCACCGATCATTCGCAAACGATTTCTCGAAGATTGACGTCTTCGCTTTGCCTTGCTTTCCGCAAAGCATCGCCAGCGACCATAACTGATCGCTTTCGGCACCCTTGACTTGAACAAATTCAATTTCGAAGTTTCTGTTTCTCTTCCAAACCAACGTAATATCATCCTGGGTTTCACACCAAACTTCTACTAACTCAGGTTCGATCAGCATTGCTAAACAAAAACCGACCGCAACGTGATCTTGAAATGAAATACCTTCACGATTTTCAACTCCTCCGGTTTCGAGAGGTTGGAGGTCGAAGATGGAAGGAGGCTCTGCGGACAATCAGGTCACCCTTGAATTTGTTGCTTGAGCAAAAGCGAAGTCACCAATCGGCAGCTCAGTGGGCGACGCCGCCAATTGACTACCCAAGCTCGTTAATGCTGGGCCAGAGAATCTCAGACATATAGCAAATTATCAACCTTTGACAGTGCGTGTCATCTTGCCGAATTGACTCACTGAAATCTACTCCAAAGATATTCGTTGCCTCATTAAAAATCTACTCGAAAAGTAAACACTGCCGCGGAGCAAAAAGGCTACTAAGAAGGGGAAGGTTAAAAAACCGACTTCAGGTCAGGAGCGAGAGTAGAGCCGAGCAGCATCTACTCGCATGGCGCTCGAATGGACTTAAAATCCGTTGTCCGGAAGGACGGGCGGCTTCGACTCCCGCCCTCGACACCAGTAGCAAATTTAATTGCTGTACTTACTATGTCGGTGCATCCGCCGAAGAACGGAGGATCTAATGCTGACAGGTGAAGGTAATATCGCCACTTGGGCTTGTGGGTAGCGCGATATTAATACTCTATGGAATCGTCCCCACTTTTTAGCGAGCGCATTTTGGCAGAGAAAAGCGGGCGGAGTTGATTTAAACCCAAAAAGTCATTTCTCACGTTTCATTTTTTTACCCAAGAGCATCGCCGCTAAAAAAGCAGCCGAGCACGCCATGAGTACTCTGTTGCCCCGTTTTTCCGACAGATTGTGGCGGACTCATTAGATGGACGAGTTGCGGTGAAAGACGCAGCGCCTTCATAGCCGCATGAGTAACATCCTTAGCTGGTTCAGAGTTCGTACGCTTTCGATAACCTTCGAACCCGTCCCAATCTTCGACTGACGTGCAACCTCCGTGAACCAGAGTTGATCGCAAATCAAATAGCCTTGAAGAACGATATTCCCAAAACGGTTCCGTCTTATAAAGATCAAGTAATGCACGTGTGATCGTTTTCTCGACGTTGTGACGGACACCAAATAAGGCGTCGAGCGAAATAAAAAAGTGGATAAAACGCTCAAGTTCACCAGATACTATTCCATAATTCAAAAACTCAGCGGCTGCGGTACATCGCTTTTGAACCTCCATTGGAAGTACTTGCAGGTTCGTATACCAGTCTTTGATTTCGTCAATATCGCTGCTAGATAACGTCACATCATTACCCCATGATGGGAAAAGAGTTCCAATGTAAGCCATATAGTTTGTAAAAATCTCCGAGCTGCTTCGTGAAGGAAACTGAATCGAATCAGAGTTCGGATGTGCGTCCGTATAGACGAAGATCGACTTGTCGCGTTGATATAGATTTGAAAACATAACGCTTATGAAGGTACGCATCTTCCTCGCCGCCAACTCCCTTGCTGATTCATTAGTTCCATAGATTTCACATGCCAGCCAAGTTAGCTTCGACCCACCGATAAAGTGGTTTAGACTCGCGCCACCGGCTCGGCCCCCGATAGCGGGGTTCCAATCGGAATCGATTAAATATCGTGCCTCAAGCTCTGCCCAACGCGGCGCATCGCTGGGAGAGATCAACGAGATACCGTGGTATCCCAACTCAAACGAGTTGCACGTCAACCGCCTTAAAGGAGTGACCACTAGCCACTGTGAAATGGAAGCCAAAAGATCGTTCTTAATCCTTTCCCATAACAATTCGGAAAATCTTGCACGTTCTTGATTGCACGAGCTTCAAACAGAGTCTTGACACGACCGCCAAAGATCATTTCATCTGGACGAAAGAGATTTCGATTGAATGCGTTATCCCTAAGTGTCTCACCTACCGTTTCACTTAATGACTCGCGACTACCGAATTGTAATTTTGGATGTAGCTCTGTCGCAATTCGTACTATGTCTTCAATTAACCGCTTAGCTGTATTGGTAAGCCACCACTCTAGATAAACCCCACTCATCCTGAGAATACCTTTGGTTATGCCATCCCCAGGTCGAAACTGATGGCCTGTAGCTGGCTCCAATAGCTCTTTGAAATAGATTGCTTTCGTCAGAGCAACAATCTTTCCCAATATTGCCTTCTCTTTGTTAGTCATCACCCTAGTTCGTCATCTCGTTTGAAGCTCAGTTCTTCTTTTACCAATTGTTTGCCGCATATCAGTTAACAACGGGCACTATTATCAATGCACTTCCGTCGAATGGTTGCCGGAATGTGGAGCCTAATCACGCTTATACCATACGAGATCCTCACGCAGCGTTAGAACCAATTCATTCAAACTTTAGCCCGCTAAACACATGGCTGTCGGATTTCTGTCGTTTCGTTACGTGCCGAAAACTGTCATTATCTCGCGTCGAAAGGTGGTGCTATCCATGAGAAATGAGACTCGTTTTGGTAAGAAGATAAGAGAATTTCGCCTCGATAGGGGCTGGAGCCAAGAACAGCTAGGGGAAATTGCCGGTATTGCGACCCGAACAGTGCAAAGAGTGGAAAAAGATCAGACTCGCGACGGTGAGACATTACGAGCAATCGCAGCAGCCTTCGGTGTTACGGTCAAGGATTTGCGCACAGACTACTTGGTCGCCGAGTCCTATCCACCGAAAGCGCTCATGATCAACTCTGCGGATGACTTCAGGATCGCAATTCAGCGCGCCTATCACTTTCATACGTATCGCAGCTTAGCGCAGCCGCGAATCGATACTGAGACGCGGGTTCGCGAACTGGTGGACATAGTTTTCTCAGATCTTTGGGCGATGGATCCAGACGAGCCTGAATTGCTGACTTCATATATCGAAAGCATCCGGGAACCGTTAGATGAACTAAAGAGCCTGGGTATGAAGTTTTTTTCCATCCAAGAGCGACGTGATCTTTTCGTTAAGGGTCGCACTCCGGGGGAGCGTCTGCCGATGGAAGACGTCACCTACGGACATTACTATCTGGTCCCAATCAACGGCTGCTTTCGACCGGAAAGCACAGGAAAGCCCTTACCACTTCACCGGTTCTCCGCAAAATGTCAGGAAGCCGTAAAAACCCTCTTGGAAATCAGTCAAAAGGAACGGGATATGTGGGTGGCCGCGAATCCAGTATACGTACCTGGAGCGGCCACCGGGTCAGACGATGTACGCTGGTGTGATAATTGTTTTCCGCGGAATGAGGACGGCAGCCGCATTTCGTGGTCCGATCTGGAACAGGTTACGGGCCTTACATCAGATCAAATGATTGCGATCATTGATGAAGCGCGCAACGTTGCCGCGAACATGCCTGAGTAATGAGCGCCTGTTGATTACCCGCTACTGATAATGCGCTCCGATTGCGCAATGTAATTACGTTGGAGGACGGCGTACCCTGTGCAACAAGTACCCGCATTAGAAAAGACCGATTAGAGGGTGCAGGATTTCGGTAGGCATCTGGCGCGTTGCTGAAAAACCGATAAGCAGAGCTACTACTATCCATGCCCAAAAGCGCTTCCGATTATGTGATAGTTGTTTTTGAGCCCTCCGTCAATAATCGCTCAGCGCAGCCCGGTAATTGATTTTCATATTCCTTGAGACGCGCGGGATCAGTGAGGTACATAAGAAGTGACTCGCTCGCATCGTTATTGAATCTTGGCAATTTCATCATACAGTGAGGCTCTCTGCACTTTCCGGACGCGCTTGAACTGTTAATGCCACGGCATCGCGTTTCGCTTGTCACTGTTGAGGATGCGCTCGCAGGGTCTGTAGATGATGTCACGGTACATCACGAGGTTGGTGCGTCACTTCCGGATCAGTTTTTTCAATATAAGTACCACGTCGACCAACGCGGCGAGTATTCCTCTGAGTCACTAATCTATAAAAAGGTTAACGAGTCGAGCTTACTTGAAAAGTTCTGGCGAACCTGGCAGCTCTTGCGGGCGCGAGATCCTCAGCGCTCAATCAGGCTCCACTTAGTAAGTAACTGGACTTGGGATGCAAAAGACAAGTTCAAATCCTGCATTGACGGCCGTGATAACAGCATTAGCGAACTCTTTTTTGAAGCGAGTCCACGTAGCGCACTTGGCAAAATCAGACAAGCGTGGCAGGCGGCTTTGAAAGCCAATGACGCAGAGTTCCGGGAATTCATTGGGTGCTTGCGGCTCAGGCTCGGCTTCGATTGCAGCGACGAGCTGGAGAAGCGAGTCGCAGAGAGGATGGAATTTCTCGGCCTGAGATCTGACAACATGGCCTTGTTAGTCGCAGTTGGTATAGTCAGAGGTTGGGTCAAAAGCGGTAAACAGGAACTATCAAAGAACGATATTGAACGAACGTTGAAGGACCATGATCTGATACTCCCCGTTGAAAACGAGCAAGGCGTTACCGTGTATCTAACCACGATCAAGGCTCAGAAATTTGACATTGGTCCCGACTACGTTCTCGACTGGCGCAATTACTTTGTAGGAGACCAGAACACCAAAGCTCATGAATTAATAAATCCCGCCGATTGGAACGGTTTACTGCTTCCCGAAATACGTAGGCTAGAAGCAAAGATTAACGAAGACACGGACAGTAGATTGGTGCGCGCGCGCGGGCTGGCACGACTTTCTGCGTGGTTCGCATTTGGTTTCACGTTTTCCGACGTTGCTCGTTATACCATCGAGGTAGATCAGAATGGCAGACTGTGGAGAACTGACGCACCCCCGAGCGATGACTTTCGTGTATTGATCGACAATAACGGTCCGATCGACGGAGAGATCATTCATAATGATAGCAAAACGGTGGCTGTTGGCGTCAGCGTAACAGGGCAACTCAACGAAGACGTTCGCCGGTATTTGTCAGGCAAAAAACCGAAAGAGTCGCGGCGTTGCTGCTACTTCGGCCAGAACGTGAACTAGGAAGAGAATGTCTGCGCAGCGACCGCGACGTAGTGGCACTAGCTGATGGAGTCAAAACCTTGACTCGTGACTTTGTGAAGAAGTGGGATGTGGAAAAACTGTTGCTCTTTTATTTTGGACCTCTAAGCGGAGCCTGCTTTATCGGTCATAGACTCAACGCCGTATGTCGAAAGATTCAGGTGATGGAAGATCAGCAGCCGGGCTACTCCCCATCATTTCTTTTGAGTTAAGGCCAAGACGAGACTTAGAGATCGCTTTCTAAACCGATGCAATTAACTGGGCGACGACTCTTTCGCGTTTGGTCGCCCCATCCGCCTTGCATTCGCGCGAATGCTGTCTGCGCCGGATCAGGCAGATTGGCCATTGTCGATTCCGATTGGTTCTTCTAAGTCCCCGCAGAGGACGAATTCAATTGCCGGTGGCAACACCGCCGGATCAGCCAAGTGATCAGTGGGCGTTGCCCCCGACCATTCAATTTCACACCCTCGACGTGAGGAGCCGTTCCTTAATCCTCCCCATTCATGATCATCGCGCTTCGCGGTATCATCCGTGCGCCTGGTCTAAAAAATCAATCATGATCAAACCAATCCTCAAGACGCTTAGCAGAGTGATTTGGCGTTCATAGTAGATTGACCATGAGAAAACAGCCGGTCACACGAAGACAGTTTTTAGGAAGGGGTATTGCCGCGGTGGGAGCGATATCGATTGGCCCGGTGTTACCCGCAAACGCACGAGAGTGGGAAGAGTATTCGGCGCGCTTTGACCGATCGATCAGCGATGGGTTGCCGGCGGGACCACCGCGACCGGACGACGAGACTGCGTGGAAGGCGGTGGCGAAAAATTATGACGTCACAAACAAAATAACCAATCTTGAAAATGGCTACTGGGGAATCATGGCTAATCCGGTGCTCGCTGAATACAAGCAGCTCACGGAGTTCATAAATAAGGAGAATACGACTTTCGCCAGACCCCGGTGGTCCGAAACGTATCGCGGTGTGAGAGACACGGTGGCGAGGTTTCTGAATGTTAGCCCGAACGAAATTGCGTTAACCCGCGGTGCGACCGAGGCGCTGCAGGCACTGATTGGCGGTTATAACAAACTCAAGCCGGGTGACACAGTTCTTTACGCGGACCTGGATTACTCGGAGATGAAGAACGCGATGCGTTGGCTCGAAGTTCGCCGAGGCGTCAAGGCGGTAAAGCTGACATTTCCTGAACCAACGATTGATCGGCCGCTTCAGGAAGCGGACATCCTTGGTTTTTACGAAAAAGCTTTATCAGCCAATCCGGGGACAAAGCTGCTGCTCTTGACACACCTCAACAACTGGACTGGATTGATCATTCCGGTGGCCAAGATTGCGAAGATGGCAAGAGATCGCGGCGCTGACGTGATACTCGACGCGGCCCACTCAGTGGGCCAGGTGGAGATCAACCTAAACGGACTTGGCTGCGATTTCATCGCGTCGCAACGCTCGATTCTTTAGCTGCGAACTCGGCTCGACGCGAACAAGCAGTCCGACGAGACTGTGGAAACCGGTGTCGACTTAAGATCGGTCGGGATACAGAGCGAGTTCCTGGAAGCGATCCATTCTTCGACCTCGAACCGTTTGCCGAGTTTGCATAGCCGAGGAAGGTGCTTCGCTTCGTTTATGGATAACGTGTGGACATTAGGTGCGGTCAGGATTTGAGCGAAGTTTTGGAACGCCGTTGAAGAGCCGCAGACAGAACGCAAACTACTATCCTTTTTGCACTCGCATTCCGAGTGGGTTTTTACGTGAGGCAACGAATGCTATTTCGAGTGGGTTTTTAGGTGAGGCAACAGGTGGACCGTTCGCTTGGTGTTGCCTTAATTTGAAATTTTCCTCTGCGGTTCTGGGCGTACCTCTGCGTTCTCTGCGTTTGAGTTGCCACTTAAGGCAGAGGGCGCAGAGATACACAGAGAACGCCGAGAACTCCTCCAATTTAAGACAACACCTTCTTTTTTTTAGGACACTTACGACTAATGGAGCAAGAATTGTGAAGCGGTGACCTGGTATTCAGGGCTCCCCTGCACTCAGCCCAGAATCTCATCAAGCAGACTGGCAAGGTTTTGCGCCGCTAGTTTCATTTGCTGGATGACAAGCGGCTTGCAACGTTTGTCGTAAACCTCTTTGCCCTCCCAGGCAACGATAAACTTGTCCTCACGCGGTGCCGTGATTTTCAGAGACTTGTAAGCTGCGCGAGCCGCGACAAGCGATTCCGATGCCCAACGCTCCGGCCACAGCTCCACCGGCTCAGGATCAGCTTCCGCTGCTTCATCCAGTGCAGGCGGGCTTTCATCGATGATGGCGCTTAGCTTGTCGATGAACTTCCGCTTCAATGCTCGATCAGGCGCGTCGTTATCTATGTTCTCCGGTGGCGAATCGTTCGATGACGCTTCTCCGTTGCGAAAATCTTCCGGCTTGATAGTTCCGCCTAGACGAGTGTCCCAGTAAGAATGCAACGTAACTCCGTGAGTGCCGATGGGAAGCAACACGTCGTTACCACCCGAGTCGCTGTCCAATTCCTTCTGCCGGGCCACTTCCGGATCGCGAACGAGTTTTGGAGGCGTGGCGGTTGTGTCGATGTAACAACAACCAACGTGTGCGGGCTGATGCACGTCACCTGTGAGATGGACCAACAGGCGCAACGCGTTGAGGTCGCTAAAACGGGTTGATTCTTGACGAAGCACGAGAATGCATTCGCGCATCATCTGCACGACATCGTCGGCGCGGGTAAACTCGGGATAAGTCGCGGAGTTGTACTCCACGGCGTCGAGCGGCAGGTTGACGTAATGCCATTGGTCGTTGCGCTTGTTGCGATTGTCTTGGAGAAACTCGATCGTTGCTTCATCGTCATTGAGCGGATCGGGACCGCGCCGTTTGACAGTGTCAGCCCAACCCGCGATATCCGACAACATCATGCCGTTCAAGGGTGAAAGAATGCTTCGCACTGCTTCTTTCGCCTTCTCCGAACGCATCATCTCCTCTGCTGCTCCCGCAATCAGCTCGTGACGAGCGATCCCCCAGAACTCACTTTCATACAGGGTAGCGTCCGGCATTTTTAGCTCGGGGTCATCAATGAGGGATTGGCTTGCGTCCATTTCCGGCATATCGTCTGCGACTGTACTCTCATGGACCATGTCAGCATCGCCCTGCGCAGCAGTATGTATGATGTCTTTGATCTTCATCGTGAGCGTTCTGAGAGACTCGGCATACTCCGGCCGACGACTAGCGTTACCGTGCGTGAAGTACGAGGCATCAAGTGTGAGTTCCGGCATCAAAGCGTCGAGAGCGCCAAGCGCGTCCTTCACAAGTCGTTTCGAGCCCGGACAACGGAAGATATTGAGGTAAGCCTGCGTTGTCATCGTAAAGCTATCGTCTATCGCAATGCGCTGCAATTCCCACTCTTGGGATATAGCGTTTGAGACAGGCGATTGAAGCACGCTGTTTCCGACCAGGAGGTTCACAAGGGCAGACTCCCACGCCTGGTACTTCTTGCGCCAGATTTCTTTCGCATCGCCAGCGACGCCGGCAGTTTCAAGATCGGCATCGGAAGGAAGAACGAGCATCGAAAACGCGCCATTGCCTCGCATCAAATCACCTTGCGGCCGGGTGAGCAGAACAAAGTCCGCCTGCCGCAGCAATTTGTTACTCACTTCGACGAGTTCGTCCGACAACTCTCTAGCAACGCCGTCATCCTCGACTTGTTTGAGACGCTTAGCCTCCACGCGCACCTTGAGAACGATGTCTTCGAGGGTGGGTGAAGTTCGTGACAGCCTGGGCTCAGCGTCAGAGAACTGTTCACTCCGGCCAGAGTTCTGCAGCAAGTAATTGAAAACCAACTGAGTTTCCGAAGAGAGCAATTCGTCACTCTTGCCGCTGTCGAGTGTGAGCGCCTCTAAATCGGCACACTTCCGGAGGCGGTCCAAAGCCTTCGTGATCCGTGAGAGCGGCATGCCGCTCGAGTTGCTAATCTCCTTCGCGGTAACGGAGTTGAGCAGGTCGTTCATTGACTTCTTGAAATCCAGATAGTATGTATCCGAAAAATACTTAGCGTTGCTTTGAGTTAACTTGAACGCCTCTTTGACGAGGATTGCTTCGTAAAGATCTACTGCGGAAGTCGCCGGCGGCGAGTTGGCTTCGAGCTCTGGTCCACCTGGCGTTGTCTCCGTCGCTTCATCCTCCGGCATAAGGTTGAAGGCAGGCGAGTTGGAGGGTGCGGACAAGAGCAGAATTTTAACGGAGGCACTCCTGCTCGATGAAACAGGGCGACTACGATGCCGTCGTTTTGTCACCGCGGGCATTGCATCCTCTGTGAAAGGACAATCGGGGAATGACGCCTCAAGCTCACGCCAAGCGGTCCAGGGTGAGTTCAAAACCAGATTGTCCAGCACGAGATCCGTCAAGCTGTTTAGGGGAATTGTTTCCTCAACATTCGCGGAGTAGTGCTGCACCAGTTTTAGACCCACGCGTAGTAGAGGCGGATGAATAAAAGGCGTTACGACACCTTCGCTCATGAGCCGCAGCGCGCGTACGTCTGGATGGTCTGGAATTTCGCTGGAGAGGAATGCCATGACCTCAGCGAACAAGGCCGCGGAATCGAAATCTTCCTGCCGGTTTGTGCCTGTTCGGAACCTGTTCCGATCGGTCTCGATCTCCGGACCACCAAAGCCATTCTGAGGGCGCAGAACGTAGGCAGCGAGGATGCCCAGCCACGGGTTTTGGATTTTGCCTTTGAGGAGTGCCGACATCTTTTCACTCGTCAGAAGCTGCTTGCTCTTTTCGCCGCGGCGCAGCCTGTCGAGTACAGCATCGGCCGCTATCGTCGTTTCGTCGTCGGCCTTAAAGCCCTCAGCAATACGGGCCATGGTTAACGTCATCAGCCGGAGAGATGGTCGTCGACGCGTCTTGGTTTTGAGAAAGATCTGAGTCTGCCATCCCGGACACAGAAAAACTCCTTGCTGACGTATGCGATAGTGACGGCCACGTCGCAGAACGTAATAGCCCGGCTTCAGTTTAGCGTTGAAAGCCACCCACCCTGCCTCGTCGTCCCGTTCAACGTGATCGTCCGAGAACTTTCCAACTAGTTGTCCCTGTCGATCGAGCAGGAAAAGGCTTGAGGCAAACTTAGAGCGCGCTTCAGGATCCGTAGCGCTCATGAATACAAACAGGCTGCTATCTCCACTATTCGCCCCGGCGTCCCACGTTGGATTAAGGCTCCAATGCTTAGCAGCCTCGGTATACCCTGTGTGAGAATTGGCGGCCGATCCAGTGAGCGGAGCGGCGCATGCGACACTGAGATCCTTCCAAACCTCCTGCTTGATAATGTTGTCTTGATTAGGAGCGACGCCAACAATCTGCTGCGCAGATTTGCCTTCCAAAGTGACCTTTACCTCATAGATACCGGCAGGAAGTTTGGTTTCAGACACAAAAATACCCGGATCCGTTCCCATCGTAATTGTTCCCACACCGGGAATAGACTTGAACAAGTCGCGAATCTCAACGCTCGCGGTCCAGTGGGGTAATTCCACGATCAGAGTGCCTTTACCATCAGATGTAAATACGATCTCGCTGCCCGAGAGAATCACCTCGGGTTCCTTACCGGGCTCAGGTGAGAGTTGGGCTGCGCGATGACGGACATAGGCCATCAACTCGTATGAAGTAATTTTCCCTTGCGGATCGACGGCTTTCCCCTGCAGTCCTTCCAGCACAGCGTCGGTGACGACGCCACGGCCCTCTTCTTTAGAGCTGAGGGGGTCGAACGTCCGACGGCCGGATGAGGGAGCGATAATGACAAGTTCTTTTACCTGCGGAAGAGATTCGTTCTTGTGCACTACAAACGAAGGGGAAGACGGCGGCACGTTGACGTATGGATCGCGTGAGCAATCCAGTATGAACACGAGCTCATCGAATAGTCCCGCCTCGCGGAAGAAGCGCCTGTACGGCTGCAATCCGATGTTGTTGCCGAGTCGCACAGGCGAGGCGTTGGCTAGCAGCATAGCCACGTCATCCGCCGTCGGACCGATGGCGTGTCCCGCGAAGTAAAAGTAAAGCCGGCGCCCAACCCGCATGCCGCCATTGCCGACCAATTTCGACACGCAGTTGTCGATGTCACGCTGGACAGGGCGTGCGGTAGAAAGATCAGAGGAGCTCTCTAATGGGGAAAGAATCAGTTGCACATTGTCGGGCGGGAGTCCACCGCCTTCAGGAGACGTCAACCACTCGGCGAACCTCGTCGCATCCTGGACCGCTGATGACAGTCGCCGCAATTCCGCATACTCATCGATGCCGATGACGATGGCGTAGTCATTAATATTGTTCGCCACTTCAGTTACCTCTCTCCGGCCTGCAACGCAACGCTACTGATAACAAATTCCTACGGCGCTCTGACTGAGGGCGCGTGACTGGCAAGGCTCGCCTACACAGTGATCACATAGGGGTCGTCAGTTACCTGACGCAGATCTACGATCCTCGGTGGACCACCTGCGACGATCACCGCGAACCACTTCTGCCGGATAAACGAAAGCTCCCACGGCGGCTTTTCGCTAGTGACATCGACAGCCTGGCGTTTCTCAATCTCTTCCCAATGGCTGCCACGTAATTCGATCAGACCGCTCGTCCCCGGCGACGCGACAATTCGGACAGTCAATCTCTCCACCTTATCCAGAGGAAGTTTGCCGAGTATGATGTCCTTTTGCGGTGGGTCAACCTGTGGCTCTTGCTTCAGGGTCTCATTGGTTTTCGGGTCTATTACGGTTCCCGCCAGCTCGGGAACGCGCTTTACGATGTACTCCCGCAGAGAAAAGTCCGTGAAGCGACCTAGCACGTCAGCGCCTTCAGCTTTGTTCAGGGCCTCAAGTAACGCCTCGGTGAGCAGCCCACGCTTCACGCGCGTTTCCTCATCCGCAGCCTGGAACGCCTTTGCACCGTGAGCCGCAGCCATGACAATGAAATCGTTGACAGGAGGGCGTGGCTGATTGATTTGTCCGAGCGTGAAAGTGGGAGCGGTGGTCTGGGGAACGGAGACGAATTCGTCGCGGCAGCAATCGAGTATGAAAATAACCTCGTCAAAGAATCCCCAATCGCGAAAAAAATGCCGGTATGGATTTAGCCCAACGTTGCTGTTGAGCCGTTCCATCGCAGCGTTAGCCATTAACATTCC
>Ga0126311_10001189_pt1 | contig 12468 bp, 13 predicted proteins | sample Plot61_FD_92539 | JGI IMG/M metagenome (GOLD analysis project Ga0126311, IMG submission 92539) | Serpentine soil microbial communities from UC McLaughlin Reserve, CA, USA - Plot61 | ecosystem: Environmental > Terrestrial > Soil > Grasslands | place: USA: UC McLaughlin Reserve, Lake County...
TAGGGTGGCTCGTAATACTTGCCGTGGGCTGGACGGTGACGGGGCTCCTAACCCTCGTTCTTATCGGGTTGTTGCTCATCCCGGTCATGGCCGTAGCGTCTGTGGTGCCCTTCGTGCACGCCGGCTACGCGGCCTACAGGGTGGGCGAGGGCGACGAGTACCGTTATCCCGTAGCCGCAGACTTGGTCACGGGGAACTGACGCTCTCGGCGCACTGAGAAAACGCGACGCGGAGGCCCCGGACTCACCACCCAGGGCCTCCGCATCTACTCCCAAAGTTCGAGACTTGGACTTCCGCTATCGGCCGACCACGGGGCCGTCTGAACCGTGGGCATACCCGGAAACCCTCGACGCCGAAGGCTGTTATAGTGGGCTGCCATGGGGCAACCGTCGCACGAGGCAGGGGGCGAAGGCCGGCGCGAGAGGCTGGTTGTGGGCTGGTTCTCCTTCACCTGCTGCGAGGACAGCACTATTTTGCTCACCGAGATGCTGAACGACCACCTCGAAGGGTGGCTGCGGGTGGTCGAGTTCAGGCACATGAAGTCGCTCAAGACCAATAACTCCCTAGAGGGCCTCGACGTGGCCTTCGTGGAGGGCGCGATCTCCTCCGACTCGCAAGCCGCGGAGGCACGCAAGATAAGGGAGAGCGCCGAGCACGTCGTCGCCGTAGGGGCCTGCGCGTGCACCGGCAAGCCTTCGACGAGCCGCAACCAGTTCGAGGACGAGCAGATCGACGAGAGGATAAGGTGGTACCTGGAGCACTTCGACTACGGGGTTAACGTGGTGCCCCTGGACGAGGTAATAAGGGTGGACGACATGGTGCGCGGGTGCCCGATGAAGGCGCAGGCCTTCCTGCAGACGCTCGAGAAGTACCTCAAGCTCTACGAGGTCGCCTGAGGTGGCCGCAAGGAACATCGTCATAGAGACCATCTCCAAGATCGAGGGCAACGCCGGGCTCGAGGTGGTGGTTGAAGGCGAGGCCGTTAAGGACCTGAGGTTCAAGATCACGGACTACCGCAGGTTCCTCACGGTGGCCGCCAGGGGCAAGCGGATGAACGCCGTCCCTTCGTTCTTGTCCCGTATCTGCGGCACGTGCTCGGTGGCCCACCTCTTCGCCTCCCTGATGGCCATAGAGAACTCGCAGGGTATAGAGGTCACGGAGCAGACCAAGGCCCTCAGGCGGCTCGCCTACGACGGGCTCATGATCCGGGACCACGCACTGCACCTCTACTTCTTCGTGCTCCCCGACGTGCTAGGTGTCGATTCGATCTTCGACATCCCCGACGACCCGGATGCCCCCGGCCACGCGCTCCTGCGTGACTCCTTCGACATCAAGCGGCTCGGCACGGACATAAGCAACGCCACCGTAGGAGCGGCGATCCACGCCCCTTACCCGACCGTGGGCGGCTTCTTGAAACCCCCGGACCACGCGAAGTTCCCCGAGCTGCTCGGACGGCTGGAGGCGGTACGCCCGCAGGTACTCAGGGGGATAGAGGCGTTCCTGGAGTGGGACGCGAGCCTGGTACGCAACTCGGACTACCTGTGTTTGAGGAACGAGGAGCGGTTCGACTTCCTCGACGGCGACGTGACCGATTCTAACGGCGAGCGGATCTCCGAGGAGCGTTTCAAAGAGTACCTGCAATACGTGCAGATCCCCCACTCGCACGCGGAGGGGTACCGGTTCTCCGGCACCGAGGAAGACTACCTCGTGGGCGCCCTCGCACGGCTGAACCTCAACCACGACGTGCTCCACCCCAGGACGAGGGCCGATGCTGCCGACGCCGTCTCGGCATTCCCCTCCGACAACGTCTACCACAACAACCTCGCCCAGGCGATCGAGATCCTGCAGTGCGTGGACGATGCCATCGACATCCTGAACGACCTGCGAGTCTCCGAGGAGAAGCCCGCGCGCCCCGACCCGCGTGCCAGAATGGGCGCGTCCCTTATCGAGGCGCCGCGGGGTCTCCTCTACCATTCGGCGACGGTGAGCGCCGAGGGGATCGTCGAGGGCTACGACGTAGTGGTGCCCACGGCCCAGAACCAGATCAACATCGAGAACGACCTCCGCTACCACTTCGAGCAAAACCTCGACAAGGACGACGAGAGCCTTCGCCTGGACGCCGAGGGCATCATAAGGGCCTACGATCCCTGCATGTCCTGCGCGACCAACTTCCTCAAGATGGAGATGACCCGCAGGTAGTCCGCCACCCCCTCCCGCGGGACACCCACTACGTGGACCTCGCCGAGCCGGCCGATCTTCTTCAGGTATTTGAGCTGAAAGGCGAGGTCGAAGTCGTGCACGCTCCCGCGAGGGGACAAGGCGAAACTGTCGAGGTCGTCGCCCGAGATCAGCGCGACCTCGCGTATCCCGTGAACCGCGTCGAGGATGACTACCCTTTCCTCGCCCGCAAAGGGCACGTCCTCGTTCGGCTCGACGAAGACGAACGAGACGCCCTCCACCGCGCCTCCCAACCCTTCAGCGATCTCGATCGCCACCGCGTCTTCGGGCGCGTCCTTGTTGCCGAAAACGTAGACCTTCATACGCCCTCATACCACACCAGGGGCAGACCACGCCAGTAACCGCGCAACACTCGTGTGCAGCCGGAAACGGCGGGATCCAGGTTTAGACCTCCGCGCCGTGACGTCGAAGTTCGCGGACGGCGTTCTCGGGAGTGCGGGGCGGCCCCGATCCACCGTCCATGGTTCTCCTGGCCGAGGTCGGCCGTCTTCGGGCATCGGCCAAAAATATTCCTAACCGATTTATCTAGCCATTTCTTCGAGACCGCCAGCTGCTCTCCGGGTCTCTGCTTGATCGTGCTCCCACCACAGCCGCTCGTAGGTCCGCCAGTTCATCCCCTTGGGCTTCTCCGAGAACGGCTTCGTCATGTTCGTGCTACCTCTGAGCCTCTCCCGTATCCCCTGGGCACAGCGAAGCGCACGGGTCATCTCGTTCTCCCGCTGGCTCTCGTAGATAAGTTCACGTAATCTTGCCGAATGCTGGTGAACCGTCTCGCGTAGACCACAGAGCAGTGGCATGCGGCCTCGGTATCCCGCTGTTCGCGAATAGGGAGGTTCTGGTGAGCGCGTCGCGAGAGAAGCATTCCGTCTTTGTCGGCGCATACGACGCCTGGCTGTTCGATCTGGACGGTGTCATCACCGACACGGCCAGCGTGCACGCCGCGGCGTGGAAAGGCACGTTCGACGGGTACCTCGAAGAGGTTTCGAAGCGTGGAAGGACCCGCTTCGTGCCGTTCGAGGTAGATCCCGACTACTACGAATACGTTGACGGCAGGCCGCGCTACGATGGGGTTGACGCCTTCCTCCGCTCGCGCGGCATCGTACTCCCTTGGGGAGAATCGGACGATCCCCCTAGCGCAGAGACGGTCTGTGGCCTCGGTAACCGCAAGAACAGAACCTTCAAGGAGATACTCCTGGTTCGAGGCGTCGAGGTGTTCGAATCGTCGGTTGCCATGGTCCGGCGGCTCAAAGGCAGGGGAGCCCGCGTGGCGGTTGTAACCTCCAGCAGGAACGGCGGGGCGGTGTTAGAAACGGCGGGCATCATGGACCTCTTCGACGCCAGGGTAGACGGCAATGTCGCCGCGGAGAAGAAGCTCGCCGGCAAGCCCGCTCCCGATACGTTCGAACATGCAGCCGGGATGCTCGGGGCGGCGCCCGAGCGTTCCGTCGTGGTGGAAGACGCGGTCTCTGGGGTCAGAGCGGGCCGGGCCGGGGGCTTCGGCCTGGTGATCGGGGTGGCGCGGGGCGAGGACCCAGAGATCCTCCGCGAAAGCGGTGCCGACGTCGTCGTCAACGACCTCGTGCATCTAGAGCCGGTGTGGGGGTAAGATCCTGGCTGGTGAAGGGAGGGGAGTCGGCGTGGACATACAGCGAAAAATCGGGGATGGGGAGTGGGCGCTCGCCTACGACCACTTCGATCCCTCCGAGGAGGGATTGCGGGAGGCGCTGACCTCCACCGGCAACGGCTATTTCTGTACCCGGGGCGCCTTCGCGTGGGCGACGCCAGGGGGAGCAAGCTACCCGGGCACCTACGCCCACGGCGGGTACAACCGCGAGACGACGATCATGGCCGGAGTGCCGGTCCTCAACGAGGACCTGGTGAACCTCCCCAACTGGCTCCTGCTCGAGCTGCGTGTCGAAGGCGAGGAGGCCATCGGCCTGGACAACGTCGAGATCCTCTCGTACAGGCACGAGATGGACATACGTTACGCCACGCTCAAGCGCAAACTGCGGATACGCGACCGGGCGGGCCGCGAGACGACGTTGCGGACCCGCCGGTTCGTCAGCATGGCCAACATGCACCAGGCGGCCATCGAGGTGACGGCCACCCCGGAGAACTGGTCGGGAGCGTGGAGGTGATAAGCGCGCTGGATGGTCGGGTGACGAACAGGGGCGTGGACCGTTACCGGCAGCTCGAAGGCCGCCACCTCGACCCGGTCTCCCCATGGACCTTCGGTCCCGAGATCATTGCCCTAAAGGTGCGAACCCGCCAGTCGCGCATCTACTTCGCCGAGGCCGCCCGCACCCGAGTCTTCGACGAAAAGGGCAAGCTGGATGTGGCCCGCGACCTCTACCAGATGCAAGACTACGTCCACCAGGTGCTCTCGTTCGAGGTCAGAGAGAAAGAACCGGTGCGCGTCGAGAAGATGGTCGCCTTCTACACCTCGCGCGACAACGCCATAAACGAGCCGCTGGTCAACGCGGGCAAGGACATCGTCGGTTACCCGGCGTTCGCCCGGGCCTTCGAGGACCACGCACGAGCCTGGGAGGAGCTGTGGGACCTCTGCGACGTGCGGGTCCCGAACGACGAGAGCGTCCAGTTCTTGCTCCGCCTGCACATCTCGCACGTCCTGCAGGTCTGTTCTCCGCACACGGCAGACATCGACGCAGGCGTCCCGGCCCGCGGCCTCAACGGCGAGGCCTACCGCGGGCACGTCTTCTGGGACGAGCTCTACATCTACCCGTTCCTCAATTTCCGCCTGCCCGAGGTCACGCGCGGCTTGCTCATGTACCGTTATCGACGCCTCGGCGAGGCGCGCAGGGCGGCGAAGGAGGCCGGATACTCGGGGGCCATGTTCCCCTGGCAGAGCGGCTCCGACGGGCAAGAAGAGACCCAAGAAGTGCACCTCAACCCCAACTCGGGCAAGTGGGAGCCGGACCTCTCCCGCAACCAGCGCCACGTCAGCGCGGCCATCTTCTACAACATCTGGCACTACTACCAGGCCACAGGCGACTTCGAATTCCTGCTGGACCGAGGAGCGGAGATGATGCTGGAGATCGCCCGCTTCTGGGCCTCCATCGCCCACTTCAACCCCGAGAGGGACCGCTACGAGATACACGGCGTCATGGGCCCCGACGAGTTCCACGAGAAGTACCCGGGCTCGGAGGAAGAGGGGCTGCGCAACAACGCCTACACCAACGTGATGGTGGCCTGGATCTGCGAGACCGCGCTGAAGTTGCTCGGGCTGCTGCCCGCGCGTCGCCGCAAGACCCTGCGAGCCAGAATCGGCCTCGCCGACGAGGTCGAAAGGTGGAAAGAGATGGGCCGCAAGATGCTCGTTCCGTTCCACGAGGACCCGGATCTCGGCCCGGGCATCATCAGCCAGTTCGAGGGCTACGAGACCCTCACAGAACTCGACTGGGATGCCTACCGCAACAAGTACGGCAACATTCAGCGGCTGGACCGCATCTTGAGGGCCGAGGGAGACGACCCCAACCGCTACAAGCTGACCAAGCAGGCCGACACGGTACTGCTCTTCTTCCTCTTCCCCGAGGAAGAGCTCGCGCGGATCTTCGAGCGGCTCGGTTACGAGTTCGCGCCCGACACGGTCCGCAAGAACGTCGCCTACTACGACAGCAGAACCTCCCACGGCTCGACCTTGAGCCTCATCGCTCACGCTCACGTCCTGGCCAACCTGGACCCTAAGAGTTCGTGGGAGAGGTACACGGTGGCCTTAGGGTGCGAAGTGAGTGACATCCAGGGCGGCACCACCCGGGAGGGTATCCACCTGGGGGTTATGGCCGGGACGCTAGATCTCATCCAGCGCGCCTACCTGGGGACGAGCGTAAGCGATGGCGTCTTGCGCTTCGACCCGAAGCCGGTAGGGAAGCTGGATGGGCTTTCTTTCCCGATGCGCTTTCGGGGGACGTGGCTGCAGATTACGGTGGAAGGTGGCAAGCTAACGGTCATCGCGCGAGAGGACGATGCCGGTCGGCCCATCAAGGTCGGCGTGGGCGACGAGGTTCGGGAGCTCACCGCCGGAGGGCGGTACACCTTCGCGATCTAGGGCGGCGAAGGAGCTGGAGAGCTGGCTTCAAGACAGTCCACACCCGAACTTCGGGTGCCGCCTGCCCGACCCATCCCGCAGGCTCAGCGCGACCGGTCGGGCGCGAGGGCGTCGAAGGCGAGCACGAGCACCTCCCCCGAGCGGGCGACCGTGCCCTGGACAGCCTTGCGCGAGAGGCGTTCGAGGACCTTCGGCAAGTCTTTCGCATCGGCGAGCACCCGGGCCGCTGGCTCGGGGGTTGGGCGCGAAGGGGCGACCGGGAAGAACCTTCCGCCCCAAATCCGGTGGGCGTCGGCCGCTCCGAGCACGCGGCCGCGATGGGACTCCAAGATTCCGTGAAGAGCCCCCGCTACCATCGCTTCGCGCTCCCTTGGGTACGCCCCGAACAGCACGTAGCCCGCCGCCGAAGCCCTCGCGCGGGCCATCGTTGGGTCGAGCAGCGCCAGGTGCCACAGCGGCGGACGCGCCTCCACCAGCCCCGCCACAGCGCCGGCCAGCGTCGCGACGTCAGGGAAGGAGGCGGCGAACGGCACATCGGCGTCGGCGCGGCGGGTCTTCAGTTTCGCGCCCACTATGAGGCCGCGGGCGCCCTCCGGGGAGAAGAACGAGCCTAGATCCTCCCCTCGGGCCTCACGAAGCTCCCCGCCGACCATCACCACGCTCGCCGAGACGACGTTCTCGCTGAGCCACCCGTGCTCGAAGGAGCCGACGCCCAGGCCGTCCTGGGCCAACCAGCCCCCGACGGTGGCCCTGGGGGCGCTCGTCGGGTAGACGGCCAGGCCCAGGCCGGTGGGGCGCAAAGCTTCCTCCAGCTCTAGCCACGTGGCGCCCGGCTCGGCCTCGATCCACGGTTCTTCTGGCCCAGGAAAGCGCACGGAGCGCAGCAGGTCGAAGCGCACGAGGATGCTCCCCGGCGGGGCGGCCTCGAAAGCCGTCCCGGCGCCGAGGGGGAATAGGGGCACGGCGTGCTCCGCGGCCACCTCCGCGAGGCGCCGTACCTCCTCGGCGTCGGACGGTTGCACGGACGCCAGGGCGCCGTCCGCTCCGGTTCCGTCGTGCGCCTGAGGGCGCTTGACGCGCTCCCCGAAGATCTCCGTCAACCTTTCCAACAATTCGTCGCGTCGCTGCTCGGTCACTGGGCATCTCCTCTGCTCGCCGTTCGACCAGGATACGAAAAAGGGACGGTCCGCACCGACCGCAAGGGGGCTCTTCCTGTATACATCCCCTCGCTTTGGGTCGGGGCCGTGCTCATACACCCGTGCTCATACACCGCTCCGGCAGTACGGCACCAGGGGTCCGAGTGGCTAAAGGGCATGCGGCTTCCGGCTGTACGCTCGGTCTCCGCTCGAAGGTCGGACGGCCGCCCGCGGGCTTCGCACGGGCTCCCGAGAGGCTACCCGCGGCGGGTGCCACCGAAGAACCAGGCCACCGCCGCCACCAGCACGACCAAGAGCAAGAGCCAGAACACCACGGAGAACAGCATCCCCAAGACGCCACCGCCCATCATGGAGCCGCCCATCATGTGTCCCATGCCGCTGGAGAAGCCCCCGAAAAGGAGCAGGACCACGAGGGCCCCCACCACGGCGCCGAGCGCTACCTTCGAGACGTCGCTCATAGCACGACCTCCTTGTACCGACCTTGCTGCTCCTTCGAGTGTAGCGCCGGGGGCCGAGTTTGCCTGAGCAACTTGCGTCCTTCTCCTGGGCAACCTTGATCAAACGGATCGTGGGGCGTTAGCGAAGGACCCCGCTTGACCCGGGTAAGTCCCGGTCGGGAGCAACCGGGATGAGCGCGGTCGAGAGGCGTGGTGGTACTCTTGCTGCGAAGGGTACGCGGAGATTGGTCCATCCTTGCCAGGCGCATGAAACAAATTGCTCAGGGACTCACGGGACGACTGCGCTATATTGCCTGTAGGGATTGCCTGTAGGGCACGGAACTGAACCAAGCAGCACGGGGGTGTGCCATGGTGGAGCACGAAGGTATCAGCGGGGGTCGAGCGCCGGAGACGGGCACGGACCGGCGGGAGATATGGGGCGGCGTGAGGGAGGCGCACGCGGCGTTCCGGGGAGAGCACCAGATCGCTGAGTACGTGGCGACCCTAGAGATCGGGGAGTGCGCGAGGATCCTCGCCGCCGACCCGGACGGCCTCCCCCGGCTCGCCGCCCTTAGGGACGAGTGCCGGGTGGGACGGAATGAGGAACGCTCCTTCGAGGCCGTGATCAGGACCTGGACAGCGGAAGTGCTCTCGGGAGCGGAGGGTGGCTGAGCACAGAAGGCATGCTGCCCGCGACCGCGACGTAGCCGTAAACCCGAGGAGGACGAGACGTCCCCGAATACGATGCTACCGCCCGCCGGACCGGCTCCCCTGTGCGGCGAGGACCAAAAAGAGCGGCGGCAGAACCGGCACCGGGGACTCGTGCCTCGTTCGGGAGGACAGATGAGCGACGCACTTATCGACGCACGCGCGCAATCGGAGGGACACGCAAAAGTCCTACCGAAGCGAATCTTGCTGGCGACCGACGGTTCGGAAGACGCCGCCCTCGCGGCCCGGGCCGCGGTCGACCTCGCGATAGGGGCGGGCGCAGAGCTGCACGTGGCGCACGCCTGGCAGGCCGTGCCCACGACGCGCTTTGAGGCGTTCGTCCGGGCCCGTCTCCTGGCGGAGGCGCGGGAGCTGCTCGAGGCGCAAGTGGCGCTGCTCGGCGAAGCCGGCGCCGACGTCGCAGGTGCGCACCTCAGGGAGGGTCCCGCGGTTGACGAGATGCTCGACCTTGCCGGAGAGATAGGGGCAGAGCTCGTAGTGGTGGGCAGCCGTGGGCGCGGGCCCGTAAAGCGTCTGGTCCTGGGCAGCGTCTCGGAGGGTGTCGTCCACCACGCCCACCGCCCCGTGCTCGTGCTGCGCGGCGGCGGCGACGAAGCCTGGCCTCCGAAGCGCATCGTGATCGGAGACGACGGCTCCGAGGCGGCACAAGCGGCCGCCTCGCTGGCCGCGGGCATCGGGGGCTCTTCGGGGCCAAGGGGCTCGTCCTCAGGGCCTACCCCGAGCTGCCGGAGGTGGACCTTGAGGGACGCGCCCTAAACGCGCGCATGGTGGACGACGAGCTCAGGCAAGAGGAGAGGAAGCTGGAGGAGCGGGCCAAGCGGCTGGAGGAGTACATCGGCGTCCGGCCGAGGGTTCGTCTGGACGTAGGCGACCCCGCCGCGACGCTGATCGGGGCTGCCGAAGAGCTTCACGAGGGCGAGCAAACGCTTCTTGCGGTGGGCAGCCGCGGGCTCAGCCCCTTGGGGCGCGCGAGGCTAGGTAGCGTCTCGACCAAGGTCCTGAGGGCGGCGAAGGGACCGGTGCTCATCTGCCCCAACCCTCGTGATAGCAGACCAGAAGAAAGCCAGGACTCTAGGTAGGAGTACGGCTCGTGCTGGAGAGCGTAGACGTAGGAAAGCGCGCCGTAGCCGACTACGAGGCCACCGCAGGCCGGGAGGCGGTCGAACAGTTGAGGGAACTGGCCGAGCCCTTGCGGGGCGCGCGCGTACTCCACCTGAACGCCACGCCTTACGGCAGCGGTGTGGCCGAGATCCTCAGGTCAGAGGTTCCACTGCTGGGGGACTTCGGGCTCGACGCGGACTGGAAGGTAATAACCGGCGACACGGCGTTCTTCTCGGTCACGAAGACGATGCACAATCTCAAGGGCCACGGCCTATGCGCGCCGCCACCTCCGCGAAGAGCCCGAGATCCGCGAGTGGAGCTGGAGCGCTTGACGAATACGAGCGCGCCGGCGCACCTGTACGATAACCGCAGAGGCGCTCGGACTCGAGAGGCTCGGCCAAGTGACTGTGGCCGCCACGAGGGGAAGGGCAGAGGAACGAGGATCGCAAGGGAAACGGGAGCGGGCTAGGGCAAGCGACATGCACTCTACGGGCTTGCTTCAGGTTTTCGTTTTCGCCCTCTTGACGGCTGTGGCCACAGGGTTAGGCGCCCTGCCCTTCGCCTTCGTGAAGGGCTTCACGCGAAGGTGGCTGGGGGCTTCCAACGCGCTGGCCGCCGGGCTCATGCTCGCCGCCAGCTTCGGTCTCCTCTACGAGGGAGTAGACCACGGGTTGGGGCGCACGCTTGCGGGGGCCCTGACGGGGCTCGTGTTCATCGTCGGCGTGCGCAAGCTGCTCCAGCGCGACGAGCACCCGGCGGTGTTCGCCGGGATGGGCGAGCTGGACGCCCGCAAGGCGCTGCTGATGGTCGGGGTGATGACCATGCACTCTTTCACCGAGGGTGTCGGCGTTGGGGTTTCTTTCGGCGGTGGGATCGAACTGGGCCTTTTCATTACGCTGGCCATAGCTGTTCACAACATCCCCGAAGGCCTGGCCATCAGCCTCGTGCTAGTCCCGCGCGGGGTGGCATGGAGCCGGGCGGCCTTCTGGAGCGTGTTCTCCAGTCTGCCGCAGCCACTGATGGCCGTTCCCGCTTTCGTCTTCGTCGAGACCTTCGAGCCGTTGTTACCCTACGGGCTTGGGTTCGCGGCGGGGGCCATGATCTGGATGGTCTTCTCGGAGCTCATGCCCGACGCCCTCGAGGAGGCGTCGGGCAACCTCGTGGCGATCATCGTTACCCTCTCCGTCCTCGCCATGGTGGCTTTCCAGGTCCTCATCCGCTGACCGGGCCGTTCGGAGATTCCCGCCGAGAACTCTGCCTCTCCTTCAACCTCCACTGCAACCGGGCGGGATCGCGAAGGACCGATCCGGCCGCCAGGGTAAGCTCCCCATGCGTGCTGTTATGGGGCTCCCCGCGGCTCCGCCGGATGAGGGTGCGGCGTCAACGCGGGGTGCATCCGTGGCGGTGGCCACGCGCGGGCTACGCTGTCCACCATACCCAGAAGAGCACGTGAACGACGCGCAACTCGGAGCCCGTCTTCTGCGCCAGGTCGGCCGTTGTGAAAGGCGACGTATCATGACCGCGTATTTTGGTGAGCCGAGAAGCCGCTTAGCCGAAGCGAAAAGGTTAGCGGCGTACTGCCACTTTGTGCTACGTCGTGCCCAGGTTGGCCACTGCCTTCGGGCCTCCCACCGAGCGCGGCATCCAACGCGCAAATTCTGCGAACTACTTTGGCCTAACGGCGTTCCAGGAACTACGGCGCGGCCCCGATGCAGCACCCATAAGTGTCCTGGCGAGATCGGCTACCTTCGGCTGCCTTCGGCTGTCATCGAGCAATCTTCCTAGCTTCGAGGGTCACTCGCGGCTTCGGGAACCAGCATCCCGAGGAACTCTTCGACGAAATGTTTCACGCCATCCCACTCCGTATACACGTAGTCGCGCGAGGTGTCGGTGTCGGGGTTGCCCTTCTCGCGGGCGATCTTCTTCATGAGGTGTCGCTTTATGAAGCCGTAGTTGGTGTAGAGCAGGGCTCCACCGAAGAGGCCCACCCTGGCGGGACGCCAGCCCGACTCGCGCACGAACTCCTCGATGTAACCTTCCGCTTCCTCGATGTCGTCGTGCGCGGCCATGCTCACGGAGAAGAAAGCCGAAGGGAGGCGTTCGAGCGCGTCGCGGTTCTCCCTGACGAAGTCAAGGACGTAATCTTCGTGTTTGCCCATGTGGATGGAGGCACCGACGATCACCGCGTCGTAGCCCTCCAGTTTAGGGACCCTGGAGCCCTTGATGTCCACTACGGTTGCCTTGTGGCCGTGGCCCCGGATCACATCGGCGACGAACTCGGAGATTTTGGCTGTTAGCCCCTCGGTGGTCCCGTAAGGGATCAATACTCTCAGCATGATCGCTCAACCTCCTATTGGATGGCTCCGGATGGCTTCGTCCTTCTGTGCTCGGCGATCTGCCTCCCTTACTCAAGCCGCCCGCCTCCGTAGTAGTTGTCGCGGTTGGCGCGAGAGGCGCCCGCCTTTGGCCAAGGCGACCGCTCCAACGACGACCCACAGCACTGCGCCGAAGGCGAGGAGAAAGGTAAACAAGGCCATCCCCGCCAGAGACGCCAAGATCACTAGGCTGCCTGTGGCACTCCCGTGCATGAGCATCGCCAAGAGCAGGCTCTCGGTACGATCGTAGACCCACACCATCAAAACCCTGTAGGGCGGGATCCAAGCGAGGACATTCGCGGCCACGACGGCTAGTAGGAACGCTCCGGAGAGATCGCCGCTGGCCCCCCAGTAGTACAAAGGCA
>Ga0126311_10001190_pt1 | contig 12461 bp, 11 predicted proteins | sample Plot61_FD_92539 | JGI IMG/M metagenome (GOLD analysis project Ga0126311, IMG submission 92539) | Serpentine soil microbial communities from UC McLaughlin Reserve, CA, USA - Plot61 | ecosystem: Environmental > Terrestrial > Soil > Grasslands | place: USA: UC McLaughlin Reserve, Lake County...
AAGCTGTGTAATTCGAGACGTTTACGTCGTCGTCCGAGGTTTGTTGAAAATCCATGCAACGAAGATCGAAATCACGTAAAGAACAAGCATTGGGGCCGCGAACAGCATCATGTTTGGGATGTCGTTCGTGGGCGATAGGACGGCGGCGCTGATCAGAATCACGATGAGAGCGGTTTTCCAAATTCTGACCATAAGTCCTGCCGTGACGAGGCCGATCCGGGCCAGAACGTAGGTTATCGCCGGCATTTGAAACACGACGCCCATACCCAACATGACGATAATGATGAAGTCGAAATAGTCGTCAGCCTTGAGTAAGAGTCGGAAATCTGAGCCGAGACCGAGCAGGTAATTAGCTGCTGGTGGAAAGATCACGTAGTAGGCGAAGGCCGCGCCCAGCACGAAAGAGATCGACGATAGCAGGATAAACGGTGTTACATACGCCCGTTCGTGTGGATAGAGGCCGGGTGCGACAAATCCCCAGATCTGTAGCAGCAAAAACGGCACCGACACGCAGAGCGCTGCGTAAAGTGAGACCTTTACATATAGAGAAAAGGGCTCGAGAGCCGTTGTAACGATGAGCTTGTCGTTGATGCCTGTAAACGATTCACCTGCGCTGGTGAGTTCAGTTGGCAGACGAATGCCTTTCGGAATGACTGCGTTACCGGCAAAGAGCGGCTCTTCGCTGAATAAAGCGAGTTTGCCTCCGGGGTCTTTATAAACACGAGCCGTAACCGAGGCGCCAGCAGGAATCAGGCTCGTTCCCAATTTTGTTTCTTCGGGAAAAACGTAGCGTCCGGTGTCGTTCTCTTTTAGAGCCGTCACAGGCGCGATCATTTCGGTTCCCGTCTGACCTGCGATAGGAACCTGTCGTCGCTGCGCATCGGCCAGTGCGCGCTCGACGGGCGCTGCGAGAAACGCGTAGATACGATCCGAAAAGAACCAGCATGTTGACGCTGCGATGAAGACGAAGATGAACGAACGGATCAAACGGCGACGAAGTTCGTCCAGATGTTCGAGGAAGGACATCTGGCCGCCGAGTTCTTCTTCACTTCCGCGATTAGTAGAAAGTGCTCTTAAAAGTGCAGACATTGGATCAGATTAGGAATTACAGCCAATCTTGTTTTCTAACCGGTTGAGCTTCGGCTTGCGCGGCTTCCGCGGGAATTTCTACCGGTTCGACGGGAGTTTCTGCGAGTGCTTCGGAGAAGGTTTGTGGTTGGTTCCCGCGCGCTACGACCAACTCAGGATCCGGTGTCTCAACTATAAGTTCTGAGGACGAAACCGGCTCGTACGCTGCTTGCTGTTCTGACTCGAGCAGTGAATTGTCGTCGGTCCGCGCGGTTTCCAGAGCGACTTCTCGTTCCCAGGTCTGCTTGAAGTCGTCCGAAGCTTTTCGAAATTCGGCCAGACCCTTTCCCATGGACCGGGCCAGTTGCGGCAGTTTCCGGGGGCCGAAGAATATTAGCGCGACGATGAGGATGAATATTAACTCAGTGCTGCCGAGGCTATCGAGAATAAGTGCGAAGAACACGGGTCGTTTTACCTTCCTGTAAGATTGCTAACGCTGTAACCTCGCCGGAGTGGGAATGCCGGAAAGAGTCGGGCTCGTTGGGTGACAGCGAATTGTAGCGCGTCATCGTTCAAAGCAGAAGGGGCGACGGCGGTTCAGGGACTTTGCGAGGATCATTTAGAATCGTTGTGAATGCAAATGGACGGTTTGGTAGACAAAATTGGAACTCTTCAGTCGTTCGCGGAGTGTGCAGAAGCTATAGCCGCGACAACTAAGAAACTTGAGAAGGCGGCAATACTCGGACGTTATCTCGAGAGACTCTCAGATGCAGACCTGACTCGTGCGTCACGTTACTTTGCTGGCCATCAGTTCGCATCAACGGATGCACGGACGACGAATGTGGGGGGCAGTATCATCAGTGCGGCGTTGAGTGAGGCGACGGGTTTTAGTCCGGAAAATCTTTATCCGCGCTATGTTCGACTTGGAGATCCGGGTGAGCTTGCTGCTGAGATCGTCAAAGAAGCGAAACGGTTGTCACAACCGACGATCACTCTTGTAGAAACGGAATCGCTGATCGCGAGACTGAGTGAGACGCGTGGAATAAAAACCAAGACTGTGTTGCTTACGGCGGTGCTGCATCATGCAACGCCACTCGAGGCGAAGTATTTAGTTAAATTGCTTGCTGGCGATCTGCGGATTGGTCTCAGAGAAGGTTTAGTTGAAGATGCGATTGCTCGTGTGTTTGGCAGATCGTTAGAAGATGTTGCTTACGCGAACATGTTGCTTGGTGATATTGGAGAAACCGCCACGCGGGCGCGGGCTGGCGAGCTGCGTGACATCAATATGCGGTTGTTCCATCCCATTAAGTTCATGCTCGCCACGCCTGCTGCGGATCTTACAGACATTGCTCGAACGATGCCTGAAGAGTTTTTGATAGAAGATAAGTTTGATGGCATTCGTGCTCAGGCGCATGTCGAGTCCGGGAGAGTTGCAATTTATTCTCGGACCATGGATGAGATCACGCACCGGTTTCCGGAGTTGGTTGGACCACTGCAGTCGTTGTCGACGGATGTCATTATTGACGGAGAGATAGTTCCGTCAAATGGAGAAGTGATTCTTCCATTCAGTGAGTTGCAGAAGCGACTGGGCCGAAAGAATGTTGGCGCGCAATTGCTCAAGGCTGTTCCGGTCGCGTTGGTCGCATACGATCTGCTTTATGCAAGAGGGATGGTCCTCATTGACCAACCCTTGAGCGAGCGGAGATATCTGCTGGGCCAGATAGTGCCCCAGCACGGACCATTGCGGATGTCCCAGGATAAACTGCTTAGTGACGCCGCGATGCTGGATGAGGAATTTGAACAAGCACGAGCCCGCGGAAACGAGGGGTTGATGATCAAGAGTCCGGGCTCGGCTTACAAACCGGGACGGCGCGGGCGTGACTGGCTAAAGTTAAAGCGTGCGATAGCGACTCTTGATGTTGCGGTTACGGCGGTCGAGGTGGGTCACGGAAAGCGTCGGAACTTACTTTCGGACTATACCTTTGCCGTGCGTCGTTCTGCTGAGGACGGTGAGTTGCTAAATATTGGCAAGGCCTACTCCGGCCTGACGGATCGCGAACTAACGGAACTGACAGATTGGTTCAAAAGTCATACACTTCAGGAATTTGCACATGGACGGGTCCGTATCGTCGAGCCGAGAGTGGTTATTGAGGTTACGTTTGACAAGGTTCAGCCGTCGAAGCGGCATAAGAGCGGTTATGCGCTTCGGTTTCCGAGAATACTCCGATTAAGGCCCGACAAGACGACGAACGAGATCGATACGCTCGACACCGTCAAGCGACTGGTCGAAGGCACGCAGGAGGGGAAAATGGCAGAAAATAGCCATGACGGCTGAATTCCGCTCAGCTTTTGCAGTGTAATAGTTAAAGTTCCTATTGCCACAAAGGCTCGATGGGGGTACGATGCAGCGCGTCACCGCCTCCCAAGCAAGCTTTCAAACGTGATCGGTGAGCCCGGACACACCCAACCCACGCGCCGCCTAGGTAGGCCTTGGCGAAGGTAGGTGGTTGTTTTGGGTGTGCGCTTCTCAGTACACTGAGAGAAGAGCTGTCAATACCTCGAACAACAGGTATTCTGACGTTTCAAGTCCATTTTGCTCAGTTTCTGTGGTGGTTTGTGGAATCGTCTCGTCAATTGTAGACATACGAGGGGGTGGCGGCGCAGCATATCCAGGTGTTTCGATATCACCCGCAAACGTGGTAAACGCCAACGCGGACATAAGTAGTACAGCGAATACAAAGCTTTTGACAGGTTTCATTGATCTTCTCCTCAAATGTAGTCAGTGCCTGTGAGTGGGCGTGCAACCAAGTGATTATTGGCTAGATGTGATAATATCCGTCTAGCGAAAGCCTTGCAAGGTTCCTTGCCTAAATCGACAACTGGAGTCCTAGTATGAAGTTGCAGACAACGGTGTTAAAGAGCTCGGCCGAATCTCTGGCTGTAGACGATATAATTCCGTTATGTGAGTTAGCGAAGAGTCTTGAAGAAGCCGGCGAGTTTGAGAGTGCATACGAAACATTACAGCCATTTTGGCGGGGGGGGCTTCATCGTCCGGATACAAATGGGTTAGCTCACGAACCAAAAGCTGAACTCCTTCTCAGGGCCGGAACGTTAACTGGGTGGTTAGGTAGTGCCAAACAGGTTGGCAGTGCCCAAGAAATAGCTAAAGATCTAATCAGTGAGAGCGCGGCCATTTTTGAAAGGCTCGGAGCATCTGAACGAGTCGCCGAAGCTCGGGTCGATTTGGCCATTTGTTATTGGCGGGAGGGCGCATTAGACGAGGCGAGAATAACATTAGGACTTGTTCTCGATACCCTCGGTGAGGTTCAAAGCGAACAGAAGCTTCGCGCGTTATTGAACAGCGCCATTGTTGAGAAGGTTGCGAGCCGAGACCAAGAAGCTTTGCGGATGTATCGACAGGCTGGACCGCAATTTGAGCTTAGTGCTAACAACGCTCTTAAGGGAAAATTTCACAATTCCTTTGCCACCTTATTAAAAAGCTTGGGTCTTTCTGAAAAGCGTGAGGAATATATTGACGCTGCTTTTGTTGAATTTGCGGCTGCGAGCTTTCATTTCGAACAGGCTGGACATCATCGTTTTCAGGCTCGCGTCGAAAACAACGTAGGATTTCTCTTTGCGGGCGTGGGTCGATTCGATGAAGCTCGCCAGCACGTAAACAGTGCCCGTCGATTGTTCGTGAAGTTAGCTGACCAAGGAGGTGCGGCATATACAGACGATACGCTTGCGCAAATTTTCTTGTTAGAGGGAAGAAGTGAAGACGCCGAACGAGTTGCCCGGCGTGCTGTTCACGCCCTCAAGCGAGGCGGTGAACAAACGGTACTCGCAGAGGCGCTCACAACACACGGCAAAGCTCTGGCGCGTCTTCAGCAGACTCAATTCGCGCGAGCCGCTCTCGATCAAGCTGTCGAGATTGCTCAGAACGCCGGCAACCCCGATCGCGGTGGTATCGCGGCAGTCACCGCTATTGAAGAGTTGAGCCTGTATCTCTCAGTTGCGGAATTGCGAAATTACTACCGAACTGCTGAGACCCTGCTCTCAAAATCTCAAAACCTCAGTCTTAAAACGCGGCTGGGCGATTGTGCCAGACGCGTACTTTCAAGTGCTCTTGAAAACGCCACCCAGGCAACACCCGCAGCCACCGATGTGGCATTGGCGCCAGGCTTTTCGCTCGATTCCGAAGTCCTTCATTACGAAGGCAACCTAATTCGTCGAGCTTTGGAAGAGTCTGGCGGGAGCGTCACAAGAGCCGCCCGTCTCCTTGGGGTGACCCATCAGGGACTGGCTTTTATCCTTAACGGAAGACACAGCGATCTGCTGTCGATTCGAAGTCCAGTAAAACGTCGCCGTCGAAGCATCATTCGACATCACTAGCTGTTCCGTTCCATGATGGCCCAAACTCTTGGCGCTGCTTTCACAAGGCAGCGCCAAAGTTTTATTTGTGCTCTAAGTTAAGTGCTCCTATGATCCAGAACCTGTGAGTCAAGCAATGAAATTAAAAATCGGCCCCCTCATTTTGATTCTGACTTTGTGGACAACGGCGTCAGCCCAAACTTCGAAACGTCGAGGAGCGGTTCGTAAGCCGACCACAACAACACCGCAGGCGCAACCAGTTCCTCAGCCAACCCCTGCCACCAAGCCGACGCGGCCACCCGTCGCGCCCGCATCCTTGGTAACCGTCAATGGCCAAACGTTGACCACTGCCGATCTGGAACCCGCATTACGCCAGGAACTCGAAAGTCTCGACGACAAAATCGCCGAAGCACGACATAGCGTGTTGGATCTGCAAATCAACACGACGTTGCTTGAAGTGGAGGCAAAGAAGCGTCGCATCGACAGTCATCGTTTATACGAGATGGAAGTTAGCAGCCGTATACCGGCTGCGACTCCGACCCAAATCAAGAAGTTTATCGACGACAACCGTGACCAATTCGCAGGCATGGATCCGAACGTCGCTAATCAACAAGTGGCTGCTTACCTCCATGACGAAGCAGAAAACAAACTCGCTGATGATCTCGTGAACCGGCTGCGACGCTCCACTCCGGTGGTGATGAGCGTTGATATAAACGCGCCGAGTTTGAACGGCGCCTCACTGGTCGCCACAGTTGGAGGACAGCCACTCACGGCAGCTCCTCTGCTCGAAAGGTTGAAACCAATCATCTACAAGCTGCGACTCGAGGCCTATGAAGTGACAAGGCAGCGCGTCGATCGTCTGGTCGATGATATGTTGCTACTGGAGGAAGCGAGGCGACGACAAGTTGGACCAGAAGAAATCGTGCGCGCCGAGATCAGTGATAAGGTGCGGCCTCCAACGGAAGCTGAAGTGACACAGTTTTACACAGAGAACAAGTCACGGATCTCCGGCGATCTGAATAGCGTGCGCAACCAGATCGCAGCTTATCTGCAAAATGAATCCAGACAGCGTTTCGAGAACGATCTGTCAGCAAAACTCCGCAAAGGCGCTGAAATACGCTGGCTGATGATTGAGCCCGCCCAACCCGTTCAAAACATCAGTGTCGACGATGATCCCTCGCGCGGCGAAGCAAATGCTCCGGTAATAATCGTCGAGTTCACTGACTTTCAATGTCCGGCGTGCGCCGCGATGCATCCCGTCCTCGAAGAAGTCTTGAAGTCTTACGGCAACAAGGTTCGTTTCGTGGTTCGAGACTTTCCGCTGAACCAGCACGAGTGGGCGCGCAAAGCGGCCGAGGCTGCGAATGCCGCGAACGCCCAGGGAAAATTCTTCGAATACATATCCGTTCTTTTCAAGAACCAAAAGGCGCTCGATGTTCCGTCCCTGAAGAAGTATGCAACCGAACTGGGCTTGGACCGCGCGCGTTTTGACGCGGCTTTGGACCGAGGCGTCTACGCCGCTGAAATCAAGAAAGACATCGAAGACGGTGAGATGTACGGTGTCGGCAGCACGCCGACGATCTTTGTAAATGGAGTTCAACTAAGAATCTTGAGTCCTGAAGGAGTGCGCGCAGCAATTGATCGCGCCGTACGGGCTCCTAAGACGAGCTCACCCCAATAAGCCAAAATAATCCAAAATGGTCGTTTCACTAAAACCAGAGCGGCTGAAACGTTACAAAGACGTCGCAATGCTGCTAATCAAATACGGGCGCTCGGACCTGATCAGTGTGGCCGGGCTCGAAGGTAGCGTGCTGCCTGATGAAATTGCGGCAGAATCCGAGATCGCTCCGGCAGAGGAACTTGCAAAAGACCTCGAAAAGCTTGGCCCAACTTTCATTAAGTTGGGCCAACTGCTATCCACACGTGCCGACCTGTTGCCTGGCCCCTACCTGGAGGCGCTGTCGCGGTTACAGGACCAGATCGAGCCGTTCCCGTATGACGAGGTCGAACGGATTGTTTCGGGCGAACTCGGCGTCAGGCTATCCAAAGCGTTTGCTGATTTCGATCCCTCTCCACTCGCCGCAGCCTCTTTGTCCCAGGTACACCGTGCTTACATGCGCGACGGCCGCGCAGTCGTCGTAAAAATTCAACGACCGGACATTCGCGATCTCATTGTCGGCGATCTCGAAGCATTGGGCGAGATAGCACATTTTCTCGACGAGCACACCGAACTCGGCAAGCGTTACGAGTTTGATAACATGCTCATCAATCTGCGCAAAAGCCTTCTGCGCGAACTCGACTTTACCATCGAGGCAAATAACCTGCACACCATCGCGGAAAACCTCGTTGACTTTGACAACATTGTCATTCCCGAGCCGGTCGACGACTTCACCACGACCCGCGTTTTGACGATGGAATACATTTCCGGCAAGAAGATTACAGCGCTCAATCCATTACGACTGCTCGAAATAGATGTTGGTTTACTTGCCGACGAGTTGTTTAGCGCATATCTGAAGCAGTTCCTTGTAGACGGTATCTTTCATGCGGATCCGCATCCGGGAAACGTTTTTGTCACAGATGACGATCGCATCGCGTTGCTCGATCTTGGTATGGTGGGTCGTGTCACACGCACGTTCCAGGACAACCTTCTGCGGCTCCTACTCGCGATCAGCGAAGGACGCGGTGAAATGGCAGCCGAAGCTGCGATCAGGATGGGCGAACCTAAAGAAGGTTTTGATCGCTCATCTTTCGAGCGCCGCATCACTGATCTCGTCGCTGATCATGGAGATGCCGTTCTGAGCCGTAATGACGCCGGCAAAGTGACACTTGAAATTACGAGGATCTCGGCCGACTGCTGGTTCCGTTTGCCGGCTGAATTCACGATGATTGCGAAAGCGTTGCTAAACCTGGACCGCGTAGTTTACGCCCTCGATCCAAACTTCGATCCAAACGTCGTCATTCGCGATCGTGCCAATGAGATACTCCAGCGCAACATTCTCAAAAGTGTTGCTCCAAATAATCTATTGTCGGGCGTCGTCGAGTTGAAGGAATTCGTTGAGAAACTTCCGAATCGGGTAAACAGAATTCTCGATGCAGCGGGAAACAACGACCTTCGTTTCAAAGTGGATGCGATAGACGAGAAAGTCGTACTGGAAGGACTTCAGAAAGTCGCTAACCGAATCACATTGGGGCTAGTGGTTGCTGCTCTCATTGTCGGCGCAGCAATGTTGATGCGCGTTGAGACCTCGTTTCGAATCTTTGGTTATCCGGGACTCGCAATGATTCTGTTTTTACTCGCCGCTGCTGCTGGACTCATACTCGCTTTCAGTATTCTCTTCTACGACGAAAAGCGGAGGTCCAAACACTAGACCCGCCGCTCTTTCGCAGTTCGCAGCAGCTCTTTCAATCCAACAGTTTCCTTCGCAGTCAATGAAGTAAATGACATTCCAAATCCGACGCCGGGCTGATACGAAGCGACTTGACCGCGCAATGGCAGCCACTCTCCTGATGAAAGCTGTATCTCCAGGTCGATGTGCTCGCCGATCTCTACCTTTGCATACGTATTTACGAAGCAACCGCCAAGGCTGACATCGTCAACTCGCGCTTCATGCCTGCTCGACAAGCTTTCCCACTTCGCCTCGAGAAGAATCTGCTTTCGCTCGTTAGTTCTTCGCTCGCCTGACATTCATCGTCATTCTAAACGATGCGTCCAAGCGTGACCATGAAGACTATTCACGCGGAAAGAGACTTGAATTGGACTGTTGAGCCGGTACATACCTCGTGAGCAGCCGGTAACCGAGCAGGACCAGCACGATGAATCCGAACGTGAGAGGCAAGCTCGTATCAGACTTCACGAGCATCCAGAAGTGGACCACGCCCGCGATCGCTGACAGGTAAACCAAGCGGTGCAGTTTTGCCCAGCGCTTTCCGCCGAGCCGTTTCACCATTTTGTTCGTCGATGTGATTGCGAGTGGCACCATCAATAAAAAGGCAATCATGCCCGCGAGAATGAATGGGCGTCTCACAACGTCCTGGCCAACACTAAGAAAATTGAAAAGGCGATCGAACCAGATGTACGTAAGCAGGTGAAGCGCGCCGTAGAAGAAGGCAAACAGCCCTAGCATCCGGCGTATTTTTACCAGTGAGTTGATTCCAAAGATCCTTCGCAAGGGCGTGATTGCGACCGTCAGGCTCAGAAATATTAACGTCAACATTCCGGTCGTCGTGGTGGCAAACTGAAGCGGGTTGGGACCAACTCGCTTGTGATAAAGATCCCAAAAGAGCAGCACGAGCGGCACGAGAGCGTTCACGAAGACGACGATTTTCAGGAAACGCACATCACCCATAATCAAAAGTTTTTCACCAGGTCCATACCCTGATACAAATGCGCGACTTGCTCGCCATAGCCATTAAATAAGAGTGTGTTCCGGCGACCGTATTCACCGATCCGTCGCTCCGTCGCCTGGCTCCAGCGAGGATGCGGCACATTCGGATTCACGTTCGAGTAAAATCCGTACTCGTACGGCGCTTGTATGTTCCACGTTGCAGGCGGTTCATCGGCAACCAAACTTATCTTCACTACTGATTTGATACTCTTGAAGCCGTATTTCCACGGCACGACAAGCCTGATCGGCGCTCCATCCTGCGGCGGCAACGTTTCGTCATACATGCCCGTCGCCATGATCGTCAGCGGATGCATCGCTTCATCCAAACGCAGACCTTCGACGTAAGGCCAATCAAGTACACCGGTACGCTGATTCGGCATTCGATTGGGGTCAAATAGCGTTTGAAAAGCTACATAACGCGCCTGCGACGTTGGTTCAACCTTCTCCAGCAACTTGTGCAGAGGAAAACCGATCCAGGGAATCACCATCGACCAGCCCTCGACGCAACGCAACCTGTAAATCCGTTCTTCGAGTGGAAACTTCAGCAACTCATCGATATCGAAAACTTTCGGCTTGTTTACCAGGCCCTCGACCGCGACAGCCCACGGTCTCGTAACAAATCCTTTCGCTGCGTACGCAACTCCGCTTTTCGAAGTATCAAATTCGTAGAAGTTGTTGTAATTCGTAATCGCTTCCAAAGGAGTCAATTGATCCTTAACTGCGAACCCCTCTTTGACGGCTTCTTCGACGGGTGCTTTGGCAACTTCCTCGATCTTGTCACCTTCGACGCGCGGCGCCGGCGGCGGATTTAGACGCCGATAAAGCAGCGTGGTGGCCGTGGCAGTCCCAGCCATGACTGCTGCCTGAATGAATCGCCTGCGATTTAGATAAACCTCTTTATCCGTGACCTTGTCAGTATTTTCCGACATTTAGTGACCTTGCTCTTTAGAATACCTCTATTTGTCGCCGGGTTCGCCAGATCCTTACACGATTACAGTTGATTTCATGTCGCTTGCCTAATTAACATCCCGTGGCTCTTCTGTCGCCCGCTAAAAGGACGATTGCGTGGAACAACCCTTAACTGCACCTTCCAACAAAACCGACAACGAACCTACCGACAGAATTAGCTTTCGAAGCAGACTCCTCCGCTGGGGGATCGTGCTGTTTGTCGCGGTAGGTATTTTGCTGATTCCAATTCCCGCCGGGATCACTCCGCAATCGTGGCGCTTGCTCGCGATCTTTGCTGCAACCATCACAGGCTCGATTGTGCGTCCGATTCCCGGCGCTGCGATGGTCTTGTTAGGAGTCACTGCATTACCAGTCTTTCGAGTATTGACGATCAACGAGGCACTGACAGGTTACGCGGATCCATTTGTCTGGTTGGTCCTCGCTGCGTTCTTCATCTCGCGTGGGATGATCAAGACTGGACTCGGACGACGCATCGCTTTCCTTTTCATCAAGGCGATTGGCAGGCATTCTCTCGGACTTGCTTACGCGCTCGCTTCCACCGAGATGGTCCTCGCGACCGTAATCCCTTCAACCGGTGCTCGCTCCGGCGGAATCATTTTCCCCATCGCTAAGAGCCTCGCCGAGGCTTACGAATCGCGGCCGGGAGCAACAGCCAGGCGCCTGGGCGCGTTCCTGATGGTGAGCGTTTACCAGTGCAATGTCATCGTCTGCGCAATGTTTCTGACCGGGCAAGCGTCGAACCCGATAATCGCGCGGTTTGCGCGGGAAGTGACGTCGATCGAAATCACTTACGCGCGTTGGGCCATTGGCGCGATTATTCCGGCCGTCTTGTGTCTTTTGCTTGTGCCGTACGTGCTGTACCGCGTGTTTCCGCCGCAAGTAAAACACACACCTGCCGCCAGCGAACTGGCTTCAACAGAGTTGCGCGCCATGGGTCCGATGAGCTGGGCCGAACGGACGATGCTGCTGGTCTTTTTCCTCGTCGCAATTCTGTGGATGACAAATAAACTGCATGGCATCGACTACGCCGTAGTCGCGCTGCTTGGCATCAGCGTTTTACTTATAACCGGCGTTCTGGATTGGGAAGATATCATTAGCGAAAAGGCTGCGTGGGGCGTGTTCATCTGGTACGGCGGACTGATTCGTATGGCAGAAGCACTGGGCCAGACAGGCATCACAAAGAGATTCGCCGAAGCATCAGCAAGTTTGACGGCTGGATGGAGCTGGTGGCTCGCACTCGCCTTGTTGCTCTTGATTTACTTTTACGCGCATTACGTCTTCGCGAGCATCACCGCACACGTGACAGCGATGTTTACGCCGTTTCTCATCGTGATACTCGCCGCGGGAGCACCGCCGTACTTAGCCGTGCTTTCACTCGCATACTTCTCAAACCTTGCGGCATCACTGACTCACTACGGCACCACACCCGCTCCGATTTATTTCGGCGCAGGCTACACATCACAACGAACCTGGTGGACCCTTGGCCTGATTGCGTCTTTGATAACGATCAGCGTCTGGAGTCTAGTGGGATTCACCTGGTGGAAAGTTCTCAGACTCTGGTGACAAACATGGCTGGATATTCCGGAACACCCTTAGCAAAGAAACTTGGAATCAAAGAGGGACATCGAATCGCACTCGTCAATGCGCCGCAAGACTTCGAATCCGAAT
>Ga0126311_10001192_pt1 | contig 12459 bp, 12 predicted proteins | sample Plot61_FD_92539 | JGI IMG/M metagenome (GOLD analysis project Ga0126311, IMG submission 92539) | Serpentine soil microbial communities from UC McLaughlin Reserve, CA, USA - Plot61 | ecosystem: Environmental > Terrestrial > Soil > Grasslands | place: USA: UC McLaughlin Reserve, Lake County...
CTGATTACTCAGGGGGTCGATTCGGGAGGCACGAATCCGAACTGGACATCGGGTTGCACAGCGCCAGGACGATATGCGACAGCACAATATCCACCGATTACCGCCGCGGGGTCTGTAGGAGTCAGGGGCGACTTTGATAATTTCAACTTTGATAACTTCGCAGTTACTTCTTTTTGAGTTCCTTGGAGCCTGGGATTGAAACTGGCTTCAATAGTTGGACGTGTTGCTGGCCCGCAAGTCAGCAGAGTGAGCCATCATGAGTAGTAGTTGTTTAGTAGAGAACAAGAACAAGGAACGACAACAATGACGTGATGTTTAATGCGTGAGTACTTGAATTTGGTGGAGCCGAGGGGGAGCGAACTCTTGACCTCTCGCTTGATAGCGCATGAGTAGATTTTGACCGTCAATAAACCATCAAACGTCTTGCATCGTGGGTCTCCTAATAAACCGAAAGCCCCCGGTTGGACCAGGGGCTCTCAAGGTGTCAGACATTCAGTCTCAAGCTATTTCTTACTAGCGTTATCGTGGCCTTGTTGCCAACTGTCGTGTCTGTCCTGCATTTCTTCTCTATCATCGCCTAAACCGCCCGTTAAAGCGGCAAATGCACCGTCCAAGACTCCCGGTTCACGATAAGGATTATCATGCTTGTCTTGGGACGCGGCCTCTTGACCTTCATTATGGTGTTTCTGTCCCATTTCATTACCTCTTGCTCAATAGTTCCACACAAGGAATAGGGGCTCAGCTCGATGATACCCCAATATTTAGACTTTTTCAAATCATCCAGCCTAAGCTCGATTTAGAGGAACGAACCAAGATTACAGTACGACGACGACAACAACAACACGAAGTGTAACTTGAAGCAATTCTTTGCCGCTATAGGAACCAATTATTTGCGCAAGTACACAAAACCAGCGATTTCGGAGGCTCAGTTTGGCGCGCTGAATTGTATTTTGGAACCTCCCATCGCCGAAAGTGCAAATGGAAGCTAAAACCTTGCCGAAAGTGCTGAGCCCCCTTCGAGATCACGGCCCGCCATTAACAGTTTATTGTTTACGTCGGAATTGGACCTTCTTCTCGCGCCAGTTGAAGACATCGAAGCCGTAGCTGAACTCCACCGTAACCTGGTGTTGGATCAGGTAACTATGCTCGGCATTCTTGTTTCGATACCAGAGCACTTGCCAGCTCGGACCTACGGAAAGATTGGGAAGGATCGTGAACTTGAGATTTTGTTTAAGGATATGCCGGTACCGGGTATCCGTAAAAGTGTCTCCGCTGAAGTTGAAAAATAAATCACCTTCGTAGCTGGGCTCATACTTGGCAACAGAAAAGATCGGGATCGAGAAACCACTCTTGGCATAAAACCCCGCCCGCCACCGATTCGCCGTTATCGCAGTCCCTTCCGAATCTTTGGTGATCGTTCCCCCTTTTGCCGGATCGCTACCATCGGACACGCAGGTGGCAAATGATTTGGCGGGATCGGGCAGACATTCAACCGGACCTCCGAGCGTACTAAACCGGTATCCGCGCAGAGCGTCGAGCTCTCCGCCGCCCTGCACTCCGAACTCAAAAGTGTTTACGCCATTCAGCCAGCGGAAGCCGGCACGTGGAAGAAGGAGCAAATTGCGGCCCTGGTCGACCCTCAACTGATCCTTAATACCGGCGGCGTCCTTCGTACTCAAATTGAAGAGCACAAACGGGTGCTGGAAAGGTGTTTCGACGTGAAACGTGAAGATCATACCCAGACGTAAGGGGGCGCGGCCGCCTTTTATGCCGTGCACAACCCCGGCATCCCAGGTAAACCGGTTATTCGCCTGAACAATGTTGGGCTGGGTGCCGGCTGTTCCGTCTCCGGTTGATGTCCTCTTGTAGTCGATTCCCGTGGCGAGAAAGAACTCATGCTCGTGCGTAGTGCGCGAGAAACGCGAATCAAGACCGAACGTCCTCGCACCCGTGCGCTGGGAACTTATCGAGGCGGCCGGAGAGACGCCTGTATACTTCTCACTGATTTCTTTATCCGTCCGACTCCCAAAGAAACTGCTGAATCCAACACTAAGGTTCCGCAAAGACCAGATCACAATCGGCCGGCGCTGTGTTTTTTGCTCAAGGAAGTAAGCGACTCCAGCTGAAGAATCCGGCTCGCTCTCCACCGGCCATTTGAAGGGAGACGCATCCCAAAACTTCTTGAAGCGACTCGGTGGCGGCAACGAAGCAATTTGTTTGGCTTCGGACTCGTCGAGGTACTTAATCCGATCAATTGGTCCGAGGCAATTCTTGTCAGCATCGTCCGGCTCCTTAAAAACTTTGCGGCAAACTACGCTGCTGATGGTGTACAGTTCGTTTGGAAAACCAGCGGGATAGGTTCGCGGGTTGAGGGCAGCGGTGGCCAGCATCGAATACCCTGTATCGCCGGCGGCAATATAATCAGTCGTGGCCACCGCATAAAGTTTATTGTCCTCTATGGGCGCTTCATTGATCAGATCTTCCTTCGTTACCGGGTGAGGGAAAATGCCAAGTGTTTCCAACTGGCGCCCCTTATCATCCACGAGCAAAAGAGCCGCTGACTCATCAGTTGCATAGTCTTTGGAACGCTTCAGCGCTTCCTTTAGAGTTTTCCCCGGCACGTACATGAGGGTCAATAGATCCCCCTTCCAGATAACCCGGTCGAGAATCTCCTGGGTCCTGCTTTCATCGTTCTCACCTGCGAACGATTTCTGATCAAACAAGTCGCGCTTTTGAATGAGAGCCACATCGGCGGCTAGCTTTTCGCGGATGGCGCAAAGGGTCAGCCATTTCAGCGCCTCCCGCGGTTTCAGCTCAAGAAGCTTCGCTGCTTCAGCGCCTTTTTGAGCGCATTGAAATAAAGCAGTGTCGACCAGCTGCCGAAAAGCTGTCGGCTTCTGCGGCTCGTCGGATTTCGATTCCTGCTTCTTCTGCGTCTCGTTGGATTGCGGTTCCGGGTTCTTTGGAACCTCTGGTTGATCGGGCAATGAAGTGAGTTTCCACGAGCCACCATCACCAACAGCATCGACAAGACCAAAGCGCGCCTCAGCTATTTGAGTGTTAGGATCAAATGCCGGTAACGGCACTGCCAGAAACGCCCCCGCACGTTTCTCTTGAGACCAAACTGTTGAAAACTCCATTCGGCTCGTACTCTGGTCCTGGTCAGCGGCCGATACAACCACCTGGAAACTAGGAAAACGCGCCGACAGAACTCGTGCACGTTGCGGACCCATTTGAGCCAGCAGAACCTTCAAACCAGTAAACTTCTTGTCCTTGTCAATGTTCTCCTCATACCAACGCTCAAAATAATCGAGTTGTTGTGCCAGAGCTTCCAACGGATTTTCGGCGACGACGAGTGTTTTGAGCTTCTCGTCGAAGTTCTTCCAACCAAAGTTCAGTACCCCGACCTGCTCCCCGAGATTTGGTTCGACCACACCGAAGATCGCTACATTACGCTCCTTAATGAAAACGAAAGGATCCGGATCGGTGTAGCCATCTGTTTTGTCTAATGGACTGTGATGGGGAAAGTAAAAGAAAGGCGTGTAGGTTTTAAACTTGCGGCAGTATCGTTGGATCGATTCTTTTGAGCTTGAATCGATGCCGCAAAGTGCGTAGTTCTGGGCTGCCTCAAGGGTCGCGAAGTGTCCATTCTTTACCTTCGGTTTCGGCTGAGATTTGTCAGCCGTAGCGTTGTTATCCGCCTCTGTGGGTTTCTCAGGTTCGAGAGCAGGAAGCTTGTAGTAGTAAGCAAGGGTGTTGTCGACAAAATGGACTCCTGCATTTTTCAACGGGTTTCCGCACTCCTTGTCCACCGGTTCTGGAATTTCGTTCTCGTTCTCACCGGACCTACAGATATAAAGGGCTTGCTGGGAGGCCAGCTGAATGCCTTTATTAAGAAGATCTAAATCTGCCTGAAATTGTTCCTTGTCAGCAGGATTGGCTGGAGCCTTTGCGTCTCTGATAAAAACTGCCAGCTCCTGGTCGCTCATTGACTTGCTTGAGAGCTGTTCTTTGAGTTCTTTTGCGAGCTGGTGGTCAGGCTTGAGTTCGGCAAGTTTTATTTTGACGTATGAGAACCACGGGTAAACTGACTTTCCATCCGAGAGATTCAGAGCTTCATAATCCTTCGGCCAATTATTATCCTTCAACCACGGTTTCTCTTGTTGGCCGGACAAAACTGCGGGGTCCTTGATCGGTACTGTCTTGAGAACCAGATTCGCCCCGAGCATCTGTACCGGCTCATAACCCTTCCCGGATTTGGGGAAGCTCGCCAGAAAGCGCGCAAACTGGCGCACTCGGTCTGCGCCGAAGTAGAAGTCGTGCTTGCCGGGAACTATCGCTGCGTATTGAGCTGCGGCGAGGAAACAGCCGACATTGTCATTAGGAATTGTCCCTAAGCCTTGCGCCAGTCTTTTTTTGAGAGGACGCTCCCGAGGGTCGTCAATTTTCTCGTAAGAAACCCAACGGCCAGAGTCTCCAAAGAACAGCTCTTTATTGCCTGTTGGATATTGTCCCGGGGAAGGTGAAGGAACAGGATTGAAGACACGCGCTTCAAATTGAGGCGCAAAATTGTCCCCAGTTCCGACCAGTATAGCGTTCGCATAGTTCCCGCGGCGCAGTTTCAGAAAACCGATCGCTTCTTCACTGGGTTTGTCACTATTCGACGCAAGGCAGCGGCTAACCGCATTGAAGGATTGTCTGTCAGGCACACGAAAATAGCCGAGTAGCTTTCCGGTATAAATAACCTGAGTGCTGGAATTCACATCGCTTGCCGGCGCGGCGCTCGGCTGATCCTGGGGAAAAGATGCGGTTGCGGAGATTAGCAGGCATAGTGAGATCCAGCCTGCACGAAGCAGTCGCAATCGATACATAGATGACCTCCGAAGGGCAAGTTTTAGGATTTGTTGAGCGTCAAACTTTAACTGTCGGCGGCGGGGCCGCTGTCAACTTGAGTTGGGTTACCTGTCGACCAATCGTATCAGACGTCAAAGTCGATAACTAAACTCTCTCGACTAACAATGGTCTCGACGCTGCTTATATTTCACCCGGCTGTCCGGTTATGAACGCTAGGGACCGACGAGTTCGTTTCAGTCTGACAGCTGTTATGTATTGTCGGCGGGACCGGACTCAAACCTGCATAGCCTTTAGGCCGGCGGTTTTCAAGACCGCAAGTGGGCTTGAGCCTAATCCAACCTCCATAAATGAACAGATATAAATCGGTGCGCAGCCATCAAGTGGATCTAGGTAGGTTCATTTCCATCAGCGCGCCAAATCTTCTGCGGCCAACAGTCTTCTATGGCGCGTTTAGCGTTGGGCCGCACACGCGCAAGCGCGTGTGTCTAATACTGCTGATTGACTCGCCAAGAGTACTCGCGAAGTCTTCTAAGTTGGTTCATCCTTTCGGCCTGAGATCAAGCCATCCCCCAAAACCAAATCATCCGGACGGCTCATTAGGGACCAAGCTTCCCATGCGATAAGGCGGAACTGATAAAGTCCAACTATTGTTATAAGATACTCACCGAAGGCCGCTACTGATTAGTGTCGCATCGACTATGGACGTAGAACATTTCCTCAACAAAGCCTCCGCAGAGGAGATTGTGGCAAGGATAGACGAACTAGCAACTGATCAAGACGATGCTAGTTTTTGATGACCTCCGCGCTCTTTTACTGGTTCGCGATGACGATACTTTCGGCAAATTTGAAGTTCCCCAACTTGTTTGTCGCGCCTTGTTAAGAAAGGGACCGCGTGGAGTTCAAGTAATGATGAGAACCGTGCACGATGCACCAGGAATGATCTATCCGGTTGTCATTCTAGAATCACTGTGGCATGCCGGCAGAGGTGAAGAGCCCCCCTCTTTTCTGCTCGCATACATGCTCCCAACACCCTCATTAAGTTTCAGCGTCGACCCGGAAACTCGAAAGGCTGCGCGCGAGGCATTTCATGATCTCGTCGTTGAGAGTCAGTTAGATGAAGACATGTTTGATCGATTAATGGAATTCCTAAATCGCGCAAAGTTTTATTCGAACGTACCGGGACAAGGCGAGCGCTTTCGTTCCGAGGTATTTGAGATCTTTTCTGACACCACCATCAAACTTACTCGAAAGCTCATCGCCGAATTTGAAGTCTTAATCAGTGGGGAACATTCTGAAGAGGTCTATCAAAGTTTCGTAGCCGCCAACCCAGTATTAATCGATCCATTGGCGAGCGAAATAGTTCCTAAGCAAAAGTTGGGTATTGAGCTTGTAACAGATTTTGTTGTCCGCCGACTCGACAATCGGTATGTCTTGGTCGAAATTGAGAAACCACACGATAGACTATTTACGATCGCATATGATTTCTCCTCGCGCTTTACTCATGCGATAGGACAAATCGTAGACTTTCAGGAATGGGTGGATAACCACGGGGAGTATGCACGAAGTCTGATGCCGGGCATCTCCTCTCCAAGAGGCTTGCTAATCATGGGGCTACGTTCTTCGTTGTCGGAGCGTGAATCTGCGAAGCTAAAGCGATATTGCATAAACTCGACGAGCGTCGATATTCTGACCTACGACGACCTACTTTCAAGCGCGAAGCATTTTTACGACAACATTCACCGGAACATGCTAACTGAACCTTAAAAGTTTCGTTCAGGTTCTCTCCATGCTCGGAACTCCTAGACTTTGGGGCGATGTTGCTTCACGACACCTGCAGTTAATCGTAAATTCCTTTTGGGATTTTCGATTGAATGCCGAGCGTACTCTTACGATTCTTAGTGGGGCGGAGCGTGCAGTATATCTCTATTGTGATCAGAATCGGCCGCTCCACCAGATCCGGTCATTTTTGTCAGAACGTGAAACTGATTTGCCGCTCGAAGATTCCTGAACCGGCTCATCGCTGGAATTTGATGATTCAACTGGATGGTCACTATGTGAGCCTTGCGGTGCGTGCTGCGGGAACGGAGATCCATGACTTGCCTGAGGGCCGTCGACCACGGCGCCCGGAATTGGCGCTTCTCTGAGAGAGAAATATCTAATGCTTGTGCGACCAACGAAGCTCGAAGTGGAATAACGATCTGTTAAAGGTTAAAACTTGCACTGACTACAACTCATCACATCATCAGTCAAGAACAAATGTGCAAGGTGCACATTTGAAAAAGAAGATGCTGCTGCAGCGATGAGGTCGCTGAGTGTTAGGTACAGCTTTCTTGTTGGGAATTGATACCTTAGAAGCCACGGTGCGTTAATCATGGATTGGCACTTCAAAGTTGACCTGGAATCTACATCATTAATAACTTCCTGCTTCCGGATAGAGAAACGTCAGCACGCCGAATCGTCCCAACGGGATTGACTGTTCGATAAAAATCGCATTGCGGTTGCTAGCACCACTGACAAATGGGAACCAGACGGAAGCAGTGGTGCCGGCGGAAAAGAACCCTGGCGCAGGCGCCCGCTCGCCGCGAATGGCGCGCGCGGTGGATGAGTCCGGCGGTAATCTATCAACCGAGCGAATCGTTTTTCGAAAGCCAGCCTGAACTGTCTCGGTTGAGGGCCATCCCCAGACCAGCCGCTCGTTATTCCACTTAAGTACGAGGCACGGAACAATGTCCAACTTGACGTATTTAAGAGCGGTGCTGGTGACGGAAGTGCCGCATTCATTCGCCACGCTGAGAATGCCTTGCAGGCCGGACGGCACGCGCTGGGCCATCCGGCGAAACCGCGTTGAAGGTATCAGGAGATTAGACGCGAAGTGATCCGCTTCGCGTTCAACCACCAGCTCCGATTCATATTCACAGACGGAAGGATGCGGCGGCAGCCCGGCAGCCATCGCGTTCCGATGTTCATCAATGAAGTAGTGGCCCAACTCATGGCCCAGCGTAAAGCGTGCGCGCGTGGAATCTGAGTGCTCCAGGCGATCGAGGTTGGCGTAAATGTGGAAACGGCCGGACTGGTGTTCCAGCAAGCCATCAAAGCAGTCACCGTAGTAACCAAAGCTCGAGGTTATTTCCTTGGCCCGCATGATGGCGAGCGGCTCAATGCGGCGCGCAGGAAAATAATCTTCGGCAATAGCCTCAGCGAGCTCGGCTAATTCCTGTTCCCGGTCCGGCGAAAGTTGAAGCGGGCGAGCCCTACTCGTCATCAAGGTGTTCCGCTGCCTTTCGATCGCGTTTCATGCGGTCCTCGACTTCCGGAGGGATGTTTTTACCGTCGCGCGCGGCGCGCGCCAGTAACTCCGAGGTGCCCCCGTCGTCTGGCTGCAGAACTGCAATCCGGCCACGTCTCCTTAAGGACCGATTCAACACCAGATCCGGGTCACGCAGTTCAGGCGGAAGCTCTTCGTTATCTTCGTCGGTCATGGTTGCTTCCGCGGCACTGACGTCGCCTTCGGTTTGTGGAATGATCCAGCCCCTGACCAGGAAGGCTTCATATACTTGCTGCTCCAACTCGTCGAACTCGTTCGCTGCTGCTTTCTCGATGTGGTGGGGTTTCTTTCCCATGCTTACATTCTTCAACCTGTTCTCGACTTTATATATTGTTTCAACTTGCGGAGGGCCCGGCTCTTGATCTGGCGCAGGTTGTCGGAAGTCGTCTTCAGGGAGTTTGCCAGATCTTCTATGACAGGACCGGGTAGGTTCTTCCCCGGCTCATAATATTGGAATACAGTCCGCAGCACTATTTGCTCTCTCTCGGATAGCGAGTCAATCGCTTCGTCGATGAGTTGGCGGCGTGCTGAGGTTAAGGATGTTTGTCTTGGCTCAGGCTCCGGCGCCGGATCGTTCTCGTCGAGCGGAACCTCTCGGCGACCGTCTCGATCGCGCAGCATGTCGCGAAAAATGTTTAGTGCAATTCTGCCCAACCAAGCCCTGGTTCGTCGCTCTAACCTCTCCGTGTCCTTGATGCCGGCTCCGTTGAACGTCCCGGCCCTGTCGTAAGCGCGCATCAAAGTTTCCTGGACCAGGTCATTGGTCCCAGCCTCGTCCAGAACATTCTTCGAAAAACGCCGGCAGCGGCGGTAAAGGTATTTGGCATGGCGCCGGAAAAACTCCGCCCACGCCGCACGTGCGACCGACGGGTCGTCCGCGCGCATAGACATATAGATGAGCAGATCTTCATCCGTTTCCTGGCGAAGATCCACGCCGGCACCGGCTGCCTGGACTGATTCCATCTGATTGCTGCTCGATTACGACGTCAATTGAAAAACTCTTCATGGAGTATACGGAAAAGCGTGACAGAAACCATCTGAGGGGCGTGTCACGCTTCTTCGTCTTTATAGCAGAACGGTAATCGACGTTCACAGAATTTTGAAGAGAGAGGTAATGTAGCAATGCAAGACGAACGAACCACACAAGTTCCGGGAGCCGCGCCGGACCTGCGGCCGAAACCACATCCGCAACCGGGACCCGAGGTGCAAATAACTATCAATGGAATCGCGAAGACCATTCACCGTGGCCGCCGCACCGTTGTCGAGATCAAGCAGCGCGGCGGAGTTCCGCTCGCCGATGAGCTGGAACAGTTGATCGCAGGCAAGCTGCAACCGCTGGCCGATGACGGCGCCGTCACAATCAAAGGCGGCGACGTATTCATGAGCCATGCCCGCTCAGGAGGCTCGTCGTAAAACAATTATGGACTTCTCATCAGAACAATTGCAGGAATTGCGCGAGCTCTGTCCTGGAGCCCAGCCCTGTGGAGAAGGTGGCGTGCCTTACGTTTTTCCCCGGAACTGAACATGCCGGAGGGATGTTCACCGGCGCAGGTCGATGCGTTGCTGTGCCCGACCGCACACCATGGTTACACTTCGCGATTGTTTCTGGCTGAACGCATCAGCTCGCCGCAGTCGCGCAATTGGAGCACTGACGCGCGCATCCTCGAGCGCACTTGGTATGCGATCTCGTGGAAATTCGAACAGTCCAACCTGCGCCTCGCGCAGATCTTGGCGCTGCAACTGAGGGCGTTCCGATGAGCGTGCGCTGCCGGGTTCCGGAACAACTTTATCGGCGCGTCCGCGAGGATCTGGCTCGGTCCCATGAATTCGCCGCTGAACGCGTCGGTTTCCTATCGGCGCGACTCGGTAACCGCGTCGGCGATGAAAGCCTTGTCCTCTTCAGCGGTTATCACGCGGTGCCGGACGATCAGTACATCGACGACCCGCGTTCGGGCGCCCGGATCAATGCCACCGCCATTCGTGAGGCAATGCAGCGCGTCTTAGATACGGGCGACGGTTTGTTCCATGTTCACCACCACGCTCACGCGGGCAGACCAGGGTTCGGTTGGATGGACCGAAGAGAAACTCCGCGCATCGTCTCGAGCCTTCAGGTCGCCGGACCCGATCAAGCGCACGGCATGGTTTTACTGAGCAATGATTTTTGCATCGCGCACATCTGGCTGCCTCGCGCCCAGAAACCGGTGGTGGCGCAGCGAGTCACTGTAGTTGGCTACCCACTACAGTTTTTCGACGCGGAGGGTGAATGACAAACGACAGGTTCTCGCGACAGTCATTTCTTGGTGAGGGAGCGCAGGAGATTATCGAAAACTCCATCATCGGCATCTGCGGTCACGGTGGCGGCGGCTCACACATCGTGCAGCAACTCGCGCACGTCGGCTTCCAGCACTACCGAATTTACGATGGCGACATTGCCGAAGACTCAAACTTGAACCGTCTCGTTGGCGCCACGGTAGATGATTGTCGGAGAGAAACGCGCAAGACCACGATCGCCGAGCGAACCATCAAGGACTTGCAGCCGGACGCGAAGGTAAAAGTATTTCCCTGTCGTTGGCAGGACCAGCCGGAGCCACTACGCGGCTGCGACTTGATCTTCGGATGCGTGGACGGCTTCGCCGAGCGCCGTGAACTCGAAGCCTGTGCGCGCCGGTATTTGCTTCCGCTCGTTGATATTGGCATGGACGTTCACTGCGTTGAGAATGAACCTCCGAGAATGGCAGGCCAAGTAATACTCTCTGTGCCAGGTGAACCATGCATGTTCTGTCTTGGCTTTTTAAACGAACAGGTGCTGGCGCGCGAAGGAGAACGTTACGGCGATGCCGGATCACGACCACAAGTGGTCTGGCCCAACGGAGTGCTTGCGTCGACAGCAGTTGGGATCGCGGTTGACTTGTTGACTGATTGGACCAGGGAGTTGCGATCAGTCGTTTATCTGGAATATGACGGAAACCGGAATACGATTAAGCCGCATGTGCGTTTGCAGTATCTCCCAACTAGCCCGTGCCCGCATTATCCGGCGAACCAGGTAGGGGATCCAGCCTTCAGAACCAGTATGGCGGCCGGTTAAATCTGCGTCAGCAATCCCAGGAGATCCCGAGGCGCCGCGACTACTGCGGTCTCATAGCGCTGGTCGAACTTGAGCTCGTTCACGACCAGATGGCAGAGACTTCTGTCTGGTTGAAAATAGTCGCTCTAACCCAGCGCGGCAGTGGCGTGCCCGAAGTCATGCGACGTTACGGAGAATTGTCGCCGGTTTCGTCGAACGCTGCCCGTGCAAACCCGCGCGGATAATCAACGACGACAACTGCCAGCCAATTGCCCCAGTGCGCAATGCTGGTCTCTGGGGAGCCGTCGAACGGCAGGCGTTGATCGCGTCAAAGCCGAACGTGCTGTGTGAGACTGTGGGCGAGTTGCGGACGTTGATTCTGGAGACACTAAGAGCACCGGAGTTCTGCGTGGGTGACACGCTTTGGCGTACTATAGACACGAGGAGGAAGTACTTTAGAAGCTATGACACCAAAGGTATTTATCAGCCACGCTGGTGAGGACAGGGAGTTCGCTCAGGACTTGGCGACAAAGCTGCGCGCAAGAGGTGTGAACGCCTGGTTGGATGTGTGGGAGATACTGCCGGGCGACAGTCTCATCGATAAAATCTTCGAGGAGGACTCAAGGACGCGAAAGGTTTCATCGTCATCCTCTCTCGCGCCAGCGTTAATAAGAAGTGGGTCAAAGAAGAGCTGAACGCGGCGATGGTTAAAAAGATCAATGGGCTCACAAAACTCATTCCCGTGGTCCTTGATGCAGATTGGCGGTGATTCCGGGATTGAGCACGATCGACTCGAGGTCGACTGGGGGAAAAAACAACTTCTTTACTGATCATCACGGCGTCCTGTTCCGCCATTCAGGTAATTTGGTTGTAAACGGTTTTCAACCCGCCTGCTTCCTTCCCGCAATTACAACGAATTTCTGAGACTTCCCATTTGCCTCGCGTGACTCTGGTTACGCGATGACATTGCAGGTCAGCTTGGCTGCACATGGGGAGGAGGATCAGCGACGACATTGATCTGAGAGTTTTTATGGCACTCTTTTCACGCAGAACAGTTGATCGGATGCTGATCGAGAATGCTGCATTCTCGACAGAGGACAGTTCGGCCAGGTTATATGATGGCGTCTCACCGGGCTATATGAGCTAGTATCAGAAGGTGTGGAAATATAAAAACAGCGTATCCTTGCTGGTGATTCAAAAACCAGTTTAGCTCGGC
>Ga0126311_10001193_pt1 | contig 12449 bp, 14 predicted proteins | sample Plot61_FD_92539 | JGI IMG/M metagenome (GOLD analysis project Ga0126311, IMG submission 92539) | Serpentine soil microbial communities from UC McLaughlin Reserve, CA, USA - Plot61 | ecosystem: Environmental > Terrestrial > Soil > Grasslands | place: USA: UC McLaughlin Reserve, Lake County...
AGAGTCGATCGGGCGTGCCGCGCGGGGTCTCCTCGCCGTCGAACAGGATGAACTTGATCGTGTGGCGGGGACGCCGCAGCGTCCGGGCCAGCTGAACCACGACCGCCGTGCCGGACGCGCCGTCGTTCGCGCCCAGGAAGCCGGGGATGTCCTTCGTGTCGTAGTGGGCGCCGACGACGACGTAGCCGGGCTCACGGCCCTTCACGGTCCCGACGACGTTGCGCAGGCCGCCGGGAACCGCCTCGAAACGCCCGCGCGGCAGCAGCCGGCGCAGCCGTTCAGCGAGCCTCCGCGAGGTCTGCGAACCGGCCGGACGCGGCCCCAGCTCGACCTGATCGCGCAGCAGCGCCCAAGCGGCTCCCGAATCGAAGCGATCGACCTTCGGGCGCGCGACGCCGGCGGGCGCCCCGTCGGCCTCGTCGTCGACGAACGGGAGGTTGTCGGTGGCCACGAGCGCCACGAGGACCAACCCGAGCACCACCTGCGCAGCGAGAACCATCCCGAGCAGCTTCACGGGAGCGATTGTGGCGGGTAGATTCCCCACATGGCAAAGCAGGGGCACAAGGACCGGCTGAGCTCCATCGACGCTTCCTTCCTCGCTCAGGAGAAGCAGTCGTCGCACATGCACGTGGGGGCCCTCGTGATCTTCGAAGGCCCGGCGCCGTCGCACGAGGACTTCTCGGCGCACATACAGTCGCGCCTGCGGCTGGTGCCGCGCTACCGCCAGAAGCTGGCGATTCCGCGCTTCGAGATGGGCCGGCCGTTCTGGGTCGACGACCCGACCTTCAACATCGACTACCACGTCCGGCACACCGCGCTGCCGCGGCCGGGCTCTGACGACCAGCTGCGCCAGCTCGCCGGCCGCATCTTCTCGCAGCGGCTCGACCGGTCGAAGCCACTCTGGGAGGTCTGGCTGATCCAGGGCTTCGAGGGCGGCAAGTTCGCCGTGATCTCGAAGACCCACCACGCGCTCGTGGACGGCGTGTCCGGGGTGGACATCGCGACCGTGTTGTTCGACCTGCAGCCGGTGCCGCCGGAGATCGAGGAGGACGAGTGGGTGCCCTCGCCCGCGCCGTCGGACGTCGAGCTGGTGGCGGACGGCGTCAAGGCACTGATCCGCACGCCGGTGTCGCTCGCCGGCCGGGCGATCGGGGCGATCGGAAGCCCGGGGCGCTCGCTCGAGCAGGTGCGCGAGGCCGCCGAGGGTGTCGGTGAGGTGGTCTGGGCGGGGATGAACCCGGCGCCCGACGTGCCGCTCAACGTGCCGATCGGGCCGCACCGCCGCGTGCGCTGGGTGCAGAGCCGCCTGAGCGACTTCAAGGAGATCAAGAACGGCCTCGGCGGCACCGTCAACGACGCCGTGCTCGCCGTCGTCGCCGGGGCGCTCGGGCGCTGGCTGCGCACCCGCGGCGTGCGCACCGAGGGCCTGGAGCTGCGCGCGCTCGTGCCGGTCTCGATCCGCTCCCAGGACGAGCAGGGCGCGCTCGGCAACCGGATCGCGGCGATGCGCGGGCCGCTACCGGTCTACGTCAAGGACCCGGTCGAGCGCCTGCGGCAGGTGCAGGAGTCGATGGGGAACCTGAAGCAGTCGAAGCAGGCGCTCGGCGCGGAGGTGATCGCCGGGCTGACGGACTTCGCTCCGCCGACGCTGCTGGCGCAGGCCTCGCGGCTCAACTTCTCGACGCGCCTGTTCAACCTGATCGTGACCAACGTGCCGGGGCCGCAGTTCCCGCTCTACCTGCTCGGGCGGGAGATGCTCGAGATCGTGCCGATCGCGTTCCTACCGGAGAACCACGCGCTGGCGATCGCGATCATGAGCTACAACGGCAAGGTCGACTTCGGCCTGCTCGCCGACTACGACGCGATGTCCGACCTCGAGGACTTCGGCTCGATGCTGGAGGACGCGCTGGCCGAGCTGGTCAAGGAGGCGCGCAAGCACGCGAAGGCCGCGGCCTCGTCGAACGGCGTCAAGAAGAAGTCTCCACAGGGTGCCCGTCGCGCTCCCAGTACTCAAAGCCGCCAAGCATCTCCTTGACCGGGCGCCCCAGCTGCGCGAGCCGCAGGGCGGCCTTGCAGGCGCCGTTGCAGCTCGGTCCCCAGCAGTAGGCGACCACCAGGCCGTCCGGTAGGGCGCCGACCGTCTCGGCCGAGAGCTCGGGCAGGTGGACGGCGCCGGGCAGGTGACCGGCGTCGTAGGAGTCGCGGCTGCGCGCGTCCAGCAGGACGAAGTCGGCCTCCCCGGCCTCGAGCGCGGCCGCCACGTCTGAGACGTCGGTCTCGACCTCCAGGCGGCGGGCGAAGTGTTCGAGTGCGTACATGCGGCCCAGGATCGCCGCCATGCCCGCCCGCCACCAGTGACCGAAAAGACACCCGCCGCTACGATGCGGACATGCAAAACCGCGCGCACCGCGTCACGGTGCTCGCCTACGAGGGCCTCGCCCCGTTCGAGCTGGGCGTGGCCGCTGAGGTGTTCGCGCTACCCCGTCCCGAGCTCGACGTCGACCGGTGGTACGAGTTCTCGGTCTGCGCCGAGCTCCCCGGTGTCCTGCCCGCCCTCGGCGGCTTCGGCCTCGCCGTCGACCGCGGGCTCGACGAGCTGGCCCGAGCGGACACGGTCATCCTGCCCGGGGCCGCCGACGTGCACGGCGATCCTCCGGGACCGGTGGTCGACGCGCTCCTGGCCGCGCACGCACGCGGCGCGCGGCTGGTGTCGATCTGCTCGGGGGCGTTCGTGCTGGCGTCCACCGGCCTGCTGGAGGGGCGCCAGGCGGCCACGCACTGGCGCTATGCGCCGCTGCTCGCGCGCAGGTACCCGCGTGTGCGGGTCCGCTCCGACGTCCTGTACGTCGACGGTGAGGACGTCCTGACCTCGGCCGGGACGGCTGCCGGGATCGACCTCTGCCTGCATCTGGTGCGTCGCGACCACGGCGCCGACGTGGCGAACCGGGTGGCGCGCCGGATGGTCGTGGCCGCCCACCGCGACGGCGGGCAGGCGCAGTTCGTCGACCAGCCGGTGCCGTCCCGGCCGGACGACGACCCGATCGCCGGCGCGATGGACTGGGCGCTCGGCCGCCTGCCGGAACGCATCGGCGTAGACGACCTCGCCCGCCACGCGCATCTTTCGCCGCGCCAGTTCAGCCGCCGCTTCCGTGCCGCGACCGGGGCGAGCCCGGCCGCGTGGCTCTTGCGCAGACGCCTCGACGCCGCACTGCCGCTGCTCGAGTCGTCCCATGAGCCGGTCGAGCGCGTGGCGGCGCGGGTGGGCTTCCCCACCCCGGCGGCCTTCCGCCGCCACTTCACGCGCGCCTACGGCGTGGCGCCTTCCCACTGGCGCCGCAACTTTGCGGAGCGGTAGGTTTCTCGCACTCGCCATGAAAAAACTCCTCGCGCTCATCCCGGCCCTGGTCCTGCTCGCTCCGTTGACCGCCGAGGCGGCCCCGCCGAACCCGTTCGGCCACGCCTGCACGCCGCAGAACGGCGTGCTCTTCTGCCCGACCGCCGCGGACACTCAGCGCGTGCCCAGCTGGGACGGGGTGCCCCTGGACGTAGACGTCACGCTGCCGGCGACCGGCGACGGGCCCTTCCCGACGATCGTGATGCTGCACGGCTGGGGTGGCAACAAGAGCTCGTTCGAGGCGGCGACCCCCGAGGGCACCGGCGGCGCGAACTACCACTACAACAACACCTACTTCGCCCAGCAAGGGTACGCCGTGGTCACCCCCAGCGCGCGCGGCTTCGGCCGCTCGTGCGGCGCCGCGAGCTCGCGGACCGCGCCCGGGTGCGACAGCGGGTGGGTGCGCCTCGCCGACCATCGCTACGAGATCCGCGACCTGCAGCACCTGCTCGGCCTCCTCGTCGACCAGAAGATCGCCAACCCCGGCGAGATCGGCGCCACCGGCATCTCCTACGGCGGCATCCAGTCGCTCAGCCTCGCTCGCCTGCGCGACCGGATCCGGCTCCCCAACGGACGCTACGCCGCGTGGCGCAGCCCGGGTGGGACCAAGCTGTCAATCGCGGCTGCGTTCCCACGGTGGGGGTCCTCGGACCTGACCTACGCCCTCGAGCCGAACGGCCGCTTCCTCGACTTCCGCGACTACCACGTGGGGCAGAGCATCGAACCGGGCGGCGTGCAGAAGCAGAGCTACCTCAACCTTCTCTACGGGGCCGGCGCCACCTTCGGGTTCTACGCGCCGCAGGGCGGGCCGTTCAGCGCGGACATCACCGGCTGGAAGGCTGTCACCGACGTGGGCGAGCCGGAGACCCCGGCCATGCTGCGCGTCGGCCGCGAGCTCACCCGCTTCCACAGCATGGCCGGGATCTCGGGCGTTCCGGCCCCGCTGCTCGTGCAGAACGGCTGGACCGACGACCTGTTCCCGGCCCCCGAGGCGCTGCGCGTCTGGAGGATGTTCCGTGAGGTCGAGGGCGCCCGCGTCAGCTTCCAGTTCGGGGACTTCGGTCACCCGCGCGGCGCCAACAAGGCGGCCGTCGACCAAGCGCTCAACACCCAGGGCGCCAAGTTCTTCGCCGCCTACCTCAAGGGCGACGGCAAGGGTCCGCGGCCGGGCGCGGTCACGGCCTACACGCAGACCTGCCCCGGCGACGCCCCGGCGGGCGGACCGTTCCGGGCCGGCAGCTGGGAGAAGCTGCATCCGGACAGCGTTCGGATCGCCGCCCGCGGCAGCCAACGGGTCAGCTCGTCCGGTGGCGACGCCGAGATCGCGAAGGCGGTCAACCCGATCGGCGGCCAGCCGCCCTGCGACAGGGTGGCCGCGACCCGCGCGCCGGGCACGGCGATCGTCAAGCGGCGGGTCGGCAAGCCGTTCACGCTGCTGGGCCTGCCCACGGTGCGCGCGCAGATCCGCACCAAGGGCCGGGGCGGCATGCTGGCCGCGCGGCTGTGGGACGTGAGCGCGGCGCGGCAGACGCTGGTCTCGCGCGGCATCTACCGCCTCGAGGACGACCAGAAGGGCAAGGTCGTCTTCCAGCTGTTCGGAAACGGCTGGCGCTTCGCGCGCGGCCACATCGCGAAGCTGGAGCTGCTCGGAAGCGACCCGACGTTCATGCGGGCCAGCAACTTCAGCTTCTCGGTCAAGGTGTCGAAGCTGCGCGTCGACCTTCCGACATCCGGTCCACCCCGGTAGGCCAAATGGCGCAAATTCATTGACCGGTTGGTAGGCGCAACCTACCTTCCGGGGGTGCGAGGAGAGCGACGGCAAATCGTTGCGTTCGGCGGCGGCGGCTTCTCGATGGAGCCGGGCAACCGTCTGCTCGACGACTACGTCCTCTCGCTCACTGGCAAGGAGCGGCCGCGGGTGTGCTTCCTGCCCACCGCCAGCGGCGACGCGGACCACTACATCGTCCGCTTCTACCGGGCCTTCGACGGCGCCCGCTGCGAGCCCTCGCATGTCTCGCTGTTTCGCCGCGAGCAGGCTGCCGGGGACATGCACGAGCAGCTGCTGTCCAGCGACCTGATCTACGTGGGCGGCGGCAGCGTGATCAGCATGCTCGGCGCCTGGCGCGCCCACGGTCTCGACCTGACGCTGCGCCGCGCGTGGGAGCGCGGCGTGGTCCTGTGCGGGCTCAGCGCGGGGTCGCTGTGCTGGTTCGCCGAGGCGGTCACGGCGTTTCACGGAGCCGCCGCGGCGGTCGACGGTATCGGCCTGCTGCCCTGGAGCAACTGCGTGCACTTCGACGCCGAGCCCGAGCGCTGCCGCGCCTACCGTGAGCTGCTCGCCGCGGGCATGGTCGAGGGCTATGCCGTCGAGGACGGCGCCGCACTGCACTTCGAGGGCGAGCAGCTCGCGCGCGTGGTCAGCTCGAGGCGGGGCGCCAAGGCCTATCGGATGCGCTGGAGCGGCGAGCGGCTCAGCCGCCGCCCCCTGCCGGCCGACTACCTGGGCGTGGCGTGGCCAGCCGAGCAGAGCCGCGCCGCATAGTCGCGATGGGCGGAGGCGGGTTCTCGTCTCCGCCAGGTGACCCGGCGCTCGATCGCTACGTGCTGGAGGCGACCCGCGTGCCCCATCCGCGCATCTGCCTGCTGCCCACCGCGGGCGGGGACTCCGAGGACCAGATCCGGCGCTTCTACGCCGCCTACCGGCACCTCCCCTGCGAGCCCACCCACCTCTCGCTGTTCCGGCTCGGCACCGAGCCCGTGGACGTGGCCTCCGTGCTGCTCGGCCAGGACGTGCTCTACGTGGGCGGCGGCAGCATGCTGAACCTGCTGGCGGTCTGGCGCGCCCACGGGGTCGACGCGATCCTGCGCGAGGCCTGGGAGCGCGGGATCGTCCTGTGCGGCATCAGCGCCGGGTCGATGTGCTGGTTCGAGGCTGGCGTGACGACGTCGTTCGGGGCGCCGCGGCCAGTGCCGGGCCTGGGGCTGCTGGCGGGCAGCAACTCGGTGCACTACCAGGCGGAGCCGGCCCGCAGGCCCTGCTTCCACGAGGCGATCCGTACCCAGTTGGTGCCGCCCGGCTGGGGCGTCGACGACGGCGTCGGGCTGTTGTTCGCCGGCCGCGAGCTGGTGGAGGCGGTCAGCGCCAGGCGAGGCGCGGGCGCCTACTGGGTCGAGGAAGCGCGCGGCTCGGCCGTGGAGACGGCGGTCGAGCCGCGCCGGCTGCCGGGACGCGAGGAGCTCGAGCTGCCGACCCCGCTGTCGATCGTGGAGTGGCGCGAGGCGCGCGTGCGGCGACGCTAAGGTCTGCGCAATGGCCGAGGAGATCGCGCGGGCCAACGGCATCGAGATCGCCTACGAGACGATCGGCGACCCGTCGAACCCGCCGCTGCTGCTGGTTATGGGACTGGGGATGCAGCTGATCCACTGGGAGCTCGAGCTCTGCCGGCTGCTAGCCGACCGCGGCTTCCACGTGATCCGCTTCGACAACCGCGACTCGGGCCATTCGACCAAGATCGCCGCGCGGGTGCCGGACATCCGCCGGGCGATGATCGGGCTCAAGGTCGAGGCTCCCTACCTGCTCGACGACATGGCCGACGACGCGTTCGGGCTGCTCGACCACCTCGGCATCGACGCGGCCCACGTGGTCGGCGCCTCGATGGGCGGGATGATCGCGCAGGCGATGGCGATCCAGAGGCCGGAGCGGGTGCTCTCGCTCACCTCGATCATGTCGACCACCGGCGAGCGCCGGGTCGGGCGGCCGAAGCTGCGCGTGTGGGGCGTTCTCATGGGCAGCGCGCCGCGGGACAAGCAGGCCTACGTCGAGCGCTTCGTGAAGGTCTTCCGCCTGATCGGTTCGAAGGGCTTCCCTTCCGACGACGAGCGGATCCGCGAGCTGGCCGCGGCGACCTACGACCGCGGCCACGAGGAGGCCGGCACCGGCCGGCAGCTGGCCGCCATCCTGGCGTCGAGCGATCGCACCCAGCGGCTGCACTCGCTGAAGGTGCCCGCCACGGTCATCCATGGCCGCGACGACCCGCTGGTCCCGTTCCGCGGCGGCCGCGCCACCGCCGCCGCGATCCCCGGAGCCCGCCTGATCGCGATCCCCGGCATGGGACACGACCTGCCGCGCGAGGTGTGGCCGCAGGTCGTGGACGCGGTGGTCGAGACGACGGGCCGGGCGGCCGCTCCGTCGAGCGTCGCCTAGGGCTCAGCCCGCGCCAGCTGCGGCACCAAAGGGCGGGTCCGAGCGAGTGCGGGCCCTACTTCCGGTGATATTCACCGCTACCGGGGCCCGCACTCGCTTCGGACCGGCCCTGGTCGCTGCTGTTGGCCAGCGCCCGCGCCAGCGCCAGCGTCTCGGCATCAAGAACGTCCTCGACCAGCTCGAACCGCTCGGCGTACTCGGCAAGCACCGCGTCCCGGACGTCCGCCCACGGGTGCTCCACCGCCCCGACCGTCGCCGGGTCCCAGTCGAGCGACAGCGCGCGGTAGACCGGCTCGAGCACGGCACGCACCGACGCCGCGTCGTCGGCGACGATCACCGTGCCCACGTGCGCGCCGCCTGAGATGACCCGCTGCCCGATGCCGGCCAGCTTGCGCACGCCGGCGGCGTTCACGCTCCAGCGGCCGGGGCAGTACTCGCCGGGCACCTCGCCCACGCGCGCGTCGACCCCGAGTCGCCGCAGCGCCCGGGCGACGAGCTCTGCGGTCGACTCGAACCGCGGCCGGATCCCCGTGCGCGCGTCGGGATCCGGGACCGCGTGGGCGAGCTCGAGCGTGCCTTTGTGGAACACCGCGGCCCGGCCGCCGGCCAGGCGCACCACGGACCCGAACCCGGCCGCCCGGGCCGCCGCCACGGCCTCGGCGTAGCCGGGCGACAGCACGTCGCGCTTCGCGAACGCCACCACGCGGCCCGGGCGCGCCAGCCGTAGCGTCTCCGGCAACTCACCGGCGGCGACGCGACGCATGGTCGCGCCCGACACTGCGGTGTCGAGCGCGGGGTCGTCGGAGAACGAGTCGAACAGGACGCGCAGCGGGCGCACGCCGAAGAGGCTATGCGGCGGGCGCCCAGTCGACGGCCGAGAGCGCCCGGTCCTTGCCGGTCTGCTTGGCCCCGCGCACGCAGAAGTCGGCGGCGGCGACCAGCTCGTCGATCGTCTTGGCGTCGTCGGGGTAGACCGCCCAGCCGACGCTGACGGTCAGTTGCACGTCCTCGGTCCCGCGACGCGGCATCGCGCGGACGGCGTCGAGGACCCGGATGGCGAGGCCCTGCATGGCGTCCTGGCCGACTCGCCGCGTGAGCACCGCGAACTCGTCTCCGCCGAGCCGGGCCACGAAGTCACCGGTCCGCACGCACGACTGCAGCGTGCGAGCGGTCTCGCACAGGACGGCGTCCCCGGCCGGATAGCCGTGCACGGTGTTCACGTCCTTGAAGCCGTCGAGGTCGGCCAGGATCAGCCCGACGCGGCCGGTGCCGTCCATGTTGCGGTCGAGCCACTCGAGCAGCGCTCGCCGGTTGGCCAGCTCGGTGAGCGGGTCGAGCAGGGACAGTGACCGGGCCCGCTCCCGCAGGTCGACCATGACCCCCTTGCCGGCGATGATCAGCCAGCCGAGCGTCAAGTAGGCGGCGCAGACAACCATCAGCTCGCCCAGGTAGCCCCCGCCGACTGCCGCTCTGTCGTACAGGAGCGGGCTGAGCGCGATCACCGCACAGCCGGCCACGTAGAACCAGGCCCAGCGGCGCTGGAAGAAGTACGTCGTGTAGAAGAGCAGGAAGAACGCCATGAACCGGGCCGGCGAGTCCGCGCCGCCGGTCGCCGCCACCAGGCCCGCGATGAGGGGTATCGAGAGCGTGGCCGGCACGTGCCAGAACCACGGGCCGTGCTCCTCGGGCCGCGCCAGCGTCAGGCAGTAGGCCGCCCACGCGACGCACACGGCCGCCAGGGCTACGACCCACTCCCAGTGGCGATTCTCGATGCCGGGGAGGAACAGCATCAGGACGATCGTCGCGGCCGCGGTGAGGAACAGCACGCCGGCTAGCTTGCCGGCGAGCATGCGCTCCTCATCGACTTCGAGACTGCCCTTCTTCGGGGTTGCCAACGGCCGCCTCCCGGCGCGATCGCTCGTTGGACCTATCGGCAGTCGGCGGCCGGCGCTGAAGCGCTCAGTACCCGAGAGCGAACTTGGCTTCCTCGCTCATCAGGTCCGGCGTCCACGCCGGGGTGAACGTCATCTTCGGATAGACGGCGCCGACTCCGTCGAGCTCGCTCACGAACTCCTCTATCTGCTCGGAGACCTGCGGCCCGATCGGGCAGCCGGGAGAGGTGAGCGTGAACGTCACGAACACGTCGGCGCCCTCGATCTCGACCCCGTAGATCAGGCCCAGCTCGACGAAGTCGAGCCCCAGTTCGGGGTCGATCACATTGGTGAGGGCGTCCTGGACGTCGTCGACGGTCGGCATGCAAACGAGGATAGTAGGGTCAGTTAGCCATGCCGCTGCTGGCGTTGCTCGCCGTTTTCATATTGCTCCCGCTCGCAGAGCTGTACGTGATCCTCGAGGTCGTCGGCCCCTGGCTGCAGTGGTACGGGACAGTCGCCCTGTTGCTCGCGGACTCGATCATCGGGACGCTGCTGTTTCGGTCGCAGGGACGCGCCGTCTGGCGGCGTCTCAACGAGACGCTCGCGGCCGGCAGGATGCCCCACCGTGAGGTGCTCGACGGCGTGCTGATCGTCTTCGGCGGCGCCTTCCTGATCACCCCCGGCTTCATCACCGACATCTTCGGCGCCCTCTTGCTGATCCCGCCCACCCGAGCCGTCATCCGGCGCCTCGTGGCCCGCAGGCTCGGCCGGCGGATCGTCACCACCCGCGAGCCCTACGACGTCGAAGGCACCGCCACCGAGTACGACGCGCCCGCCAGGCGGCTCGAGCGGTGAGCGTCGAAGCCTTCGCGCTCTCGTTCTTCGATCCCGGCCGCGACATCTACGGGACAGCGCGGTCGGGTGCGACGCTGCTCTTCCACGGCCGCCAGCCGGCGGCGCACGCGGAGGGCCCCGAGGTCACCGAGGACGGCGACGGCTGGCGGGCCGAGCTGGCCGGGCGGCTGTCGCTCGTCCTGGAACCGGTCAGCGCCGAGGTCGAGCTGAACGGCGTCGCCGCTCGGCTGTGCCGGGTGGCCGGCGAGGTCGACGGCACCAAGATCGACTGCCTCGGGACGTTCTCGATCACGTCGATCGCCCCGCGCTGGGAGGAGCTCCAGGCGGTGCGCAGCATCTCGATCCTGGTGGACGAGGGCAACGGCCTGCTGGCCCTGGCGCGCCGCCCGCGCGAGGCGCCTGGTCACGGCGACGAGGAGGTCCGCGCCGGCCTGTTCATCGAGGGCCAGCTGCACCAGGTGGAGGAAGCCCGCATCTCGACCGTGTACGACGGCGGCGGGCGCCAGCGCAGCGCCGGGCTGGAGCTCTGGCTGCCCGGCGAGGAATACCCCCGGCGCGGCTCCGGTCAGGTCATCGCCGGCTCCTCGTTCGAGCTCGAGACGATCCAGGTGCACGCGGCCGTGTTCCGCTGGCGCCTGGACGGGCGCGAGGGCATCGGCGCCTACGAGCTGATGGTGCGGGTGGTGCCGCCCGTGGCCGCGTGATCCGGGCGCTGATCAGCGACTTCGGCGGGGTTCTGACCACGCCGCTCTCGGCGGGGTTCCTCGCCTACGAGGAGGAGGCGCCGATCACGCTCGAGGAGCTCGGCCGGGGGATGCAAGCGGCCGCCGAGGTCCACGGCGAGCACCCGCTTCACTCGCTCGAACGCGGCGAGATCAGCGAGCAGGAGTTCGCGCGCCGGCTCGCCGAGCAACTGCACGACGGCTTCGACCTGGCCCGGCTGCGCGAGCTCTATTTCGAGCGGATCGACCCGAACGAGCCGATGATCCGCTTCATCGGCGAGCAGCGCCGGCGCGGCCTGCGCACCGCGCTGCTCACCAACAACGTGCGCGAGTGGGAGCCGCTCTGGCGCGCCAAGCTGCCCGAGCTCGACGAGATCTTCGAGGTGGTCGTGGACTCGGGGTTCGTCGGCATGCGCAAGCCGGAGCCGGCCATCTTCGAGCTCACGATCGAGCGGCTCGGCGGAGGCCTGCGCGCGGAGGAGTGCGTCTTCGTCGACGACATCGAGCTCAACTGCGAGGCCGCCCGTGAGTTGGGATTGACCGCCGTGCGCTTCGAGGACTCCGCCCAGGCGATCGCGGAGCTCGAGTCAGCGTTGCGCCAGTAGCGCGGCGATCCCCGCCGCCAGCGCCGCCCGGGCACGCGCGACGCTGAGGCGCTGGTGGGTACGCCAGCTGTCCCATGCTCCCCACGCGCAGTGGGCGATCAGCGCGGCTCGCAGCGGCTCGCGCTCGTCGGCCGGGATCGCGTCGAGCTCGCGCCGGAAGACGCGCTCGACCTCGGCCGCCTTCGCGCGCCGGGCCGTGCTGAGCCAGCCGGCCACGGCGCCGGACTCGTGCTCGATCAGCAGCGCGGCGCGGCGGACGCCGCCGACGCGCTCGTAGAGGTGAGCGCGCTGGCGCACGAACTGGTCCACTCGCTCCGGCAGCGGCAGACTCGCGTCGACCGGGACGAGCGTCGGCACCACCCGCGCGTACTGCTCGCGCGCGACAGCCTCGAACAGCGCCTCGCGATCGGGAAAGTGCTGGAAGACGGAACGCTCGGAGACACCGGCCCGCGCGGCGATCGCGGCCGCGGTGGGTGTCATCTGGCCCTCGTCGAGCAGGCCGAGCAGCGAGTCGACGAGCGCCTGGCGCGTGCGCTCGGCCCGAACGGTTCGGCCGTCGCGCTGGTCTGAAGTGGCGCCCACCGCGACAGCATAGGAGGGGGTGCGAGGGCACGCAATCTCCACAAAATCTCGCAACGTGCGGGATCGTTTCGGGTGGGCCCTTGACTCGGAGTTGCCCCCCTGGTCTACTGATTCTCGAGACGCGGACCTAGCGCAAAGAGCGAAGCCAGAGGTTGTGAGGCTCGCCACGCCAGCACGTCGGCTTCGGCCGACGAGCGCGTACCTCAAAGCGCG
>Ga0126311_10001194_pt1 | contig 12447 bp, 14 predicted proteins | sample Plot61_FD_92539 | JGI IMG/M metagenome (GOLD analysis project Ga0126311, IMG submission 92539) | Serpentine soil microbial communities from UC McLaughlin Reserve, CA, USA - Plot61 | ecosystem: Environmental > Terrestrial > Soil > Grasslands | place: USA: UC McLaughlin Reserve, Lake County...
GATAATTCCAAGTTATCACTATGGTTCAGCGCTGGTTTCGACAAGCACGACTGCAACTGGCTTGCCTGAGTTAGTAACGTATTCGTTCTGTTGCGGTACTAAAATTACCTAAAAACTTCGTAGATTGACGCTTGGAATTCGTAAGGGTCGAAGTTCGGTCTTGCAAAGTGAGCGACTAACCATTTGTTCGAATCGATGACATTATCTCGTGTCGTTAATTTTTAGGCAATGCTTTTTCAAGGTTTTCAGTCAATTCAACTTACGCTGGCGCAAGACAAAGGGCTTTGGCAGAAGCCTTTTTGAGGGCCTTTATGCAAAGTCCCAATTCTTCTTCAGTGCGAGTTGCACTGGTTTCAATCAAGATAGTCCGGCCGAGAATGTCCAAGGTTCTCGGACACATATCCGATGTATATTTGAATTTTCTTGCGTGCCTGAACGCATCACGACCCGGATGATTTGCACCTCGCTGTTCTAGGATCGGTTCCCAATTCACGTAGACATGTCGGCCGCTGTTGAGTGGAGCTCTTACCTTTATCCTGCTTTCTTTAAGATTTTCGAAGAATGTGCGTGCCATGTCAGCGGTTTCGAATAATAGGGCCAAATTGGTCGCACAGTCTCCCTCTGCGTCCAGAATTGGATTGAAGACAAATGCCTTGTCTCCTGCCATCTGTTCTTTGAACGCGAGTTTTTCTTTGCGGAGAGACGTCAGAATGGTTTCGAGTCGAGAAAGCTGTACGCGAAGAATTGCGCTTGAGATCTCATGAATGCGTAAGTTCACGCCAGCAAAGAGAGGCGCTTTGAGATCAAGGTCGTGATCCCACAAGGCGCAACCACCGTCGTGGTAAATCATCGCTTGGTCATGGATTTCTTTGTTGCTTGTGACCAACGCACCACCTTCACCACACGTGATGATCTTGAACTCGTTAAATGAGAAAGCGCCAGCATCGCCTATGGCTCCCAATCGGATGCCTTTGTACGAACCTCCAGCGGCTTGACACGCGTCCTCGAGCACCATCAGCCCATGAACGGCGGCAACTCTCATCACAGCATCCATGTCGCAGTGGAATCCGCACATGTGAACAGGGATTATTGCTTTCGTCGCCGAAGTAATTTTGCGTTCTGCGTCCTTCATGTCGAGGGTTAATGTCTCATCAATCTCAGCGATAACTGGAACGGCTCCCACTGCAAGGACTGCGAGAGGCGTCGCCATGAACGTATAGGTCGGAACGATCACTTCATCGCCGGGGCCAATTCCCATTCCGATAAGGCCGCAGATCAGAGCGGCGGTCCCGCTGCTCATTAATATTGTGTGTTGACAGCAAATTTTTTCGGACCACTCTCTTTCAAACGCCGTGCTCTCGCTCGCGTGCCCTTCGTGGTAACGATACAAACGGCCTGATTCGATTACCCGCCGAATCGCGTCAACCTCTTCTTCGCCTAGTATGTGCATGTTGTTGTTCTTGCATGAGATGAGAAATCGTACTGGTTAAAGCTGAAACGTTTTGATTAGTACTCTAACGGAAAATTTTGTGGCAGCGCGCTCGGACGACTGCAAGTGCTACTGAGTTGATAGTGCCGGCCTTCAATTGACGCCGCGTGAATGAGATGCAGTGCTTCGAGCACATGATATGCCATCTCTCCATTTGCGCGGTGAGCGCACCCGCGGGAGATCGCATAATCCATTTCCGCCAGACCGAGGCCCCGGCTCTGTTGTGTGAAATTACGGGTTATAGGGACTTCAATCCAATTCGCACGACCCCTTGAAAACAGTCGAATTGGGCCTCGGTAAGTGTTAGGGTCCGGAACGCTTAACGTACCTTCCGTGCCATAAATCTCCATACTTGGCAATTCAGTGCCCCAGACATCAAAGCTCGTAACAATACTCGCGATGGTACCGTCAACGAAATCTATCATTCCCGCTACGTGCGTGGGCACTTCAACCTCAATCGTTTGACCAAACCTGGTTGGTCCGGTAATGATTCTTTGAGTCGAACTCATCTTAGCCATGGCGGAGACACTTCTGATCGGGCCTAACAAAGTTATAAGAGCGGTCAGGTAATACGGACCCATATCGAACATGGGACCTCCGCCGACTCGATAGAAGAATTCTGGAGCCGGATGCCAATCCTCATGACCGTGGCACATCATAAAGGCAGTGCAGCCCACAATCGCGCCGATTGTTCCTTCATCGATGAGCTCTCGACAGGTTTGCAAACCTCCTCCCAGAAAGGTATCCGGAGCGCATCCCAGCCGTAGCCCTTTTTCTGTGGCAATCTCTAACATCAATCTTGCGTCTTCGAGTTGTATGGCGAGCGGTTTTTCTTGGTAAAGATTTTTGCCTGATTCCAGAACAGCGATGCCAATTTCTGCGTGAACCTGAGGCGGCGTAAGATTTAGCACGGTTTCAACTTGCTGATCATCCAGCAATTCCCTTACTGAACAAACTGTTGAGATATTGAGGTCGTTTGCTCTGGATTGCGCCTTAGCCTGGTCCAAGTCCGCACAAGCGACAAAATGTAGATTGTTGAATTGCTTACATCCCTCAAGATAGAGACGGCTCGCGTTCCCGCAGCCTATAAGCCCAATATTCATGAGTGGTATCGTGCCGGATAGATACGGTCTGTTCTTCTAAATCACATCTCTTCCGTTGCCCCAACCGAGATGAAGCGATTGGTTTGAGGAGCGAAGGCATTATCGTTCTAAAGTTTAGTAAAAACAAAGGCTTTTAATGCCGCAGATATCCAGATGAGCATTGACAGCGAACGTGCGAATGTGATTCCTGACTGGCCCGAGTAAGCCGGTCGGCTTGAAACTCACCAATTAAGGAAACTAAACTCTCTCGCGTTTTACTGTTCCTACCCAGCAAAACATTAAAAAAGCTCTTCAATTCTTCAGTCCACGAAGGACTAGTGACAGGTGTGTGCCATGCAGCTAAAAGAGGCAATTGCCGATTTTTTAAACGGCTACTTTTCAACCCACGATCGAAGCAATAAGACTAGGACCGCATATAGTTGCGACCTTAATCAGTTCAGCACTTATGCAGGCAACGAATTTTTACTTAGCTCTTTGGTAGGTGGATTCATAGAAGAATGGGCAGCGCATCTCCGCAAAGAAGGGTATTCTCCGGCTTCGATGCGCCGAAAGTTGGTTGTTTTGAAGGTATTCTGTTCATATTGGCTAAGGCGGGGGACGCTCGACGAATCGCCTTTTTGGCGGGTCAAACTGAGCCTTGGCCGCATAGACCAATTACCGCGAGCCCTCTCCGAAACTGAGATCAAAGGGTTGCTCGCATATGCAAGCCAATGGCACAACATCAAAATAACTCGCAAAGGTTCGGTTTTGGCCCGCGGTCCGAACACTCGCAGTTCATCCCGTGAGTATCGCGCGATTCGCAATCTCGCGTTAGTAGATCTTTTATTCGCTACGGGAATGCGGGTAGGTGAAGTCTCATCTCTCAATATGTCAGATTTCCTCGCCGCTGAGCTCGTATTTAAAGTGACAGGAAAGGGAGGCCGAGGGCGATTAGCATATGTGGTTGATGATCAAACGATTTTGATTCAAAAACAACACTTGGAAGCTCGTTCGCAACTCGTATCGGACTCTCACGCGCTATTCCTGAATGCAGCTGGGGAGCGGCTATCTACTCAGGGCATAGCAAACATCATTGCTCAATTCCGTCAGTCCGCAGGCATTGAGCGTCATATCACTCCACATATGTTGCGGCACACGGTGGCCACCCTATTGCTGCGGAATGGCATGGACATAAGAGTAGTTCAAGAATTTCTTGGACACGCATCAATTGCCACAACTCAACGATACACACATGTGGTCAAAGAACATTTGATAGGCGAACTGAAGAAGCACCATCCATCACTTTCGTTGCGATCGGGATCCGACACCAACCTCAGACAGAAACAGCAAAGGCTTGCTTGCAATCGGTACTAGAGCGTGGTGAAAACGGAAAGAGTGGGTACGCCAGTTTGTCGAAAAAGTAAGGCCGATTCCAAATCCCTAGAAATCGATGCGAACTTGACGTGAAAGGATCAAACTCTGACCAAGTTTTGGGCGTTCTGATGTATCCGTAATTACGAACGCAGCTTGGCAGGGTGAGGAGGTGCCGTTTTGACGTCTTTGAGGAATCTAGTTCTGCGTAAACTAGGTGCCGGGGGATTATCGAAGCTTTGTGCTACTGCTGTGAGTCAGCGATTGTCTTCAGAATCCGCTCGACGCCGAGGTCCCAATTCTTGAACATGTCGACCCAATGAAGCTCGCGGAGCCGGTCGTCAGACGGAAGGCAGTCGTCCAATCTTGCCGGGATGATGAAGACCGAGGAGGCGGGGTACTCATCAAGTACATCGAGCGCCTCCTTCAATTCTTTCTGAACATAGCCTCTCTTATTGACTGAATTGCCGGAGAGAACCGCTATGAAAAAGCGACGTTCTCTTATTTCGCGTCTAATAGTGTTCTTCCAATTTTGACCGGGCATTAACGACTCGGTATCTAGCCATACGTCAAGTCCTTTTTCGCTCAGTTCCGTGTACAAACGGAGAGCTGCTGGCGCATCTTCTCGTGCGTAGCTGAGGAAGACTCTGGCCGAAGATCTGGCCGCGTGCTTTTCTGAGCGACACTCTGCAAAAAATCCAGGCAGATTTTGCCTTCCTCTCTCATAAAGCGATTGTAGGCGTTCTCTTTTGTCGCCTGATTACTTGTGTCCGCGTGCGAAATCAATCGCCTGAAGCGATTAACATCATGTGGCATCTGTTGTTCAAGGAAGATAATAAAGTCTCTTTTCCAGAGCTCGTAAGCCTTCATGCCCTGCGCGCGAAGATCAGAACGCAGAGGCAAGAGGACCTCCCTACCGAAGTCCTTTTTGAGCTTCGCGATCTGCTCATCGACGAACTGCGCGCGCGTTGAAGACGTGCTTTCACTCGTTGCCATTGTGTCTTCCCTGGCCAACCATTTTATTCCTTCGGTTGTAACCTCAACTCTTATTCGATCGATATATCTTTTGCCAGTTATGGATTCTTGGTGCGGATCACCAATGATTCGCACCATGCCGTTATCAGCGAGCTGTTGAATCTCGTCAATCTCGTCTTGAAAACTTCGCAGATCTTCCTCGCGATTACTTTCAGGAGCATAGATTCCTTGGCTCCGCATTATCGAGAGCTTATTAAGGAATTGTTTGAGCCTGCTTTTCACTGTGATTGTAATTCTAGTGGATTTCTAACCTGTGGAAAGAATTAATGACGTCTGGTAACCGCCTTCGATAGTACGCTCGTACGTAACTATTGGACCCAGTGCGTTGAGGCGTTGGCCTAAAAACAGGCAGAAACTTGCAGGTGCATAGAGTACTAAGTGCGTTTGACTCGCACGATACTTGTTTCGAGAGTTACGTATAAGTTCTTTAGCACGCACGGCGAGGGCAACCGCATCTTCGGCGCTAGTAATCGCCCTATCTCCGGGTCCATTATCAGGTTCAGCGTAAATCGTTGCTTTCAGCCTTCCTTGCAGCTGCTCGGCTAATATGCGGACATCGGCCGTCGCATCGCCTGTAATAGATAGCGCTACGAGAATGTCTGGTCCACTCGACTTAAAACCTTCTTCCGTCACCTGGAATGTTCGCTCGGAGAGTCTGGCGCCGGATCGCCACAAGTAATTCTCGCCCCGCGTAGGTTGCTCAGCCCTGAACTTAAAACCGGCCACTTCTGAAAACATCGCCCCTACTGCTATCACAGCCGTCAAAGGAAGTTTGCCTCGGAAATCGATGTAGCTTCCATTTGGTTGTTCGGAGAGTTGCCTCTTTGCGCGTTCGAGATCGGTCAATAGAGCGCTGTTCCAAACGTTTTGATCAGGAATTCTTCGAGTCGAGCGGTCGAAGTACTTGGTCCAATCCAACTCAATTGTTGGCTCGCGATCAAAAGCGCGTTTTCCCCAGCCGTGTATCCAAAGACTGACGGCCGGATCGTCGACCGTTCTGGCCCGAAGATCTCTACGATCAATGACCTCAAGCAACACATCGCGAGTAATGCGTTTGCGCTCTCCGCCTAGTTCTACCCACACGCGCACCTCATCGATTGCGATCGCTCTAGCGTTTTCACCCCTCCGCAAGCCATAACGGGCCATTCGCTCATCTACCATCTCCTCAAAGTCACTTATGCCAGCAAAGCCCAAGCGTAAACGTAAATCGCGACAGAACTCGACAATCTCATTGTCCGTTGCCCCAAGCTGTTTCATCCATGTCCTGCGTGCCTTCGCGGCTGCTGATCGCGGCGTGCAAATAAAGAAGTCATCCGAAAGCGTGTAGCCGCGCGAACGCAGAAAGCCGCCCAGATCTTGAGCTGACGGCCAGTTGCTCACCAGCCACACCTCGACTGGTCCTGCTTTACGTAACTCCTTCCAACTGTCGAAGAGTTTTTGGAGTAGCGAGCGGGCGCCAGAGAGTACTTCTGTGAGACTGGTAAACGAGTACGAATCTCTTTGATCGACATGCCACTTGATCTGAACGTACCTCGAAGCGTGCGAAGATGTTGCGGGTGGATGCAGCGTCACGTCATCTGCCGCGCCGGCCTCAGGATGTTCGACGTATGCATACTCATAGGTAGAATCGTCGTCAAGTAGACGAAGCAACTCATACCAACTGTAGAGATGTTGGTAACGATCCCCTTCCAACCGCGCTGCGCTTTGCTCTCCCAAAGAAATTATCTCACCCTAATCTGGTTCGATGGATACACGGTGCACAAACGACTTCGTTGCCATAAAGCCATTCAACTCAATGCGTCGTGAGCGGATTCTTCTAGCCCTCACCGCGATGACCATCGCAAAAACGTCAAAGTTGTAGTCAGGATCTCTCATTATCCCATTTAAGGTGAGCAGGTCTCCGGCTGATGGATGATTCATGCGTCCCACATGACTGTGCCATTCACCAATATAGTCGACGCCAAACTTCTCATAACAGTCTTCAAGTATCGACGCGCAATACTCTGTGTCACGTAAGAAATGCGTTGGTTGGTGAACAGCTCTCGGACCAGGTCCTGAGGCGTGGGTTACGCGGATCCACCCCGACGCATCGGAGTGACCAATCAAAATACCTCCAGTTTCTAAGCACGGCGAGAACCTTGCGACTTCGCGCTCTATCACGTCCCGGCTCTCCGAGCTTAGAGATAATCGCAGGTTTCTTGTGGAACTATGTCGTTGTGCTATGGAGACTCGCCATGATCTCTTCGTACGTTCGATCAGACTCTTTATCAATTGGACTCCCAATATCACCGCACACAGGACATTCAGCCCGACGCTGAAGGTGGACCCAATTTGTACTGAAGAGCCGCTCGAAATTAAAGGGGTCGGAAAGCGAAGTTATTACTCTCACACCCCACGTAAGATAATCAGCTGGCAAAGGATTTTCGGAAAACTCCTTTATCAACAACGCACTGATGGCAATACGAGATTGTAGTGCTGCTACCATGGAAACATCGGCACGGCTGCCCTGATTGGGGGTTGATAGTTCGACGTCAGACTCTGCCGCCCTTTCGTAAGGAATGTGACTACCGGACTCTTCGGCATCGGGCAATAGCTGCAAAGCTCCAGCCTTACTCAACTCTAACCGGGTGCACTCATAGCATGCCGATTCTCCAGGCTTCACGTTAATGATCTCTCCGATGCTGGCGTTTTGAAAAGTGCACGCCATCACCAAAGGCAACTTGGAACGCACTGCAATGTAGTTAACAAGTCGGCGAGACAGAATGCTATCAGTAGCGCAAAGGACCAAATCCACCTCTGTCATAACTGCCCACAAGTCGCTCGCGTCTTCGACTACATCTTGATCGTGAATGATGACGTTCGCGGGCAAGTTATAACTGGCAATTTGATCTCTGACCGCCAACACCTTGGCGCGCCCCAGATGACGTAAATCACAAGCGTGCCGAAAAACGTTTTCCTCGCTCAAGAAGTCCTTGTCAAAGAGGTGCAGGGTGCCTACTCCTGCAGCCGCCAGATTCACTGCCGTCGTCGACCCGCCACTGCCTACCCCGATAATCGCCACACCTTTCGATTGCAGAGCTTCAGCGGGCTTTAAACCGTCGAGGCGAGTTGAGAGGCGCGGCTTTGAAGAAACGGTCTGCACCTCTCCCACTCCAACCTTGTCGTCATACAGGAATAGAAGCTTGACGGCGGGGACCTCGTTCGCGTCAGGCTCTATACAACAAAGGTTCGTAACCGGCTCGTCCGGCAAGTCAAGTGGTTGCTGATCAGCCACCCAGTTCGCCAAGTTGCCTCTCGAAATACGTCCGGCCTTTAGCGCAGACGCAAAACCACTCTTGACCGCGACCCATGGTAGGAGTTCATTTGTGGATGTTCCGTAGGTCCAAGACCAATGCTGAAAAAGGCGAAGAGTCCCGGCTGCGTAAAGCGATTCTCCTCCCTGTACGTGGCTGCTCATAGCAACAGCCAGACGTTCACCCTTTATCGAACTGCCGTGAAAATAACCACGGGTTCCAGTATTCAGTGATACAGCGCCGAGTCCCTCAGCAACAATTAATCGAAGAAAGAACACGAATTTGCTTTCTCCTTCAAACGACGCGGGCGCGTCCTACGTCGGGCATCTTAGAGATCAGGCCGTTCTTGTATGCAAGGTAGTTGAAATACCAATCTGCCACCTTTTCGATTACATCCCGTGCTGTGTATGAAATTTCCCAGAGGGTTGGCTTGACGATGCAAACACGTCCGTCTGGCCACCGGTGCCATTCATGTCCCCACTCTTCAGGAGGCAACGCGGGCGAGATAGGGAATACTCTGATAGCGGCAACTGGAAATCCGTTCGGATATTCCACTCGAAAACGTAAGGGAGGCGCATCAACTGAGGCTGGATACTCAGTTGTCTGCCCCTCCCATACAAGCAACCCTTCGGCGAACTTCAGCTCAAAATCAGGATAGGCCGAACGAACCAGCCTATACTCACGAACTACTCGGTTTCGATCACTTTCAAACCAAGTTCTTGGTTTCGCTTCATCCACTTGCTCGAACCTAAAAAAAAGGCTGGTCCTTTAACTTACGCGGCCCGCCGCTCGTCCCAGCACCGACGGTGGCCCCTATCCGCATTTCCTTCGAACCACTTTCTGTGTTCAACGACACTGGAAACTTATCGCCAAGAATCTTCCGCCACTCTTCGGAGGCGTCTTTTTCGGTTTTCGCATCCAGAGCATTGCGGGCAATTACGGCTGCCTCAGAGATCAGTTTGTGGAAGGCGGTGAAGTCCTCGACACTCAATCGGTGAAGAACATTATGTGCGGGCACGCCGTGGTCAGGCATGGTCGGCACAACTTCCGCTGCAACGTACGCACTATAGTTGTTCGTAATCGCTTCGAGAGTTTTGGTGACCCCTTCAGCCACCGAAGTAATGCCGTCAGGGCAGCACTGGCCGATCATGTGCTCGAGCGGATAGCCCTTTGGGTATTTCGGCGTTTCTGGTCCGATGCGTCGAATCCATTTAATTGCCTTAACAATGTTAACGTAATGCTTGTTGCAAGCCTTATTTTTGTCCCAAGTCCACTTTATTTGTGCCAGCGGATGAGTCTCATCCCATTCATCCGCGTCTCGATCGGGAATATGAAGCGGTGACAATTTCCATTCGGCTTCCTTGCGGGCCAATTCTATTCGCGCTCCGATCCCAGGAAGCCCACGCTCGGAGAGCGTCACGTAAGACGGCACGAGCCTCCAGTCGTCAACTTCTTCTGGCGTGTCGATCGAGGTGACACTAGCGGATTTGAGTGCTACGGTCTCTGCTTCGGATGGCGCTGACGTAATTACCAAGTCCAAGTCGACATAGGATAAACCAATCCCGATCGAGCGTCCCTGAAATTCCCATTTGCCTTCGTAGTACTTGTTCAGGAATGGAACAAAAAGATCCATTGCTTCCTGCGGAGTATATTCCTCACGCTTGAGTTTGGTGACTACCACGAGATCCACGTCGGCGCGCTTATCACCTTTCGGGCGAACCGCAGTCGCGCGGCGGAAGCTGCCTTGTAAAAAGGTGCTAACGATGATCGGCGATAATTTCTCGTCGTCGAGCAACCGATTTTTTAAAGTCTTGTACCCCGCTCTCATGTCATCAAGCTGATTCTGCGTCGGACGAATCTCTGTTAAAAATGTCTTAAATGACGAGTTCATTTCCTGCATTATTGATTGTCTCCATTTCTAGATAAATACTATCGGGGCTGCATCTAAATACGTTCCGCCCTTTTGATTGTTGCAAGCTAGCACGTGCGTGCCATTGATGCAACATACCTTTGGCCCCCAATAGTGTTTTATTTTTGCCCTTCCTTAGGCACCTAAACATCTTTGGCAAAACAGTCCGATAATGGAGTCTGCCGGCGCGCCACTCACGCCCGAGATTCCCCGAGTAGCGCATCAATGAGGAAGCCTGTTCCCAAAAACAGAGCGCCAGCAACTGCCACCGCACCAAAGCCTCGAATCCAGTCCGGAAGCTCTCCTGCCGCTGCTACTTTTCGACCAATTTTGATCACGAGTCCACAGGTCGGGCAGACCGCGCTAATTCCACTCTCAAGCACTGGCAGCCACAAAAGCTGAACGTTAGGCGATGCCTGGGTGCAATCGTGTCGAACAACGTTTGTCCCACAGCCGATGCAAGTGCCAAAGCATCCATCGTGCTGAATGAGTGACGATGTCCTCAGGGATCGCGTGAAACAAATCCTGCAAAACGAATATTCACACTCCATGCCTGCACCTTTTCCATCAATCGAATGAACGGACGTCCCAAACGGCAACAACTATCGTTTGGTTTCGAATTTTAAACCTATCCTCGAGGCGGATACGGGTCGTTATTGCCTGAGCTATCTCGCTCACGAATTTGTCCGTCTCTGCCGTGGATAAGCAGTTCACCGCCCTGATTTCGCGCTATTTCTCTTGCAACGTTGATAGCCTCCCGTTGAGTATCGTGAACTGAGGTAGCTCGGCTGTTTCCCTCACCACGCACTGCCCAACCGTCAGGGTGAGGTACGACATGTTGATAACCTCGTCTTGCCATCTTAATTATCCTCCAAACCGCAAAAACTTATTCAAACTTACAAAGTCACTAGGCGGACTTCGCATTCCTTTATCCAGGTCCTGATCAATGAATTTCATTGACAGAGCAGAAAGGATGTCCGTATCCTTTCTGAGGATGAAACATAATCTACGCCCCTACTATCTGGGTGTCAATACCGCAAAAGGAATAAAACATCCTAACAAAGGAATGCCCCCAAAATGAGCGATCTCTACACGTACATCGGTCAGAAGATCCGAGAACTGCGTGAGAACTACGGAGCGAAGGGAGCCAGTCAGGACGAAGTAGCAAAAGCGGTTGGGACCACCGCGAATACGGTCTCCCGCTGGGAATCAGCAACATACAAACCATCGGTGAAAGATCTCTATAAGCTATCCCAATTTTTTGGCGTTAGCATTGCTGTGTTTATTCCAGAAATGGAAGACACAAAGCTTCAAGCGCTCATGAGCGCCACGGGAGATTTGCGGCCAGATGAGATAGAGGAACTTATTGAATACGCTCGGTTCCGAAAGGCTCGCCGTGAACTGAAGAATGCCCGGAAACGAAAGAAATAACAGTATTACCAATCGGTCTGCTTATTACGCCCAATGCAAGGCCTTGGCCCGCGAAAAGCGTGTTGAGCACGAAGTGGAGACTGCCTCCCTCAATATTTTGGTGATGCAGAAGATTTACAAAAAGGAAGGCATTATCCTGGACCGCCGTCCGCTTCGAAGCAATAGAATCCGGGCAGCCTACTATTGTGAGGATGGGGAATGCTCGGTGTTGCTCAAAGCGGGCCTGCCACTCGAACCAAAATTGTTCGCTTTAGCACACGAGCTAAAGCATCACTACTTAGATCAAGATCAAATTCAAGAAGGCCGAATACAGTGCGGTGATTATAACGCTCAGGAGGTTATCGAGATCGGCGGTGAAGTGTTCGCGGCGGAGTTCATTTATCCAGAACTCGAAATGAGGCAATTGATCAGCCAGATGGGCATTACAAACCTTACTTGCACAAAAGAGAAAGTGGTCGAGTTCAAGCGCGCTTGTTCCGCGCACGTCAGTTACATATTTATCGTCAAACGCTTCGAGCGCTTCGGCCTTTGCCCGCGAGGCGCCTTCCAAAAGATCCAATTCAAAAAACTAGAAGAAGAATTGTTTGGACTGCCCATTTATAAGCAGGAATGGTTTAAGCAGCATCGCAGCCGAAAGAAATCCTCAAAATCGAAACGCGACGGTTCGCGAACTATCATTCGAAAGTGATTTCTCTTGGCTTATGTTGGGCCATCTATGAGTTTGGCAAGGCGGCGTGGCCCACTTCGGCAGTCACATTTGGCCCACCTGAAGTTTTCGGCAGTCTAAACTGGCCCACCTGATTCCGGGTCAGTTAGAGTCTTTTTCTCCCTTTTTAA
>Ga0126311_10001195_pt1 | contig 12440 bp, 10 predicted proteins | sample Plot61_FD_92539 | JGI IMG/M metagenome (GOLD analysis project Ga0126311, IMG submission 92539) | Serpentine soil microbial communities from UC McLaughlin Reserve, CA, USA - Plot61 | ecosystem: Environmental > Terrestrial > Soil > Grasslands | place: USA: UC McLaughlin Reserve, Lake County...
GCGACGTGTCAGCCATCGTTACTTTTCTTCCTTTCCAGACTCATTTGCGGTGAATCTCGGAAAGGATAGAAGCACGATGGCTTTTATGCATCTTTAGTTGTCAATTTTTGTCCTGTACTTAGCGCCTCGTCATAATCTCTAACGACCAGAGCTACGTGCACAATTGATTGTTTCATTTTATCGCTTCTTCGCCACGCAACTCATGCCGTTGTCAGGCCACGGCGGAAGACCTCCTCCCGGATTACTTTAGAGCATTAGAGCAGCGGCTGAGGTGATAGCCTTTGGTGATAGAGAAGAACGGATTATAGCCGAGAACCTAATTTTTGAAACACTACCCTCGGAAGTGGGCTTTTACTTCGCCGCACGAGACAATAAATAAACTGTAACTTTTTTCCTTCCGGATTGTTTTCCGGGTGTAAAAAGAATTATGGCGAACACCGACGCAGAGTTCGCAGAGATATTCAATGAATTCTACCCGAGCCTTTGCCGGTTTTTAGAGTGCCTGCTGGGTGGCGCTTCCGGCGCTGCGCAGGATGTCGCGCAGGAGAGTTTCATGCAGTTATACCGCACCGGCCTTGAGAACATTGTGAGAGAGGAGGTGCGCTTCTGGCTCTTTCGCGTGGCGCGAAATTTCGCCTTGAACGAGTTGAACAGGAGGAGCACGCGGCGGCGGCTCTTCGGCAAGGTGGTTGACGCGCTTCGCACAGAGACGCCCGGCCCGGCCGAGCGTTTGGAAGCGGCCGAGCGGAAGGAGTTGATTCTGAGTTTGCTAAAGCACCTGCCGGAGCACCAGAGGGCGGCGCTGCTCCTGCGCGAGCAGGAGGAGATGAGTTACGGCGAAATTGCGCGCGTCCTCGACGTGTCGGAGGGCAAGGTGAAGGTTGACATCTTTCGCGCGCGCACGACTCTGCGTGAGCGCTGGCAGAGGGCGCAGCAGGCTTCGGCCGGGGCTTAACCGCGCCGTCGGCGAGAGGCCGAACGTATTCGACTATGGGTTGTGAGTTCACAGAAGAAGTGTCCCTGCTCGTGGACGGCGAACTGCCGCCGCACGCGGCCGCACGTCTGCGCACGCACGTAGAGGGTTGCGCGGGCTGTAAACAGGCGCGCGAAGCATTTCTGCTACTCCGTCAAGAGTTGCGCTCATACGAACCGACGCCCGACCCGCACGCGCAGAGCAGGGCGCTGGCCGCAATCCTCGACTCCCGCACGCACGAGGGCGAAGACGCCGCGCCTTCTTCGGGCGCGTGGGCCGAGACTCCCACAACTCCGCGTGAGAGAGTTCGGCGGTTGTTGGGAAGTCTCAACGAAGCGTTCGGCGTCCGCCGCCTCAGACCCGCGCACGTCGCGACGCTGGCGCTGCTTCTAATCGGGGCCGCGCTCGGCCTGCGTTGGCTCGCGGGCTCGCACACCTCCGACGGCACACCGCAGCCCGAGGCTCCCGCGTTGGCGAACACGAATAGACAGCCGATTCAAGCAGAGGCCGTGGCGGAAGATAAAGCGAAGAAGTCGAAGGACTCCGACGCCGTTGAGGCCACGGCTATTCATCAAGCGAAGACGCAGAAGCCCCCGCGTCCCGCGGGCACAAAGCCGAACCTTCGTGTGGGGCGGGAGAATGCTCAAGTCCGACGTGACGGCTACCGCACGCGGCTTCAAAGGCGGGAAGGCTTGAACAGCGAAGTGCCGCGGGAGATAGCGCGTGTAGAGACACACGCCTTGCAGCCTTCCACGGCGAGTGCCGCGCCGTATCCGGCGGGGAGTCTGCGCGCGGCGGCGTCAGACCCGGCGCTGAGAATCGGGCGTCATGCCGAGCGTGTGGAAAGACTCCTGCGCAGCTTTCGCAACGCGCGCCTGACCGACAAAGACCCGACGTTCGACGTGGCCGACGCGCGCCGGCTCTCGAAGCGTCTGCTCTACAGCAACATCACGCTCCGGCGAGAAGCGGCGGGCGCGGGCGACCTCCCCGCCGAAGGCTGGCTCGACAGCCTTGAGCCGATACTCCTCGACATCTCGAACCTTCCCAACAAACCTTCGCCCGACGCCGTCGGCTCGATTAAAGAGCGCATACGAAGGCGGCAACTCGTCGGCATCCTGCAAGCACAGACCATGCTGGCTTCAAAGCCATGAAAACTATGCGACACGGACTCCTTAAAACTCGCTTCTTACGCTACGGCCGCGGCCGTCTGATTACTCTCCTGCTGCTCGCCCTGACCGCCGCCGGTCTGTTCTTCATGCCCGGCCGAGGGCGCACGGCGCAGTCCTTCGACCAAGACCTCGCCAAGCTCAACCGCTTCGTGCAGGGCGGAGACTCTCCCTCGATGCAGGTCTTCCGGCAGGGGCGAGACCTGATAGAGAAGGAAGACTGGGCCGCGGCCGCCGCCCGGTTCGAGGGCTACGTCGCGCAGTACCCGAAGAGTAAGGAGGCGGACGCGGCCCTCTACTGGCTCGCCTACGCGCTGAAGAAGCAGGGCAAGTTTCAGGACGCCGAACGGGCGCTCGAAAGGCTGTCGAAGGAGTTCCCGCGTTCGACGTGGGTTGACGACGCGCGCGCGATGGAGGTCGAGATCGCCCCGCAGGTCGGGAAGCGCGTTGACCCCGAAGGTCTCGCCGACGACGAGCTGAAGATGGTCGCGCTCCAGAGCCTCTTCCAGTCCGACCCGGCGCGCGCCGCCGGCTACGTGGCCGAGATTCTCAAGCCCGGTTCAAGGGCGAGCCGCGAGTTGAAGGAGACCGCCGTCAGCCTGCTCGGTAACCACGGCGGGCCTGAAGCCACCGCGATGCTGCTCGACATCGCGCGCACGCAGCCCGACCCCGAGTTGCGCGGCATCGCCGTGCACCGCCTCGGGCAGAGCAACGACGAGAACGTCGTCGATGAGTTGATGAAGATTTACGCGGCCGAGCGCGACGGCGATGTCAAAGGACAGGTGCTCCACGCCTTCTCGCAGATGAACAGCCCGCGCGCATACGCCAAGCTGCTCGAAGTCGCGCGGACGGGCGGCGACGCCGAGCTTCGACAGACGGCGATTCACTGGATAGGCCAGCGCAACGAGTCGCAGGCCGTGGACGACCTGATGCGGATTCTGTCGGGCGAGCGCGACGACGAAGTGCGCGGCAGCATCCTGCACGCCTTCTCGCAGATGAACGACCCGCGCGCGCAGGCGCGTCTGCTCGAAGTGGCGCGCGGCGGCGACAACAGCGTCGAGCTGCGCGCGCAGGCGATTCACTGGGTGGGGCAGCGCAGCGGCGAGGCGACCGTGGACGAGCTGATGAGCATCTACCGCGCCGACAAAAACGTGGAGGTGCGGGGCGCGGTGCTCCACGCCCTCTCGCAGCAGCGAGAGCCGCGCGCGCGCGCCGCGCTGCTCGAAGTCGCGCGCGCGGGCGACGACCCCGAGATGCGCTCACAGGCGATTCACTCGCTGACTCAATTCGACGACGAAGCGTCGGTCGCGGAACTCGTCAAGCTCTACGACGCCGAGCGCGACGAGGACGTTAAGAACGGGCTCCTACACGCCTTCAGCCAGTCGAAGCAGGAGCGCGCGCTCCTCAAACTGATGGAGGTGGCGCGCGGCGACGCCTCGCGTGAGATGCGCAAGCAGGCCATACATTGGCTCGGCCAGAGCCGCGACCCGCGCGCCATGAAGCTGCTCCAAGACCTCCTGCGTTGAGTGACGAGCCGCGCGCCTACGCGTAAACGACAGACCTTAACTTTGATTCGCGCCGACGATTGAGGAGTATCATGCACCAACAAATCTCGACCCTCGCCCTTCTCTTCTCCCTGATGCTGACCAACCCCGCCTGCGTCGCCGGCAGCGCTTCCGTACAGGCCGGCAACGCTCAGGCCGGAACCGCGGCCCCGAAACAGAACTTCATCCCCGTCTCCGGCGCGGACTTGAAGTCGAAGCTCGACGCCGCCGTCAAACAGGGACGCGCCGCCTCGAAGCCTTCGCCCTTCTGGGCGGCCTACACCTTCGACGTGCGGCCCGGCATCGCCATCGACCCCGACATCGAACAGTTCAGCGGGAGCATGAACAACTTCGGCGGCACGACCGTCTTCAGGGGCAAGGTCAACGGCGTCACAATCGAGACGCGCAACCTCGGCCTCTTCCTCCTCCACGACCCGCAGACGGGCGCAGTCACGCGCGCGGAGATTTACAACCTCGAACGCAAACACGAGTACGGCAACTACCCCGTCTACTGGCTCGGCCGCGCGGGCAACGAGGAGAGCCTTAACTACCTCCTCGGCCTCGTCGAATCGTCGCGCCCCGAAAAAGTAATAGAGACGGCGACCGTCGCGCTCGCCGTCCACGACGACCGCCGCGTCGGCGACATGCTCAAGAGCCTCGTCCGGCAGTCGAAGAACAAGGACGTGCGCGAGACCTCTATCTACTGGCTCGGCCACATCGGCGGCGAGCAAGCCTTCCTCTCCGAACTCGTCCGCAACGAGCGCGAGGACAAAGACCTGCGCGAGGCGGCCGCGCACGCCGTCGGCCTCTCGCGCGACGAGGCCGCGCTCTCGGCCATACAGAGCCTCTACGCCTCGGTCGCCGACGGCGACGTTCGTGCGGCCCTCGTCCACTCGGCAGCGCACAACGAGAACGTGGCCGCAGCTTCAGCCTTCCTGCTCAAGGTCGCGCGCACAGACCGCGACAACGACGTGAAGGCGCAGGCCATTCACCGCCTCGGCCAGTTCGACACGGAGCAGATAGTTGACGAGCTGATGAAGATTTACGCCGCCGACCGCGCCGAGGACGTTCGGCAGGGGGTGCTCCACGCGCTCTCGCAGATGGCAAACGCGCGCGCGCACGCGCGGCTGTTGGAGATAGCGCGCTCGGGCGACGACATAGAGTCGCGCACGCAGGCCATACACTGGCTCGGCCAGCGCGACGACGCGGGGACGCTCGACGAGCTGATGTCGATCTACAACGCCGACCGCAACACGGAGATTCGGCAGAAGGTTCTCCACTCACTTTCGCAGATGGACGACCCGCGCGCTCAGTCGAAGCTCTCGGAGATTGCGCGCACCGCGGACGACTCTGAAGTGCGGCAGCAGGCGATACACTGGATAGGCCAGAGGGGCGAGGCGGCGCTCGACGACCTGTCGAAGCTCTACCAGTCGGAACGCGACAGCGAAGTCAAGTCGCAAATCCTTCACGCCTATTCGCAGATAGACAGCCCGCGCTCGCTCGACAGACTCTTCGAGGCGGCGCGAAGCGGCGAGAACGGCGAGCTGCGCCAACAGGCGATTCACTGGCTCGGGCAGAAGGCCGGCGAGCGCGTCATCGAAGGGCTCCGCGACATCGCCAACAGCTCCGACGCGGACACCGACGTTCAGCTCCAAGTCGTCCACGCCATCAGCCAGCGGCCCACGGGCGAAGCCGTGCCGCTGCTCATCCAGCTCGCGCGCACACACCGTAACCCCGAGGTGCGCCGCATGGCCGTGCACCACCTCTCCCAGACCGACGACCCGCGCGCGCTTGAGTTTATCCGTGAAGTGCTGACGAAGTAACTTTAGCTTCTTACACCGACCGATTAATTAGACCGCTCGACTCCACACACGGCCGACATCACCGGCGCGCGCCGGTGATGTCGGCCTGCCTCAGACGGACTCCGGCCTGCACAAACCTCATCGCCCTTCCCTTCCCCGAGGCCGCCGAACGTCACGCATCGAAAAGGCCCGACAGGGGAACGTCTTGCTCACACCACCGCCGGACATTATGATGGGCCGCAAGCTCTATCTTAATCACACCGCGTTCCGGGACACAGAAGATGAATTTAATTTACAGGTGTCGTCTGTCATTACTCGCCGCGCTATGCCTGCTGTCGCTCCTGTCTAAAAACACACCGGCGCAGGACATCCCCCTCTTCACGTCCGACTTCCCGCCGCAGGAGTTCGCCGCCCGCCGCTCGAAGGTCTACGACTCGATAGGCGAAGGCGGCCTCGCACTCGCGCAGGGCGCGGCGGCGCCCGCCGGGTACACCCGATTCCGCCAGACCAACGAGTTCTATTACCTCTGCGGGGTCGAAGTCCCACACGCGTATCTTCTACTCAACGGCTCACAGCGCACGGCCGCGCTCTACCTCCCGCACCGCAACGAGGGCCGCGAGAGGAGCGAGGGGAAAATGCTCTCGGCCGAAGACGCGGAGTTGGTCAAGCGCCTCTCGGGCGTTGACGCCGTGTACGGCACAGACCTCCTCGCAGAGCATCTGGCTCGCTACGCGAGGGGCACGCAGTCACGCACACTCTGGACGCCCTACAGCCCCGCGGAAGGGACGGCGATGAGCCGCGACCTCGCCACGCGCGCCGTCGCCGACGCGTCCTCCGACCCGTGGGACGGCACGGCTTCGCGCGAGGGTCGGCTGATAGGGTCGCTCCGCACGCGCTTCCCGCAGTTCGAGGTGCGCGACCTGACGCCCGCGCTCGACCAGGCCCGCCTCATCAAGAGCCCGCGCGAGATAGAGCTGATACGGAAGGCCACGCGCCTCTCGGGGCTCGCGCTGTTGGAGGCGATGCGCTCGACCGTGCCCGGCATCAGCGAGTATGAGCTGGACGCCGTCGCGAAGTACGTCTACTACCGCAACGGCGCGCAGGGCGACGCCTACTATTCGCTCATCGCCAGCGGCCCCAACGCCATGTTTCCGCACTACAACGCGGGCAAGCGAGTGATGCGCGACGGCGAGCTTCTTCTGATGGACTACGCGCCAGACTACGGCTACTACATGAGCGACGTGACGCGCATGTGGCCCGTGAACGGCAAGTTCAGCGGCTGGCAGCGTGAGTTGTACGGCTTCTACCTGGAGTGCTACCGGGCCATCCTCTCTCACATACGGCCGGGCGCGACGGCCGCTTCAATCATGCGTGAGGCGGCGGCCGACATGCGGCGGACGCTTGCGCGCACAAAGTTCTCGAAGCCTATCTACGAGGCGGGCGCGCGCGAGTTCGTCGAGAGTTATGAGAGTTCGGCCGCCGCGCCCTGCGCCTCGCTCGGCCACTGGGTTGGGATGGCGACGCACGACGTAGGCCGCGACTGCGGGCCGCTTCGCCCCGGCATGGTCTTTACCATAGAGCCCGCGCTGCGCGTCCCCGAAGAGAAAATCTACATCAGGCTCGAAGACGTGATCGTAATAGGCGAGGCTAAGGCGGACATCCTGACCACGTTCGTGCCGATGGACATTCAGGGCGTCGAGCTACTCATGCGCGAGGAAGGCATGCTGCAACGCTACGCGCGGGATGGTGGGAGTTAGTGAGCGTTGCCGCCGGGAAAGTCGTGGCCCGCTTGGGACTCCGCAGCAACTTCGAGTCACGCGGCATAACTGAGGAACTCGGGGAAGCCTTCGTGTGTCGCAAATCAGCGTTCGTGAGAACCCGCGACTTGTCTCCTGACGAGTATCACTGGAAATCTTTAGCCTCTTCGAACACGACTGATTAAGAGCTGGTTGCAAAATTAAAAGGCGCTAAGGCCGAAAACGAATAAGATAGAGGGTCTTCGTCAGACAAAGGGGTGGCCTTATGTCGGACTCGATCCTCTCCGATCAACTGTGGCAGCGCATCGAGCCGCTGCTGCCGAAGCCGAAGGAGCGGCGCAACGTCCAACACGCGGGGCGCAAGCCGGCCGACGCGCGCCGAGTGATGACCGGCATCGTCTTCGTCTTGAAGACCGGGGTGCCGTGGAAGAACCTCCCGGCGACGAGCGACTTCCCGTCGGGCCACACCTGCCGCCGCCGACTGCTCGAATGGCACGCGCGGGGCGTCTGGCGGCGGCTGTGGCAAAGCATCTTGGCCGAACTTCAGTCTGAGGGAGAACTCAACTGGGAACGAGGCGTAGTTGACAGTTCCAGCGTCAGAGCCGGTCACGGCGGCGAGAAGACCGGGAAAAGCCCCGTGGATCGCGCCAAGTTGGGCAGCAAGCACCACCTGCTGGTCGAAGGGCGCGGCATCCCGCTCTCGGTGAGCCTGACGGGGGCGAACCGCCATGACATCACGCAACTGCTCAACCTGGTCGAGAGCATCCCGCCGGTGAGAGGCAAGCGCGGGCGGCCGCGCCGGAAGCCGGAGAAGGTGCAGGGCGACCGCGCCTATGATAGCGAGCCGCACCGGCGCGCACTCAGGAAAAGGGGATCGAGCCGGTCTTAGCCAAGCGCCGCACCGCGCACGGGAGCGGGCTGGGGAAGACCAGATGGGTCGTGGAGCGGTCGCTGTCATGGCTGCATCAGTTCAGGAAGCTGCGGATGCGCGAGGAGACGGGCAGCGCCACGCATGAAGCGCTCATGCTGCTGGCTTGTGCCATCGTCGCGCATCGCTATCTCAAAAGTTAATTTTGCAACCAGCTCTAAGAACGTCGCGAACTGTTTCGGCTGCCGTACCGACGTGTCTACGCGCCTGGCAGCCTCCACGAGAGGCCACGCGGCAGCGGCCTCAGTTGCGAGGCGGTTTCGATGGTAACCGACTCCCCTTCCTCCAAGCCGACGGTGATGGGCTCGCGACTACATGCCACTTCGCGGAGCACCTCTTCCGGCGTGCACCCTTCAGTTCCTAAATCGTCCTGAGCTTATGAGCTTCCTGAACCCTAACCTGCCCCCGCCCCCCCATCTTGAACCATGTCGCCGCGGCTCGCCCGACCGGCCCCATCGTTATCACGTCGGCCATGACGGCCATATGTTTCCGGCAACTATCGCATACGCGTTCTCCAACTGACGACGGTCTGTTTTGCCGGACGGTGTGTCATCGGCGACGATCCACGTGGCCATACGGCGAGTAGCATTGGTGTCGCCGGGGAAGCTTCAAGCCCTCTTTCCTTCGCCCGCCGACAGCACCAACGCCTGCGCCGCCTCGCGCACACGCGGCGCGTCCTCCGGCAGTAGCCACCCGCCCCCCTCCGAACTCATCTCGGAGAGCGTCACTTCGATTGACTTACCTTGCGTTTCGAGGAGTGCCACGCACACCTCGGCAGTCTCACGTACTTCCTCCGGCGTCAGCCGCCGCGCCGTTACCGCCGTGTAACCTTCCGCGGCGCGTCCGACTTCGAGGCCGGCGCCTCCCCGTCCGCATCGGCTTTCAATTCCCCCATGCTTGCGTAGCAAGTCGTAGACCTCATGCTGCGCCACGCGCACGGCTTTCGGCAGCGCCTTCGTCTCGAACCACACCCGTGTGCGCTCAATTTCACGCGAGGCTGATTGTGCGGCGGCTCGCGCCGCCACATCTCTCACGCACGTTTCCAACTCGCTTCTCAGTCGTCCGACTATCTCCTCGACGGAAACCGCGCTGACGGCCAGAGGCCCGGTTGGCTGTTCTCTCTCTTCGTGGCTATGCGACGTGCGAGAAACAGGGATTGATGTTGGGTTCGGGGCTGAGGATGTTTTACAAACCGGGTTTGCCCCCGCGCCGTTTTTTGGCGCGTGCGGATTTAAATCTTTCTCTAAAACTTCTAAATCAGCGTAGCTGTCAATAAAGGCTGCTTCACCCGTTGAAGCACGAGCCCCTCGGGATGAAGCACGGGTAAACTCCAAAATTTTTTTGCCCGCCGCGCGAGTGCCGATTGAAGAAGCGGCGCGGTTGATGAAGACGCGTATGCCGACTCCGTTCTTCCCCGCGAAGTAACCGACGATTCCCTGCTCGTGCATCCAACGCAGCGCCTTGCTGGCCGTGGCCGACGCTACGCCGAGGAGTTCACACAGCGCGTCCCAGGCCTTCACGTGTGCCTCTTCGCGCAGCTCGGCCTCGAAGCGCAGCACGCCTTCCCTCTCCCAGTACTGCGCGGGCGCGCTGACGAGGCGCAAATATATCTTGCTCATCAGAGGCGTGACCGCGTCGGCCTCGCGGGAGGTCACGGCCGCGATAATGTCTGTGTCTACCTGGCGAAAGTTCTTGCGATATTCGCCGGGCCCGAGTTGAGTCCTGCGCACGAACCTACGTGCTTCCAGAGCCTGTCCCGCCATAATTCCCCTCTTCGAACTTAAAGTTCTTGACGGCACCGGCGCGCGCGCCTAAACTAGGACACACAAACACCGGCTCGCCGTCGCGGCGAGTAATGGACTTGACCCGGAGCGTTTCGGTCGCCAAACAGTCGCGCTCCGGGTCATCTCTTTTTGAGACGCGCTCGCGGCGTCTCCATATCCGTGGCTCATACCTACACCATTAAAGTAAGTCTGTAAATCCCCCTGCATTATTCATTGCACCCCCTGTAACGTAGAGTGCAGGGGGTGCAAGAATCATTGCACCCCCTGCACTCTACGTTACAGGGGTGTCTATACCCCTGCAATGATTAGTACAGGGGCTGCAACGTGGAGTGCAGGGGTGTGGCCGAGTGTTAAGACTTATTAGCGGGAGTTTTGAAGTGACACCCCTGCAATCGATAGTGCAGGGGCTGCGGCCGATGTTGCAGGGGTCTTGCGCCGCTAGATATTCGTGACGTATATACGCTTCGTATAGTAATATGCGATTGATAAAAGGGATGTCCTTGTATGACAGGCGAACAAATTAAGAGATTACGAAAGGCGCTGGGCTACACGCAGGCGCGGCTCGCCGAGGAAGTCGGCGTCACGTCCAACACCATCGCACGCTACGAGCGCGCGGAGTTGAGCCCCTCGCCGCCGGTGCAGAAGCTGCTCAAGCTTCTTGAGATGCTCGTGACCGAGAGGAAGGCCGCGTAGAGTGATGAAGACGATAGCCATCGCCAACCAGAAAGGGGGCGTGGGCAAAAGCACCACCGCGGCCTGCGTGGCGGCGGAACTCGCGATGCGCGGCTACGAGACGCTGCTCGTCGATGGCGACCCCCAAGCCAACGTCACCTCACACTTCCTCGCGCCCGACCAGGTTGACCTTTCCATCGCCGATGTGCTGATCGAGTCAGAGCAGCGCGAAAAGCTCCCGCTGGAGGCGGCCATCGTCACGACGGAGTTGGAACACTTGGACTTGGTGCCGTCGAAGCTACGCTTCGCCCGCTTCGAGAAGGAGCCGGCCATCGCCATTAACCGCCTGCGGTCGAAGCTGGTACCACTCTCGGCGACGTACGACTTCGTGATAATCGACACGCCGCCGACCCTGGGACAAATTCTTACCACGCCGCTCCTAGCCTCCACACACATGCTGGTACCCGTGGCCGCTTCGCCGCTCGCACAAGACGGGCTCGACGACCTGATGAGTACCTTCGAGGAGGTAAGAAGCACCAACCCGGAGCTTGAGCTGCTCGGCATGGTCTGCACCCTTTTCGACGGCCGCACATCGGTCTCGGCCGAATCCTTCCGCAGCCTGAAGGGGCGCTACGGCCAGAAAGTGTTCGAGACTATCATTCACCGCAACGTAAAGCTTGAGGAGTCGCCGGCATTCCACCAGCCCGTACAGCTTTACGCGCCGGGCTCACGCGGCGCGGTGCTTTACGGCGAGCTGACGGACGAGGTTCTAAAACGGCTCGGCGCACGCAAGAGCAAGGGCAAGCTGAAGCTGGCGGTTGAGGAGTCGCGCGCATAATGGCCGAGCCGAAACCAAAAACCGAGAGGAGGGTGGCGGGACGAAATAAATTCCGCCTACCCGACCGCCCGCCGCGCGTCGTCGAGGTCAACCCGCTTCGTGACATCCTCCGCGAGGCTAAGGCCCAGGAGGAGGCCCTCGCCGAGCCGTCTCCACGCATTCAAGACACCCCTGCAAAGAAGGATACAGGGGTGTCAAGGCGTGTCAGTATCGCGGTTCAGAACACCCCTGCACAGGCCATTACAGGGGTGGGGGCGTCCACAACATCCGCCCCTAAAATTATTGGCGAAGTGTCCTTCGGAGATTTCTCCAAGCGTTGGGCGCCAATCTTACGGTCTGGGCAGATGAGCGTGTGTCGTGCGCTCTTCGACTTAACGTACGGCGCGGGCCTGTCGGAATGCTTCACCTCAATGCCCAGGTTGGCGACGGCAGCGGGGCTGAAAGAGCGACAATGTTATAACGTGGTCGCGCAGCTCGAACTGCTGGGCTTTATCGAGCGGCCGGAAATCTTTAACACCCCGACCAAGAAGGGGACTGTGTTTCGCCTCTTTCTTACGCCCCAGACGCCCACGGCCGAACTCAACCGCCGGTATCACATCGGTGGCGAAGAAGGTGACTGACACCCCTGCAATCCGCGTTACAGGGGCTGCAATCCTGAATGCAGGGGTATGTCGCGCCGCCCGAACTGTCGGCCAAATCGTTTATCTCTTCCACTTCCCACGCTCCTTCCTCCTCTCGATTCTGCTGCAAGGGTATTGTGACCGCGTCAACCGTCGGCACGATCTCCGACGAGTCCGGCGACCCAGTTGTACGTCTCGAAGGATTTCGCCCGACGGGAAGGGAATCACCCTCTTACTTAACCCAAGTTGCTAGTTGAGCTTTGACCCGCTCTTTGAAGGCAAAGGAAAATCCCCTCCACTTCGTCGCCAAACGAAAGTAGGAGGGGATCGGTGATCGATCACACGACCGCACTTTA
>Ga0126311_10001198_pt1 | contig 12435 bp, 13 predicted proteins | sample Plot61_FD_92539 | JGI IMG/M metagenome (GOLD analysis project Ga0126311, IMG submission 92539) | Serpentine soil microbial communities from UC McLaughlin Reserve, CA, USA - Plot61 | ecosystem: Environmental > Terrestrial > Soil > Grasslands | place: USA: UC McLaughlin Reserve, Lake County...
ACGAACCCGCCGGGACGGCCGAGACTGCACTGGTGATCGTTTAGTCCGGGCAAGCACGCAACTAATCGATCGTTGAAGCCTTTGAATTCGCGAGTTTCCTTTTGGTCGAGGTCGTCGAGGTCTAGACGCATTAACAGGACGGGGCTATGACTATAGATATTTGGGCCAGAGAGAGTTCGTATAGATTCGATGTGCATAGTTCAGTGTCACTACTCGTTACCAGATTCCTAATCTCGATCTCCGCTAAGCGAACCGCGTGCCCGATGCAGCTTTCGAATGTTTCGTCGATCAGTTTTGTAAGAGTAGACGAGTGCGCTAAACGCCTGAGTACGCTGGTGCACATATCTGCTGTGTTCTCATGTAGTACTTAGAAAGGGCGAGGCGTAAATTGTTCGCGTATCAAAAACAGCCGTGAGACTCTTGCATACATCTTGGCCTCAAGAGGAGTTGCGAAGATTGTCCATTCGGAGGCAAATCCTAAAAGCAAATATCGTTGACGAGTGCCGGCTACATAGATAGAATCGCTGTCGATCCAACACCACATCACTCACTTGTCTCTCTAACCGCTCACGCCAGGGAGTCGTTTCTCGTCACCCCGCGCAGCCCCTTTTCCCCTTGGCCGTTTCATCCGACCTTTAGATAAGGGAGAAAACTATGTTTAGAACAGACCTTCGAAAACTCAGCCTAAGACTGTTTGTATTAGCGATCTTTACGTGTTTGCTGGCGGTTCTCACGCAAAAAACCGATGCCGGTGATGGGGGCGATCCCACTCCTTCTCAATGCAATGCCTATCGAGACGTGTGCGTCTCCAATTGTCCCATCGATCCGAATACGGGCCTACCTGAATCGGGGTGCGCGACCATATGTCGATATGATCATTCAGTTTGTGAGAGCTCGGCTTTCAGTGCAACTCTTACTCCGGAACTCTTTTCAATACCCCTCTACGATGTTTGCCCCAGGATTTATTCCGGCTACATGCAGCGGTGCATGGGCGGTGTCTATCCGCTGCTGGACCGGCATATACCTATTTACAACGCTTGTATTGCAGACGGCTTCACTGTTTCTCAGTGCTGCGATAACGTGGCATTGGATCTAGCTGTGAACGTGTCCTGCCCCGAACTTTAAGCTTCTTCTCTGTGCAACCTCTGTGTCGTCTGTGTCTGCTCTTAAAAGAGCAGACACGGAGGACACAGGTTGCACAGAGAAATCCAATTTAAGCACGACCCGTTAGAGCATTGGACGTGCTGGTAAATCGGGAATAGCGTAAGTTGAGGTTCCTTCCTTCCGTTGTTCAGTATCTGCCCTTGCGTAGACTCATCAATATTTGGAGGCTGAACAAGCTAAGTGAAATCTAATGTGATGTTTTTTGATCATTGACCACTTCAAAACGTAAGGGTCGTGGCGGTAACGCCCGTGAGGCCCAAAAATTTTGAATCGATATCAGGAGATCGTCATGAAACGTTTCGTCATAGTCAAAAGCTTAATTCTGGTTTTTGCTCTGCTGGTGGGAATCATTCCGGTAAGCGCAACTGAACGTCCATTTGCCTCAAACGGAAACGGCATCGCAGCCTTCATTACAGATGGCTCCGGCAATGTCGTCGGGGCGAACCTCACGTTGTCGGGTAACGGGACTCAGCTCGGGTTGTTCAGTGGTACCGGCAAGATTCAATTCATACCTGACGCCAACGACCCGAACATCGTGCAGGTGCCCGGCGAAATTACGTATATCGCTTCCAACGGCGATCGTCTTCCGACAGTTATCGAGAATGGTCGGATGGACCTCCGAACTGGAATCGCGACCGGAGACATGGTGTTCCAAAGCGGCACTGGGCGATTCGAACAGGTCAGCGGAAAAGCTGCAATCGTCGTCGTGCAGAACTTCGTCACCGGCGCATACGAGTTCACGATGGTTGGAAGCATTAATTACTAATTCAGCCCCACCCACAGACTGTTTTTTCAAGTAGGGCTGGTGGAAACGCCAGCCTTTTTAATACATAGTCATAACAGTGGAGCGCGTTCCGACATTTCTCAAGACGTTGTAAGATGTCGCAGAAACTCTTCGCATGAATCAGACTCCACGGGCTTGTTAATAAAGGTATGATGAACACTAATAGCAAAAAGAAGTTATCACCAGAACAACGTGATGAACTACTCAGAGCATTGCAAGCCCGCTTTGAGAAAAACATGAACCGCCATAAAGGTCTTGAATGGGCCAAAGTACAAGCAAAGCTGGAGGCTCATACTGAAAAACTGTGGTCACTCAATGAAATGGAAAGAACTGGCGGTGAACCGGATGTTGTAGGTCACGATAAAAAGAAGGGCGAATACATCTTTTTTGATTGTTCAGCGGAGAGTCCTAAAGGTCGCAGAAGTGTTTGTTACGATCGTGAAGCGCTCGAGGCAAGGAAAAAACATAAACCAAAAGATAGCGCTATCGATATGGCGACGGCGATGGGCATCGAGCTGCTAACGGAAGAGCAATATCGAGAGCTGCAGAAGCTTGGAGACTTCGATACGAAGACGTCGAGCTGGGTGCAAACACCTTCTGACATTAGAAAACTCGGCGGTGGACTATACTGTGATCGCCGCTACGACCATGTCTTCCTGTATCACAACGGCGCCGAATCTTACTACGCTGCCAGGGCGTTCCGTGGCTCGTTAAGAGTTTGAATTTACTTTAGCCCTAACTCTGTGACGATTCGAACTGCGGCATCACTCGCTGAAAGATCCGTCGTATCCACTATCAGCCGCTCTCCGGGTATCCCCGGATCAACAAACGCACCGGCCTCTTTCAATTCACGAAACTGCCGCACAGTACTCAACTTTCCAAACCGTTGACGCGATGGATCCTCGATTCGCCTTTCCAGCTCTTCGTCTGAACACCGCAACTCAACGAAGAGAACTTCTCCGCCAGCAGCTTCAATGATCTTCCGAGTGTTTCCAACAAAGCTGCGCTGAACGGTGCAATCGTATGCAAAGGTAAAGATCAAGCCGTTCAGATCAGCCGCCACCGCCTCTGAGAATACATCAAGCCAAATCTTCTCTCTTAATTCGACAAACGGCAGGCTACCAAACTCGAAGACTGATTCAACTAGATCCACCGCCAGATGATTGTGGAATAGTTTGAAGCCAGTGAGTGTCGCAAGCTCACGCGCGACGGTCAGTTTCCCAACACCTGGCAAACCATGAAGGAAGATAAGTTTCACAGTATTCAATCCTATGCCTGGCATGAATTTCTAGGCCATCGTTAAGCTTATAACTTATAATACGCGACGCATTGGTTTTACTCGGCTAACGTGTCTCACACGCAACAGGAGCCAATATGTCTCACAATCGCATCTCTATCATCGGCCTGGTACTGTTGGCACTCACGGCCTCAGCATTCATCGCGACGCAGTTAAGCAGCGGTCAAGCTCCTCAAACGAACGAGCCACCCCTAAAGATGAAAGTCTTACGTGACAAGACTCACGTTAAGAATACGCCTGGGCCATGGGAAATTGCAGCGTTTAAGCAGACCCTGCCGCAGGAAAACGAACGGCAACTTGAAGATTCAATACCGAAGCACGTGCCGATCAAAATCAAGATAAAGAAGGAGAAGGAAGCTGGATTTAAAGACTTGCACAATGAGCGATGGGCCAGAGAGTTTGAACTGGAAGTGACGAATACTGGCGCCAAGCCGATCTATTATCTGTATCTGACCGTCGTGACTGATATTAAGGCTGCTGCCGGTTTCCGCATAGTGTTTCCACTTGTATACGGCAGAACCGAGCTCGGAGACATAAAAAGTATGGCCGAGCCCACCGATGTTCCTATCAACCCTGGTGAAAGCGTCTCCTTGAAAATTCATCCGAGCCAGCTCGACGCATGGGACTATGCTCGGCAAAAGGAAAACAGACCCTTTCCAAAGCATCTTCAGGTAAAGTTACAGATCTTTAGCTTCGGAGATGGAACCGGCTATTTCGGTTCTGGTGCTGAGGCGATTCCGCGACAAGTACAGGAATTAGCAACATCGCTAGCGTGTCGTCCGTCGCTCCATGACGCATTTGGTTGGAAGGATGTGCCACCTGACTCAAGGTTGTCCAAACTACTGGCATTCAACTTACCGGCTCGATTTGAGCCGGTAAGTTTTTGGGCAGTCGCAGATTCGGAACCTGCGTCGATTCAGACTTGTTGTAATGAGAGCGGTTGTAGTCCGCTGACATCGTGGAGTGGGAAAGTTTGTGTTAACTGTCCGGACCAGAATCGACCCGGCCTCACCACTTGTGGAGACTCGGCTGGGCATTGTCAGAGAACAGCTTTTGATTACATTGAATGTTTTACATCAAAGCCTGGCGGCGAGCCTTACGCATGTCAAACAATCGATGTAAGTCCTTGTGGATCACTTCCGGCGGCATCTCCTTCACCATCACCAACTCCCAGCCCAAGCCCAACGCCAACTCCCTGTGCCTTAACGCTTGCCTCGCAATGTCCGGGTGGCCTTCCAAGAGATCCTTGCACCTATCCAGATCCTCCGCCACCACCGGGTGGCACCCCAAACGCCAACCCCGACGGTTGCCCGTTCGGTTATGAAGTCAGCGGTCTGTGTTGCGTTCCCATCGCCTGTCCGCAACCTACTCCGACTCCACCAGTGTGTCCTGAGGGTGAGACGTCTCTATTCAGCGGACCTCCTCTTTGTCAGTGGGGACCATGCTTCAAGCTCTTCCCTGATCCAATTGCAACGCCAACACCAATACCCGCAGAGTATACGAGGGAGTGTGTTGACTATTATTGGGTATGGTTCGTGTCCTACGACGGCGGCAAAACCTGGCAACCGACCGGGCAGGTAGAGTACGCGGGATGTCTCTACCTCTATTAAGCCGAGCAGAGCGCGAAATCAATACGCAGGGCAACGTAGGTTCATGGTCACGGACACGTTCAAGCACTTAGAATGTAGTCTCTACGTCATGTCAGGAGAAACTATGAGACGAAGTACGTTCACCGCGACCCTGAGTGTGATCCTGTTACTTGGAACCACCGCTGTCTCCACGGCACAAGTAAAAAGAGTTGAAATGCACATTGGCGGCTACTTGTGCGGTAATTGAGTGTACAACATTCAGAAGGCCGTGAGCCGTCTAGAGTTCGCACCAAAACTGAAAGAAATCGCGGTAACTGACATTCAAAAAGGTCTGGGTGGTTTCACGCCAAGGCCTGGCAAGCCCGTATCCTTTGCCGCTCTAAAAGAGACGCTTAAGAAAGCCGGTTACACGCTCGACTCGGCAGACATTACGGTGGCGGGAATAATCGCAAAGAGCGACAAGGGCTGGGCCGTCGTTGTCCCGGGTTCGGAGCAACAAATTTTCCTGGCTGGTCCCAATGTCGATCAAGCAATAGGCGGCGTCAACATAGAGATCACGGGCGATTGGAAAACTGCCGGCACACGATCAACTGCGTACGAGACGATCTCTCCGCAACGCAAACCCAATCCACTTGGGCTACATCCGCGATTATCATCTTCCACGTTTGCAAAGGCTCGATTTATCAGTCTCAATAACGAGCCCACGGTTGAACCTGCAAAACCGGTTGCCCCAATCCGTGTCACTTCGCCGGGCCTCACTGTTTATAAAGGAGGCGCTGTCACGCCGCGTCTCTATCTCATCAAGCAGCATCTGGGCGACCTGGAAGTGAACCGGCAGGCAATTGACGTGAGCGCCTCTTACACGCCATCACCACGACTTCAGTTAGAAATCGAAGTGCCGTTCTCGCGCACGTCCTACGACAACAAAGTTACGAAGGGATCCGGATTTGGTTTAGGGAATGTCACTGGTTGGGCCAAGTATCGTTTCTTCCGAAAGGTAAAAACCTATGGCGATCGGCAGGCGGCATTCCGTGCCGGTCTCGAAACGCCAACGGGAAAGAAGTCTGCGCCCAGTCAAACACAAATCAATGCACCCGCATTCGTTCGCCAACAACTAACGCCAATCAATGGCGGATTAGCGCCTCACTTCGATCTGGCGTTTTCGCAAGCGGGCGGCCGATTAATTTTCGGTGGGAATGCGGAAGTGATCTTTCGCACTGAACGCGACGGCTTTCGCATGGGCCACGAGCAGCGTGTTAACACAGATCTCGAGTATGTCATTCCCAAAGATGCGCGCAAGCCCGGCGGAGAGGTATTTCTCATTCTCGAGACGACGTTTGTTCATCGCGGGACTGGCCGCTTGAATGGACAGGAAGTAGATGGAAGTCGCTCCACCGAATATTACCTCGCGCCCGGAATTCAGTATGCGGCACGACCTCGCTTCGTGATCGAGGGAAGCTTTGAATTTCCGGTGCTACGCAATACAGGACCACTCGTGCTCAGGACGGACAGAAATCTCCTGCTTGGTGTGAAGTATCTATTCTAGTCCTGCGCTCAAAGTCTGATCTTGATGCCTCCGTTAATAATCCTTCCTTCAGTGTGAGTATAAATCTCGCTAAAGGTCGTGTCATCATTATTCATTTCTCCTAAAGTGCACACCTCAGCTTCGATTTGTCTACAATTGGAAACACATTTTCATGTCTCTTAAATCGGGTAGGAGGCGGAGTTACCTCCGCCGTCCTCCCACACCACCGTACGTACGGTTCCGTATACGGCGGTTCATAAAGCAAGCTGGAAGCGTCGACGCTGTTCCAGCAGTGACAAAAGACCACAACGATCAAAGTAAGATTTAGGAAAAGCAGCATTCATGTGCGCGGCCCCAGCATTCCACCATGGGCCGCGTCCATTCGCTGCTGACTTCCGGGCTTGCATTTCTGCCAGCCCCCGCTGCATCAACTTCTTCAGGCGCGTTAAAGGTCGCTTCCATTTGCGCCAGATAAGGCCACGTAGCTTCCGTCTTATCCAGCCATCCAGTTCCTCGAAGATTCCTTTCACCTCTGCCAGTCGGAAGTAGTTCAGCCAACCACGCAGTAGTGGTGTCAGTTCATTTTCGATTAACTTACTCAGGTTGCGTCCTCTGCCGCGGCGAAAGATTTCCCGTAGTTTCTCTTTCAACCGCTGCACCGAGTTAGTCGCCACTTTGAGTCGCGCCTCCCGGTGCCTGGTGAATGAGTAGCCCAGGAACTTTCTTTCCCACGGACGAGCCACGGCGCTTTTCTCCGCGTTTACCTTGAGCCGCAGTCGTCGTTCAAGGAATATCGTTAACGACTTCAGCACTCGCGCTCCCGCACTCCGTGACTGCACGTACACGTTACTGTCATCGGCGTAGCGACAGAACTTGTGTCCTCGTCGTTCCAGTTCCTTGTCCAACTCGTCGAGCAGAATGTTCGACAACAACGGCGAGAGTGGTCCACCCTGTGGTGTTCCTTCGCGTCGCACTGTCGTCAGGCCATTCGACATTATGCCGGCTTGCAGGTACCTGCGAATTAGGCGCAGCACTCGTTTGTCTTTGATTCGCCGGGCCAACCGTGACATCAAGCTGTCGTGGTTCACGCGGTCAAAGAACTTCTCCAAATCGATATCTACCACCCAGCGCCGCCCTTCACGCACATACTGGCGTGCTTTTAATACTGCCTGATGCGCACTCCGTTGCGGCCGAAAGCCGTAGCTCGATTCAGAAAAGTTTGGTTCAAAGAGTGGGCTTAGTACCTGATGCAATGCCTGCTGTAGCAGTCGGTCTACCACCGTCGGGATGCCTAACATCCTCATTCCTTTGCCACCCGGCTTTGGTATCTCTACCTTCAGCACTGGCTGCGGCTGATAGCTTCCTGCCAACAGTTCTTCCTTGATTCGCAGCCAGTGCTCTCGCAGATAGTCTCGCAGTTGCGCCACCGTCATGTTATCCACTCCGGCAGCGCCGCTGTTTCGCTCTACCTGCTTGAGCGCCAGCCACATGTTCTTTCGTTCGACCACTGCTGCTAACAACTGCTCTTCTGCTTCCGCTCCAGAGTGCTCTCTTGTTGCCGTGACGTTTGACGCACCCAAGCCATCTTCTCGCCGCTTCCGTCGGCTACCTTCCGGGTGGGAGTCGAGCATTTCAACTCTTCTATCCGCGTCTCTGCTACTCATCGAAACTTGAGTCTCTGGTCGTTACTTCATGTTCGGGCCTTCAGTCCGGTCGAATGAACCTACTATGCCCTCGGCTGACTTCTGCTACTTCGTCCCATCGCCTCTCAACGACAGTAGCCATACGGCAAAGTTGCAGATCTCCCCGGGTAATGCGCTCTCACCTTCACGCTTATGCCCGCCGCATTTACATACAATCTCTCGTACAGGTATCGGACTTTGAAGAGATTTGCCTTCTCATCCAGATTGCATGCCTCATATGCGATTTCTGTTCGTCGAGCCAGCGCTTTGCCTGCGGCTTCCTTCAGATTCCACCTCGCGATGGACACCCTTGCCGACCAGCTAACGATTCCCCCTGTCGGGCTCGTAGGAGACTTTCACTCCCTAGTAAGAGCGCCCTGCCGGGCGCACAAACCAAACCTTCATTTCCTTTCAAAAATCTCGACACTCCGATTACGAAGGGACCTTTAACCGCATGGCGCTCGTTCTTCTCGACGCCTCAAGGAACATTCCCGACCACGTTCAGCGGCAGTAACCTTTTCGCTGACTTTGTCTTGAAGACAGGACAGTAACAATGAAACAGCGATTTGTAATTGCTCTGTTCCTCACGTGCTGCTGCGCTTTGCTTACGGCGCGAGCTCAGCAGCTCTCCACACAGGACGGGATCGAGATTGACCTTCAAGGGGCGAAGGTCAGGATTCCCGATCTCGTCCTGCGTGATCAGGACGGAAGACGAGTTCGTTTGTATTCCGATCTGATTAAGGACAAGGTAGTGGTGTTGAGCTTCTTCTATACGAGCTGCACCTACACCTGCACGATGCAGGGAAAAGTCTTTTCAGAGCTTCAGTCGTTGTTAGGAGAACGTTTGGGAAAGTCTGTATTCCTGATCTCAGTTACGATCGATCCGGTTAGAGACAATCCTCAACGACTCAAGGCGTGGGCCGAGCGCTACAAGATCAAGCCCGGTTGGACGCTGGTTACGGGCAACGAAGCTGAGATGAGTAAGTTCCTCGTTCAATTCACCGGCACCAAAACCGGGGGGATGCACCTGCCGTCGGTTTTCATAGCGAATGAGAGAAAAGGACTGTGGACCAGCGCAGTCGGCTTATTTACGCCAGAGCATCTGCTGAAGGTGGTGAACTCCTTAACGCCACCCGAGGAGCAACTGTAGGGGCTGCCCTCGGTGGCCGCCCTACAGTTGCCTCTCAAGGATATAACGTTCGTTCTTCTCCTCGCCTTCGAAATAAGCTAATCGGCCCGCGATGCATGAGATGATTGTGCCGCAACCTTGCCCAACCGTTTGCTCCAACGCGTCGCGAAGGAACATCTGTGATCCATCTGTCTCCGGGTTGGACGAGGTTACATTGCAACGGTCAGCCGCTCCTCTTTGCCTCAGCAGCGTTTCTATGTGATCGGGATTTTGCGCACTCGGAGACACCAGGCTGGCCCGCCTCATGTCCAGGTCTTTGAAATGATTGAGCGCGAAGAGAAATTTCGTGCGACCCTTCCGACTGTCCAGCAGAGAAAGGTATCTTTCTCGTCGGGCGGGAACAACAAAATGGCGCACAAACTCTACTTCATGATCAAGCGCATTATCACTCAGCTTCTGTTGCTTCATCGTATTGAGAGAAATCGAACGAAACTGTGTAAAGGACGTGTAAAGACTTTTGTCGGATTAGTCACAAAAAAGTCGTTGACTGATACGGGTCTGGGTGTATAATTCGGAACGTTGCGGGTGGCGCTGATGCCCAAACGTCAGCTAGTTGAAAAGACGGCCATCCAATTCAAAATTGATAGTGCCCGCCAGTGCCAGCTCGGCCGCCGATCGCGCCCCCCGCAGTCGCTACCTTCGAGCTGGCACAGCCATTTTAAACTAACCCGCGCTTTATCCACGTAAATCCGCGGCTAAACTCTGTCTTTGAACCTGTGCGTCCTGGATGATTTCCTTCTCGTTGAGCGTCAGCAGCTTCCGTTCTCGCATCACGCATTCACCATTAATAGTCACCGTCTCGACGTCGTCCGGCCCTGCCGAATAGACGAGAGCCGAAACCACATCCGTAACTGGTGTCGCGTGCAGCCGATCGAGTCGAACCACGGCAACGTCCCCGCGCTTCCCAACCTCGAGGCTCCCGATTTCCGTATCCAGCCCCATCGCCCGGGCACCGTCGATCGTGGCCATGCGTAGCGCCCGACTGGCTGGTAACACTTCCGGCCCATGAAGCGCTTTCTGCAACAACGTCGCCGTTCGCATTTCCGTGAACATGTCGAGACGGTTGTTACACGCGGCGCCATCGGCTCCGAGCGACACTGAAATTCCCTCGTCCAACAACTTCACGATCGGCGCAATCCCGGAACCGAGCTTCAAATTCGAAGACGGACAGTGCACGACATTCGTCCCGGTCGTCTTTAGCGTTTTGATCTCATCGTTGCTGAGATGTACGCAGTGCGCGAGCGCGACGTGACGACCTGTCAAACCGACACTATCGAGATACGCGATATTCCGTAGCCCACTCTCCTGCTGGACCAACTCGCATTCGGTCCTGTTCTCCGACGCGTGCGTGTGGACCATCACGCCGCGATCTCGCGCAAGCTCCGCGACTTTCTCCAACAACTCGCGCGTACAACTGATCGCGAAGCGCGGCGCGAAACAGTAGCGGATACGCCCGCCCGCCTTTCCATGCCACTCGTCAAGCAAGGCGAGCGATTCCTCGATCGACTTTGCAGTTTGTTCCCGCAAAGCACGTGGGACTTCGTCGCCCTTGTCCATCATGCACTTGCCGACGGTCGCACGAAATCCGCTTTCCTCAACGACCTTGAACACTTCGCGCGTGTGGTTAACTGTCTCCATCGTGAGCGCGCAGGTCGTCCCCCCCTTTATCAACTCTGCGATGCCGAGACGTGCCGAAGCCGTGATCGACGCAGCAGTGTGAGCTGCCTCCATGGGCCACACGCGCTGCTTCAACCAGTCTATGAGTGCGAGGTCGTCGGCAGCACCGCGAAAGAGCGTTTGACAGAGATGTATGTGTGTTTGGACAAACCCGGGAATTACTGCGCAACCTTCGGCGTCAATCACGGTGCCGGCTGTTTGACCGCTGGCGCCAATCGCAGCGATGCGTTCACCGTTGATGAGTAGATCGCCGCGCACAATGGTATTTGCAGGATCCATCGTGACAAGCGTGCCGTTCTTAATGAGGATTGATGACATTGATGACAGTTTACGCCACAAAAAGGCACAAGAAGCACAATGATTGGCCGTGGCCTAATTATCTGTGCTTTTTGTGCCTTTTTGTGGCTAACGATTACTTCGAGGCGGCTTTCACGTTTTCAGGCTCTTCATGAACGGGCAGCCCGAGCTTCACCTTCACGTCTCGCTCGATCTTTCGCAGGATCTCCGGGTTCTCTTTCAACACCGTCTTAGCGTTTTCCCTGCCCTGACCCAAGCGTTCGCCCTTATAAGAAAACCAGGCGCCACTCTTTTCCACGGCACGCTGCGCCACCGCAAGATCGAGCAGATCGCCTTCGCGAGAAATGCCTTCGCCATACATGATGTCGAACTCACACTCGCGGAACGGCGGCGCCACTTTGTTCTTCGCGACCTTAACTTTGGTGCGATTGCCGACTACGCGATCGCCGTCTTTGATCGCGCCGATGCGACGAATATCGAGTCGCAGAGAAGCGTAAAACTTGAGCGCGCGCCCGCCGGTCGTCGTTTCCGGACTGCCGAACATCACGCCAATCTTCTCACGGATCTGGTTGATGAAAATGAAGCAGGTGTTTGACTGCGCCACGATCGCTGTGAGCTTGCGCAGTGCCTGTGACATGAGCCGTGCTTGCAGTCCCGGCAATGAATCACCCATCTCGCCGTCGAGCTCAGCGCGCGGGACAAGGGCCGCAACCGAATCGATCACGATCACGTCGACGCCATTCGATCGCACAAGTGCTTCGGCGATCTCGAGCGCCTGTTCACCGGAATCTGGTTGTGAGATCAGCAACTGATCGATGTTGACTCCGAGCTTGCCGGCATAGTCAGCATCCATCGCGTGCTCGGCGTCGATATATGCAGCCACACCGCCAGCTTTCTGGGCCTCCGCCACAATGTGCAGGGCCAGGGTAGTCTTGCCGGAGCTCTCCGGTCCGTAAATCTCCACGATGCGGCCGCGCGGCACTCCGCCCACGCCAACCGCCGCGTCGAGGCTGAGCGACGTGGTGGAAATCGCGGGTATGTCCGACACCTCACGCTCGCCCAGTCGCATAATCGATCCTTTGCCAAACCTCTTTTCAATGTTTGCTAAAGCGGCTTCCACTGCCCTGCCGCGGTCTGCACTCGTTCGGTCATCTGCCATGGCATACATCTCTTTCTTCCGCTCCTCTTCTCAAAGTGAGCAGATAATAACACAGTGTTTCATCTGTGCAAC
>Ga0126311_10001199_pt1 | contig 12429 bp, 10 predicted proteins | sample Plot61_FD_92539 | JGI IMG/M metagenome (GOLD analysis project Ga0126311, IMG submission 92539) | Serpentine soil microbial communities from UC McLaughlin Reserve, CA, USA - Plot61 | ecosystem: Environmental > Terrestrial > Soil > Grasslands | place: USA: UC McLaughlin Reserve, Lake County...
CGGCGCTGCTAGCAGCGCCGCCCTCGCCGCCGTCCGTTCATCCGTCGCTCACCTTTTCGATATGAGGTGATCCATGAAACTCAGAAAGTTGATCCTCGCCCTCACAGGGGCCACCGTGCTCCTCGCCGCGCTCACCTCTGCAGGTTCCGCCAGGAATCTCTCGTTCTCGTCGCAGAGCTTCGCAGCCCTATGGAGGAGGATGGACTTTGCTGGCGGCATCAGCCGGGCCATAGAATGCGAAATACTACTTGCCGGGTCGCTTCACTCAAGAACGATGACGAAGGTCGTCGGCAGCCTAATCGGCTACATCACCACAGCAACCGTCCTAAGGTGCACCAGGAGCGGCATGACCTTCAAGCAGGAAAGCCTGCCCTGGCACCGCAAGTACGGCGGCTTCGGAGGCACGCTACCGAACATAACCGGCACGACTGAGACGGTCACCGGCACCGAATGGACGGTCAGGGAACCGGGCGGAATCACCTGCGGCATCGCCAATGTCGCGTGATCGATGCGAGGGGTACATCGACCACAAAGTGTTGTGGCGCGTGCGGACAGTCGCGCCGCGGCGGGCCCATCAGCCGCTGAGTGGGCAGAGATCGGGCAGACGAAGCGGTTCTCCGCGAACCACGAGGCCGCCCACACTCCGCCCCGACACGCAAAAACCCCGTCGCTGCGGGGCTTCCGGGCCATGGGCGCGGGTGGTTTCGAACCACCGACCTCTCGCGTGTGAAGCGAGCGCTCTCCCACTGAGCTACGCGCCCTGAGCGGGGAAGTCTACGCGGTCACCCAGCTCAGGGATCTGCCCGTACCCGCCCACGACGCATGACCACGGCCACCCCCGCGCACAGCAGCAAACCCAGCAGGCTCAGCAGCACGCCAGCCCGCAGCCCCGGCACCCGGTACCTCCACTCCACCTCGTGCGTGCCGGCGCCCACGGCCACGCCGCGCATCACGTCGTTCACCCGCACCGGAGCGGCGTCGCGGCCATCGACTTGGACGCTCTGGCCCGGTGCCCAGGCGTCGTTCAGCACCACGAGGCCGGGTCTCGTCAACTGAGCGTGGATCGCGACGGAGGCGTTGGACTCGTCGGTCACGGACACGCGGCCGGAGGAGCTCGCGCCGGCGGCCGCGGACGCGCCCAACGCACCCATTGCATCCGTCCCCTCGGCACCCCTCTCCACCACGACCTCGCGGCGCGGGTCGAACCGTTCTTCCACCAGCACCGTCCGCGCCTCCTTCTCGCCGGTGACCACGCGGACCCGTGGCGCCACCATCGCGCGCGGTGCCGCGCGAGCGTTCGAGAACACGCGCGCGTCGATGCCGTCGTAGGCCACGCGGAGCCCGTGGAGCGACCCCCCGCCGGCCTCCCCGCCATCGTTGTCGACGAATTCCGACCCCGGATCCGCCACCACGTACTTGGCCCCGAGCACGCTCGCCACCTGCAGCGCGGCGGGGGTGAGCGATTCGATCTGGAACGAGACCCACTCGATCTGCCGGGGTTCCGCCTCGCGCCACAGCCGCAGGTAGCGCGTCGACGGCTGCGGCGGGTCGTACCCGCGGATGTCCCGCAGCCCGTACGTCAGCATCCAGTCGTTCCGGGCCGTTTCCCCGAGCCCGACTATCCGGCCCTCGTCGCGGTGGCTCTGCAGGAAGCGGATCGCGTCGGTGCGCGGCGGGATCGACTTCGATGCCGGCGCCATCGGCTGATAGCCGACCGCGAAGTGGAGCATGTCGGCGGCCGCCAGCAGCACGACGCCCGCGGCGATCCAGGCGCGTCGCTCCGGCCAGCGCCGCGCCGCCAAGATCGCCGCCAGCACGCCGACGGCGAACAGCAGGTACCAGACGGCGCTCGTGAGCGCCACGACCGGATCCAAGGAGAAGTCCTTTCCGGTTGCGAAATGCGTGACGGTGTCCCTCACCGCACTCGCTCCCCCGCCTGCGCCGATCAGCGCCACCACGCCGACAACGAGCGCGCCCACGGCCACCCCGAGGCGCCGGCGGCGATCCTCCGCCGGGCCCTCCAGCAGCGCCTGCAACCCGAACGCCGCCAGCACGGACAACGCCATCGCCCACACGAAGTGCAGTCGCTGGTTCTGCACCTGGTCGAACACGGGCAGGTGCGTGACGAGTTGAAAGAGACCCGGCAGGTGCAACGGGATCGCGAGCCCGAGCGCCGCGAGCACGATGAACGGCCCCTTACGCCGCCAGCGTCCTCCCCCCGCAACGCCCACCAGCGCGAACAGCAGCCCGACCACGCCCGCGTAGAACGTGCGCTCGTTGTAGTTGACCGGCACGGCGAGGCCCTGTGCGAGCACGGTGACCGGGCCCTCCGCCTCGTGGCCGCTCGGCCGCCCCCACCAGTCCGGGAACAGCACCGTGCGGATCGCCGTCAACGGCATCTTGGTGCCCGGCAGCGAGCCGCGTCCGTGGCTGCGCGCGGCAGTGCCGACCGTCCCGTGGCTGGACAGCCACTCGGGCAACAGCATGAAGCTCATCAGCACGATGCCGAGCAGCAGGCCGCCGATCGCGAAGCCGAACGGGCGCAGCCGCTCGCCGATCGGCGTCTCGCGCGGCAGGAACGCCGCCCGCAGCAGCGCGTACATCCCAGCCGCGGCGACCAAGTGCACCTGCATGCCCGGATGGCCGCCGCCAAGCCCGATTGCCGTTGCCGCCGCCAAGCCCAGCAGCGGGCCGCGCCGTCCGCCGCGGAAGATCCGCTCGACCAGCCACAGCATCCACGGGAGCAGCGCCGCGACGGCCGGCAGCGTCTCGTGCGTCAGCCACACGATGTTGATCGCGCTGAAGCTGAAGCACACGCCCGCCAGCAACGCCGGCAGGAAGCCGAGCCTCAGCTCGCGCACGAGCAGGTAGCTGCCGAAGCCGGCCGCCCACAGCTTCAGCGCCGCGCCGACGCCGATCCCGTAGTTGAGCGGGAGGATCCACAGCGGCAGGCTGAAGAGCGAGAACAGTCCCGTCTGCGGATTCGACCACAACGGGATGCCGCTGAAGATGAACGGGTTCCACGACGGGAACGTCCCTTCGTGAAGCATCTGGCGGATCAGGAAGCGCCATGGATAGTCGGCCGTCGGCACGTCCGACAGCAGCGTGTTGACGTAGGAGAAGACGTCGTCCGGGATGAACGGCGTGTAGGGAGTCGTCCCGTACAGGAACGACGTGGGCGACAGCAGCTCGCCTTGCACCAGCGCAGGCCACAGGTACACGAGCACGAACAGGCCGAGCAGCAGCGCCGCCGACAGGCTCGGATGTGCGACGAGATACCGCAACGGCGCGCTCGAGCGCAGTCGATGCGCGAGCGCGCCGCCACGGGCGTCGCGGTCTCCCCCAGGTGCAGGCCGCCCCCTCGGCCGTGCCGGCCGCGTCGCTTGGCTCCCCCGGGCCATGCGGGCGATACTCGCACAACCAACAGACTCGATGCGCGACTTAACCGACGCTGAATCCGCTCCGCTTCCCGGACAATGCTCTTCGGATTTACGAGAATCGATCTTCGGGCTGTGGACATCAACGATCCGCAGCCGCTCTGGTTGACAGCGCGCCATATAATTGCTGGGGAGCGTCCGTAGACAAAGCTTCGTGGGGGAGCGACGGACGAGCCGCAGCACGGTCTGTCAGGCGTCGCGGAGCGACGCCCGGCGACCGCTGCCTTTTCAACGGCCCTGGGGGACCGCACCACGTCATGCGCTCAGCGTTTGCTCAGACTCTGCTCGACCTTGCCGAGAGCGACGAGCGGATCGTCCTGTTGACGGGCGATCTCGGCTTCGCCGTGCTCGAACCGTTCGCCGAGCGCTACCCCGACCGCTTCTGGAACGCCGGTGTGGCGGAGCAGAACATGGTCGGCGTCGCGACCGGCCTCGCCGAGGCCGGCTACACGCCCTACGTCTACTCGATCGCCACGTTCGCCTCGATGCGCGGCTACGAGTTCGTGCGCAACGGGCCGATCCTGCACGAGCTGCCCGTGCGCGTCGTCGGCATCGGCGGCGGGATGGACTACGGCCACAACGGCGTCACGCACTATGCGCTGGAGGACGCGGGGATCATGCGCGTCCAACCCGGTATCGCGGTCGTCGCCCCGGCGGACCCCGAGCAGACGCGCCAGGCGCTGCCGTCGATCCAGCAGCTCCCCGGTCCCGTCTACCTGCGTCTCGGCAAGGAGTCCCAGCCCGTCCCCGGTCTCGACGGGCGCTTCGCGCTCGGGCGCGCCGAGCGGATCGGCGAGGGCAGCGACATGATGCTCGTCGCGCTCGGCGGCATGGCCGCGACCGCCGTCGAGGCCGCTGAGCTGCTCGCCGCCGACGGCGTCGACGCCTCGGTGCTCGTCGTCTCGAGCCTCAACCCGGCGCCGACGGAGGACCTCGTCGAGGCGCTCGCGGATGTGCCGCTCGCGCTCAGCGCGGAGGCCCATTACGTCAACGGCGCGCTCGGCTCGCTCGTCGCCGAGACGATCGCCGAGCACGCGCTGCCGTGCCGTCTCGTGCGCGCCGGCCTGCGCGCAACGCCGATCGGCGCCACCGGCAGCCGCCCGCATCTGTACGAGCGCCACGGCCTCGCACCCGCCCAGCTCGCCGCGAGCGCCTTGCGCGCACTCGATCGCGGGTCCGGATCACCTCCCGCACCCACACCCGTCACGACCGGAGCCACCCAATCGTCATGACCGCACTCGACCGCACACCAGAGACGCCGTTCGCCTCGCTGATCCTGCCGATCCACAACCAGGCCGACCACATAGGCAAGGTCGTGAGCGGCTTTCTCGCCGACTTCGCGAAGCTCCCGCGCAGCTGCGAGCTGGTGCTCGTGCCGAACGGCTGTCACGACGCCTCGCCGGAGATCTGCGCAGAGCTTGCAGCGCAGCACCCCGACCAGGTCCAGCTCGTCGGCCCGCTGAAGCGCGGCGGCTGGGGCAGAGCGATCAACGCCGGCCTCGAGGCGGCGCGCGGCGAGGTGCTCGGCTACACCAACTCGGCGCGCACGACGCCGGAGACGGCGACGCTGATGCTCGCCTATGCGATGGCCTACCCGGACACGGCGCTGAAGGCGCAGCGGCGCATCCGCGAGAGCGCCCTCCGGCGGGCGGGCTCGGTGCTCTACAACTTCGAGTGCCGCCGCTTGTTCGACCTCGCGACATGGGACATCGACGGGACGCCGAAGTTCTTCCCGCGCCGCTACCACCACCTGATGCAGATCAGCAGCGAGGCCGAGCTGTACGACCTCGAGTGGATGCGCGCCTGCCGCTACGCCGGCTACCCCGTCGTGGAGATCCCGATCTACCCGACCGAGCGCTTCGGGGGCAAGTCGACGACGAGCTACAAGTCAGCGGTGCGGATGCTCGTGGGTGCCTACCGCATGCGCGGCTCGTTCCAGAGCGCGCCCCCCGGCGGCGTGCTGCCGGAGCAGGGCGACGCCGGGACCGCGGCCGGCGAGCGGCTTCCGGCAGGGCAGCTGGGCCGCGTCGTCGGCTGAACGCGGGATGGGCGCGATCGGTCGCACGAGCGCGCACGGCGCCGCGCCGGCCGGCCGCGCCGCCACGCACGTCCCGGCGGCCGAGGCCGCTCGCGCGCTCGCCCCGGGGGAGATCGCCTGGCTGCTCGCGCTGCCGTGCGCGGCGATCGTCGTCGTGCTGGTCGCCGTCCTCGGCCCGCTCGTCGGCGACCTGCTGCTGCCGAACTCCTCGCTCCTTTTCTTCGAAGCGGCGCTCGTGCAGCTGCATCCCGAGCCGCACGAGCAGGGGCGCGTGCTCGTCGCGCTCACCGGTCCGCTGCTGCTGGCGGGGACGACCGCCCTCGTTGCGCGGCGCCCGCCACGACTGTCCGCCACAGCGGCCGGCGTGCTCGTGTGGGCGGCGCAGGCTGCCGTCTCGGTCGCCGCCATCGCTTTCCTCGTCGTACAGCGGAGGATCGTCTACGACGAGACCTACCAGACGGTCGAGCCGTTCAGCCAGCGCTACTTCAGCATCGCGACGCTCGTCGTCGCCGTGCTCGGCGCGCTCGCGATCGTCGTCGCGACGCGCAGCGACCGCGTGCGGGCCACGGCTGCGCGCTGGGCGCGTGAGACGTCGGCACGCCGAATCGGCTGGACGCTCGCCGCCGCACTGCTGATCGCCGTCTGGCTGCTGCACGCGTTCAACACCGAAGCGACGGTCGTCAACGAGAACCTGCCGGCGCAGTTCCACCTGCGGTTCACGCTCGACGAAACGTTCGCGGTGCTCAACGGGCGCACACCGCTCGTGAACTTCGACGCGCAGTACGGCTCGCTGTGGCCGTACCCGGTCGCGGCCGCGATGTGGTTGATCGGCGTGTCGGTCGGCAGCTTCGCCTTCCTGATGTGCCTGATCTCCGGCCTGTCGCTGCTCGCGATGTACGACGTGTTGCGGCGTGTCTCACGCAGCTCGCTGACGGGGCTGGTGCTGTTCGCGCCGTTCCTGGCGACGAGCTTCTTCCTGCTGCGCGGCCCGCTCGAGAACCGCTACACGCTGGCGACGATCTTCGCCGACTACCCGCTGCGCTTCGCCGGCCCGTGGCTGCTCGCGTGGCTGACCGTGCGTCACCTCGATCGCCAGCGCGACGGAGATCCGCATCCCTGGCCGCTGTTCCTCGTCGCCGGACTCGTCGCGATGAACAACACCGACCACGGCATTCCCGCGCTCGGCGCGCTCGTCGCGGCGCTCGTGTGGACGCGCCCGCTCAGCTGGCCGCGCCTGCGCGCGCTGGCACTGCAGGCGCTCGCGGGCCTCGCGGCCGCGTTCGCGCTCGTGTCGCTGCTGACGCTCGTGCGCGCCGGCGCACTGCCCGACCCGACCTCGCTGTTCCGCTTCGCGCGCCTGTACGCCGGCGCTGGCTTCGCGATGTTGCCGATGCCAACGCTCGGCCTGCACACGATCGTCTACATGACGTTCGCCGCCGCGCTCGCCGTCGCGACCGTGCGGGCGCTGAACGGCGACGCGGACCGGTCGCTCACCGGCGCGCTCGCCTTCATCGCCGTGTTCGGGCTCGGCAGCGGCACGTACTTCGCCGGCCGCTCGCACCCGGAGGTGCTCGTCACCTCGTTCGCCGCCTGGTCGTTTGCGCTTGCGCTGCTGACGCTCGTCGCCGTCCGTCGCCTCGCAGCGCGTCCGCAGCGCTGGCCGGAGCCAGCCGTCGTGCTGTGCCTGGTCGCGTTCTGCGCGATCGCCTGCTCGCTCGCGCAGACGCCGACGCCGTGGTCGCAGGTCGACCGGCTGCGCACCACCGGAGAGCGGGTCCTGCGCAGACCGGCCGGGCAGGAGCTCGTCGCGGAGAACGTGAGGCCCGGCGAGCACGTCGCGATCCTGCTCGGACTCGGCCACCGAATCGCCGAGAACCTCGGCGTCACGAACGTCTCGCCGTACACGACCGCGTTTGCGATGCCCGCCGTCACGCAGCTCGACGACGTCGTGCGCGCGCTGCGAGCGGAAGGCGGCAACAAGGTCTTTCTGCCCACAACGCCGGCCGCGATGAACGACGTGCGTCCCGCGCTCGAAGCGAACGGCTTCGCGAGAGTCGCCGCCGACGACGAAGGCGACGAGCTGTGGATCTACGGCGCGCCCCCGGCAGGCGGGAACGCGCCGTAGCAGCTGCTAGTTGCGCTGCATCACCGCGAGCAGCGAGAGACCGGCCGGCAGCGTGCGTCTGCCGCCGTCGAGCCACTTCGCCTCGAGCTTCATCGGCAGCTCGAGCGCCGGCGACATCCACGGCGGCGTCAGCTCGACGTCGGACTTGTGCCTGCCGTGCTGGGACTCGTTCGAGACGTCGCCGTTCTCGCTCGTGACGGCGTCCTTGTGACGGACGCGCTGCAGCAGCCGCACCGCTGCCGCCGGCGGCAGCAGCAGCGAATTGAAGTACGTCATCCGCTCGATCGTCCAGCCGGTCTCGGCGGCGAGCGCGCGCATCATCTTGCGGTCGTAGCGACGGAAGTGGTTGTTGAAGACATCGTGGCTGGACCACAGCGCTCTCAGCGCCGGCACCGTCATCAGGAAGTAGCCGCCCCTTCTCGTCACCCGCCCCAGCTCGCGCAGCGTCACACGGTCGTCGGCGGTGTGCTCGACCATGTCGAGCGAGATCACGAGGTCGAACGTCTCGTCGTCCCACGGCAGCTGCTCGACCGGTCCCTGGACGACGTCCTGGTGACCGCGACTGCGAGCGATCTCGACCGAGTCGGGATTGAGGTCGAGGCCGGTGACGTGGCCGTAGTCGCGCAGCTCGTCGAGCAGGCGGCCTGAGCCGCAGCCCGCGTCGAGGACCCGCAGCGTGGGGCCGGTCGGCAGCTGCGCGAGCTCCTCGCAGACGATCCGGCGCCGCCCCCGGTACCACCAGTGGCGGTCCTCCTGCTTGAGCATCGCTTGTACCTCAACACGATCCATTCGTCCTCAATCTCCCATAGTCGGCATCGTTGATGTGTTGTCCGGCGCTATTTTTCGGTCCGCGTAATCGTCACATTGCGCGGCCGGCCGCGCGGACGCGGCGTGCCGCCCGCGCGCACGATCGCCGCCTCCAGCGCCTGCTCCCACAGGTCGGCATTGGCCGAGACGGACTGCGCGCGCCCCCACTTGCGCGCCTGCTTGGCGAGCTTGCGGCGCTCGCGCGGCTTCTCGACCAGGCGACCAAGCGCGGCGGCCCAGCCGTCGTCGGGCACGAGTCGGCCGCCCTGCTTCTCACCGAGCGACGCATACGGACCGACGGGCGACGCGAGCCATGGTCTGCCGAGCGCCGCGTATTCCTTGACCTTGATGTTCGAGCGAGCGCGGTTGAAGGGAATGTCGGCGATCGGCGCGAGGCCGATGTCGTATCTCGCGAGGTGCGGCGGCAGGTCGAAGAAGTCGAGGCGATCGACGTGGCGATAGCGCTCGTGCCGCAGCCCGAGGGCGCAGCCGAGCGTCTCGACGATGAGCTGCGGGTGGGCGTCGAGCGCACGGCCGACTTCGTCGCGCAGCGGCAGCCGCTCGACGTCGAGGTGGTGCTCGTTGCCGGCCAGCCAGCCCGCGACGACATGATTGCCGTTTGGCGGCGCAGTCGCCTCCAGCACCTTGTCCGGCACGTAGTTCTCGATGTGCTGCACGTGCGCGGCACCGTACTCGCGGAAGCGCTCTGCGATCGGCAGGCTGGCGGCGATCGCCAGGTCGGTCTGCTGCAGCAGCTTGCGTATCTCGCGCAGCGCGCGGTCGCCGGCGAAGCCGCCGTAGTCCCTGTGCGACACGTTGTTTCTCGGGATGGCACGCATGTCGTCGTCGTTGTCGTAGACGACAGCGATCCTGCGGCGCTTCGCATGGCGGACGATCTCCAGCACCTCCGCTTCGTGCGCGCGATGGATGTGGAGCGCGTCGCAACCGACGGCGAGTTCCCCTCTGATGCCCTCCTTGGGACGCCAAAGCTGCACGCTCTCGTGCCCTCGCGCATTCAGCGCGAGGATCGGCCCTATCCCGCGATACCAGCCCCCGGGCAGCTCCGGGTTGGCGATGAACGCTATGCGCACCCGGTATCCCCTTTCCCCCAAGCGGTGCCGACGCGAGCCTACCATCCGCTTCGCGGCCGATCGACCGCTGGTAGAGTCGATTTTCCAAGTCGCAAAGGGGGAGCGATGGAAGGGGATCGGCTCGCATACGAGATCCGCCGCGCCGTGATCGACGAGTCGATGCGCGCGGGGGGCGGACACATCGGCTCGGCGCTGTCGATCGCCGACCTGCTCGCGGCGCTCTATGGCGGGGTGCTGCGCATAGGCGAACCCGGTGAAGCCGAGCGCGACCGCTTCGTGCTGTCGAAGGGCCACGCCGCGCTCGGGCTCTACGCCGCGCTCGCCGCAACCGATCGCATCGACCGCGAGCTGCTGTCGACCTACTGCGGCGAGGGCTCGATGCTCGGCGCGCACCCCGAGCACGTGCTGCCCGGCGTCGACTTCTCGACCGGCTCGCTCGGGCAGGGCCTCTCGATCGCCACGGGCGCCGCGCTCGCAGCACAGCGCCAAGGCTCGCCTCGCCGCGTCTTCGCGCTGCTGAGCGACGCCGAGACGAACGAGGGCTCGATATGGGAGGCCGCGATGTTCGCCGCCCATCACCGCCTCTCGAACCTCGTCGCGCTGATCGACGTCAACGGCCAGCAGGCGCTCGGCTACACGCGCGACGTGATGGACCCGGGCCCGCCGGCGCGCGAGCGCTGGGCCGCCTTCGGCTGGGACGTGCACGAGGTCGACGGCACGAGCCCGGACGCGATCGTCCAGGCGATCAACGAGCTTGACCTGCGCAACGGCCCGCCGCACGTGCTGCTCGCCAACACCGTCTTCGGCCGCGGCGTCTCGTTCATGGAGAGCAAGATCGAGTGGCACTACCTGCCGCTCGAAGCGGACACGCACCGCCAGGCGGTGGAGGAGCTGGAGGCCGCGTGCCCGCCGCCCGTTCGCTCGTAACGGGCGCCGCCGGCTTCATCGGCGCCGCACTCGCACGCCGGCTGGTCGAGCGCGGCGATCGCGTCACCGCGCTCGCCGGACCGGGCTCGGACCCGTGGCGCCTCGAGCAGCTGCGCGACGTCGCCGAGGTGAGCGAAGTCGACCTGCGCGATCCCGACGCGGTCGCGCGCACCATGCAGGCGGCACGTCCCGACGAGGTCTTCCATCTTGCCGCGCACGGCGCCTACTCGTGGCAGCGCTCGTTGCCGCGCATGATCGAGACGAACGTCGCCGGCTTCGCTCACGTCGCCGAAGCGGCGCTCGACGCCGGCGTCCGCGCGATCGTCAGCGCCGGCTCATCGTCGGAGTACGGCTTGAAGGATCATGCGCCGCCGGAGCACGAGCTGCCCGAGCCGAACAGCGCCTACGCCGTGACGAAGGCGTCCGCGACGCTGCTCGGCGGTTGGTTCGCGCGCTCGCGCGAGGCGGCGATCACGACGCTGCGGCTCTACTCCGCCTATGGCCCGTGGGAGGAGCCGAGACGTCTCATGCCCGCAGTCGTCGCGGCCGGCCTCGAGCGCCGCCTGCCACCGCTGGCTGACCCGGCGATCGCGCGCGACTTCGTCTACGTCGAGGACGTCTGCGACGCGTTCCTGCTGGCGGCGCAGCGCGCGCAGCCGGGCGCCGGCGCCGTCTACAACATCGGCAGCGGCCGCCAGACGACGCTGCGCGAGCTGGCCGAGGTCGCGCGCCGCGTCTACGCGATCGAGGAGGAGCCGGCGTGGGCGGCTTTCCCTGCGCGCGACTGGGACACCGACGTGTGGGTCGCCGACGCGCGCAGCGCCGCCGACGGGCTCGGCTGGAGCGCGCGCACGTCGCTCGAAGCCGGGCTTGCCGCGTTCGCGCAGTGGATGGACGCGCAGCCGCGGTCGGTGGCCGAGCGCTACGGCACCGCGGTCGGCGCGGCCTGAATCCGCCCGCCGGCTGGGCCGCCACACCAAGATCCCACACATCGTGTGTTGAACCCCCGCGACAGCGGGATTAGCGTGGAGGCGTGGACCTGACCTCGCTGCCGTGGCTGCAAGTCCAGGTCGAACTGGAGGGGACTGCGGAGATCCATTGCGACCCGCGTCCAGGCCGCGTCGTGATCGTCGGCCCCGGTCACACGTTCCTGCAGCTGGCGGCGACGATCGACGACGCGTTCGCGCGCTGGGACCTCGCCCACCTGCACGCGTTCGAGCTGCAGGACGGCCGCTTCATCGGCCTGCCCGACAGCGGACCGCCGCTCGGCGACACGCCGCGCTGGCTCGACCATCGCGCGATCGAGGTGCTCGCCGCCGTCGGCCCGGGCGATCAGTTCGGCTACACGTTCGACCTGACCGCGGGCTGGCGGCACGAGTGCCGGGTGCTGGAGGAGACCGTCGACCCGCTCAGCGTGTTCGGCGAGCGCCCGCTCCGCCCGGCGATCGCATTCGGCTGGGGCTGGATCCCCGATCAGTACGGCCGCACCGCCGCGAGCGAGGCGTAGCTACGGAGAGGGAGGGATTCGAACCCTCGATGGACGAAACCGCCCATAACGGTTTTCGAGACCGCCGCATTCAACCGCTCTGCCACCTCTCCAGGTGGTCGGCACAGGGTAGCGCCGACGCCCGGCAGACGCCCCGGCGACTCGCCAGTGTCACGACACTAGCGCCGGCTCGCGAAGAAGCTCGTCAGGAGCGCGCCGCACTCCTCGGCGAGCAGCCCGCCGGAGACCTCCGGCCGGTGGTTGAGCTGCGGCTGGGCGAGGATGTCGAGCACGCTGCCGGCCGCGCCGGCCTTCGGGTCGGCGGCGCCGAACACGACCCGCGGCACGCGCGCGAGCACGATCGCCCCAGCGCACATCGCGCACGGCTCGAGCGTCACGTACAGCACCGCGCCCGACAGCCGCCACGACCCGAGCCGCCGCGCGCCCTCGCGCAGCGCCAGCACCTCGCAGTGCGCAGTGGGGTCGCCGCGCAGCTCGCGCTCGTTCGGCGCCGCGGC
>Ga0126311_10001200_pt1 | contig 12412 bp, 8 predicted proteins | sample Plot61_FD_92539 | JGI IMG/M metagenome (GOLD analysis project Ga0126311, IMG submission 92539) | Serpentine soil microbial communities from UC McLaughlin Reserve, CA, USA - Plot61 | ecosystem: Environmental > Terrestrial > Soil > Grasslands | place: USA: UC McLaughlin Reserve, Lake County...
ATTTGCAGACTCGCAAAGCCGCTAAACCCGTTATCAGGTTTGAAAGTCAAACCATTCAGAGACGAGTTGACGGTGGCGATTGGTCCAGTAAACGTGATCGCGCTGTCGTCGGCGCCATCACCCGTTACAAATGACAGTCCTGCAGTGGAACCAAGAGTAAGCGTACCATTTGTTGCTGTCAGGCTGATGCGAATCGGATCGCTTCCGGCGTCTACGTCAGTGACTGAAATGACGTTGAAGGTCGAGAAAACAAACGGTGTCTGTTGGGTAGCTGACACGGCAATCGGACCGTTTATAACCGGCGCATCATTAACCGCATTCACAGTAATCGTGAACGTTTGCGACGCCGACGTGTTCACGCCGCCATTCGCTGTTCCGCCATTGTCTTTGAGAACCACGGTGATGTCAGCTGAGCCGCTCGCATTGAAGGCTGGGATATAACTCAACGTTCCAAAACTGTTAATTACAGGCGCCGAAGAGAAGAGCGCCGGGTTCGTGTTGTTGGTGACGTTGAAAGTGAGTGACTGGTTTGATTCGTTAGGTCCGGCACTGATACCTGTGGCCCAATTCGCGACCGACTGAAACCCGGCGTCCTCATTAACGGTCTGATTAGCGCCTTTAGTGAATGATGGCACATCGTTCACAGGCGTGATGCTGATCGTGAAGTTCTGTGCTGTGGAAGTGTCCAGGCCGCCATTTGCTGTGCCGCCATCGTCTTTCAATACGATGGTTACTACAGCGTCGCCGAAGGCATCAGGCGCCGGCGTGTACGTCAGCGTTCCGGAACTGCTGATGGCAGGAGCGACCGAAAACAGACTCGGGTTATTGTTCGCAGTGACAGTGAACGACAGCGTTTGAGCTCCTTCACCCGGGCCCGCGGTGATGCTCGTGGCAAAGTTCTGGACCGTTTGTGCTCCGGAATCTTCGAGGACGACTGGAGCGCCGGCTATGGAAAACGAAGGAGAATCGTTAACCGGAGTGACAGTCAGTACGAAGGTATCGGTTAACGTTCCGCCACCTGAAAGATTTACCGTGACAGTAATCATCGCCAGCCCTGACAGATTCGGCTGCGGAGTCATTTGCAGACTTCGGACACCACCCGTCCCACTCACCACTAAATTGCCATTGGGTATGAGTGCCTGATTATTCGACGACGCCGTTACCGACGTGATTGCTGCTCCATTGTCACCGACACCAAAGGAGATAGTAAGAGGAATGTCTTCGTTCGTGGTCTGGTCGGAGATGTCTTGCAGTGTTTCGAGAAATTCGAACGCTCCGATATCCACTATCGCGATTGCATCAGCATCGGGCGAGTCTGCAATTCGCTGCACACCGCGCTGGTCAGTATCCAAAGGATCATCGGTCCGATCTTCGGCGAGAGAATTGTCACCGGCATCGAGAGCGGTGCTGTTGGTGAGTAGCGCGTGAGTCAGAGTTGGACCACCGTTATCCAGTAATGGTCCAAGATGTGGATCGAGCGGCGCTGCGGTGCTGCCGGTTTGGTCTCCGAAGACGTTGAATGTCGAAACATCTTCGGCATTTCCGATCAGGTTGTGTCCCAGGGATTCGTAAGTAGGAGGTGTGAATATGACGTTCTTCAAATCAGGACCATTGCCTGTCGGTCCGTTGCCGGCAATGATCGTATTCGCGACGGTGTAGGTTCCCGTATGGCCCGTCACACCGTTACCGAAGCCGTTAGGCGACACGTTCTTCGTTATGGTGCAGTTAATCAACGTTGCGCTGATGCGAGAGAAAATGCCACCGCCCATGCTGGGTCCGTCTCCGGTACTGTTACCGCTTACGGTGGTGTTAGTAAGCGTCATAGTGGCATTGTTACTGATTCCGCCTCCGGTGCTGTTCGAACCCGAAGCGCTATTGCCGGTCGTGTTGCCACTGATGAGACTGCGCGTCACATTCAGCGTCCCATTGTTGAAGATGCCGCCACCGCTGCCGCCGGCGCCGACACCGCCACTTGGATTAGCGTCGCCGGTGTGATTATTGCTGACGGTAGAATCCGTCAAAGTCATTGTTCCCTGATATACGTATATGCCGCCACCGCCGCCGCTGTCGCCGGTATCATGAGTGTCGCCAGTACTGTTGTTCTTGATGGTGACCCTGTTAAGGCTCACGGTAGTGGCCTGACTCGGAAAAAAATCACCTCCGGCCCATATCCCGCCACCGTAACCACTGTTGCCACTGCTTGGTCCACCGCTATCTCCGGTGCGATTTCCAGTAATCGTGACGCGCGTGAGTGTTAGAGTTCCCGGCGCGAAATAGATTCCGGCGCCGCGCCCACCCGAGCCGCCGAAGTTGGTACCATTCCCTCCGTTTCCGGTAGTGTTGTTGCTAATGACGCAATCCGTCATCGTCAGCGTGCCCGACGCATAGATTCCTCCTCCGAAACCCCCGAATCCTCCAAACGAAGGACTCCCGAGTCTCATCGATCCGCCATTACCAGTCGCGTTTCCGGTAACGACAACATCGCGCAGCGTGAGTGAGCCGCCCGTCTGCCAAATGCCGCCGCCTGATGGCGCGACGTCTTCGTTGACGCCGTCGGGCGTTCTGCCGTTAGTGATTGTTAAGCCGGAAATAGTCGACGTGCCGCTCGTCTGAAGGATTCGGTAATTGCCGCCTGTATCTCTGCGCACCGTCAACAGACTCGAGCCAGGACCATTGATGGTGACGTTGGAGAAGAGAACGGGCAGCGCGCCAGTGAGGTTGATGGTGCCGGTGAGCGAGAAGTTGATAGTGTCGTCACCGGATAAACTGTTCGCCTCCTCGATGGCGGCTCGCAGCGTGCACACGCCACCGGCTGTCGCACAGGTTCCATTGCCGGGCGCGGTGTCAGGCGTGTCGGCAAGAGAATTGACTGTAAATGTCGTTGCAGCGTGAGTTGCCGGTAACTGCGAGGGGACGATGATGACAAAAAGTGATACGAGGAGTGTTATGGCGGCGCGAACGCACAGGCGCTTACTTGGGGGATACAAATTCATAAAGATCCTTGTGAAAAGTGGCTACTTTAACTGCGGGAAAGTTCAGTACTCTGGGCCAGAACGATTAGCAATCTTCGGCCGCCGGGGACGGGGCAACTCGGATTCTACACTGCTCGCCGACAGAAGTTCAATTTTTTATTAGGGTCGCGAGACGAGTGGCCTCGTTGGAGAAACGTGGAGATTGGCACTCGGCGACTAGTTGTTCATAGCCGGCGAGTTTCGTCGCTGCTTCGTCACGCTTTTGAGCAGCGAGCAAAACTTCGATGTAGAGTGGTCCAAGCCATAGGCGGCTCACACGCGATTCGGTCGGCGCGATGAGCTCCTCGGCCTGGCGGCAGAGTTGTTCCGCTTCCTCGATTTCAGCACGACGAAAACGAACATCCGCGAAACATCGCAGCGCCTCGAAATGCGAATACAACAACGCCGGCGATGAGGTTTTTAAATTGTCGGAAGCGGTTTGCAATGCCTCGTCATAACGTCCCAGCATCGCTTGCGCGATCGCGAGGCCTGGTCTGAACAGAGACAACACACGATTTTCACCGATCGATTCGGCGATGTTGATGCCGTCAAGGAACTCCTGCTCGGCTTTCTCGATCTCGCCGAGAAAGAGCCGGCACTGGGCAGAATAGAAATGAGTCCACGCGCGGCGTTCGCGTGAGTGCAGCCGCACTGCAATCTCGATCTCACGTTCCGCATACTCGAGACCAGTCACGAAGTTTCCGGTGTGAACGCAATTCTCGCCGAGAAACTCATAGCCTCCGGCTTGCGCGAACAGAACGTTGTGCTTCTCACCAAACTCGATCGCGCGTCTGGCCCAGCGATTCGATTCGTCGTAGAGACCGTACTGTTGATAACCACCCGCGGTGTACGCATAGATCTGCGAGATCATCGGCGCGGCAAAGGTGCTGACAGTGTCGCCGTCCGCTGTCGACGCAACCAGTTCACCGGCGCGTAGTAACAATTCGATCGCCTTCTTGTGACGACCGGCGAGATGATGAAAGCGTGCTTCAGTCGAGAGTGCGTTGGCTGTTTCGAGCGGATTCGTTACCGGATCCAGAACCTGCAACGCTTCACGCAGATACTCGCTGCCACGCGGATCGCCGGTGGTGACGAGCGAAGCAGCAGCCTGGCACTGGAGACGCACGCGAGTCGCGGGTTCGGTCGCCAGAGCGAGCGCGCGTTCAAAATGTTCCGCCGCGAGGATCGTGTCGCCGTGCAGCATGAACGCTTTACCAATCGCTTCTTCCTGTGCGAGTTGCTCTTCAGTCAGTCCCAGGGCTTCAGCGCAATCACGCGCCCGACCGTAAGCAGCGATTGCCTCGTCAAACGCGAACACGCGCACTGCTTCCGCGGCTGCGTGCTTCGCATACTCCAAACCCTGCTGATGATCGCCGGCCTGGATGTAGTGATGAGCCAACTTTTCCACCGCACACGCATTCTGTTTGCACCTCAGCTTCAGACCTTCGGCGACATGTCGATGCAAACGGCGACGGCGAATCGGATTCAACTCTTCATAAAGAACTTCGCGAATCTTGTCGTGTGTGAAACTAAACGAGTCGCCCGAGCCGGAGACGATCAGTTGCGCGCCAGCCGCTTCATCGAGCGCGTCAAGCAACGCATCTTCACCCTGTTCAGCGACGGCCGAGAGCTCTTCGAACGTGAAGACTTTCCCGAGAATCGCCGCGACGCGCAGCACTTCGTTGCAGTTCTGACTAACGCGATCGAGACGATTGCCAATCGCTTCTTTGACGCTTTGCGGGATCAGCATCTGGTCCATATCGCAACGTCGCCAACGCCCACTCTCACGTCGCACCGAACCGCGCTCGATCAACGCTTTCAAGACTTCTTCAACGAAGAACGGATTACCTTCCGTCTCGCGATGCACTGCAACGGCAAACTCGCCACTCACGCGTTCGCCAAGCAACGCGCCGAGTTGGTCGCCGGTTTCCGTTTCGTTAAAACGTCGCAGCGCGATGCGCGTGATCAGTCGTTCGCGGTTCCAGTCGACGAGTGATTTGGCAAGCGGATGGGCGCGATCGAGTTCTGTTTCGCGGTAAGCGCCGACAATCAACACGCGCTCGGAACGCAGTTGGCGAAGCAAATGGCCCAACAACCAGAGCGTGCCGCGATCCGACCAGTGCAGGTCGTCAGCGTAGAACAGCAGCGTTTGACGCCGTGCGATGTTTGAAAACACCTGGACCACCTTGTCGAAGAACAGCAGGCGTTCCTCGTGTGGAGCGAGTTCGAGGCGTTCGGGAAAAGGACCAAGGCGTGTTTCGATTTCGGGTGCGAGTTTAGCGATCTGGACGGCAGCATCGCCGAGAATCTCGCGCAGTTTATCGTCGCTCTTTTCTTCGCGTATCCAACGCCGAAAGGCTTCGACAAACGGCAGGTAAGGCGTCGCTGCTTCGTATTCGTAACAGCCGCCCGCCAACACTGCCGCGCCATCGACGGCGGCTTGAATCGTTAGCTCGCGTGCGAGTCGCGTCTTGCCTGCGCCCGGCTCGCCACTGAGCAACACGGCGTGCCCGCGTCCTTCACGCGCGCGCTGCCATAGTTCGCGCGCTTCGGCCAGTTCAGCATTGCGACCGACGAGATGACCGCGTGAGAGTGCATCGAGAATCGCGACCGCGGGTGCGCCGTCGGTGGTTATGGCTTCGTCTGCGACTTCGAGTGACGCGAGTAGTGCTGCCCTGGTTTCAGCCGCCGAGCTGAATCGTTGCGCCGGATTCTTGGCGAGCAGCCGAACGATGATTGTTTCGAGCGCGTGTGGTAGATCGGGACGAAGCACTCGCGGCGGAACAACGGGCGCGTGCACATGTTGCGAAACGATCATCAACGGATCGTCTCCGGTGAACGGCAGGCGCCCCGTCGTCAGTTCGTAAAGCAAAACACCGAGCGCGTAGAGATCCGTGCGACCGTCGATCGTCTGGCCCAGCGCCTGGTCGGGCGCCATGTACGAAGCTGTTCCGACGATGATACCGGCGCGCGAGATGCGCGCATCGTGAACAGGTAAGGCGAGTCCGAGATCCGCGAGCTTCACGCTGCCTGATTCGCCAGTCCCCGAGAACAAAACGTTGTCGGGTTTCAGATCGCGATGAATGATGTTGTTGCTGTGTGCGTGTTCGAGGGCGTCGCAGATCTGCACGGCAATCGCAACCACGCGCCTGAGATCTTCGGGACGCGCCTGCGAGAGACGCGGTCCATGGACCAGTTCCAGTACCAGAAACGGAAAGCCACTCGCTTCGCCGACGTCGTGAATCGTGACGATGTGTGGATGATTCAGTGCGGCGGCTGCGCGCGCCTCGCGCACGAGACGTTCGCGACCATCGGAAGTCTGGCTGGTTGCGGAAAGAATTTTGACTGCGACTTCGCGTCGGAGCTCGAGATCGGTGGCGCGAAAAACAGTGCCCATGCCGCCGCGACCGAGTTCACTATCGAGCCGGTAGCGTTCGCGCAGGATTGTGCCGAGAGCGGGGGCAGCCGTTGCGCGCAAATCATCGGGAAGGATGCGCGTCTGCTGAGAATCAGGGTAGGTCATACAGGTCCTATAAGACCTATTTTAACTTAAGGCTTGAACGTGTATGTAATCGTTCCTTCGGTTTCGCGGCCGCGCAGCTTTTCGGCAGCGAAAGTTGATTTCATCGCGGCTTCGTTTGCGGCGCCGCGCATGAGCCAATCGCCGCCCGAGCCCCGAGCCTTGTAAACCTGTCCGGTCTTGTCCACCATGACCTGCACCGTCACGGTTCCTGATACAGGTTCAGGTCCTTTCACGGGACACTCAGCCTCGGGCAAAGAAACGGCTTTTCCTGCCAGCTCTGGTCCAACTTCCGGAACTCCCTTTATGAGTAGCGGCTGTTGTGTTGCAGCTACGCGTGTCTGCTCCTGATTTGATTTGTAGAAATATCTTGTGATGAATGAGCCGATGACGATCGAACCGACGAGGGTGATGATTATGAGGATCCAAAACAACGGCGGATTCGATTTTCGCGCCTCGGTGATTATCGGCGCATCTGCATCGACAAGCGGACTCATATCAATTGCGCAATAAGACACGAGATCGCCGTTATAGACCGCGTTACACACCGGACATCGTTTGCGGTTTTCAATTGACGTTGATGCCGGCGGAGGCGTCAATATTCTTGTCGAATACCTGGGCGTCGGCGGCGGCTCAGGGACAGGCTCCGGTATTTGCGGCTTTTCCGGCTCCGGATCTGGTTCCGGGAGTTTAGTGGCTCTCACTTCCGGAAGAGACTCATTCCGATTACGCCGCAACTCCTGCTCATCCAATCGCTGCTTTAACCCTGCGAGCCAGCGGCGACTCTTTTCATCTTCCGATACCGAATCGCGAACCTCAGGCTCGGGCGTGACGGCTTTGACCTCAGGCTCCTCAGGCTCCTCGAAGTTGATGATTATCTTTTTAGGAGGCGTACTCGCTCGCTGAGGGTTGGTGAGAATGTCGAGTGCTTCGCGCAGGCCTCTGCGTTGCGCCCATTCGATGGCATTCAGACCGAGATCATCGCGCTGTTGGGGATCGGCGCCGGCTCGAACCAGTTGCTGAACAATGTTTGTGTGACCGTAGATTACCGCAAGGATCAGGGGAGTCCGGCCGCCGCTTGACGTTACATTGACGTCCGCGCCGTTAGACAGTAATGCAGATACAGCGCTTTCGTCGCCGGAACTAACGGCGCTGGTCAATGGAATGGAAGAACTCACCAGCACGATCCCTTCAAAACTGCCTCACTCAAGGGGTTCGTGCACTATCTTACAGTATTCGGCCTAAAACGGCGGCGGCACGAAGGCCGGGTTGAACCCGAGCGCGCCCGGAAACTGCGCGACCGAAGGTCTTACGCCAGTGCGGACCCATTGATCGATTGCGCTGACGGCAGTCAAAATCTGCGGCCCGGTGACGTTACAGTGACCGACTCCCGTGGTGTAAGTCTGAAAAAGCAGTTCCTCTTTACCCGCCGCCGCATTTAACTCTGCATATGCCGACTCATTCGCAACCACGAGTAACGGGTCGATGATCGTGTGCATGCTCAGGATCGGATTGCGAATCTTGCCGTTGAAGTCGGTGTTGTTGCGCACGTAGTTACGTGCTGACGGGTTTGCTTCGATGTTTCGACGCGCGTTCATCTGCGCGAGCCAGGCGTCGACTACGGGCGTAGGCAATCCGATGCCCGCGAGATAAGCCTTCTCGGCAGCAGTCAACGTGTACTCCTGATCGAGGTTTTGAACGATTGGACCACCGGCACGTCGTTGCAACTCGGCACGCGCTTCAGTGAAGAAGAAGAAATCAGTCAGCGCCCAACCCGGATAGAACGCGGGCGGCGGTGGTGGCGTGATGCCACGGCCAGGGTTCTTTGCTACGAGTCGAATGAATTCAAACTTCGGAAAGTTTGCGATGCTGCTGAGCTCGGGTGCTAACTTCGCGAGCACTTCAGTATCGAAGTCGATGTCGTTTCTGACTTCGCCGACTGTCCCCCACGAAGCCGGAATTCCGAACACGACGTCGTAAGCGAGATAGAGCGGCACACCGCTGTCCCAAAGGCGAGTGGCGCCTGCGCCGGCGCTGCACAAGCAGAGCGCACCGTCGTAGATGCCGCCGAATTGTTCCATGCTCTTGTAGCCGACAAACGTTCCCAGCGAAGCGGCGACGATGATCGTGCGTTGTGGGCGTGCGACATTATCGCGGAAGAAGACGGCGAGGTTTTTGACGTCCAGGATTGCGTCACCGATTGCCCAGCCGTTGTCTTTGTATGCCGTGCCGGCTAAGGCGAAACCTTGAGCGAGCAGAGGCGTTTCGAGGGCTGCGCTTGGAGCGACGTCGGCGTTGCGGTTGTCGATCTCGCCGGGATGATCTGCTTTGTCGCGATAACCGTGCGCGAAGATGAGCAGCGTTCCGTTCCAGGTGTCCGGCACGCGTATGCGGTAAGGCGCACCCTGGATTTCACCTGACAGATCGAGAGTCGCAGCTTTTGTTGCTGGAATGAGTAAGAGACCGAGGGCTAGAGTGACAAGGATTCTCGCGGTGATTTTCATCTCGAATGTCCCCTTTTGTTAGAGCTTGGAAGGTGGACGGGAGACTATCACGCGAAGCTTAAGAGGGCAAACTTTCTCTGCGGCTCTCTGCGTATCTCTGCGACGCAGCAGTTATGGGCGTTTTCAACGCAGAGAAGAGGGCCGCAGAGAAGACTTACTTCTTCTGCTTCGTGGTATCGATGCGGGCGTAGAAGATGTTGGTGTCGGGCAGTTTCTCGTCCTGCGCGATCACGATCGCGAGCATCTCTTCTTTGTCGGCAGCCTTCTTCACGAAGAGACAAACACCACCGTGATTTTGTGAATCTTTAGTGTCGCCGATACAGCCTTTATCGTGAGGTGTCCAGCCGGCTGTTTTCATTCGATCGTTGGTGTAGAAATCTTTGACTTCCTGCGCGGTCTTGCTGGTGCGGAACGAGATGAAATTGATTGTGCCCTGCGAGAACGCGCGAATGAGGAGACGCGCACCGAGTGGAATCTCCATGTCAGACTTGGTTGCGCCTTCGAGCGGCGGCACGTCGGGCCAAAGCGTGCTGACTGTACCTGCATTCTTGTCGCCTCCGAGCCGTTCGGCGAGTCTGCAGGAAAGACCAACACCAAGAACAAGAGCCAGAGCGAGGATAGAACCCGTTACTCTCATACTTGCCTCCAGGTTATCGCGTGATGATTGCTTTGACTTGAGCGGACTTCAACAGCGTGACCATTCCGTTGCGCCTGTACCATACACCATCTTTTGTCCGCCAAGCTTCGTCAGCTTCGATTTTTCCGCCACTCACCAGCACTATTACGGGTTTACCACCCTGCCGGTTTCCCATTCCTGGTCCACTTGTCGAGACCGGATCGCTCGTTGCGCGCGAGTGTGCGGTTGAGACACCGTTCGAGGGAGTCTTTGGTGATGGCGAAGGTGACGGTGAAGGCGATGGTGAACTCTCCGGCGAGGGTGAAGGAGTTGCGACAGGAGAAGGTTCCGAGACGGGCACGCTCTGAATGGTGGGTTCACTGGCAGCAGCAGATTTTCTGGTTTTGTAACTGACGGCGAAATAGATGGCGAACGCGAGTACACCGAGGAGTAAACCAATCGCGGCCGCAATCGGCAGACTTCGCCGTTTCGTGGTCGGACGAGTCGCGGCTTCGAGCGCGCTGTCATCGATGACTTCGAGCAGAGTTTTGTCGAAGTCGCAATGTTCGTCCGAATCAGGATAGAGGAAGAGACATTGGGGGCAGCGTTTCATCTTAAAACTTGAAGGGTTTCTTCAGGATGCGCCCGGTCTTTTTGAGGATCGAGCCGACCTTTGATTCTTCTTTCTTCGGCTCAGGCGCGATTTTGGTTTGAGTGACCGGTGCGGTCTTTACCGGCTGTTTTTTACCGGGCTTGGTTTCGGGTTGTTTGGCTGGTTCCGGGGCTTGCACTTCCTGGGAGGGCTGTGGCTCCGGAGTTGGATTTACTACGGGAGCCGCCGCCGGCTCAGAGGTGGTCGCGGCCGCGGCTGATGGTATGTAGGTGTTTTGTGCGGCGGGGCGATGTATCGAAACGTAATAGACCATTCCGAGCACGAGCGCGAGAATCAGTGTCGCAAAGGCCGGTACCGCCCGGTTTCGCTTCGGTTGAGCTTTGGCGGGTACCTTCGGAACGGGCGCGAGCGCATGAAAATTGGGCAGATTCCGGTCGTCCAAAACCAGCAGAACTCCGTCCATATCGCAGAGGCTTTGGTCGTCCTCGTAAATGAACTCACACTGGGGGCACCTTTTCATGCGATCTCCTGGAATGCTGGTTATTGACGGGGCCTGCGGACGGTGGAGTCGGAGTGAGTGGCTCTCCGCAGGGGTTTAGAGTACACCCGAAGGTGTTAATAAGACAAGATCGTTGTTGAACAAGAGATTACGCAGATTCTAAGTACTTTTCTTTCAGTACGTTGACGTGGTGCGCGACGTGTCCGGCGATGATGTACGCGATGGCTCGAACCGTGACCGGATTGTCACTGGCGACGCCGCTCCGCGACCACGCCTCCTCCGGCATTAGCTCGAAAAGTGAGATAGTCGCTGCCCTGACGCTCTTAAACTCCTCAACCAAACTCGCCCACGGCGTTTGATTCGCATTCGCGAACCGGGCAGCGATATCCTGGTCAAAACTCGGCATCGCGTCCTGAAAACCGCGCGCGAACCAGAACGCCCTACTCAGAAACAGGCGCTCGCCATCATTCACATGGTTTAAAACCTCGCGAATCGTCCACTTTCCCGGAGCGTATGACTTGAGACTCTGTTCGTCCGAAATACCCTCGAGAAACCGTACAGTTTCGCCAAACTGATCCTTGAGCGCGGGCACGATCTCGTCGCTCGTTACCAGGTCGATGTATTGCGAATAGTACGAAGCTGCTTCAGTTGGTTGTGGTCGTGTCATAGGGTCAAAATCGTAGCAAAGATTCGCCATTTTCGTAACCAACGTGGCGTGCCAGGTGTCTATCTAATCACATAGACAAGGGGTATGAAGAACATGAAGAGACGAATTACGCAATTCACAATCAGCATATTTGCAACGCTGTTGCTGGCGATCGCGCCGGCAGTGGCATCGGCACAAAGGACGCAAGAGGTAATCAATCCTCAACTGGCAAAGAAGGTTCGGCACGAGTTGGTGATGCTGCCGTATTACGGTGTATTCGATAACCTCGCTTACAGCATCAACGGTGGCAATGTCACGCTCTACGGGCAGGTCGTGAGACCGTCGACCCGTTCTGACGCGGAACGTAGAGTGAAGAAAATTGCAGGCGTGACGCGTGTCGTGAACAACATCAAGGTGTTACCGCTTTCGTCGTTTGACGACGACATTCGCGCGGCGACGTTTCGCTCGATTGCGCGCATGGGTGGACTCTATCGCTACTTGCAGGGCGTGAACCCGTCGTTGCACATCGTGGTAGACCGCGGGCACGTGACGCTGGAAGGTGTAGTTTCGCACAGTGGCGATCGAAACCTGGCGTACATCGCAGCTAACCGTGTACCGGGCGTGTTCTCGGTGCAGAACAACTTGAGAGTTGAGGGCGGGGAAGTCCGTTAACACAGATTTTCACGGATTAATGCGGATCATTCCGCGTTAATCCGTGAAGATTCGCGGCTCCCATTAGAAACCAGAACATCATTGCGACTTCGGCGTCGCCGTAGTTGTAATTCACCAGCGAACTCGCAAGAAATCCCGTCAACGCGCCGAGTGTTCCAAGCAGTAGGCCGTACGAGTGTGTATCACTTAAATCAGCCGCCCTCCTTTCACCACGCGCGATAAAGAACCAGAACGCGATTATCATCCACGTCCACAGCGCGAGCATCGGCAAGCCACGATCGAATGCGAGTTGCAAAGGTGTGGAGTGCAGGTGAAGCATGTCGCGACCGGG
>Ga0126311_10001202_pt1 | contig 12401 bp, 7 predicted proteins | sample Plot61_FD_92539 | JGI IMG/M metagenome (GOLD analysis project Ga0126311, IMG submission 92539) | Serpentine soil microbial communities from UC McLaughlin Reserve, CA, USA - Plot61 | ecosystem: Environmental > Terrestrial > Soil > Grasslands | place: USA: UC McLaughlin Reserve, Lake County...
TAGTGCTGGGCGGGCGCTGCGATCGGATCCGATACGTAGAGCTTGCCCCGAAGGCCCTCGAGGCCGCCGGTCGCGTCGATGATCTTTCGCTGCACCGTGATGATGCCGTTGAGGTCGACCGTCGCACGTTCGCTGAACGTGACCGTGCCGGTGCGCCCTTCGACCGTGCAGTTGCACGAGCTGATGACGGTCAGGTCCTGGCTTCCGTCGGGACTGGTGACGTTGTGGACGAGGGAGACTTCGGTGCCGGCGAACGTTCCTGTGAGCGTCCGGTGCACCTCCAGCTCGCGCACGACGTCATTGCCGTTGCGGTAGCTCAGGACGAGTGTGCGGGCGGTGACTGCGATCGTGCCCGTAGCGGTTTGCTTGGGGGAGGCTGTGGCCGAGGAGATCATCATGACGGCCGCCGCAGCCACACCTGCGCCGATCAGCGCGAGCCGTGTGAGCTTGAACGACCTGCTGCCTCCGAATCGCCTTCCAGCTTGCTGCATCTCGTGTCCTTTCTCTTGCTGTCTTGAACGGGCGATTCGTGGTGTGGCGGCTAGGGCGTAAGCACTGCGCAGAGCTCGCCCAAATCGCCGTGCAATGCCGGGTGCGGCCCCGCCTCGAAGATCGGCGGGCCGTCGTCATCGAGGTTCCAGATCAACCGTCCGCGATCGATCAGGACGACGCCGACGCCTGGTGCCGAGTAACGGAAGACGAGACCGACCTCGACGAGCGTCTGAGTTCGCAAGTCGAAGAACTGGTTGTCGGTTGACGTGAACCTGAGTTCGATTCCGTTCGCGCTGAGGGTGCCGGTGCTGTGTTCGAGGATGTGGCCGCGGACGAGATTTCCCTCGGCGTCGAAGAACACCTCGAATGTGCCCTGGCCGTTGAAGTCAAGGCTGATCGGAAAGCCGCAAAGCGTGCTCTCCGGCTCGAGCACGGCGATGTGCTCCTCGATCGGGAAGTGGCCAGTAAACGTGCGGATCGAGCTCGCGCGCGCCTGACCGCCCGCGAGCGCGGAGGTGACGGCGATGACGCAGGCGAGCAAGGTGGTCGCTTGAAGCCGTCGTCGGAGGGACATGAAAACTCCTCTCGTTGCGATGTAGAGCAGCCTCGAGCATCGCGCAGAGATGTCCCAAAGTTGTCCCAAGCCAATCCCGACCCTGGTATTTGCGCCGCTAGACGACGACAATCTTAAGGCGCGATGCTGGAGAATCGCCTCGAATTCCGGATCCTCGGGCCGCTCGTTGTTCGGGTGGACGGAGCCGTGGTCCCCGTGGGCGGGCCGAAGCAGCGCGCTCTCCTGGCAATGCTGCTCCTGAGCGCCAACCGCGTCGTGTCACGCGAGCGGCTGATCGGCGAGCTGTTCGCAGAGCAGAGCCTTAATTCAGCCGACCACGCGCTGCGCAACCATGTGTCGCGGCTGCGCAAGGTGCTCGCCTCGGCAGCCGCGGATGAGCCACGGCTCGTCGCGCGCGCTCCCGGCTACCTGCTTCGCGTCGAACCGGGAGAGCTCGACCTGGAGCAGTTCGATCGACTCCTTGCGGCGGGACGGGAGTCACTCGCCGCGGCTGAGCCGGCGGCTGCCGCGGAGTCGCTGCACGCCGCGGAGGCGCTCTGGGACGGCCGGCCGCTCGCCGATCTGGAGCTCGAGCCCTTTGCACAGATCGACGTGGAGCGACTCGAGGAACTGCGGTTGGCAGCGGTCGAAGGGCGGATCGAGGCGGACCTCGCGCTTGGCAGACATCTGACAGTCGTCCCGGAGCTCGAAACGCTCGTCGTTGAGCACCCGTTCCGCGAGCGGTTCCACGCACAGCTGATGCTTGCCCTCTACCGCTGTGGCCGACAGGCCGAGGGGCTCGAGGTCTACCGACAGACGCGGGAGCTCCTGAACGACGAGCTCGGGCTCGAGCCCGGCGTCGCGCTCCAGCAGCTCGAACGCGCGATTCTCGTCCAGGACCCGGCGCTGAGCCCAATCAACGGCGCGGAGAAACCCCTGCCGCTGCAGGGCGTGTGCCCATTCAAGGGCCTCGCGCCGTTCGAAGCCGCGGACGCGGAATTCTTCTTCGGCCGCGAGCGGCTCGTCAACGAGCTCGTGGGGCGGCTCGCGGACAGCTCGCTGCTCGCCGTCGTTGGGCCGTCCGGGAGCGGCAAGTCGTCGCTTCTGCGCGCGGGCTTGCTGCCGGCGCTCGAGTACCAATGCCTGCTTGTCCGCCCGAGCGAACGACCGGCCGCCGAGCTGGTCGACGTCCTCGCGCGCGTGCCCCGAGGCGAGCGACTCGTTCTCGCCGTCGACCAGTTCGAGGAGTTGTTCGCGCCCTCAATCACCGAACACGAGCGGCGAGCGTTCGTCGACGCGCTCGTCGAGGCGGCCTGGGATCCCGAGCGCCGCGTGCTGATCTTGATCGCTCTGCGCGCGGACTTCTTCGGACACCTCGCGCCGTACATCGAGCTGGCGGACCTAATCGCGCAGAACCATGTCCTGCTCGGGCCGATGAGCGTCGGCGAGCTCCGCCGCGCGATCCAGCAGCCGGCGGAGCAAACGGGGCTCGAAGTCGAGCCCATGCTCGTCGATACGCTCGTCGACGAGGTCGCCGGTGAGGCCGGCGGGCTGCCACTTCTCTCGACGGCGCTGCTCGACCTCTGGAATGAACGTGAAGGCCGGTCTCTGACGCTCGCCGCCTACGAGCGCACGGGGGGCGTTCGCAGAGCCGTCGGTCGCCACGCCGAGGCTGCGTTCCGGTCGCTCGCAGAGGAGGAGCAGAAGGTGGCACGTCGAGTCCTGCTCCGGCTCGTCGCGGCCGGCGACGGCGGCACGCTCACGCGCCGGCGCGCGACGCGCCGCGAGCTCGATGCCGACGACGACGAGCGCGTGGCGCGTGTGCTTGCGACGCTGGTCGAGCGCCGGCTGCTCGTCGCTGACAACGGAGCCGTCGAGCTCGTGCACGAGGCCCTGCTCGAGCGGTGGGCGAGGCTCGTGGACTGGCTGCAGCAGGACGAACAGGTCCGCCGATTGCGCCGGCATCTGACCCAGGCGGCCTCGGAGTGGGAGGCGAACGGACGCGACGCCAGCGAGCTCTATCGAGGGCCTCGGCTCGCAGCGACGCTCGAGTGGGCTGATGTAACCGGTGACGACGCGGGCCTGAACAACGTCGAGCGCGAGTTCCTCGAGAAGAGTCGCACCGCGTCCGCTCGTGCGAACCGGCGTTTGCGCGTCCTGCTCGCGCTCGCCCTCGTCCTCTTAGCGGCCGCGCTCGTCGCAGGAGCGATCGCACTCGCGGCGCGAGGGTCGGCCAGGCACCAGGCGACCGCGGCCATTGCGCACCGCCTCGGTGCGCAGGCGCTGATCGAGCCCAGCCTTGATCGATCGCTGCTGCTCGCGCGCGAGGGCGTTGACCTGGATGACTCACTCGCCACACGCAGCAACCTCCTCGCGGCGCTGCTGCGCAGCCCCGCTGCGATCGGCGTTTCGCACGAGGGTGGTGACCGTCTGCTGGACGAAGCGGTCAGCTCCGACGGGCGCATCCTCGCCGTCCGAGGTGACGACGGCAGCGTCGTCTTCTTCGATGCACGAACACTGCGCCCGATCGGATCGCCGTTCGCAGGCAGCAACCAGGTCGGCCTCTTCGGCGCGGTCCAAGGACCGCTTCAGGCGCTCGCATTCAGTCCGGACGGCAGGACGCTCGCTGTGGGAAGTACGACCGGAAATGCCGCCACCGTCGATCTCGTCGATACCCGCACGCACGCTTCGACGACAAGCGTGACCTCCGCCAACATGATCACGGCCGACGTCGCATTCGCTCCGGACGGGCGGTCGTTTGCGACTGGAGAGGCGGTGACGGGCATGACGAGTCCGCCACCAGAGGTAATCGTCCTGCGTGATGTTCGGACCGGCCGAGCACGCGCGCAGGCCGCGCCGATTCCGGCGGGGCGGCTGGCCGGCTACACACGGGACAGTCGCTTCCTGCTCGTGGTCGTCGGCAAGAGGACCTCGGTGCTCTTGGACGCGCGCACGCTGAAGCGTGCAAGGACGGTCCGAATGGGCGGCGCCGCGGCCCTGTCACCCGCGGCAGACGAGGCGGCCTTCGGCCACGGGGACGGCAGCGTCACCCTTCTTGACCTGCGCAACGGGAGAACGACGACGCTCTCGGGCCAGGCGAGTGGCAGCATCGAGGCTGTGAGCTTCAGCTCGGACGGGAGGTCGCTGGCAACCGCAACCGACAATGGGACGGTCGCAGTCTGGGAGATGCGCACCGGAGTACTGCGCGAGACGTTCGCGGGCCATTCCGCAGCCGTGCGAGCGGCGCTATTCGGCCCTGACGGGCGGACTCTGTTCACGGCCGGCGACGACGGCGGCATCATCGCGTGGGATGTGAATGGGGCGCGCCGGCTCGGACAGCCGTTTCGGTACACCTCTCGCACCGCCGGCATCTCGACCTGGTCCGACGTGAGCCCGGACGGCTCGCTCTTCGCCCTGTCACCCGGGCCGGACCAGGTCACTCTCTGGCGCTCCGGAAGCCGTAGACGTCTCGCTGTTCCGCTGCGCGGCCCTGTCGGGGACGTGCGCGGGCTTGCTTTCAGCCGGGATGGGAACCTCGTTGCGGCCGTCGGAACCCGAAACGCGGTGCTCTGGAACGTCAGGACGAGAAAGACTGTCAAGATCGTGCTCGTCGGGGGCCACGGTGCGAACGGCGTCGCGTTCAGTCCCGACGGCCACACGGTGGCGATCGGGCGGGCGGACGGTATCAACGCTCTCTACGACCTTCGGAATGGCAAGGCGGTGGCCGAGCTCGCTGGCGCCGGAAGCGTCACCGACGTCGACTTCAGCCCGGACGGGAAGCTGCTCGCGTCGGCGAGCTTGACCGGGACCGTAACGCTGTGGAACGTCGCTCGGCGGAACGCCGTTCGCGAGCTGCAGGGCGCCGTCGCCGCCTTCGCAGTTCGGTTTTCGCCCGACGGAAACCGTGTTGCCGTCGGCGACAGCTCGGGTGCGGTGGCGATGTGGGGTCCCGCCACCGGCACGCGCGTCGCCGAACCGCTCGTGGGCCACAACGGGGCCGTGTCCTCGCTCGACTTCGACCGAAGCGGGGGGACGCTCGTGACCTCGGCCGAGGATGGAAAGCTCCGCCTCTGGGATGTCGCCGCACGAAAGCTGATCGGGGCGCCGTTACCAGGGTCGACCACCGGGGGGTCCGTCCACTTCTTCCCCGACGGCAAGCACGTCCTCGGCGTCTTCTGGTCAGGAGCCGGAATCGTCTGGGATGTGGACCCGACTGCCTGGAAGGCGAAGGCCTGTAGCGTTGCCCGACGCAACCTCACCCGCGCCGAATGGACGGATTTCCTCGCCGGGCGCAGCTACCGCAACGTCTGTAGCGCCGGCACCTGATGGCGGCTTGCCGGGCTACGGGACCACCCCCGGGCCAGCGCGGGGAATCTCACCCGAGCGCCGCGGTGCGTGACTCGAGCGAGAAGCGATTCCCGTCCGGATCACGAGCATCGAAAACCTGGACGCCGGCGACGGGTTCGCGGATCTCGGTCACCTCGACACCGTCAACAACCAAGCGGGCGCGCTCGGCGGTGGCATCGCATACGAGGAACGTTGGGTCGGGCTCGGCGCGGCCTAGCTCACGATTCTCGATCGCGTGGAGCGCAAACGTACAAGCGCCTGTGCGAAACGTCGTCCAGCCATCACTCTCGCGCTCGACTTCCAGACCAACCGTGTCGCGGTAGAAGCTGACGGCCCTGCGCATATCGGGCATATAGACAACGACCTCTACGAGCTCCACGTGCCGATGGTACGTCCCGCGCGGAAGGCCCGTCCTATGCGCCAGTGTTCGGGAATGTCACGACGGTAGTACTCGCGGTGCGGCGTGTGTGAGTATCGGAGTCATGACGGTCGCCATGAGTCGCGGAGCACTCGCGATTGTCGCGGCGGCCTGCGTCGGCGGCTGCGGCGGAAGCGCAGAGGAGCAGACATTCACGCCGGCTGATGCGACGCGAATCGCAAATGTCCGGCCGGAGATGCGCGGCTGGACCTGGCCAAAGAATCCAAAGAAGCACGTCTCGTCGGGCTCGCGGACAGAAGCCCAGGCCACCGATCCTCTTGATGTCAAGCTGAAGAGGCAGACGGCCGACATCGTCCCCTCCGGGGATGCAGGGAACAAGTGGCAGGACGAGGACAAGCTCGCCCACCTCTCTGCCCAGGTGTTTGCGAGGCCAGCCAAGGCGCACGAGCTGATGGCTCCGTTCAATGCCTACTCGCGAGGCTGGGGCAAGAGATTCGGACGCGTTACGAAGGACGAGGAGATCGAAGGGCTCGGCGACGAGGCCTGGCTCCTCAGGACCGAAAGCAACGGCACAGAGGTGACCTACCACTGGCGCCGAGGCAACCTCGTTGTCGAAGCGCACCTTCACTGCTTCGGGTACTGCCCGCCCAACGTCGATGCCGCCGCACGTGCCTGGGTCGATGCGATCGACGAGGTTGCAGCGGCAAAATCGTAGGCACGCGTAGGAAGGTCGGACAACGAGGCGCTCAGATGGGCCAGTGTTCGGGAATGTTCCCTGAGGCGGCTCGCCCTGCCGTTGCTCGCGGCGCGCCGGGCCTAGTTGAACTGCCGCAGTCGCCTGCTGCGAACCGCTTCGCTCTCGTGACGTGGAAGCCCGATCAAATGCGGATCGTTGTTGTTCCACTCAAGCCATCCGAGGCCAATGTCCAACTCGCTCGCCACTAGACGCATTACGAACTGCGCGTCGCGTGCGTCCGGCCCGAGGACGACCGCCGCCGGCCGTGCCGAGCTCGAGACCGCGTCGGTGGTCGCGATCGCGCCGCTTTTCCTGGCGGCGCCCTAGCGAACCCAGAGCTGATCGAGCAGAACGCCCCACTGCGGGTTGTACTGATAGTTGCCGACCCGTTTCGACACGAAGCCGAGGACCTTTTGATTTTGCAGCGGCACCACCGGAGCCTCATCCACGAGATCGTGATCGATCTCTGCCCACAGCCGGGCCGCCTTCGAGGGGTCACGTGCCTGCGCCTGGAGCGCGTGCGTGATTTTGCGGTCGATGGATTTGTCACAGAACTCGGCGACATTCGTCTGCTCGGGTCTGGCCGGATGGAACGCCTGGCAACTCAGCAGCGGCCTGATGAAGGAGGAGGCGGCGGGATAGTCCGCGCCCCATCCGGTGGTGCCGATTTGTGCGCGTGTACGGGAATCCTGGACGACCGAAAGGTAATAGCCGGCGGCGGCGGGGACACTCTTCGGGGCGGTAACGATCTTCAGCGATGCGTGGTAGCCAAGGCGATTGAGCAGCGCCTTGAGGTATCTCCCGGCCCTGATCGGCGGCTTAAATCCGGACCGGTCGGTCCACGCCCACACTTTGACCTCCATCCCGCGTGTCCCGGAGCTCTTGATCAGCTCTTTCGCTTTGGGCAGGTTCGGCGCGATCCAAGTACCGCTGCCGCTCGGGTTGAGCGTGTAGGGACAATACGGCCGGTAGCTGGGGAAGTTGGGCGGCAAGATCTGGCAAGTAGGCAATGCCTGGCTTGGACCGAGGCCAGCTCGGATCGTTTTTCTGTGATCGACTGCATAGGCCAAGGCCTGTCGAACGCTGCGGTGGTCGAAAGGATGTGTCCGAACATTGAGGAAAGCCATGACCACCGATGCGGCGGTGTTCACGTGCACCCGTTCGCTGTACCGAGTTCTCAGTTCCTCGACTCGCTCGAGCGGTATGGAGCGGGGCATTAGGTCGGCCTGGTTGCGCTCGACCGCCGTCACCTGCGCCCCCTCCTGCTTCGTGTAGTCCAGGATGATCCGATCGGGAAAGCCGTTCGGTTGCGCGGCTGGCGACCACTCGTGGAAGCGCGGATTCCGGACAAGCTCGACTCGGCGATCCAGGACCGACCGGGGCCCAACCATGTAAGGCCCGGTCGCAGGCACCAGCGAACCCGTCTTAGCGATACGGCTCGGAGTGCCTGCGGGGACGGCAGCGGCAAAGGGAAGAGCGAGCTGGTACAGGAACTCCGGGTCGGGCGCCGACAGGTGGAAGGTCACCGTCCCCTCTTCATCGTTCGCAACGACTCCGCGCCGGAGGTCGCAGTGCTTGGGATTCCGCGCGCACGCCGGAGCCCCCTCGATGCTCTTGAAGAACGGAGCAGCGGATGAATGGATCTCGAAGAACCGCTCGAGCCCGCGGCGGATGTCGCTTGCCCGTACCAGCCTCCCGTTCGAGTAGTGGATCCCCTGTCGGAGCTCGAACGCATAGGTCTTGTCGTCACCGCTTGGACGCGGAATTGACTTCGCCAGGTCGGGAACAAGCTGCCCACTGTCAGGGCCCGCAACGCGCTTGAACGTGAGCAGTCCGTCGTTGGTCATTATCGCGATGGCCCATCCCTCTTGCTTATACGTCGCTCCCGGGTCGACCGAATCGAGATCGCCCTGCGAGCCCACGACCCTCAGCACTCCGCCGCGGTGGCTCGTGAGAGGGCCTCGGGCGCTGACCCAGACGCCGTCGCCGGTGAAGGCGATTCCGCCTGGGCTGTTGCCGACTCTGGTCGTGTTCGTCACGAGGTTCGTCTTCGGGTCGATCCGCGAGACGGTGCCGCCGAAGCGGTTGGCTACCCAGACGGAATCAGGGCCCGTCTCAACCGTGCTCGGCCCGCGTCCGACGGGAATGGTGGTGAGGACCCTGTTGCGGCCGGGATCGATACGGGAGACGGTGTCGTCGAGGCTATTCGCGACCCAGACGCCGCCGCTTCCGACCGCGATTCCGGTCGGGCCGTTGCCGACAGGGATCGCCGTGAGAGAACCGCTTCTGGGGTCGAGCCGAGAGACGGTTCCGGCCGCTTCGTTGCTGACCCAGACGGCATTCTTGCCCACGGCGACCCCGCTCGGCGTGAGACCGGCAGGGAAGGCCCTCGTGTGCCCCGGTCCGGTGGGTACTTTCGAGACCGTGTCATCGAGCCGGTTCGCCACCCAGACCGCATCGTCGCCGACCGCGACGCCGCCGGCCCCGTTGCCCACCCGAATCGAAGCACCGGGCTGCGTCGCGGTCGGGCTGATCTTGCGCAAGCTGCGTTCTTCGCTCGACACAACCCAGACTGCGTCACCACCAAAGACGACTCCGCTCGGAGGTCTGCTGAGGGATATCCTCTGCGTGACGAGATTGGCCTCGGGATCGATCCGAGAGATCCCGTCACCGGCAGCGACCCAGATCGCGCCGGCGCCGGCCGCGATCGCTCCCGGGCTCGAGCCCACCGCGACTTGCTTCTTGATCTCGTTCGAGTTGCTGTCGATCAGCCCCGCCGAGTCGCTATCAATCCGGGATAGCCCGCTCGACCCGCCCGTGAAGACAAGGCCCGCTCCTGCGACGAGTGCTGCGACGGCGACCAAGGCAAGCGTGGACACTCCGACCCTCGTCCGGTACCAGCGTCGTGCCACGGCCGCTGCTGCCGCTTCGGCCAGTTCCCCCTCTCGCCCCTCGAACGGAGTGGCATGGCCGAGCTCCGCCTTGAGCGGAGGAAAAGTATCCGGAAGGTCGGGGAGGACGAGCTGATAGATCCGCTCGGGGCGGTCGAGGTCCTTCAGCTGGTGACGACCGAGGTCCCGCAGCTCCAGACCGGGAAGCACTTCGTCCTCGAGCAGGGCAACGGTCGCTTGGGAAAGCAAAATCTGCCCGCCGTGGCCCGCCGAGCAGATGCGGGCGGCGCGATGTACACCGAGGCCGAGGTACCCCTCCTCGGAGACTGACGGCTCAGCCGTGTGGATGCCCATGCGCACGCGCAGCGGCACACCGCCGGGCCAGTCGTGGGCGGCGAGCGCACGTTGTGCTGCGGCGGCCGCTGCGACGGCATCCTTCGCACGCTGAAACGCGACGAAGAACGCGTCTCCTTGCGTGTCGATCTCCTGGCCTTCGTGCTCTTGGTAGGCGGCTCGGAGGAGGCGGTGGTGGTCGGCGCGGGCACTGCCATAGCGCTCACCAAGCTGCTTCAGGAGTCGCGTCGATCCCTCGATGTCGGTGAAGAGGAATGTGACCGTCCCGCGCGGGAACTCCGCCATTCAGCCTGATTGTCGCACGGCAGCCTTCGGCGGCCCAATTCGCGCAAATTTTGTGCGAGCAGCCTCACGCGCGCTCCCGGACTCCGAGCTAGAGCCTCGGCGCCTCGGCATGGCGCTCGGCGGTGCAGCTCTGCGCCCAGTGCTTCCGTCGCCTCCACGAGGCGCCCCTTCAGGACCGCTCTGATCGACTTCGTCCAGATCGCGCCGCGTCACCACCGGCGCCCTGCCTGCTGAAGCGGGTCAAGAGCACCTTCACCATCCAGGGCCAGAGCGCCAGCGGCGACTGGCCTCGCTGCGCCAAATCCGGGAAATCCGGCAAACCGGACGATCGGCGCGATGCTGACCTCGACTTATGACGCAGTGGACGCCTTCTGGGCCTGGATGAACTGGTGCGCCAGAGGCACTCACTTCCGCGCTGTCGGCGTAGTCAACGGTCGCACCGTAACCGGCCCTACTTGGTCCCAGGCTGCGACCTGTGGAGATCCGAAGTTGCCCTCGAGGCTCACACCGAGCTATGGCCATCTCCCCTAAAGCTCTGGGTGCCAAAGACTCGCCTGGGCCAGTGTTCGGGATGTCCCCTGAGCGCGAGTTGCGAGGCGGCGCCGATTACGACCGCCGCGGCTCCGCCTGACGCATCGTTGCGCGGCCGTCCTCGTCGACCTCCACCACGAAGCGACCGGAGTCGTCGCCTCTCATGAACCGCCGCAAGCCTTTCGGGCGGCGGAAGATGATCGCGTGGGTATCGGTTCGGGACTCGATCGTGAAGCCTTGGGCGAGCTTCTCGTTGAGGAAGGCTTCGAGGTTCTCCTTCCGCCTGCCCGTCGTGTCGATCTCGCCCGCCATCACTCGTCCACTATGGACGTGCCGGTCGCTCAGTGCGTGATGCGGACAGCCGGGTGGCTGGCCGATTGGCTGGGCCAGTTGGGCGAGCGTGCGCGGAACCTCCAGTGAACCGGCGGTGTCCGCCTCTACTGATCCGCTCCCGAGCTGGCGTCACGTTGTCCTGTCGGGCCGCCGTGCCAATCCACACAGAGGACGGTTGCGTCATCGCGGAGTTCCCCATCGCAGGCTTTCACCACGGCCTGTGTCAGCGCCTGTACCGCTTCGCGTGGATGCAGGTGTCGCGTCTCCGTGAGGATCTGCATCGCGTCCACATGGGCGGCATTGCGTTCTAGCATTCCGTCGGTCAGAAATACGAGCCGGTCCCCGGCTTGGAACACGAATTCCTGAACTTGGTATTCGGCATTGACGGCTATACCGAACGGGGGCCCAGGGGCCAAGGTTAAGTTCGCTGCACGGCCGTCACGGATCAGGATCGGCAAGGCATGCCCGGCGTTCACGATTCGTGCGGTACCGGAAATATTGTCGATCCGCACGACCTGGCCGGTCACGAAGTCGCCATCATCTGCGAAGCCGCAGAGCGCCTCGTTGGCCAGCCGGCTCTGCTCCGCGAGATCGACGCCGCTGCGGCGCGCGTTACGCAATGCCCCGACCAGCACTGTTGCCAGCACGGCCGCGTTGAGCGTATGGCCCATCGCGTCCGTCACCGAGAGGTGGAGCGTGTCTCGCTCGACGCTGAAGTCGAAGGTGTCTCCACCCACGTCGCCTGATGGTGCCAGCCATCCGGCCAGCGTGAACTGGCCCCCCTCGCAGGTGTACGACGCGGGAAGGAGTCGGTGCTGGATCTCCGCCTCCAAGGAGAGAGGCACCGAACGCTGGCCCCACTCGAAAAGATCCGTAAAACGGCGGTTGGCGATCACGATGTAGGCAAGGGCGTGCGCCCCCGCCGAGACTGTCGCAAGCGTCTGCCGGTCGGGCTCGTCGTCGATTTCCAACGCCAGGACGCCGACCGCCTCGCCGCGGCTCGTGACGGGGGCGAAGACCCGGAAGCCCCCGGAGTCCGGGACGATCTGGACCTCCTGCTCGGCAAGCGCACGACCATGCGGTGTACCTGCGAGCGGGACCGAGTAGCCGCGTTCTCGACTGATGTCCTCGTCGTCGGGGTCGGCGCGACGGACGTGGCTCAACCGGATCAACGCCCGGCCGCTGTAGTCCGCAATCAGGAAGCTGACATCGCGCGCCCCGAGAGCATCCGTCAGGGCGGCTGCGACGACTTCTGCCGCGTCGATCGGCGGCGCCGCTTCCACGGAGGCGAGCAGCGTCTTCACATCCAGCGGCGTGACCTCTCCCGATGGGTTGCTGTTTAGCATCGTCACTGATCGACCATAGCTGTCCGCTGCGGAAAAGCCTCGCCTGGGCCAGCGTGCGGGAATGTCACTTGAGGACGCTGCACCCGCGACGGAGCTTCGCCATCGTCGAGGCGCTCAGATGCGTGCCTCTAGCGGTCGTCTTCGTGCGGGTGAA
>Ga0126311_10001204_pt1 | contig 12391 bp, 13 predicted proteins | sample Plot61_FD_92539 | JGI IMG/M metagenome (GOLD analysis project Ga0126311, IMG submission 92539) | Serpentine soil microbial communities from UC McLaughlin Reserve, CA, USA - Plot61 | ecosystem: Environmental > Terrestrial > Soil > Grasslands | place: USA: UC McLaughlin Reserve, Lake County...
ACCTGACCCATGCCGAAGCCCATGCCGAGCCCCATGCCCGTGCCCGCGGCCCCGCCCGGCTGCTTCGCGGCGTCGGGCATTGACTCGGCCGCCTTGTACTGCATGTAGCGGCCCATGTCGTTGCCGAGCGCCGACATAGAGGAGCGCTCGTCTATCTTCTTCTGAACCTCCTCGGGCGGCGTGATGGCGGAGATGAGCATGTCAACCAGCTCAAGCCCCTGCTTGCTGAAGTCTTCGGCGACGCGCGCCTTCGCGCCCGCCGCGAGTTCGTCGTAGTAGGAGGGCAGGTCGAAGACCGTCTTCAGGTTCTCGCCGAGCAGGTCTGTGAGGCGGGAGACGACGATGTCGCGCAGGTACTCGCCGAGGGACTGAGTCGAGACGAGGCCGCGCGTGCCTACGACGGAGGCGACGAAGAGCTGCGGGTCTGCGACGCGAAAACTGTACTTGCCGAAGGCGCGAAGCCTGACCATGTACAGCTCGGAGTCGCGGAAAGGAATCGGCTCCTTCGTGCCCCACTTCATGTCCTGAAAAGTGTGGCGCGCGACGAAGACGACGCTGGCCTGAAACGGCGACGTGCCGCCGAACGGGATAGAGAGCAGCCGCGTAAGCAGCGGCACGTTCATCGTCGTCAAAGTGTGGCGGCCGGGGCCGAACGTGTCGAGCGCCTTGCCGTCGCGGAAGAAGACCGCCGACTGGTTCTCCTGCACGATGAGCTGCGCGCCCATCTTTATGTCGGCCGAGCCCTGCGGCGGGAAGCGCGAGACTATCTGCTGCCCCGTCTGGTCGAAAAACTGTATGACTTCGATTGCCATCTGGCGGTTCTCCTCGTCGGTAATTGCCACCGCGGACGCCGAGTCACAGAGATTCGGAATTTCATATTAATCCCCGGTGTCTCCGCGTCTCCGTGGCCAACCCTTTAACTTCTGTGACTACTGCTTCAGCTTGATGTCGCCGCTCGTGACTTTGAAGCGGAGCGTCTGGCCGCCGTCGCCGAGCTTGCCCGAGAGAGAGCGGCCCGCGGGGCGCTTCTCGACGGAGAGGCCGAGCGAGTCGTCGGCGTCTATGTCGCCCGTGACGGTCTCGGCGCGGACTTCCGCGTCCGTGCCTTCGGCGAGCGTCGCCTCGATGTTGCCCTTGACGACGGAGAACTCCTGCGAGCCCTCGCGCTCCGCGCCCTCGAAGACGACGCGCGTCTCGCCCTTTATGACGTTGCTCTTGACATCGCCCGTCACGCCGCGGAACTCGGCGTTGCCCTTCTTCACGTTCGAGACGACCGCGCCGTCGAAGCCGGATATTTTTACGTCGCCCTTGTCGGTGTCGATCTCCACGGCGTGCAGCCCGCGCGGGACTCTGACCTCGTAGGAGACATCGACGCCGCCCGGCGAGCCCGCGGCGAGCAGCGTCAGCCCTTCGTCGGTCTGCGCGAGCATCGTGCGCGCGTTCGAGCGCTGCTCGGCGCTGCCGCCGCGCTTGGTTATCTTCACCTCGGCCTCGTCGCCGTCGGAGCCCGTGATTGTGACGCTCGCGTTCGTCGCGTGCAGCGCGAAGGTCGCGTCGCCGTCGAGCGGGTAGGTCTTTGTTATCGTGGTCGTGTTACCCGAGACGACCGCGCCCGACTCGTCGAGCGGCATGCCGACGCCCGCGGCCTCGATGGCCCTTCGTATCTGCTCGCCGAGTCCGCTTAAGTCCGGCGGCTGCGGCGGCTCGGGGATGTCCGCGGGGCGCACCACTTCCGGCCTGACCTTCCTTGCGTCCGCCACCTGCGCCTGCTGGTGCGCCTTCCACCAGACGAACCCGCCCACGCCGGCGACGCCCGCGCCGAGCAGGAAGACCAGTAGCAGCGCGAAGAACCAGAGCCCGCGCCCGCCCCTGCGCGGCGGCGGCGCCGTAAGCGGCGAGGTCTGCTGCATGCTCGCGAGCGGCGTCTGGTACGCGGTCGGCTGCTGGAAGGCGGCGGTCTTCTGGTAGCCGGTCGGCTCCTGGTAAGCGGGCGGCTCCTTGTAGACGGGCGGCGACTGACGCGAGCCTACGGGCTCGGTGCCCGTGCCCCACACGGGCGAAGTGCCCGACGCCTCCGGCGCTTGCGATTGAGTCCGCCCGTTGTCGCCGAGTAGCTGCGTCGTCGCCTCGCCCTGCGCGACGACCGCCGCCCCGCACACGCGGCAGAACTGCTGCCCCTCGAAAAGCTCGGCCCCACAACTTTCGCAACGCTTATTCATAAGACAAATGCAGGTGATGAGTGACGAGTGGTGAGTGATGAGAAAATACAGCGCGCGTGTTTTCTCTTATCACCCATCACTCGTCACTCATCACTCCCCATTCAGCTAAACATCGGCTGCCCCTGCGAGTCGCCGGGGCGGAAGTTTTCGATTGAGCGGTAGCGCTCGTCGAACGTGTGGTTAAGGTCGTCGGCCGCGCGCTCCAATTCCGACGCCGCCTGCTTCAAGCCCTCGGCGGTCGAGCCCTTCTGCCCGAGTTCTCGCGCGAGCTGTTCGAAATGCTCGACCTTCTCGACGAGCGCGAGGTCGAACTGATATATGCGGTCTAGCTGCGGCTCCTCTATCTTGACGGCGTCGAAGAAGCCCGCGTAGCCGTAGGAGGCGAAGCGCACGCGGTTCTCTATCTGGTCAACCTTCTTCAGGACGCGGTCTACGGGGCCGACCTCGAAGAGGCGTCCCGTCGAGGAAAGCTCGCGCATCGTGTCGTTCAGGGGCTGCTTCGTCGCGCGCAGGCGCTCGGCAAGGTGCTCGCGGTGCAGCTTGTCCGCGTCGCGGCGGCGCTCCTTCGCGACGTAGCCGGAGTAGCCCGGAATCTTGTCGCCCAACCTCTCAAGCCAGTTTCGCTGGTCGCTCATCGGCAGCCTCCAAAGGGTTTCGGTTGCATACTCCCCGGTCTATGTACGTCGCGGCGGGCCGGGGGGTTCGTGCCGTGAGATTCTAACACCGCGCGGCGCGGAGATAGTAGTTGCGCCGAAAACGCGCCGCCGACTATTATACTCCGCGTCAAGATTCTCCCGAGCCGAAAACAACTTCAGTGATAAATATGAGCGCAGAAACGGAACACGCGAACCCCGCGCAGGCGCCCGAGGGAAAGTACGTCTACTGCATCATCGAGTCGAAGGAGCCGCGCAGTTTCGGCCCCATAGGCATCGGCGGCCGCGGCGACGAGGTATACACCGTACACCACGACGGCCTCGCGGCGGTCGTCTCGAACACTCCCATACAGGTCTACGACCCGACGCGCGAGAACGTCTTCGCGCACGAGCAGGTCAACGAGACCGTGATGCGCGAGTTCACAGTGCTGCCGATGGCCTTCGGCGTCCTGTTCAGAACGCAGGACGACATCATGGAGCTGATGCGCGGGACGTACGACGCCCTGCGCGACGTGCTCGCGAAGATGGCGGGCAAGGTCGAGTTCGGGCTCAAAGTGAACTGGGACAGGGAGCGCGTCATCGCCGAGCTGGAGGAGGAGAGCGAGGAGATACGCAACCTCAAGGAGCAGATAACCTCGCGCGGCGCGGGCTCGACCTACTTCGCGCGCATGCAACTCGGCCGACTCATCGAGACCGCCCTGACCGAGCGCTCCGACGCCTACGTGCGCGAAATCTACTCGGGCCTGCGCGACACGGCCGTCGCCTCGCGCGCCAACAAGCCCATCGGCGACAAGATGATTATGAACGCCGCCTTTCTCATCGAGCGCGACCGCGAGCAGGAGTTCGACACGAAGGTCAAAGAGATAGCCGCCCGCTACGAGGGCAAGCTCTCCTTCAAGTACACGGGCCCGTGGCCGCCCTACAACTTCGTCCACATCCGACTAAAACTTGAGCGCGGAGAAGGCGCCGCCTAACTTCACCGCCGGAAATTATTAACGCCGGAGGTCAGCAGCATGAACGACGAAGAACGGCAGCGCACGATGGACTTCATCCTGCGACAGCAGGCGCAGTTCGCCGCCGGAATGCAGAAGTTTGAAGAGGGCATGCAGAGACTTGAGGAGGCCGACGCCCGCGCTTCGATACGGCTGGATCGGCTGGAGCGCACGCTCGTCCTGATGGCGCGACAGTTCCGCCGCGAGCGCCGCGACCTGCGCGAGCGTATGACCGCCCTCGTGGACGCTCACATCAGGACGGAAGAGGCTGTCCGCGCTATAACGGTCACCACCGAGCGCAACAGTAAAGACATCGCGGCCTTATCTAATAAGGCTGACGGCAAGGCCGAGAATGAAAGTGACGGCGAGCAGTCCTGAATCCTGGCTAGGCTTCAGACGATTCAACCCTGACCACCCATGTTCCTGATTGACGACATACTTCTGGCTCCCGTCAACGGCTTCAAGTTCATCATGAAGCAGATCCAGCAGCTCGCCGACAAGGAGCTGAACGACGAGTCGGTCATCAAGGAGCAGTTGCTTGAGTTGCAGATGCGGCTGGAACTCGAAGAGATTTCCGACGCGGACTACGCGGAGGCTGAGCGCGAGCTGTTCGCGCGTCTGCGCGCGATAAAGGAGCGGCAGCTCGAAGCGCTCGGGCAGGTTCACACGGCCGACTCGTCCTCGATGGTCATCGAGTCGGGCGGCGACGAACACGACGGCGCGGACTTCTACGAGCCGGGCGGCGGCCGCTGACGCGGGCGCGGGGGGCGGCGTTGGCGACCAAAGGCAGCGCGAAGAAGGGCCGCCGCGCGCACGCGACACGCGAACAGAGGCCGCGCGCGCGACGGCACGCCGCGCGACTCCCCGAAGACTTCCCCTCGACACGCTACGTCTTCTTCGGCGGCAAGGGCGGCGTCGGCAAGACGACCGCGGCCGCGTCGGCGGCGCTCGCGCTTCTGGACGCGGCGCGCGCGGGCGAGCGCATTCTTCTCTTCTCGACAGACCCCGCGCACTCACTCTCCGACAGCCTCGGCGTCGAAGTCGGCGACCGCACCGCGGAGGTCGCGCGTAAAGGTAAGGGCGCCGACGCGCCGCGACTCTTCGCGCGCGAGATGGACGCCGCGCGCGCGCTCGAAGAGTTCAAGACGAGGCACCGAGCCGTGCTCGCGGAGATCGCCGACCGCGGCACGATACTCGACGAGGCGGACATAAACGACCTGCTGGACCTCTCGCTCCCCGGCATGGACGAGGTGATGGCGCTCTTCGAGCTGAGCGAGGTCGAGCGCGCGGGCGTCTACGCGCGCGTCGTCGTGGACACGGCGCCGTCGGGCCACACGTCGAGGATGCTTCGCCTGCCCGCGGTCTTCTCGCGCTGGGTCGGCGCGCTCGACGTGATGTCGGAGAAGCACCGCTACATGGTCTCGCACTTCGTGCGAGGCCGCGCCGCCCGCGCGGACGAAGTTGACCTCTTCCTCCGAGACCTCTCCGAACGCATCGAGGCCGTGCGCTCTATGCTCTTCGACCCCGCGCGCGCGAGCTTCGTCCTCGTGACCATCCCCGAGGCGATGGCCTTCGAGGAGAGCGCGCGCTACTTCAAGTCGCTTCGCGAAGAGGGCGTGCCCGTCACGGACATGGTCGTCAACCGCGTCGAGCAGGAGCACGCCGGCTGCCCCTTCTGTGCCGCGCGCACGCGCATGCAGTCGCGCTGGCTCGCCGAGACAGGGCGCGAGTTCAAGTCCCTACGCAGACACCACATCCCGCTCTTCCCCGCCGAGGTTCGCGGCCCCCGAGCGCTGCGCGAGTTCGCGCGCGTCGCGTGGCAGAGCGTGGGCGAAGGTAAGAGGCAAAAGGCAAAAGGCAAAGGTGAGGATGAAGGAGGGGCTGTCGAAGATTCGCCTTCAACTCATCCTTCGTCCTTCCACCTTCATCCTTCGTCCTTTCCCCTTGGGCCGAAGCGTCTGGTCATCTTCGGCGGGAAGGGCGGAGTCGGTAAGACTACGGCGGCGGCGGCGTACGCGCTCGCGCTGGCCGAAGGCGCGCCCGAGTCTCGCGTGCTTCTCTTCTCGACAGACCCGGCGCACTCTCTGTCGGACAGCTTCGGCGAGCGCGTGGGCGAGACGAAGCGTGGCGTGGCGGGCGTCGCGAATCTGGACGCGAGGGAGGTTGACCCGGCCGCGCGCTTCGAGGAGTTGAAGGAGCGCTACCGCCGCTGGACGGACGAGCTGTTCGACTCGCTCGGGGGCGGCTCGCGCTTCGAAGTCAAGTTCGACCGCGAGGCCATGCGCGAACTCGTCTCGCTCGCGCCGCCCGGCATGGACGAGATAGCCGCGCTCTCGGCCGTCAGCGATTTAATGGACGAGGGCGCTTACACGACCATCGTCCTCGACACCGCGCCGACGGGCCACCTGCTGCGCTTTCTTGAGCTGCCCGAGATAGCGCTCGCGTGGGTGCGTACGTTCATCAAGCTGCTACTGAAGTACAGGAACGTGGTACGCTGGAATGGTGTGGCCGAGGAGCTGGTCGCGCTCTCGAAATCGATCAAGCGCGTCGCGGCGCTGATGTCGGACTCTGACGCCTGCGAGTTCGCGGGCGTCGCCATCCCCGAGCGCATGAGCCTCGAAGAGACGCTGCGGCTCGCCGGGGGTCTCAACCGTTTGAAGGTTCCGATGCGCAGCCTCCTCGTCAACAACGTCGTAACGCCTGAGGCCGCGCGCGCCTGCGACTTCTGCGCCGCGCGGCGGCGCGCGCAGCGGCGAGTCATAGGAGAGTTCCGGCGCGCCTTCGACGCGGGCGTCGAGATTTACACCGCGCCGCAGCACGCCGCGGAAGTCCGCGGCCGCGCGTCGCTCGAAGCGCATTTCAGGAGTTGGCGCGGGCTCGACTCGAACGCATAGAACTGTGAGGGCGTTGAACACCCCGGCGGACAAGCGCGTGGCAAAAACAAACGCGAGTGCTGAAGCTCTCTACGTCTACTGCGTCGGCGCGCGCGACGGACTCGCGCCGCTGTTCGGCGGCGAACTGCCCGACGCGATGGAGGGCGGGCGCGGGCTTGAGCTTGTCGAGGCGGAAGACCTCGCGGCGGTCGCGTGCGCCGTGCCGCTCGCGGACTACGGCGAGGGCGCTTTGGAGTCGAGGCTCGCGGACGCCGCGTGGACTGCGACGCGCGCGCTCAGGCACGAGCGCGCCGTCGAACATTTCGCGCGGCGCGCGACCGTCGTGCCGCTTCGCTTCGGCACTATCTACCTGCGGCGCGAGAACATCGCGCGCATGCTCGAAGAGAGGGGCGCGCAACTGCGCTCCGCGCTCGAACGACTTGCGGGGCGCGAGGAGTGGGGCCTGAACGTCTACGTCGAGCGCGCGCGCCTGCGCGAGCAGGTCGCGTCTTTGAGCGAGCGCCTGCGGGAGATGGAGGAGGCGGCCGCCGCTTCGCCGCCGGGCCGCGCGTACCTCCTGCGCAAGAAGGTCGATACGCTGCGTGACGAGGAGGCGCGCGCCGAGACCCGCCGCGCGGCGGCCGTCATCGAGAACGAACTCGCGTCCGCCTGCGACGGCGCCGCGCGCCTGCGCATACACAAGGACGAGTCGGGCGAGCAGGGCGAGCTCGCCGCGCGGCTCGCGTTCTTAGTCCGGCGCGAAGGCTTCGAAGAGTTCCGCGCCGCGGCCGAACGTCTCGCCGAGCGCTACACGCCGCTCGGCTTCCGCTTCGAACTCACCGGGCCCTGGCCCGCTTATAACTTCGCCGCCGCGAACGAAGAGAGACAGGATGGCTAACGAGGCGTTAGGAATTTTAGACGAGGACGAGGAGCTTTCGCTCCTTGAGACGCTCGACCACGTGCTCGACCGCGGGCTCGTCATCGCGGGCGAGGTGACTATCGCGGTGGCCGACATAGACCTCATATACGTCGGGCTGCATCTTCTGCTGGGCTCCGTCGAGTCGGTCAACCGCGCGCTCGGCACGCGCGAGCGCCGCATGGAGCTTCTGAGCGCGGGCGCGCGACGCGGCGGCGAGACGCGCGTCGTCGTAGAGACGGGCGAGGGCTTGGGGGACTCGACGGTCGAAGGCTGATGAAGTTCTACGTGTACTGCCTGAGCGACGAGTTGGCCGACGCGTCGGTCGAGGGACTGTCGGGCGTGGACGGCGCGGCCGTGCGTCTGCTCCCGGTCGGCGGCGCGGCCTCCGCCGTCGGGGTCGTCGCGGTCTTGAGCGAGTTCGGCGGCGAGCGCGCCGCCGTCACGCGTGAGAACCTGCTCGCGCACAACCGCGTCAACGCGCACGTGCTCGCGCGCGTGACTCCCCTCCCCTTTCGCTTCGGCACGCTCACGGACGCGGCGCGGCTCTCCGCGTACGTCGCAGCGAACGAGACGGCGCTCGGCGAAGGCTTCGCGCGCGTGCGCGGCTGCGTCGAGATGGGCGTCAAGGTCAGGCTCGACGCGGGCGCGAAGGCCGGGGCGAAGGAGTCCGGGGTCAAAGTCGAAGGGGCAAAAGTCGAAGAGGCGAGGGCGGCGGGCGTGGGGCGCGGGACGGCGTTCCTGCTCGCGAAGCGAAGGGAGATTATGGGCGAGGAGGCTTTTAAGGCGCGCGCCGAAGAGGCCGCGGCGCGTCTGGCCGCGCGCGTCGCCGGTGTGGCGCGCGAGTCCGAAGTGCGCCTGAGCCCGGAGGGGCCGATTGTCCTTCGCGCGTCGCATCTGGTCGCGCGCGCGGACGTTGCGGAGTACCGCGAGCGCGTGCGGGACTCGGGCGCGGGGTTTTCAGGGATACACCTGCTCACGAGCGGGCCGTGGCCGCCTTACAGCTTCGGCGTCGCGCGCGACTGAGCGCCGTTCTGCTACAATCCGCGCGTCGCGGAAACAGTTGTAGACACTTCGCGCTTCAAAAGGTTAATCTGTGGAGTATCCCCCTGAACCCCCGTCCCCGGCCTCGGAGCCGGAGGTCGAGACCGAGCACGCCGCGGAGTTCGTCGCGGACTTGCGACGCCTGGCCGACTCCCTGCCCGAGCGCGTAAACGTGGACGCGCACTCGGTAGAGCAGGGCCTCGCCAAGCTCGTGCTGACACTGATAGAGCTGATACGGCGACTGCTCGAAAAGCAGGCCGTGCGCAGGATGGAGGGCGGCGACCTCAGCCCCGAGCAGATAGAGGAGCTGGGCCTCGCGCTCATGAAGCTCGAAGAGAAGATGGCGGAGTTGAAAGGTCGGTTCGGGCTTCAGGACGAGGAGCTGAACATAGACCTCGGCCCGATCGGGAAGTTGATTTAAGAAGCCGTTAGCTGTTGGCTTTTAGCCGTTAGCTTATTTGACGACGGGCGCACGCGGCTCGGATAACATGACACCGGCATAAACTCTCAAAGCCAAAAGCTAGTAGCTGATAGCTAATAGCCCCCGAAGGGAAGAGCGAGATTTGTCTAGCGAGCGAACGAGTTTAATCACGGCGCGTCCCCCCGGCCTTGTGGACGTGCTCGACCGCATTCTCGACAAGGGGCTCGTCATCGCGGGCGACATAAAGGTGTCGCTGGCGAACGTCGAGCTTCTGACGCTACAGATTCGCCTGCTCGTCTGCTCCATCGACAAGGCCGAGCAGATAGGCTTGAACTGGTGGCGCTACGACTCGAACCTGACGACGCGCGCCGCGGCCGCCGAGGCGGAGAACGTCGAGCTGCGCGAGCGCGTCGCCGCCCTTGAGCGCGAGGTCAGACAACTTACGCCCGCCGACGAAGAGTACGAAGTGCGCGTCGCGGGCAAGGGCTCCGGGGCGCGCGCGGACTCGCGTAAAGGCGGCGCGCGAAAGGGCGGGCGCAAGCCGCCGTCCTGAAGACTTTCGCTCCCCGCCGCCTCCGCGCGGGGCCGTCTCCCCTCGGATGAGATAACGCGCCGACGCGTGTACACGCACGCGCCGGCGTCGCGCCCCGAAGTTTCGAACCAATTTCGGAAGAGAGGAAGCAGACCAAATGGCTGTTGAGAGAGCACCCGGCGGAACCAGTCTTATCGACGTGCTAGACCGCGTGCTGGACAAAGGCATCGTCATTGACGCTTGGGTTCGCATCTCGCTCGTCGGCATCGACCTGATAACGGTCGAGGCGCGCGTCGTCGTCGCCTCCATCGACACCTACCTGAAGTACGCGGAGGCAGTCGGCCTGACGCCGGCCGTCTCGCGCCCGGCGATGGGGCCCGGCGCCGAGCCGCTCGCCGTCGACGACACGCGCCGGCGCGTCACGTCGGACGTGGACAGGAGTTAGCAGTTTTCAGTTTTCAGTTTTCAGTTCTCGGCCTGAGCCCGCGCGCGACGGCTCGTCGCGCGCGGGAGGCGAATCTGAAAACTGACAACCGAAAACTGAGAACCGATGACCATGGAGAACCGGCTGGCACAAGACCAGACGACGCACGCCGTCGCCCCGTCCGCGGGCGAGGACGGGCGCGACGCGCTGCGCCGCTACGAGTTCCTCTTCGAGATGACGACGCAGCTCCTCGCGGCGCAGCACCTCGAAGAGCAGATTTCGCTCGTCCTCGACGCGGTGACGGCCGGGCTCGGTTATCCGGGCGCGGCCATCGCGCTCATAGACAAGCGCGGCGGCGCGCTTCGCGTGCGCGGCGCGGAAGGCTTCGCCTCAGACCCCGCGCGCGCGGGGCTCGAACTCCCGCTCGACTCGAACGCGCCGCAGGTGCGCGTCGTGCACGACGGCCGCCCCGCATGGATTACGCGCGAGGACGAAGAGGGGCGGGCCTTCCTCGAACAGACCGGCAGCCCCGCAGACCTGCTCGCGCTCCCGCTCTTCGGCGGGCAGTTCCCGCCCGAGAAGCACGCCTCCGACATCACGCTCCGCCCCGGCGAGGAGGAGACGCTCTGGCCCGCCACGGCGCTCTGCATGGGCGTGCTCTACGTGGCCGCTCCGCGCGGGCTACTCGACGACGCGCAGGCCGACATGCTCGCGCGTTTCGCCGAGCGCGTCGGCGTCATACTTTCGAGCACGAGCCAGACCGAGCGACTCGCCGCGACGGTCCGGAAGCTACAGCGCGAGCGGCAGTGGGTCGAGTCCATCATGCAGAGTGTGGCCGACCCCATCGTCCTCACGAACATGGACAACGAAATCCTCTTGCAGAACCGCCGCGCCGAAGAGCTTTTCAGCGACCGCCGCGACGCGAACGAGGGCAAGCGCCGCGCGCTTGAGATGAACGACCTGCTCTTCTCCGCGTACCTTTCGAGCGCGGCCGTCGCGTCGAAGGAGATAGTCGGGCGAGACCTGACGCTCGTAGACCCTCTGGAAGGCTCGGACATTCACTTCGAGGTTCTTTCGACCCCGGCCCTGAACGCGCGCGGCGAGCGCATCGGCCTCGTCTCCATATTCCGCGACGTGACAGACCTGCGCCGCGCGAACGAAGAGCTGGCGCGCAACTTCATAAAGCTTCAGCAGACCGAGGCCGAGGCACGCCGCGAGCGCGACCGCCTCGACTTAATCCTTGAGAACGTCGGCCACCCCATCGCCGTCTGCGACTCTTCGGGCAAGTTCATACTCTTCAACCGCCGCGCCGAGATAATGTTTCAGGAGCGCGAGGGCGTGCCCGCCTCCTCGCGCCGCGCCGTGCGCAACAACTCGGTCAAGCTCACGTCATTCATCTCGGCGCTCGCCTCGGGCGCGGAGACGGGCCGACAGGCCGAGATAGAGTTGATAGACCCCGAGACCGGCGTGGGGCTGCCGATGGAGATAACGTCGGCCGAAGTCCTCGACGCGGCGGGGCAGGTTACGGCCGTCGTCTCCGTGATGCACGACCTCTCGGAGATACGCGAGCTGGAACGCCGTCGCGTCGAACAGCAGCTCTTCGAGTCCGAGAAGCTGGCGGCCGTGGGGCGTCTCGCCGCGTCAATCGCGCACGAGGTCAACAACCCGCTCGAAGCCATCAAGAACTCGCTCTACCTTCTCTCGACGGGCAAGAGCATCGAGCAGAACTCTCGCTTCCTTGACGTTGCGCGCAAGGAGACCGAGCGCGTCTCGCACATCATCCGCCAGATGCTTGGCTTCGCGCGCCGCTCGGGCGAGGTCGAGTGGGTGGACGTGAATCAGGTCATCGAAGAGACCCTGATACTCGTCGAGAAGAAGATGAAGCAGACGCGCGTCGAGGTCGTGCGCGAGTTCGACGCGCGTCTCCCGAAGGTTCGCGCGCGCGCCGACCAGTTGCGCCAGGTCTTCCTCAACCTGCTGCTCAACGCGCAGCAGGCGATGGAGAAGGGCGGGCGTATAACGGTAAAGACTTCCGTGTACGAGCAGGCGTTGCAGCCGACCGTCTCCGTGCGCATAAGCGACACGGGGCGCGGCATGCCCGAGGCCGACATACCGCGCATCTTCGAGCCCTTCTTCTCGACGCGCACGAAGGGCACGGGGCTCGGCCTCTGGGTCACGCAGGACATCGTGCGCCACCACGGCGGCCGCATAGAGGTCACGAGCGAGGAGGGCAAGGGCACCAACTTCGACGTGATACTGCCCGTGGACTCGCCCACGCTTACGGAGGCGGATGCCGGAAAGGTCGCCTGAAAGCTAC
>Ga0126311_10001206_pt1 | contig 12386 bp, 11 predicted proteins | sample Plot61_FD_92539 | JGI IMG/M metagenome (GOLD analysis project Ga0126311, IMG submission 92539) | Serpentine soil microbial communities from UC McLaughlin Reserve, CA, USA - Plot61 | ecosystem: Environmental > Terrestrial > Soil > Grasslands | place: USA: UC McLaughlin Reserve, Lake County...
CACGTGCAGAAACTGATCAACCCCATCGTCGACGACGAGCCGGACCCGGCGGCGGCCAACGCCCTCCAGGAAGGGCTCGGGGGCCAGTTCTCCGAGATGCGCACGATGATGCAGTACCTCTTCCAGAGCTTCAACTTCCGCGGCGAGGCCAAACCCTACCGCGACCTCATCCACGGCATCGGCACCGAGGAGATAAGCCACGTCGAGCTCATAGCCACCACCATAAACAGGCTCCTGGACGGCTCGCCGCGTTACCAGGGAGACGGCACCCCCGGCGAAGGCGGCTCGACCCCGCTTCGCATGGCGACGTCCACCTCCAACATCCACCACTACCTGGTCGGTGCCCAGGGCGCGTTGCCGGTGGACGCGGCGGGCAACCCCTGGTCGGGCTCCTACGTCTACAATTCCGGCAACCTGATCCTCGACCTGCTCTACAACCTCATGCTCGAGTCCACGGGTAGGCTGCAGAAGTGCCGCATCTACGAGATGAGCGACAACAAGACCCTCAGGGCCACCGTCTCCTACCTCGTAGCCCGCGATGCGGCGCACGAGGCGGCCTTCGCTAAGGCCCTGGAGACGCTCGGGGTCAACTGGGGCAAGACGCTCCCGATCCCGAAGTTCGACGCCACCAAGTACCCCGAGGTCAAGGAGCTCATGGACCAGGGCGTCCACCGCAAGCAGCACCACTGGCGCCTGGACGGCTCGGAGATGGGCAAGATCTTCCACGGCACCTCGCCGCTGACAGACACCGACGTGGAGACGACCCTGGAGGCGGACGAGGATCCGCCCGAAGGAGGACCGATCCCCGTGGGCGCCGAGCGCCCCGAGGAGTTCTCCCCCGGGCTCACCCCGGAACTCATGGAGCTGGTGGAGGCCGCCGCGAAGATGTAGCAAGCGGCGTTATCGACTGCGCAGTAGACATCGAGACCGCCGTCCCCGATCGAGAGGCGGCGGTCTCCTTCACGGCACAACGCTTCCTCATCCTGCGTACGAACTTCGAAGAACATCTCTTCTACGCGATTTCCCAGCTCGATCGGTGCTCGATCACAATCACGGGCGGCGACTCGGTTACCCGTAATCCGGACGGAGGCTTGAAGGTGCCTAAAAGAGACCTGATCACCGCTACGCTCGTCCTTCTGCAGAACGGCCACTCAAGATCGCCGAAACCCTCCCTCAACATCTCTACCGCCCATGACTCCTACGAGGCGTGGCGCGAAGGGGACCACGACGACCTGGTGCTCTCTGTGGCGCTCTCTTGCTGGTCGGGGTAGCGGTTCTTGAGGAAGCCCAAGCTGGCGAAGGTGTACAGATTCTAGAGGGTCGAGGACCTAGGTGCGAGTAGTTACTCCAAAAACAACCTCATGGAGTAATGTGCTTGTAACAGCATGACAGTCTCTCTAAGCGCCCCTGAGTAGGGAAGATGGGCCGGATGGCGGATGCGGCGTTGCCGAACCGAATGAGACGAGGATAGCGTTGCTCCCACACCAAGAGCCGTTGCTCACCGACAAGCAGCTATGGGATGCATCCCTCGACCAGCTGGAGGACCTGGTGCAGCGCATCAACCTTGCGTTGCAGGAACGCGGGATGCCGGTACTGGTATGGCAGCAAGAGCCCAACCACTCAGCCGAAGAGCAGCGCGAGTTACGCTGGCTGCAGCCGGGAACGTAGGAGGCCAGCGAAGCCGATGGTTGGTGCGAAGAATCACTTCGCTGACCTCCGAGCTTCGCCAGCCCGCTAGCGAGTATCGTACCCACCTCTCAAGGCACCTCAAACCTACCCTCAGAGCCGCGAGGTTGGGTTCTAAGCTCCTCGAGGAGCGCCAGGCCCCGGAGTAGGGTACTCCGCAGCCGTGGGCGGAGAGGACCGGACAGAGGGAACACTCGGCCAGGACACGTCAGGAGCAGATAGGTGAGATCTGGAACGGCCCGCAGGCCGATACCGGCGAGCCGCGCGAAGTCAAGGACGGCCCGCCCGAGGGCGGCGAGGTCCCCGACCTCACTCCCGCCCCGCCCATCTACGCCCCGAACGTCAACACCGAGGAGATCGTTAGGAGATTGCTAGGAGGCTCTAGAAAATGCTCAGGCAAGACTGCCAGGACCGGCGCGGGGCACCGCGCCGGTCTTCTTCCGTGCGAGGGCTCCTCTTCTCCCATCCGTGTAGCGGCAAATTGCGTATCAAACACGAGTAGAATGCTGCCCGGGATGGTGATGAGGCGAGAAAAAGGCTACTTCGAGAACAGGCTGAGGGCTGCGGGGCTACGCATCACGCCGCAGCGGCGCGCCGTGTGGTCAGCCTTCGGAGCGGGCCCCAACGGGCACCTCACCGCCGACGAGGTGTTCGCGAGGGCCCGTCAGGAGCTGCCGCGAGCGACGGTATACTACACGCTCGCCGCGCTGGTGGGCGCCGGGCTGTTGCGAGAGGTCGAGAACCGGGGCGCCGTCCTCTACGATCCCAACCCGGACCCGACGCACCAGCACTTCCGCTGCCGGGGGTGCGGCCGGCTCCACGACGTCCGCGTAGAGGGGGTCGGCGAGCTGAGGATCACAGACGAACGGCCCTTTGTGGTCCACGAGCGTACGGTGCTGCTCGAAGGGCTTTGCCACGCATGCTCCTCGGCGAGCGCGGGGTAATGGCTTTGATCATAGACCCCGAGCAGCTCGACCCGCGGAGCCGCTACAAGCTGCTTACAGGCTCGGTGGTCCCGCAGCCCATAGCCTGGACCTCGACGATCAGCCCTGAGGTCGTCCGCAACCTCACGCCCTTCCGCTACTTCACCGGCGCCTCTCGCAACCCGCCGATTCGATAGTACAAAAAGCCCCGCTCACAGCGAATCCTTCGGGTGTGGGCTTTACCTCTAGGCGGAGCATGCGGTAGACCTGTACCGTAAAGACCGGTAACGGCGGCGGCAGCGGCACCATCAAAGGCACCGAGAAAGGCAGCTGCGACAGCGCCAACGCACCCACGTTCCCGAAGTAAGAGTAGTAGGCCAGACCGCAAGACGGTAGCCGCAGGAGCACAGTGGGATGGGTAGCGCGTTAGAACGCTACCCGTTCTTTTTCGCATTGAGGCCTTCGACTGCTTCGAGAGCACCCGGAAGAGGCGGCTGCAGCCTTCTATTCACCCAAGTGTTCCATGGCCCGGCACGGGCCACCCCGACGCTATGGAAATGAGCTGCTGCCAAGCCTATTTTCACACCAGTACCTAGAGTAAGGTGTTCTCGGAACTTCGCTCAAAAAGTTTCAAAAAATAGGCCACTTGAGGGATGCGTGACCCACGCTTAGGAATGTAGGCTGCTTGCGTTCTTTCGCTAACGAGGAGGAAGCCCACGTGGACACCATCATCGACCTCTCGACGCTCGAAGGCTTTCGAGCAGGCTTGCGAGGTGACGCCTACGCGCCAGGCGAAGAGGGCTACGACGAGGCGCGCAAGGCGTGGAATCTGAACGCCCACCAGCACCCCGCGCTTGTGGTGATGGCCACCGGCGCGGCGGATGTCATCGCCGCGGTGCGCCTAGCCCGCGATGAGGGACTCGGTGTGGGAGTGATGGCCACCGGTCACGGCGTCGCCTCCCCCTGCGACGGGGGCGTCCTGATCAACACATCGCGCATGAGGGGCGTGCACGTAGATCCAGAAGCCCAAACCTCCCGGGTGGAGCCGGGTGCGCTGTGGGCCGACGTGATCCCCGAAGCGCAAGTCTTCGGGCTTGCGGGGCTGGTGGGCTCCTCCTCCGTAGTGGGCGTCGTTGGCTACACTATGGGCGGGGGGTTCGGCTGGCTGGGGCGCAAGTACGGCTACAACGCCGACTCTCTCAGAGAGGCCGACGTGGTGACCGCGGACGGCGAGCTGCGGCGGGTGAGTGCCTACGAGCACCCCGACCTCTTCTGGGGCCTCAAGGGAGGTGGCGGCAACTTCGGGATAGTCACCTCTATGGAGTTCGCCCTCTACCCCCTAACAAGCGTCTACGGCGGGAACCTCTTCTACTCGCTGGAGCAGACCGCAGAGGTTCTGGACCTCTACAGCAGATGGGTAGATACGCTCCCCGACGAGATGACGACGGCAATCGCGTTCATGAACTTCCCTCCCCTGCCCGAGCTCCCAGAGCCCCTTCGCGGCGAATCGTTCATAGTGGTGCGAGGTTGCTACTGTGGAGACCCGCTCGAAGCGGGCGAGGAGCTGCTCAGGCCCTGGCGCGAGTTCGGCGAGCCTTTGGTGGACACCTTCGGGGTGATGCCCTACCGAGAGATGGACATGATCAGCATGGACCCCTCCGATCCCCTGGGGATCTACACTCACGTCGAGATGCTTCACGAGCTCTCCCCGGAGGCCATCGACAAGCTGGTGGTGTTGGCCGGCGTAGAATCGGAGTCGCCACTGGTTATGCTCGAACTTCGCCAGCTCGGCGGGGCGTTGGCACGACCGCCCGCTGACCTGAGCCCCATCGGCCGGCGCGACTCCCGGTTCGTGATGTTCGGGCTCGGGATTAGCCCGACGCCCGAGGCGACGCCCGAGGTAGCGCAGCGTATTCAGGGACACCTAGCCCGCGTGGCCGAGGAGATGCGCCCTTACGAGACCGGCGCTACCTACGTCAACTTCCTCGGTCTCGGCGACTGGACTCCGGAGCGAACACAGACAGCCTACTCGCCGGAAGACTGGGAACGCCTGGTCGAGCTGAAAGATCACTACGACCCTGACAATCTCTTCCGCTATAACCGCAACATCCCGCCGTCTTCTGCGAGGCAGTAGCGGCAGCAGAAGCCTGTGTCTGCATCGGTCACGAGCAGGGGTAACCCGAACACCCTCGTGTTTCGACTGCCCGAGACTCTCCTCGGGCAGTCCCCGAACTTTCGATAGTGACCTTATTCACCCGAGTGCGTAGAGAGACTGTTTGAAAATTCGGGATAACCCCTAGTTTGGGCTCCAACGAGTGGGCACACAAGCGCCTCAAGAGGCCCCATTTCGTCGTTTTGAGGGCCCCACAGGCCAACGATCGAGAAGACCTTCGGCGATTTTTCAAACTGTTTCTAGAAGAAGTGCTCTCAGAAGTTCGTATGCAGCATCCTGCTGCTAACAGCGCCACTTCAGAGCCGCGAGGAGGGCTTCTGAGGGCTTTTGGCCCCGGCGGGGCACTAGATGTCGTGAGCCGGATAGATATGCAGGGTCATGCAAGGTGCGGTAGTGCGATAATGAGAACAGATCCGGCCCAAGGCGATCTCCCCCTCCTGCTCGGGCCGGGTTCTGGAGCTGGCACACTAGCACTCGCGCGCTCCAGCTTCACCCCTGTACTTCCACCTAACCTTCGACCAACCTTCACCAATCTCTACATCTTGACCTCTAGTAGAGATCAACTTCCACATGTTGTGGATAATCTGTGGATAAGTGCCGTTCAGCACCGACGCACATGTATGCGTAGCGTCCTTGTGTGCGGACGCGCTGTTCGAAGAAGGTCGGGGGAAGTAGAAGAGGTACCCGGCCTCAGGCGAGGGAGTACCTACTAATACGTACGCGAGGGAACGAAGGCGGGGATAAGTATCAGAAAGAAGGGCCGGGAGCAAGAACCATGCCTTGGCCCTATAGTGGTTGCGGTTAGCTTAGAATCCGCCGACAACCCCCTCTTCGCAGTTGGGCAGGACCGTGTCGTCGAAGTCCGCCGCAAACGTGTCGGAGCCGGCGCCGCAGTCGAGCACGTCGCTCCCTCCGACACCCGTGGGTCCCAGATCTTGGCCGTCTACGTGGTCGTCACCGTCGCCGCCGAAGAGCTGGTCGTCGCCGGCGCCACCCTCGACCCTGTCGCCGCCACGGTTACCCTCGACCGAATCATCCCCCGAACCGCCTCTGACCAAGTCGTCGCCGAGATTGCCTTCGACCGAGTCTTTCCCGGACCCACCGTAGACGGCGTCGTCACCGTTGTCGCCCGTCAGGAAATCGTTGCCGCCCAAGCCGCGTATCAGGTCGTCGCCACCCAAGCCGTGGCGGCCTTCGTCAGCAGGGGTCCCGATCATGGTGTCGTCGCCGGGGGTGCCCCAGCAGCTCCCCGCGCCGCATTCGAAGGCCAGCGCCACGCCGCTGGCCGCGACCAGCGCGAGCGCCATAGTTGTCAGCAGGAACATCGCTCGTCTCACCCGCACTCTCCTTCCCTTTCTGCCAGTCTTCATGACCACACATAGAGAGAGTAGTGGGCGGCGACGAATTCGCGATGAATTTATGGCGCGGGTTCGACCGACAACGTTTCCGGCGTGAGGCACGATGCAGTCGTCACTGCCCGGTGTTCGCTCCCTACTTCTCTAGCATCCTACGCAGCTCCTCCGCCTGCTCTAAAGCCGCCCTCGCCTCCACCTTAGCCCTCGTGCCAGCGTACCAAGCAGGGGTGTCCTGAGTAAGGCGTTGGTTCTTCTACAACGAAAGTCCTAGAAAGAAACCCATCCTTTGCCCGATGGGTCGCCCTCGCGTCGGGCCGCCGGCCCTGCCATGAATAAGTACCGTCTCGCCAACCTTCACCTCCAACCGCCGCACGATGGCCTCGTAGGCCGTGCCCCCGGATAGCGGCACGGCGGCGGCCTCCTCGTGCAAGAGCGAGGGAGGCTAGTTCGCCACGATGTCCGCCCTCGCGACGTGATACTCGGCGTAGCCGCCGTTCGAGTTGGGATCCAAGACCTCCAGTGTATAGTACACCTCGTCGCCGGGCGCGAGGTCCGTGACGCTCGCCCTGACCTCCTCGACGACGCCCCGGACGTCCGAGCCGAGAATGATCTGGGTCTCGAGGCCCAAAGCATCGCCGCTGGACCGGAACTTGGCGTCTACGAGGTTGGTGCCTGCGGCGACCCGCACCAGTACCTCTCCTGGTCCAGGCTGGGGCCTCTCGGTGTCGCGCTCCTCGAAGCGATCCGGCGCCCCGAACTGCGGCGTGACCATGGCCCGCATGTGATGTCCTTTCCTCGAAGCGATAGCATCGTCCACTAGTTGCCCGCCCTGCTGCACCCACAAACGGGCGCCCAGAACGGTTAGAATGTCCTACGACGAACAGCGGGAGCAGGAGGAAACCGTATGCCGGAGAAGGAGCGACCAGAGGCGGCGCAGGACCTGACCGAGGCGTTCGGCGAGCCCTACCGGAGGGTGATGCAGACCGCCGTGGACACCCAGCAGAGGAACGTCCAGCTCGCTCAGGGGTGGGTCGAGGGCCTGACAGGGGTACTCGAGAGCCAGGCTGAGGCAAATCGGGCGCTCACCAGGGCGATGGAGTCCTACGTAAACGTCGTCGAGGAGGCGGTCCGGAGCCAGGAGCGGACCAGCCGCGCCCTCACCGAGAGCTTGGATGCCTATAAGGACGTTATCGAGCGGACCACGAGCCTGCAGGAGAGGAGCACGAACCTGGTCGAGGGCTTCTTCGGTGACGTGACCACCGAGTTGCGGGAGGGGATGCAGAACAGCCAGGCCGTAGCCCAGGGGATGATGGAGGGCTCGCAGAAGCAGATGGAGGCTTTCCAGAAGCTTCTGGCCGAGGCGATGGATTCGTACATGAACCTCCTGAACGCGCCCTTCGCCCTCTACCAGAAGAACCTGGAGGCGCTCGGGCGCCAGGGTGAATAGAGCCAGCCCCGACCGGGTATATCCAAATATGCAACTAATAGTGCGTCAAGCGGGAAAATCGGGCGCGGTGTCTGCGTCTGAAAGAGGAGGTAGAAAATGCAAATTAGCGAGAGAAACCTGGAGGTCAGGAACCTGATAGGAGGCGCCTGGGAGGAGCGCGACGGGCGCGAGACCGAACCTGTCTACGACCCCGCCACAGGCGAGGTCATAGCAGAAACCCCCCTCTCCACCGCCGAGGACGTCGACCGGGCCGTAAAGAAAGCCAAGGAGGCCTTCCCGGGCTGGTCCTCAACGCCTGTCGTGGAGCGCGCCCGCATCCTCTTCCGCTTCAAGGCGCTCTTGGAGGAGCACTTCGAAGAGCTGAGAGATCTCGTCACCCTCGAGAACGGCAAGGACGCGAAAGATGCCGCGGGCGAGGTCAGGCGTGGCATAGAGGTGGTGGAGTTCGCCTGCGGGATGCCAACGCTAATGATGGGTGAGACGGTCAGGGACGTGGCCAGGGGGATAGACAACGCGTCCTACCGCTATCCCTTGGGGGTAGTTGCTGCAATAACGCCTTTCAACTTCCCGTGCATGGTGCCGCTGTGGACGCTGCCCATCGCCATAGGGGCTGGCAACACCTACATCCTCAAGCCTTCAGAGAGGACGCCGCTCTCTGCGGTGAAGCTTGGGGAGTTGATCAAGGAGGCCGGTCTACCCGAGGGGGTCTTCTCGATAGTCAACGGGGCAAGGGAGGCGGTTGACGCCATCCTGGAGCACCCCGGCATTAAGGCGGTCTCGTTTGTCGGGAGCCAGCCGGTGGCCGAGCACGTCTACACACACGGGGCGGCGCACAAGAAGAGGGTGCAAGCGCTCGCTGGGGCGAAGAACTCCATGATCGTGATGCCAGACGCAGTACTCGAGAAGGCTGTGCCCAACATCATCTCCTCCTCCTACGGCAACGCAGGGGAGCGGTGCCTCGCAGGAAGCGTCCTCGTCGCTGTCGGCGAGGTGGGAGACAGGGTCGTTGAGGCGGTAAAGGAGGCGGCCCAGGCTATGAAGGTCGGACCCGGCTATGAGCCTGAGAGCGAACTCACCCCCATGATCCGGAACTCCCACCGCGAGAAGGTTAGGAGCTACGTAGACTTAGGGGAGAAGGAGGGTGCTGAGGTCGTCCTCGACGGCAGAGAGCCGCCAAGGGAGGAAGGCTTCTTCTTCGGACCGACCATCCTCGATAGGGTTGATGGGGCTATGCGCGTGGCGCGCGAGGAGATCTTCGGACCGGTGCTCTCCGTGGTGAGGGTTGGCTCTTTGGATGAGGCCATAGAGTTCACCAACGGCTCGCCCTTTGGGAACGCCTGCTCGATCTACACCGAGAACGGGGCTTCGGTGAGACACTGGAGGGAGAATATAGAGGCAGGGATGCTTGGCGTGAACATAGGGGTCGCCGCCCCTATGGCCTTCTTCCCGTTCAACGGCGTGAAGAACTCCTTCTACGGGGACCTGCACGCCACCGGCAAGGACGGGGTGAGGTTCTTTACCGAGAATAAGGTCGAGATCACCCGCTGGCTCTCCGAGCCGGGGCCAGAAGACGCCGTACGGCGCCCCGTCGAAACCGGAGCGTAGGCGCCCTCCAATCTGCACACCGGGGAGCGATCCAAAGGGATCGCTCCCCGCTTTTTGGGGTAGGGGGCCACACAATTGTAACGCGCTGGTAAAAAACTTTAAAAAATCTACCAAAAATAGATGCTTTTGTGGCAAGAGGCGGGTACAATGGCGGGCGACGCGACCAAGCGTTCTTGGAGGGGGGCTTATGCGTCGTATCATAACCGTTGTGTTGGCGGCTGCATCCGCCTTAACTCTCGTCCTGTTTACAGCACTTGCGGCTGGTGCGCAGGCCAACACCTCGGAGCAGTACAGGGGCGAAGACCCGGCCTTGCAAGAGAGCACCACGGGGTCCCTGAGCACCGAGGCGACTACGCCGGTGGTTTCGGGATCAGACGGCTCGGTCTCTGAGGGTTCTGCCGGTAGAGAGCGTGCGTCCGCAGAGGAACTCTCCAACATGGTGCCGCCCGAGCCCTATTCGCAGGTGGTCGACAATGCGTCACGAGAGCGGTTCCTGGGGGAGGGCTGGGAGAGTGGTCCTGGGGACGTGCCGGCTTACGGTGGGGATTACAACTACCGTGAACCGTCGGCAGACGCTGCGGCAGCGCATTATAAGGTGAAGATACCCGAAACGGGCTACTACACCGTATACGCCCGCTGGCCCGCTCAGCAGACCAACAACACGGCGACCCGCTTCGGCATAAGCACAACCTCCGGCATACAGTGGGTTGAGGAAGACCAGCAGAGGGATGGAAACATGTGGATCAGACTCGGCGCGTTCGAGATGGAGGCTGGCGACACATACGCCGTGCAGGTATCTCCCAGATCGCAGGATCAGGGGCAAATAATCGCCGACGCCGTGATGGTTATCAGGGGCACCCAGGTCGCGCCCCCGGAGGATGGCGCGGTCGTGAGTAGCGAGTCGTTAAGGGCGAGTAGAGGCGGAGGCGCCAGCAGCAAGGCTATCGTTAAGATGGCCAGGAGGCACATCGGCACTAAGTATGTCAGATCCGGTCCGGGACCATGCAGGTCTATGCGGGCTGAGGATTGCTCCTGTCACACCAAGGTTGTCTTCAGGAAGTTCGACAGGCGGCTGCCCGACAACCCGATCAAGCAGGCGAAGTACGGACACAGGATCACAAGAAAGAGCAACCTTCGCCCCGGCGATTTGGTGTTCTTCAAAGAGGGGAGAAGCAGAGTCATAACCCACGTGGGAATTTATGCAGGTGGGGGAGATATCGTCCACGCCTCCAGCTATTGGGGCAGGGTGGTCGAGAGACCGATGCGGTACGTCGACGGTTTTGTCTTCGGGAGTAGGCTGAAACCGCATTGAGTCTAAGGTGACGTAGATTTTCCTGGGAGGCCCCCGAGGGGCCTCCCTCTCTCGTGGTATGTTGCCAGTTCGAGATCGGCTGCGGCCCGACTTTGTGCTGGCCCCGCGGCCTGCACCGCGGCATGCACCTGTTATGGGTCTCGCACGAACAGACGTGACCCACCGGCCATCAGGGGTCGGATAGCGTTGTTCGGCTTCGGACCTTTCTAGGCTCCGGGCAGGTAGAGGTAATAGGGCTTGGGCTCGAGTGTGAGTCCGGCTTCCTCGGCGATCTGTAAAGTCTCCGGTTTCTGCGGGGCGAGGCCGGACAGGAGCGCATCGGTGAAGGACTCGGGCTGCACGTAGCGGACGACGGTCGCACCGTCTACGCCCGCGAGGTCCTCGGAGACCTTGGCCGCCTCGTCGAGGCCGCCGAAGGAGTCGACGAGGCCGAGCTCTTTGGCCTGCTCGCCAGAGTAGACGCGGCCGTCGGCGATCTCGCGCACCCTCTCCTCGGGGAGGCCGCGGCCCTTCACGATTACCTCGACGAACTCGTCGTATGACTCGTCCACTATGGACTGGAAGATCTCGCGCTCCTCGGGCGTGAGGTTCCTGAAGGAGGATCCCATGTCCTTGAACTCGCCGCTTTTGATCACCTCCTGCTTGATACCGTACTTGTCGGCGAGCTCCGAGAAGTTGGTGAGCGAGAAGATTACGCCCAGAGAGCCCGTGAGGGTGGTCTCATTGGCGACTATCCTGTCTGCCGCGGTGGAGATATAGTAGCCACCCGAGGCTGCGACATCTCCCATGGAGACGACGACCGGCTTGCCTGAGGACTCCTTGAAGTCGAGGATGCTCTGTTGCATCTCGTCGCTCGCCGTTACCCCGCCGCCAGGAGAGTTGACCTCGAGCACGACCGCCACGACGCTCTCATCGTCCGCCGCCTGCCTGAGGGCGTCGGCGAGCCCTTCGGGGGTGACCGGGGGCTGGGTGCCTGGCACGGTGCTGTCGGCCGAGGCGATGGTGCCTACCACAGGCACGACGGCTACCTTGTCGGGGCCCTCACCGGAGACGTACTCCTCCTCATAGGCCGCAGCCGACGCGCTCGGGCCAGCGGTGCCCAACGCCAGGATGGCCACCACGAGGCCGACGGTCAGGACCAGCAGCCCCAGAGCAACCAGCCCGCCGACGACGAAGGGCCACCTGCGTCGCCGCCTCCGCCCCCCGGCGCCGTCTTCCCCTGAGTTCCCCGGCTCTCTCTGCGCGTTGCTCCCTGGATCCAAACTGTTGCCCTTTCCTGCTCGGCTCCTACTGTGGCCCGTTGTATGCGGGGGATACGCCTCCGTATACGCTTACTCCGAGGAGCACGCCTATCCTCACGAGGACCACGTCTACGAGGATTATAAGGCCGAGGCAACCAGCGCACGAGACGGCGCACGACCCCGCGGACTCGCCGTGGGCAAGTACTTTAGGGAGGCGAAGCTTGAGGGGGCGAACCCGAGAAAAACGAACCTGTCCGACGTGAACCTCATAAACGTACGCCTCGACAGTGCTGACCTGCGTGGCACGATCATGTACGTGCCGCCCCTGTACCTTGGCGAGAATGTCTTTCCCGGCAATACCGTTTTTCCTAGCGACAGACTCCCTGATACCGTCACTAACGGGGCGAGGTTTGATGGTGCCAAGTACGACGACTCCATTAAGAGTGCCTAACAAAACCTTGCCGCGCCGGCTTAGAGTGCATCTTGACCATGTCCGGAGCACCCGCCATCGGGGCTTTCGCCCTCGCTGAGACCGGCCCGGACAAGCGCGAAGGCTGCCCACCGGGCCACCTCTTCGGCCTCCTTAGCATTCAAGTCGCATACGTCGCGCAGCACCACCAGCGACTCTATCCCGACGCAAAGGC
>Ga0126311_10001207_pt1 | contig 12383 bp, 8 predicted proteins | sample Plot61_FD_92539 | JGI IMG/M metagenome (GOLD analysis project Ga0126311, IMG submission 92539) | Serpentine soil microbial communities from UC McLaughlin Reserve, CA, USA - Plot61 | ecosystem: Environmental > Terrestrial > Soil > Grasslands | place: USA: UC McLaughlin Reserve, Lake County...
GGTGTAGTTCTGATCCGAATCGCCTCGGCTCAAACCACCCATGCGCCAGGTACTCGTCTCGCTCGCTGTGAATTCAACATAACCGTCACCTGATGCAATCGCCTGCGCCGAAACTGCACCTGCGTTCCCCCAATTGTTCGCCGCAGTCTTGGTTAAACTGTTCCCTGATACAGTTGCACCTATCACGTTGGTCCATATCACATTCTGTGTGCCACCACTCTGTGGATTGAAAAGCAAAGCGTTGGGAGAATAAAGCGGGCTTTTACCCGGGCCAGTGCGTGGCGGCAAAGGAGCAACTAGCCTTTTGTTTCCATTCTGTCCATTTCCCTGTTGAGTGATGTGTGATTTTTTTGTTCTATTAAAAGGTGAGCCGGCCACAGCGTAGAGCAACAACACGAAGCAAATACTTACATTGGTTAAACGAATGAGTGTCGCGTGAAGACGATGAAGTCGTGACATGAGGATACTCCTTGTAGTTTGAGGACTCGCTGCTCACTGGCTAGCAATGCGCATACCAGTTCTATAAAGCTTTTTCAAACTCCTTCTTCTTTATTGTTTGGCGCCAGCCGAGCGACATGAGTGTGCACAGGAGAGGACAGAGTCTTAGTGATAGTGTGTACTTCTGGTGACTTGGTATAAATATGGGTTCGGAAGTCAAACCGTCCACGCTTCGTCAATCTGGACCCCGCTCGCGCGAATGTTTTGGAGTTTGATCGGCTTGACGGTTTTATCGAACCGGATTTCTTTGAGCGAAAGTCGCGAGAGTGGCGACAGACACAGAAGCGACTTGCTGATCAAATTACCGAATACCAAGAGGCCGCACATGATTATGTACAAGATGGTATTCGCTTACTAGAACTCTCAAAAAAGGCCTATTTTCTATACAAACAGCAAGATTCAGGCGAAAAGCGAAAGTTGCTCAATTTCGTGTGTTCGAACTCGATTTGGAAGGACCACACTCTCACCGCGACGTTTCGCCAACCGTTTGATTTACTTGCAATTACGAACACGACTTGGCAAAGAAAAAAGGCCGCCGGAGCCGATTCCAGCGACCTTCGTCCTATCTGGCTCCCCACACTGGACAATCTTCGCAACTTTCTCTTGAGGCCAACGTCAGAAGTGCTTAGTTTCTTCCAACAGTTGCAAGAAACGCCCTAAATCTGCCACTTACTCAATCGCGAACCTTCACGCATACGCACCTACCAGTGCAGCGTGTAACCGTGATAGCCCCACATTGGACAATCTTCGGAACTTTTTCTGACTCAACGCTAGGTTCACCTTCTCCAGCAGTTGCGAGGACTGATCCTATAGCAGTCACATGGCACGAGCGACACAAGTCAACTCGCGACAAGTCAACTCGCGACATTGACTTTTTTTTCCAACAGGAATAGCCTCCCATCATCTCAAAGTTGAAGATGATCCTGAGCCTCTGCGTCCTCGCAAACTGCCCAGCCTTTTCTTTCAACGTTCAGGCCCCTCGTAAGTCTCAACCACGCGCGAGACTTGATTTTGCGACGAACGAGGTTTCCCGATGCAGTCCATCGAATCACCATTCCTTTCCGAACACGAAGGCACACCAATCAACCGCCCAGGAGGTGACGGCGATCAACCCGTCTTCTTCCTTATCTCACAGGAGAAAAGGCTATGACTCTCAAATCATTTAATACCCCATATGTGAAGCTGATCAGGAAAGTCACCGTGATGGGCGCCGGCCTGCTGTTGGCCGCTGTCAGTCTGCTCAGCCCGATGCGCTGGTCCGCGGCAGCCACAGAATTCAACTGGCGCCATGTTGAGGCTGACAATTCGATTCCGTCGTTGCAGGGCGCGGCGGCCATCACATACCTCAAGGAGCACAAGCTCTACGAATCGCTGAGGACCGCGCACGCGGCGCACACCCAGCAGGGCGACAATTCGCTCCTTGCTCCACTCTTCGTCAATAAGCAGCAGCTGACCGCGAGCGACGGAGCATTCGATGATCTCTTCGGCCAGTCAGTCGCGTTCAGCGGCTCGACCATCGTCGTGGGCGCAAAGCACGACGATATCGGCGGCAACCTCAATCAAGGCGCGGCCTATGTCTTCAATCGCCAGGCAGGGGGGTGGGTCGAGGCACAGAAGCTGACGGCGAGTGACGGGGCAGCGTTTGACTTCTTCGGCCAGTCAGTCGCGGTCAGCGGCTCGACCATCGTCGTGGGCGCACAGCACGACGATATCGGCGGCAACCCCGGTCAAGGCGCGGCCTATATCTTCCATCGGCAGGGAGGGGATTGGGTCGAGACACAGAAGTTGACCGCGAGCGACGGCGCGGCGAATTTGGTTTTCGGCGGGTCAGTCGCGGTCAGCGGCTCGACAGTCGTCGTCGGCGCCATCGGCGACAACGTTTTTCAAGGCGCAGCCTATGTCTTCAATCGCCAGGGAGGGAGCTGGGTCGAGGAGCAGAAGCTGACGGCAAGTGACGGGGCGGCGTTTGACAACTTCGGCTTCTCAGTCGCAGTCAGCGGTTCGACCATCGTCATCGCCGCCATCGGCGACAACAACCGTCAAGGCGCGGCCTATGTCTTCAATCGCCAGGCAGGGAGCTGGATCGAGGTGCAGAAGCTGACCGCGAGCGACGGAGCGGTATTTGACTTGTTCGGCTGGTCAGTCGCAATCAGCGGCTCGACTGTCGTCGTCGGCGCCTTCGGCGACAACATCGGCGACAACTTCTTACAAGGCGCGGCCTATGTCTTCAATCGCCAAGGCGGGAGCTGGGTCGAGGTGCAAAAGCTGACCGCGAGCGACGGACGGCGCGATGACGAATTCGGCTTCTCAGTCGCGGTCAGCGGCTCGGCCATCGTCATCGGCGCCCTCGGCAACAACGACCTTCAAGGCGCGGCCTATGTCTTCAATCGCCAGGCAGGGAGCTGGATCGAGGCGCAGAAGCTGAGCACGAGCGATAGAGGGTTCTTTTTCGGCTCCTCAGTCACGGTCAGCGGCTCAACAGTCGTCGTGGGCGCAAATGCTGGCGGTAACATCCGTCAGGGCTCGGCGTATATCTTTGAACCCTAGCGCCGAATCGCGACGAGCCGCCGCCGATGATTGCTCATGCGGCGGCTCAATTTAAGATCGTTACCGTTCGTGCTGCTTCGACCGCTTTCACGATCGCGATGATTTGATGTTCGCTGAATTTGCTCTTCTGCATCGAGATCTCCTCGCGTCATAATCGCCCAGAAACCTCTAGTTTCAATAGCTCGGATTTAAGGAAGGGTTACAAAACTTAAGGCCACCTTCGCGGGTCGCCTCATTTTATGATTTTGTTAAGGGCTAGTGCTCCCCACACTGGACAATCTTCGCAACTTTCTCTTGACGCCAACAACAGAAGTGCGGAGCTTTTTTCAGACGCCTTATCATTAGCTGCGGCTCCTTGTCGATTTGTGCTAACTGTGATGAGACCGTACCTGAAAGTGCTCAAAAGTATGGATAGAAACTACCTATGCAAAAATTAGCAGTTGGTTAGAATCTCCGCCATCCCGGACCCCCGATTATTTAGATTGAAGCCTCTGCCACACTCACGTAGGAGAATGTAACCCCACTCGGGCCCTACGACGAGCCGCAAATAGCAACGAGCCATATCAAGGAGTCCAGTTATCATGTCTTTCCGCAAACTCATCATGCATTGCTTTTAGTCGCTTGCGGATTATTCTCCGCTGCTCCCGCTAAAGCAGATGGTCTCTTTTTCTCAGACGTAAAGTTGTTTCTACTCAATACAACACCGGCAGGAGGCGTGGACTTGTTTGCTAACCAAGGGTTTGTGATTACCGCGGACAATAGCATCGCCATCGTTAGTATCCTCTTATCAGGCACGCTTCCGGCGGGCGGTGACACCTTACACATCTCAGTAGTCGCGACCAATGAGAACGGGACCTTCATCCTTATGAATCCCAATCCTGCGAGTATGAACATCCCGATCGATCAATCTCTGGCAAATGTGAGAGTCCTTACAGGTTTCATCTTTCCGACTTCTTTCCAGGGAACGACCATTACATTTACTGTAGACCTGTTGAAGGTTCGCCTGACTTTATTATTCCCAGTGGACCAAATGCAGGACAGGCACTCAATTCATTCACTTACACGTTTACGGTAGTGGAACCAGTGCCGGAACCGACGACATTGGTCCTCTTAATCACAGGTATTGCCGGAATAGGTGTGAAGACCTTCAGGAGCTATCGAGCACAGCGAACATAAAAGAGTTTTCGTGTTCGCCCTCAATATGGAAGGACCACTCTCTCACGGTGACGTTTCCGCCAACCATGTTGATCAACTTGCAATACACACGCGACTTGGAAAAGAAAAAAGGCCGCCGGTGACGATTCCAGCGGCCTTCGTCTTGTCTTGCTCCCCACCGTGGACAATCTTCGCAACTTTTTCTTGACGCTGAAAACAGGAAGGGTCGGTTTCTTCCAACAGTTGCGAGACTGCTCTATTGAGGCGATTAATTCCTTTGCATGAGACCTGCGCTGCTGACGGTGTAACTTCAATTCCAAATAATTTCTCCAATACTTTCTCTTGATTAACTTAGTTCTGGTTATAAAAGGCCTCATTAACAAGGTGTCTGGTCATGCTCACAAACGCTTTGCGACAACCTTGTTACTTCACCAATACAGGTACTGCAAGACACGGTAACCCTCTCCTGAAAGTTGGCCATGACAACCCGGCAGCCGAATCTACACCTGAGCCAAAGCGCGGCCCATGCCTCGCTCACTATGTTTGCCCGGCGATGCTGGCGTTACGCGCACAACCCGGAGGATCCACTATGGTAGTCCTGATAATTTCAATATCGTCCTCACAGAACACAACATATGCTCCGAAGGAGAGGACATCTAGGTTTATACAGACCGGATAAAGTCGAAACGACCCTCATGCAAGCGTAACGTGGCAAAATAAAACAACTTGACCGAGCTCTACCTTTGGTTTTATACGGAAAGTGCGCACGTTCCGCTTTATACCGAAACCAGATAATCATTCGTTAAGAATCCTATTCGTTATGCCGCTCAACCTTTCTGACTCACGAGATAAAATATTCAATGAGATAAAATATTCATGAGATAAAATATTCATTGACTCAGGAAGGGCTTTGGTATAAAAGCCGCTTAGCATTATTCCTCACAGGGAAGTGGAACTGTCCATCACCTGTCCGGAGCGTTATCAAATGCGGACAACCTCAATTACAACCAGATTTTGATCCTGAGGTAATCCTATGAACAAAGAAGATAGAAGTGCATGGCACGGCACGGGCGCAGACTTGGAGTTTGAGCCGGCCGACTTCGAGATCATAGACTTGGTGCTTGGTCAAATCCCGGAGTTGCGCATTTGCGCGACTGCCCTGAAGCGAGCCCGTGCAACCAAACTCACATTCCCGATTAATGATCCAAAATCCTTATTCGGCCTCTTCCAAGGTAAAAAATTCAAAGGCGGGGGGCATGAGTTTGGTACCGACGATGCAGCTACTTACATGCCACCTGAGTTCTTCCCAATCAATAACGAAGGCGAGTTCGTGAGCAGGATGTACACTGCCCTGATCCGCTGCCGGCATGAGGCCGCGATGAAAGTGCACGCATCCCCGGATACTCTGAAGAACCAACATTCCTCAACCCAGGGAAAGGAGAAACAATGAGTGCAGGAGGATTTGTTTCTTGTCCCGCCGGAGCGTGGACTAGGCTTTGTCAGTGGCCTGCCCCATTCGGATTCGTCTACGTATCTACTAGCGGCGGAACGGTCACTGCGAGCTACCGGGTATATTCGGCAGGGCTACCATTTTATTTCGATGGTTCTGCCCTATTCGGGTCGTTTACACCGCTGGTGGTTGGGCCAACGCCCTACGTCGAGGTGTGGGTCAATCCGGTTACGAGCTCCCTTTTGCGGGTGACGTAAAGGTCACATCTTTCAACATTTGTTTACATGCAGGGCAAGTCAGCGCTCTTATTCACCTAACAGCCCAATCAACCAGGTCGTGTCGCTGAAAGCGATCGTGGGTGATGCCGGATCTGATCATTAAGTGGGATAACACTCTCTATGGTTTTCTCGTCGGTCGCTTCTAGTGCATTGACTTCCGGGGGGAAAGCACCAAGGATGCAACTTAACAAAACCGTTCCGATACGAATTCTATCGACAAATTGACACGAGGAAACTATGTCGGCGACATAATGGCGGACCACGAGCAATCAGTAGAAGAGGGTGCGTCGATTGTCGTCTGATTGAAAATTCAATCGCAGGGTCTCACTGACGCAGAGGACTGCAAGCTCGCTTTTGGACTTTATGCTGGACCGGAATCCGACGGCGCTGGCGGCAGACTCATTCAGCGCAGCAGGCTACCTTAAGATTGTATCGGTGTGTGACAGGGAGTAAGGACTCAAGGCCACCTTTGCAGGTGGCCTCCTCTTTATTACTAGGATAACTGCTCCCCACAGTGGACAATCTTCGCAACTTCTTTTTGAGGCCAACGGCAGAAATACTCAGTTTTCTTGCGCCAGTTGCGAGAGGCGCTCTAGTCCAAGACGACCCTGGTTTTCTAAATATCAAAGCGGGGAAAGCGTAAGTCACTCGCAAAACCCCGCACACGATAAGAACTGCCAGCGATCTCAATAACGCGGGGCCACACGACACCTGCTGGCTGGCAGGCCAGTTTCAATGTCAACAAAGATGGGGCTTCTCGCTATGTGTGTTAGCGCACTGACGCGTGCCTTTCCCGAGTGATTAGATGACCGCTGATTTTAAAGGCACCGCGTTACAGTGAGCATCTCAGTGCCTCTCAAGGGGTGCCAGATAGTGGATTTGATCCTCATTAGTTCAAAATTGAAATGATCCACTATGCTGCGACATATCCACCTGTCAAGTTAGGTAGCGATGATGTCTGCCATGCGACTATCTGAAGGAATGCCATCGTCGTAACGTCGGTTACTTTGGGCGCAGGGGACTCGCATTCCCGGAAAAATTTGTCCACGTATTGACCCCTTGAAAAAATTAACCGAGTTTGGGGGTTCGCGGGCATCAAGGAGCTACGCTTACAAGGCATTCTTTTATCCTTGACCTTGGACGATGGAAGGGACGGTATTCGTGACCGAGAACATCAGTCTTTTCGAGTGGTCCAAACTACCAATGCCTTTTGGCGTTGCCGTGTTGCTTCTATTACTGATTTTTCTTTTGTCTCCTTACTTTTCCGGCTTTAACTTTGGCATTTTCAACATTCCTCAATTCGCGGAAACACAAAAGAGAGCGCTTAAAATCATCGGTCCCGTTCTGTTCGTACTCTCCATTTTTTCTTTTCTCCCATTATGGACAACTGCGAGGACTGATCGCGCAAGCGAAGTAGTAAACACTGCCAACAATAGCTCCAAGGCAGAAGATGCAACTTCTAATACCAGCACTCAAGCAAGTGCGAATTCAAGTCCACCTTCGCTGTCTAGGCCGGACCAAGTACTAAATTTCGATACCGTGAACACTTATTCCGACCCTAAGACAGCAATTGATGCTCAGGCGTATTTGGGAGCGTTTGGCATCGAACTGGCAAATAAGACGACCGGCACAGGCGTCGTACTTTTCAATCATCTGGGTATGTATGACGGCAAAGCCTTTCTCCCGGTGTCACGGCCCAATGTCTTAACCCAAATAAATTCCAGTGAGCCTGTTAATTTTACGCTCAGCTTTTCCCGACCACTCTCTAGGCTCAGCTTCGTGATACCTCCGTTAATCGCGGCCGGCGCAACCGGAATTACGTTTCCTAAATGGCGTGCTTACGGCTTGGATGCACAGGGAGTTGAAATTGTCAGCGTTGGCAGCGATCAGTTTGGCAGCTACAGACACCAGGACAGTAGGACAGTTATCCTAGAGGCTCCTAGTAGCAGTGGCGCTTGTATCAAGGCCGTTCGCTTCGACTCAGACTCTGAGCATTCTGCTGCCTTTCAAGCAATCCTGATTGACGATCTGGCACTTTGGTATGCATCGTCCAATAAGTGTCAATAGCGCCCAACAAGCTGGCGAAAACACAGAAGCTGACTTGCCGATCAGATTGCCGAATATCAGGACGCTCTTGTTGGGCGGCGGTGGAGTGGAAAATGAGTCCTCGGTTGCGCTGCTAGTAGCTCCAGTGTCTATTCCATGATGTCTGGCTGGCGCTGACTGCTCCAAGGTTTCCTATTCAAATTTTCCCCACAATATTCGAGAAATTCCTTGTCTTCGTCTTGTAGTTCTCCGAAGAAGAGCGTCCCATACACTTCCAAGTCTGCTCGCATTCGCGCGCGAAGCAGCGATAGTTGGCGAATCGACATTTCGCCCCGCTTTGCCGAACGTTGCTCTTCGGAAAGCTTATGCAATGCGTCATAAAGCTTTGCAGGTTTCAACGCTGAATCCTTACAAATGAAATTTTCTTTCGTCGCGAGGTATAAACTTCTTGTCCCGTCGCCGAGAAACATACCGTTGCCACCCTTGTAATACCATTTGGTGAATTCCACGTAGAGACTGCCGCGTTCTTCTTGTGTAACTGGCCCTCCAGGCGTACCCACGTGCCATTCCTTAAGTCTCGTCGGACTTGCCACGCCAGTTATTTCCCAAAGCTCGGAATACGACTTCATTCGCCCGTCTGCGGTTTTTTGCTTCACCTGACGCCGGAAGCTATGAGTGAGGTATAGTCCGACAATACCGAGGAATATTGTGACAAGGATTTTAAGGATCTCCATCTTTTCCTCCGGTTACAGCGCAATGCGTAATCCGCGGCTGCATCCAAAGAAGTCGCCCAACTATGTGTATCTGGATCTGGATAAAATGGGGAAGCGGTGTTAGCCCTTTCGTTTCCCTACGCATAAAGGAGCGGCTCCATTCCGCTGATCTGTTTGTTCATGGCACTTGTGGTCTTGGACCGCCGTTCGCTGTCTTATCCGGTTTCGGATAAATCGGCCTTGCCAAAAGGACTCAAGGCGCATCCGCCGAACTCCTGATCTCTTTCCCGCCTCTGTTCGAGACGTGCGTATTAATCATCGTCGTTCAACGTGCTTGTGTCCTGGAATTCCGTTATTGAGTATGAGAGTCATGAGCGCCTGAGAACGTTTAATAAACGATACGCAATTGCTAGCACCGGTCCACCAGCATTGTCAATACCTCATACAACGTCGCCACAGTAGGGATGGCTGCTTGATTTTGCAGATCTAAATTATTCAGCTTGCGGAATCTAAAAGGAAGGATTGTGGAATTCTGATAAATAAGTGCGTCTGTCCAAACGACGCATCTACCTTCAGAAATAAGATTGACATGAAGTGTCCTTGAATTACTAACACCGCTTGCCAAAGAGAAAGGCCGCCAGAACTAATTCCAGCGGCCTTCAAAGTCGTGGCTCCGCAGGTAGGGCTCGAACCTACAATCCCTTCCGTTAACAGAGTAGCTCTCGTTTGGGTTAAAAGTATTCGCTGCGCGTCAGCCCAGAGACTCGTGTGGTCGCTCCTTGTTGTATCTTTTCGGAAAAACTGGAAACAATAATTGCCGGCGCTTTTGGAACCAATAAGTTGCCGAGATCTCCTTTTCAAGAAAGCGGGTAACAATTTACGAAGGAATTTAGGCCGGCTGTACTTTTTTCGAAAAATTGGACCATTAAATTGCCGCGCGCTATTGGAACCATTAAGTTGCCGGAGCGGCAAATTATTGGTTCAAGTTACAGCCGCCGCCGGCGGCGGTGTGACTTGAATCAATTCCTTGCCGCGATTGGAGCCAATTATTTGCCGCAAGTTCAAACAAAAACCGAGCAATTTCGCATGGCTACCTTGTCTGCGATTCGTGTTTTGGAACCATTAAATTGCCGAAAGTGCAAATTGGAACTTAAGCCTTGCCGGAAGTTCAATGACAAGTGCCATGAGATCGTTTACACGTGCGCACCGCTGGGAAGATAGATGGGAATAATCAAACCGGACATATCACGTGCCACGGACGGTAAGGAATTCCCTTATTGAAACTTGTGGTAAATGGGTGTAAAAGACGCTTGTTCATAGTGTTCCGTTCTCACGAGCCTCGCCCGTAAGAGCTACACGTCACGTTGACGAGAGTCTCACTCCCGCCAGCATCACATCGACAACAAATCAAACGGAGTAAATTGTGCGGCTTTACTCTTCGTGACCTGCCTTAAGTTGTTACTCGGCACCTTTACTTCGTCAGTTCGCACAGAACTTCGCCCTGCGGATCCAAGTGACTCGTCTGTATGGCAGCCACGTCTTTTTAAAACGGGAGACCTAATGGTGTGCCATTAGGAGAGCTTTGTCGGCGCGGTCAACTCGGTTTTTCTACAACGAACAAAGGAGTGTCTCAAATGACTCGCATCTCTTTTTCGAAGTGCCTCGTCAGTGCATTTCGGTCTAGTTACCTCGGGTGGAAGGTCCTCGCCCTGCCCGTATTCTTGATAGTCAGCTTAGCCTTGTGGCAATTGAGCGTCGCGGGACACGAGCAATCGCCGCCTCCATTGTCGAGTCTAATTGAGCACACTTCCTCATCCGCCAAATTGTTGACTCCAATTGCCGCGCGATCGGCTAATGATCCTAAGTTGAAAGCACCATACGACCTCGCACTCATTAACGTTGACCCTAGGTACTACCAGCGCATTGAGCCTTTGCGTCTCTACCAGATGGCACCACTTCCCGCCGGGCAGAGGCGGCATGAGGAACTTCGAATCGTCGGAGAAGCCTACAGACTCGCATTACCGCAGAGTTGGTTGGAGCGGCCGCTTGGAGTCTTGGCAAGGCCCGGCCGTCCGGTGACGTTCGTAGCGTTGGATTCCGGAAAGTTCGCTAATGATGATATCTCGATCTCGATCAAAGCAGACGGTAGCGGGTTGGCCTCAACCACCTTCTTTGTGACTAACGAAGGACGCTATCGAGTGCTGGCAAGCTCGCCCGAGAATGCCGGCCCAGCTACGTTTTATGTGCACTGCATGAGCCGGACCATGCGCGATGACCTGCGCAGTGGTCGCTATGCGGAGCGGTATCTGGCCGAAGTAAGAGCAAACAAGAAACGCGAGGGGGCAGCAGCGGCGGAGATTGTCGACCGAATTCGGCAGCGAAGGGCCATCAAGTAAACAGTTCGCCTTCAGCTATTGATGAAATCGGAGGAGACAGCGATGAAACGGACACAGAGAATCTTGACAGCGTCGTTAGTCCTGGCAGCAGCGGCCCTATGTTCGAGCTCAGTGTTGGGCGACGGTAATGGTGATACGTCGGGTGATCATACCAATCCCGATTCCGCTACGTGTATTAACTCCTCTAATCAGCCATGTGGGTGCTGCAAGTGCTCAAATGGTGGCCCAAATAAGGATTGCTTAGATAAGGAAGGTTCTGAGACGTGCATACACCACTCTCCGACCGGCGTTATTGAGAGCGCGGCAGAGTCTTTCGCCATCATTGATGACGACGGACCCGCAGCCTCTCCGGTTGGCGCAGCGTGTCCGTCCTGCGCTACGACAGGTGCCGACATTCCCGAAGACAGCCAGATTCTTCGCTTGCGACTGACTCGGATCTGGCGCTCGAGCGTGGATTATATGGGCAGCTTCGGCGTAATGATGTACAGCAGTTACGATTATTGGGTCGCCAGCAGCGTAGTCGGAGGAACTACCATTCTCCAGCTCTTCGATCCCAATACCAGTATCCGGGCAGATTTTCTCGACATCGGAGGCGGCACCTTCGTCTCTTTTGACTCTGACGACCACACCACCCAGGTGGTCGAATCGACAGCAACTCACGTTATTTTCCGTCAGTTGGATGGACGTCTCTTACGCTTTGATTGGACGGACTATTTCCAAAACGGCGTCTCAAGACGCGCTCGACTCCGCTACATCGAGGATCGCAACGGGAACCGGATCAATTTCAACTACCTTATGCTGGTCAGTAACACCACGCCGGATGTTCTGATGTGGACGGATGCAACGGATCCGTATGGTCGTACTTTTCGGTTCAGCTATCGCGCCTGGCGGGGCGAAAACGTTTTAAGCCAGGTGACTCTACCCGACGGGCGAGAGATCACTTACAGCTATGATGAGGCTATTAATCACTTCTTCATTAACAAAGTCGACTATGGAAACGGCCTTGAGTCGACCTTAACCTACGACTACGACACCAAGCTTAGCCAACGCAACGAAGCTCTGCTACCCGCGGATCATTACCGGCAGAGCATTCTACTGAGCCAGTTGGTATTCGGCCGGACCCGTTGGGTAAAGCGTGCCGACGGTACCCTTCTATACTCCCGCAAGAGCAGTGGAGATGGAGGAGTCTTTACCAGCACGATCTATCATGGTGGTGAGACTACAGAGGTCAAAACCAGTCCGGTGAAGGTGTTGCTCTCACACCGGCAGCAGCGAGTGGATGGCAGTTGGGAAGACTTGA
>Ga0126311_10001208_pt1 | contig 12381 bp, 12 predicted proteins | sample Plot61_FD_92539 | JGI IMG/M metagenome (GOLD analysis project Ga0126311, IMG submission 92539) | Serpentine soil microbial communities from UC McLaughlin Reserve, CA, USA - Plot61 | ecosystem: Environmental > Terrestrial > Soil > Grasslands | place: USA: UC McLaughlin Reserve, Lake County...
CGGCGACGCGGCCGCCGTCCCGGATCTGACCCGGCCCGGCGAGATCACCGGGATGACCGCGCAGCACGCCACCCGGCAGGCGAAGGTCGCCGCGCATAACATCGTCGCCTCCATCCGCGGAGGCGAGCGTCGCGCGTTCGACTTCAAAGACCTGGGCAAGCTCGGCGCGCTCGGCCACCGCTCGGCCGTCGCGGAGATTCTGGGCGTGCCCGTCTCGGGCTTCCTCGCCTGGTGGCTCTGGCGGACGATCTACCTTCTCAAGTTGCCGGGCTGGGGCAGACGTTTGAAGGTCGCGACCTCGTGGACGCTCGACCTTCTGCTGCCCGCGGAGCTTGTCCAACTGAAGCTCGGCAACTCGACGGGAATAACCAGAGAGCACTTCGAGCCGGGCGAGGTTGTCTTTCACCAGGGCGACCTCGGCGACCGAATCTACTTCGTCGTCGCGGGGCGCGCCGAGGTCGTGCGCGAGACGGCTGGCGCGGAGTTGATACTGGCGGAACTCGGCGCGGGCGAGTACTTCGGCGAGATGGCGCTCGTAGAGAACACTACGCGCAACGCGACGGTGCGCTGCGTCGAGCCGCTGGACCTGATAAGCCTTCCGAAGCGCGAGTTCGGCGTGCTGGCCGCGCACCTGCCCGAGTTGAGGCGCAGCTTCGAGAAGGTCGTCGCGCGCCGCCGTCAGGCCACTACGCTCGCGCTGGCCCAATCGTCCGTTGACTCTCTCGTTGAGTTTTCGGCCCGCACACGTCGGAGAAGACTTCTATGAGAACCGCACTGTTGCCACTCTCGACCGGCGCGCTCGGACGAGTCGCGTATCCGTTTCTCCCCGACTCTCTTCCGCGCGCCGAGTTCGCGAAGGGTAAGTACGTCGTGCGATTCGCGCGCAATGCGGAAGAGCTGGACGCGGTGCTGCGCCTCCGCTTCGAGGTTTTCAACCTTGAGTTGAACGAGGGGCTTGAATCTTCCTTCATGACGGGCCGCGACGCCGACGAGTTCGACCCGACGTGCCATCACCTGCTCGTCGTTGACTCGGCGAGCGGCGAGGCCGTCGGCACGTACCGCTTGAGGACTGAAGAAGCGGCGAGCGAGGCGTTCGGGTTCTACTCGGCCGGGGAGTTCGACCTCTCCGAGTTGCCGACCTGTGTTTCGGGAGAGGCGGTCGAGGTCGGCCGCGCGTGCGTCGCGCGCGAGCATCGCAACAAGCAGGTCTTGTTTCTTCTCTGGAAGGGACTCGCCGCCTACATGCTGCACAACGGCAAGCGCTACTTCTTCGGCTGCTGCTCGCTCCCGACGCAGGACGCGCGCGAGGGCTTGCGCGCGCTGAACCAGTTGCAACGGCGCGGGTGCCTGCACAGGTCGCTACGCGTCCCGCCGCTCGCGGGCTTCGAGTGCGTGCCCGAGGGCTACTTCGTCGTTGACGGTCAGGAGGCGGAACTGCCGCGCTTGTTCGAGACCTACCTTCGCTTCGGCGCGCGAGTCTGCGGCCCTCCCGCGATTGACCGTCGCTTCAAGACCGTTGACTTCTTCGTACTCTTCGACGCGCGCGAGATGAACGAACGCACGCGCCGGCTCTTCTTCGACGAATGATGAGAGCGTCGCTTCCGAAACACCTTCGGGCCTCCGCGCGCGTCTTCGCGTTGTGCGCGGTGACCGCGTGCCTGTATCTCGTCTGGTTCATCGCCGGCATATTGGTCTCGTTTTCACCGGGCGCGTCGCGCAGTTTGCGCGGCCGTCTCTTCCGCGCGTGGGCGCGCGGGGTCGCGCGTATCGCGGGGATGAGAGTCAGGGTGAGCGGCGAGCCGCCGCGCGGGGCGTTCTTACTCGTCTCGAACCACCTGAGCTACATGGACGTGGTCGCGCTCGCGTCGCGGCTCGAATGTGTCTTCGTCGCGAAGAGCGAGGTGGCGCGCTGGCCCGTCGTCGGTCGCCTTTGCAGGAGTGTGAACACGATCTTCGTCAACCGCCGTAACCGGCGCAGCCTTCCGCGCGTGCTCGATTCAGTCAGACGTTCGCTCGACGAAGGCGCGGGCGTCGTCCTCTTCGCGGAAGGGACGAGCACGAGCGGCGCGCGCGTCGCGCCCTTCAGGTCTTCGCTGCTCGACCTTGCCGCGCGCGAGCGCGTCCCAGTCCACTTCGTCTCTATGAGCTACCGCACGCCGCCGTGCGGGCCGCGCGCGAGCGAGGCGGTCTGCTGGTGGGGCGACATGACTTTCCCGCGCCACATCTACGGGCTTTTCATGCTGCCCCACTTCGACGTGAGCCTCGCGTTCGGCGAGCGCCCCGTTTGGGCCGACGACCGGAAGGTCTTGGCGGGGCGTCTGTGGCTCGCGGTCAACGCGCAGTTCGTACCCGTGGTCTGAACGGAGCTTTCGATGCGGAACGGAAACCAACTCGTCGCCGGTTGCGTGCAAGTGCTCGAACAGGGCTTGGCGCTGCTCGAAAGGGTTGACGATGCCCTCTACGCGGGGGCTGCCGGGCTTCCCATTCAGAGCGGCGTCGGCGGGCACCTCCGCCACTGCGTAGACTTCTACCAGAGCTTTCTCGCGGGCGTCGCGTCGGGACGTATTGACTACGAACGTCGCGAGCGCGACACGCTGGTCGAGCGCGACCGTGCGTTCGCAGCGACGAAGCTGCGCATAATTATCTCGGAGCTTCTCGTGCTGCAAGCCGACGGCGACGCGCGCGTGCTTGTGAGCCTCGAAGGCGAGACGCATGTGTCGGACGATTATTGTGACTCTTCGCGCTGGTGCGGCTCGACCGTCGCGCGCGAGCTTCAGTTCCTTCTGAGCCACACGACGCATCATTACGCGCTCGTCGCGTTGGCGCTGCGGCTTCGGGGGTTCGAGCCGGGCGAGGAGTTCGGCGTCTCGCCTTCGACGCTGAAGCATTGGAGGCGCGAGGAGGAGGCCGCATGTGCACCGTGAGCTGGCTGCGGACGCCGCGCGGCTACGAGCTTTTCTGCAACCGGGACGAGCGACACACGCGCAAGGCGGCTCGGCCTCCCTCCGTGCGCGAGACGCGCGGCGTGCGATTCGTCGCGCCGACGGACGGCGACCACGGCGGGAGCTGGATCGGGGTCAACGAGGCCGGCCTGGCGCTCTGTCTTCTGAACGCTTGCGGAGGCGCGCAGTCTCCGACGCGCGGCGTTATGCCCGCCGATGATTACCGAAGCCGCGGGCTTCTGCTCACGGATTTGATGGACTGCCTGAATGTCTCGCACGTACGCGCGCGACTCTCGGGCGCAGACCTCTTTCGCTACAGACCCTTCACGCTTGCCGTGCTGTCCGCGCACGAGCCGGCGCTGCTCGTCCACTGGACGGATAACCGAAAGACTTTCGACGGCGCGGGCGATGCTTCGATGCCGATCACCTCGTCCTCTTACCGCGCGGCTGAAGTGACGGCCGCCCGCCGCGCAATGTTCCGACGCATGGTTGCCGACAGGGGCACTGTCACGCCCGAGGTGCTCCGAGAGTTTCACGAAGGCCACGCCCCGGAGCGCGGGCCTTTCTCGGTCTGCATGCACCGCGAAGACGCGGCGACCGTCAGCTTCAGCCGCGTGAAGGTGTGCGACGGCGCGGCCGAGTTCACGTACAGGCCGCTTTCGCCGTGCGCGCGCTCGCGTTCCGTGCGCGTCGAACTTCCACTGAGACGCGAGGCCGTGCAGGCGCGATGAGGCTACGCACAAAAATCTCCGCACGACGCGTCGCGCTCCGCCTGTCGGCCGCGACAGTGGCGCTCGCCGTACTCTGCTCTATGCCGACTCAAATCTTCGCGGGCGTGACTCTGCCTCGGACGCTCAATCTCTTAGACGGCGCGGACGCGGGACAACTCGGCGCGCTCACCATTCTGTGGTTGCTCGCGGCCTCGACGCTCGTGAGCGAAGATTTGACGTGCGTCGCGGCGGGCGTGCTCGCGGCACAGGGGCGGATAAGTTTCGCGCTCGCGGCTTCCGGGTGCCTGCTCGGCATATACGTCGGCGACCTTCTGCTCTTTCTCGCCGGAAGATTTTTGGGACGCTCGGCGCTCGCGCTCGCGCCGCTCAGGTGGGTTGTGAAGCCAGCGGACGTGGAGAGGAGTTCCGAGTGGTTCGAGCGGAGAGGCGCTGCGGTGATTCTGCTCAGCCGCTTCCTGCCGGGGACGAGGCTCGCGACCTACTTCGCGGCGGGCGTACTCGACACGAGCCTGCTGAAGTTCGCGCTCTACTTCTTCATCGCGGCCGCCGTGTGGACGCCCATGCTCGTCGGACTATCGGCTCTGCTCGGCGCGGAAGCTCTCAAGTCCTCGCTCGCCGCGGGGCAGGGCGTGTTGGTGAAAGTGTTGTTGAGCGCCGGCCTCGTCTTCATATTCGTAAAGCTGCTCCTGCGACTAACGAATTACAAAGGGCGTAGGCTGCTCGTCTCGCGCTGGCGTCGAATCAGGCGTTGGGAGTTCTGGCCGCCGTGGGTCTTCTACCCGCCGGTCGTGGCCTACGTCCTGTGGCTCGGGCTCAAGCACAGAAGCCTGACGCTCTTCACCTGCGCCAACCCCGCGATCCCCGGCGGCGGTACGGTCGGCGAGTCGAAGATGGAGATACTGCGCGGGCTCTCCGCGTCTGCGGCTTCACAAAAATACGTCGCGCGCGCCGGACTTCTGAGTGCGCGGGCCGACGCCGCAACGCGTGTCGGGGAGTCACGCGCGTTCATGGCCGCGCATGGCCTGACGCTCCCCATCGTGCTCAAGCCGGACGCGGGGCAGCGCGGGTCGGGCGTCGCGGTGGTGCGTTCAGACGCTCAGTTGGGAGAGTACCTTTCGCGCGCGCGCGGCGACACGATCATTCAGGAGTACGCGCCGGGCTTCGAGTTCGGAGTCTTCTACTGCCGCTTCCCCGAAGAGGAGCGCGGGCGAATCTTCTCCGTCACGGAGAAGCGCTTCCCCGTGGTCGTGGGCGACGGCGTGAGCATGCTTGAGACGCTGATACTGAAGGACGAGCGCGCGGTCTGCATGGCGCGCGCGTACTTCCGCCTGCACCGGGAGCGACTCGATGATGTGCCGCGCGAGGGCGAGAGGGTGCGGCTCGTGGAACTGGGGACGCACTGCCGCGGCGCGGTCTTCCTCGACGGCGCGTGGGTTAAGACCGTCGAGCTTGAGAACGTCATTGACGAACTGTGCCGCGGGTTCAAAGGCTTCTACTTCGGGCGCTTCGACATACGCGTGCCCTCGGTCGAAGATTTCCGAAAGGGTTCGGGCTTCAAGGTCGTCGAACTCAACGGCGTCACCTCTGAAGCGACGCACATCTACGACCCGCAGGGCGGTCTGCTCGACGCATACCGGACTCTCTTCGAGCAGTGGCGCATAGCCTTCCGCATCGGCGCGCAGAACCGCGCGCGCGGCGCGAGGCCGACGACTATTTGGACGCTCGCACGTCTCGCCTTTGAAAACTTCTTCGGAGAGGGAGAGACCGATACGCTCGGCCCCAATAAACCCCACGGGAATATTAAGCGCTCCGCGCGGATATAACACTTGAGGAGACGAGAGACGATGACACTTTCGAGAACGCAGAACATAGCGAGTTGGGCCTTGCAGTTGATTGTCGCGGGCATTCTGCTTCAGACGCTTTTCTTCAAGTTCACGGGCGCGGAGGAGTCGAAGTACATCTTCTCGACGCTGCTCGGCGACAACGAAGCCGTCGGGCGCATAGGCTCCGGCGTCATCGAGTTGATAACCGCCGCGCTGCTTCTGTACCCGCGCACCGCCTGGCTCGGCGCGCTGCTCGCGGTCGGCACGGCCTGCGGCGCGATCCTTAGTCACCTGACGAAACTCGGAGTCGTGATAAAGGACGACGGCGGGCTGCTCTTCGCGCTCGCGCTAACGGTGCTGGTCGGGGGCGCGGCCGTACTCCTGCTGCGACGCGGCGAGATTCCGGTCGTCGGACACACCCTGCGGACGCAGGCCGGGGCTTGAGACTTCAAAGTTAAGGACACAAAGTGAGTACGCCACTCACGACCATGTCAGGCGAGATTAAAGAGGCCGGCGTCTCTGACGGCGTCGGTCAAAGTCAGAGTCACGCGACAGACCCATCCGTGTGGGTGGACACGCACGGCGACTATCTATACAGGTACTCGCTCATGCGCGTGCGCGACACGGCGGTCGCGGAAGACCTCGTACAGGAGACTCTGCTCGCCGCGCTACAGTCGCGCCACGCATACGCGGGCCGAAGCGCCGAGCGCACATGGCTGACGGGGATTCTCAAGCACAAGCTCGTTGACCATTTTCGGAAGGCGAGCAGGCTGACTTACTCGTCGCAGCCGGAGGGCGAAGAGTTCGAGCACGACGAGTTGTTCCGAAGCGAGGGCCAGTGGAAAGATCACTTCGACCCGACGCGCGCGCCCGTAGAGTGGTGCGCCGGGCCTGCGGAGTTGGCCGAGCAGGGCGAGTTCTGGGAGGTCTTCGGCAAGTGCCTTTCGCCGCTCCCCGCGCGCGTGGGGAGCGCGTTTACGCTGCGCGAGATGGAGGGCATGAGCAGCGAAGAGGTTTGTGAGGTTTTGGGAATCACCGTGAACAACCTTTGGGTCATGCTCCACCGCGCACGTATGCACCTGCGCCGCTGCCTAGAACTCAACTGGTTCGCGGCGAAGGGGGTGAGACGTTGACCGGGCTCTACAAGAAGGCCACGCACGCGCTGCGCTACCTGCTCCTGCGGCGTCTCCCGACGTGCAGGCAGACCGTGTCTGTCATCTCGCAGTCGCTCGAACGGTCGCTCACGCTTCGCGAGCGCGTGATGACGAAGCTGCACCTATGGGTCTGCATCTGGTGCGTGCGCTACCTCGAACAACTTCAACTCATGCGCGGAGCACTTCGCGCGCGCGGGTCGAAACTCCCCGACGAAGATGCAGCGGCCGACGCCTCTCTCTCCGCAGAAGCGCGCGAGCGCATGAAGCGCGCCCTCAGTCAACGTTCACATTAAGAATCCGTTTCAAAACTCAAAGCCGCGTGGTGCGCGGGAATAGACGGCGCGCGTCCGCGGATATAGCTCTCGATGTCAAACGGAGCTTCCAAAACGACGGACGCGGGGCACGAGCACAGCCACGCGCAGAACCGCTTCGCGGTCATCCCCACGCCGGTCAGGCTCGACGCGGACGCGGGCTACGCGGGCAGGGGCGTGACGATTGCCTTTCTTGACTCCGGCTTCTACCCGCACCCAGACTTGACCGAACCGCACAACAGAATAAAAGCCTTCTTCGACATCATGGGCGAGGAGCCGACGCTCGGCGCGACTCCCCAACCGTGGCACTGGCACGGCACGCAGACGACGGTCGCAGCGGCGGGCTGCGGGCTTCTCTCCGACGGCGTATACCGAGGCGTCGCGCACGAGGCGTCACTCGTGCTCGTGAAGGTGAGCGAGCGCGGACACATCACGGAGGACGCGATTGTGCGCGGCATCGAGTGGGTCGTCGAAAACCGTGAGCGTTTGCGTATACGCGTGCTAAACATCTCGCTCGGCGGCGATGAGGACGTGCCCTGCTCGCGCAGCGTTATTGATCAGGCGGCTGAAAGAGCCGTCGCCGCTGGAATCGTCGTCGTCGTCGCGGCCGGAAACTCGGGCTACGGCGAGAGGCCGCACTCCATCCCGCCAGCGAACTCGCCCTCGGTCATAACCGTCGGCGGCTACGACGACAACAACAGTCTGGAATCCGGAAGCCTCGGCCTCTATCACTCCAACTACGGCCCGACCGCCGACGGCACCTTGAAGCCCGAGATAGTCGGCCCCGCGATGTGGGTCGCCGCGCCCATTCTGCCCGAGACGGAACTCTACAGAACGGCCGAAGCTCTTTCGCAACTCGCCTCCGCGCCCGACTACAGCCTGCGCGAACTACTCCGGCAGCTCTGGCGCGAGGCGGACTTGCCCGAGTCCATCCTTGACGAAGACGTGGCAGCGGCGCGCGAGATAATTGAGTCGCGCCTGCGGCGTGACAAGATCGTCGCCGCACACTACCAGCACGTTGACGGGACTTCGTTCGCAGCACCCATCGTCTCTTCGGTCGTCGCGCAGATGTTAGAAGCCAACACGAGTCTGACGCCCGCCGCAGTCAAGCACGTACTCATCTCGACCGCCGACCGCATCGCGGGAGCGCCGCTCGCGCGGCAGGGCTACGGCGTTTTGAACGCGCGACGCGCGGTCGCCGAAAGTCTGTGCGAGCAACACACACTCGACGGCGCGGCTTACGGGCCGCCGCGCGTCTGCCGCGAAGGCGTCCTCTTCTCCTTCCACGACGACTCGGCGCGCGAGGTCGCGCTGGCCGGAGACTTCAACGGCTGGAAACCGTCTCGGACTCGACTCGTCAAAGGCTCGGACGGAGTCTGGCTCGCGAGTGTCGAAGGCTTACTGCCGGGGCGCTACCGCTACAAGCTCGTCGTTGACGGCGCGCGCTGGACGGACGACCCCGCGAACGGACTCAAAGAGCCCGACGAGTTCGGCGGCTTCAACTCCGTGCTCAACGTCGTCTAGCGCCGCCTCACGCTTCCGAAAATTCTCTGTAAGTTTTCCGAGCCCTCAACGACTAACCAGACAGTAGAGGCGTTCCCGCCGGGCCGCGCGGCGCCGGCCGTCGCACGCGGGAATAAATCTTTTCCACGGGTTGATTCAGAACGGCAGAGGATTTGGAGAGCGATGCTGAAGACGTTCGGTGAACACTGGCCGGAGTACTCAATCGAGGCCGCGGGGCTCGGCTTCTTCATGCTCTCGGCGTGCGCGTTCGGCGTGCTCCTCTTCCACCCGTCTTCGCCCGCCGTTGCCGCGATTCCCAATTCCATCTTGCGCCGTGTCTTGATGGGCGCGGCGATGGGCTCGACCGCAATCGCGATCATCCACTCGCCGTGGGGCAAGCGCTCCGGCGCGCACGTCAACCCCGCGACGACGCTCGCCTTCTTCCGGCTCGGAAAGGTCAAGCCGGCGGACGCATTCTTCTACGTCGCCGCGCAGTTCGTCGGGGGAATCACGGGGACGCTAATAGCGGTCGCGCTGCTCGGAAAGTTTGTGAGCGCGCCCGAGGTGAACTACGTCGTCACGCAGGGCGAGTACGGCGCGGGCGTGGCATTCGCGGCCGAGGTCTTCATCACGTTCGTGTTGATGACGGTCGTGCTCAACGTCTCGAATAGCCCAAGACTCTCGCGCTGGACCGGCGTGTTCGCGGGCGCGCTCGTGCTTGTCTACATAAGCGTCGAAGCGCCGCTCTCGGGGATGAGCATGAACCCCGCGCGCACCTTCGCGTCGGCCTTCGCCGCGCGCGAGTGGACGGCGCTGTGGGTCTACTTCACCGCGCCGCCTTTGGGGATGCTCGCCGCCGCCGAACTCTACAAGCGCACATGCGGACTCTCGCGCGTCTACTGCGCGAAGCTACATCATCGCAACACGCAACGCTGCATCTTCAACTGCGAATTCAAAAGGATAGACGTTGGAAGTCACCGGACGGAGGTCGGAGGTCAGACGTTAAAGGTCGGCAAGGGCGAGCCGCTTGAGATTACTCGAAGCGCCACGTTCGCCACGGCAAAGCTTTTACTGGCCGCCAACCTCTAGCCCCTACAGGAGCGCTTATGTCACAGGCGAATCATTACGACGTAATCATCATCGGCACGGGCGCGGGCGGCGGGACGCTCGCGCACAGGCTCGCGCCAACGGGCAAGAGGATTCTTCTGCTGGAGCGCGGCGGGTTCGTCCCGCGCGAGCGCGACAACTGGGAGTCGCGCGCCGTCAACGTCGAAGGAAAGTACAACACGAAGGAGACGTGGTTCGACCGTGACGGCGAGAAGCTCCACCCGCACACGAACTACTACGTCGGCGGCAACACGAAATTCTACGGCGCTGCGCTCTTCCGCCTGCGTGAGCAGGACTTCGGCGTCGTGCGTCACCACAACGGCGTCTCGCCCGCATGGCCGATCTCTTACGGAGACATCGAGCCGTACTACGCGCAGGCGGAGGCGATGTATCACGTACACGGCAACCGCGGCGAAGACCCGACCGAAGCGTGGGCCTCGACGCCCTTCCCGCACCCGGCCGTCTCGCACGAGCCGCGCATACAGCAGCTCGCCGAAGACTTTGCCGCGCTCGGGTGCAAGCCCTTCCACGTGCCGCTCGGCGTCATGTTGAAGGAGGACGACCCGCGCCGAAGCAAGTGCATACGCTGCGGGACGTGCGACGGCTTCCCGTGCCTCGTGCAGGCGAAGGCGGACGCGCACGTCTGCGCCGTCGAGCCCGCGCTCGAACACACGAACGTGACGCTCCTGACGAACGCGAAAGTTACGCGGCTTGAGACTGACGAGAGCGGGCGTGTCGTCAAAGCCGTCCACGTCGAGATGGAGGGCGGCGAGCGCGAAGTCTTCTCGGCCGACGTGGTCGCAGTTTCGTGCGGCGCTATCAACTCTGCGGCGCTGCTGCTGCGCTCGGCCAGCGACAGGCACCCGCGCGGCCTCGCCAACTCCTCCGACGTGGTCGGCCGCCACTACATGGGCCACGTCAATTCGGTCGTGCTCGCCGTCTCGAAGTGCCCGAACCCGACGGTCTTTCAGAAGACGCTCGCCGTCAACGATTTCTACTTCGGCTCGGACGACTACGACTTCCCTATGGGCCACATCTCTTTCGTCGGCAAGCTCGACGGCGTGGCGCTTTCGGCAGGCGCGCCGAAGATAGCGCCGGGATTTACGCTCGACATGATGGCGCGCCACTCGCTCGACTTCTGGCTCACGTCGGAAGATTTGCCCGACCCGAGCAACCGCGTCACGCTCGATCGCGAAGGCAACATCATCCTCTCCTACACGCCGAACAACCTTGAGCCGCACAAGCGACTTCAGGCGAAGCTCCAATCGCTGATGACTCAACAGACGAAGTGCGCCGAGCACGGACACTCGTGCCACGTCGGGCTCTTCGCGCGGAGCCTCTTCCTCGGCCAGCGCATCCCGCTCGCGGGCGTCGCGCACCAGAACGGAACCATCCGCTTCGGCCGAGACCCGGAGACCTCCGCGCTCGACGTGAACTGCAAGGCTCACGACCTCGATAACCTATACGTCGTGGACGGCAGCTTCTTCCCTTCGAGCGCGGCCGTGAACCCGGCGCTCACCATCATGGCGAACGCGCTGCGCGTGGGCGACCACATCATAGACAGGATGAAGTGAGGATAGAAGATGAGAGAGACTCGGCTCCCAAGGCGTGAAGACGCGATACGACGGCTGTGCGCGACCGAGCCCGCATTCTGTGAAGACACTGCGGCGCGGCGCGCTCCGTTCCCCGCAGGCTGGGTTCTGCTTTGGCTGCTGTTGGCGCTCAGCCTCTTCGCGATGCCCGCGAAAGCTCAGGGCGCGCGTGACGCGGCAGCGGTTAACACGGCGAGTGTCTCTACCGCATCCGTCGAAAGTGCGCGCGGGGTCGAGAGCGTCGCGGCCGTGGGCATGACCGTCTCGGACATGGACGGGGCCGTCGAGTTCTACACGAAGGTGCTCACGTTCGAGAAGGTCTCCGACGAAGAAGTAGCCGGCGAGGATTACGAACAGCTCGAAGGCATATTCGGACTGCGAATGAGGGTCGTGCGTCTTCGGCTCGGCGAAGAGGCGCTTGAGCTGACCGAATACTTAGCGCCCAAAGGCCGGCCCGTGCCCGCAGACTCGCGCTCAAACGACCTATGGTTCCAGCACGTCGCGATTATCACGAGCGACATGGATCGCGCGTATCAACTGTTAAGACAGAACAAGGTGCAGCACGCCTCGACCGGCCCGCAAGTTCTGCCCGCGTGGAACAAGAACGCGGGCGGCATACGCGCATTCTACTTCAAAGACCCCGACGGCCACGCGCTCGAAATCCTACAGTTCCCCGAAGGCAAGGGTGCGCCGAAGTGGCGCGCGAAGACAGATAGATTATTTCTCGGCATCGACCACACGGCCATCGTCGTCGGCGACACTGACGCGAGTCTGAAGTTCTACCGCGACGTGCTCGGCTTTACGGTGGCGGGCGAGAGCGAGAACTACGGCACGGAGCAGGAGCACCTCAACAACGTCTTCGGCGCGCGCCTTCGCATAACTTCTCTGCGCGCGCCACGGGGCGGCCCCGGCGTCGAATTCCTCGAATACCTCGCGCCGCGCGACGGCCGTACGCGCCCGACCGACGCGCGGGCGAACGACTTGATTACCTGGCAGACGGGCCTCGCCACGCGCCGCGTCGAGGAGCTTTCGACGGCGCTTCGCGCCGCTCACTACGACTTTGTTTCGCCCGGCGTCGTGCGCCTTTTAGACCGCGCGCTCGGCTTCTCGAAGGCTCTCGTCGTGCGCGACCCGGACGGCCACGCCGTTCTGCTGCTCGACGCCGGCGATGACTCTGCGAGCAAGTGACTTGAAGACGCGCCCGCAGGTTTGACGGGC
>Ga0126311_10001209_pt1 | contig 12381 bp, 12 predicted proteins | sample Plot61_FD_92539 | JGI IMG/M metagenome (GOLD analysis project Ga0126311, IMG submission 92539) | Serpentine soil microbial communities from UC McLaughlin Reserve, CA, USA - Plot61 | ecosystem: Environmental > Terrestrial > Soil > Grasslands | place: USA: UC McLaughlin Reserve, Lake County...
AAGTCGGATGCCTACCAGAGGCGCGAGAGCGCATATGATCCCGCGCAAGGCGACAGCGAAGAGTATCGCACGGGCTACCAGCTCGGCTTCGAGCTGGGACACACGGACGGCTACTACGGCCGGGCCCGCAACGCGGTCGTGCCCGCCAACGCCGCCGTGCTTGCCAAGGCCGCGGCGCTCGCCAGGGCTCAGAGGGAGGGGGATCAGGATCGCAGCCGGGACCGCAATCAGGATCGGGACCGGGGCCGCAACCGGGAACAAGACCGCTCGCGGGAGCGTGACAACCCGCCCCCGCAACAGTCGCCTTCCTCCGGCCAGCTCGCTATCCCGGCCGGGACCGATCTGCAGATCCGGCTCACGACCCCCATCAGCACCAAGACCAATCGCGTGGGCGACCGCTTCTCCGCCGTAGTCGTCTCACCCGCGACTTACCAGGACGCCGAGGTCGAGGGCCACATCTCGGCCCTCGAACAGTCGGGCCGCGTGAGTGGGCGCACGGAGATGTCGCTTCAGTTCGACACCATCACTTTCACGGACGGGAGGCAAGCGCCTCTCACGGCGGACCTGCAAAGGGTAATAGAATCGGAGAACGTTAAGAACGTAGATGAGGAAGGCCGCGTGCAGACCGGCAGCCGGACGCGTGATTCCCAGGTGCGCGGCGGAGTGGGCGCGGCCGCGGGAGCCGTCATCGGCGGCATCGCGGGCGGAGCCAAGGGGGCCATACTCGGCGCTATTCTCGGGGGGGCGGCCGGCGTCGGGACCGTTTACGTGGAAGGCAACAAGGAACTGATCTTCGATAGGGGCACGGAACTGGTGATTCGCACGGTGAATACCGGCTCTCGCTAGCTCGCGTTACTACGTCCGAAATTTTACCCGGCGCGGGATGCTTCGGCTCCCGCGCCGAAGTCTTTCGAGCCGGGTATCAGGTCTCTCTGAGGGCCGCTCTCTTTTCGTCTCCCGATTCAAGGAGCTCGGTCGTGTGCTCCGTCACGCCGGGCGCGGCCGGTACGATCGGCACTCTTATGCCAGGCGCCGAATCGTTATCTCTTGCCCTGCCGGGGGGAGTATACAAATCGGCCAGCAGGTTTCCTTCGACCAGCTCTCGCGTGTCGTCCGGCAACTTGACTCGCCCTCTTGCGGTCGAGCCTTCCCGGTCGAAAAATCCCTTCATCACAATTTCCGAGAATCGACACCAGAACAGGATGAGCGGGATGAGAATAGCGGCCACCATAGCAATTCCGGCCCAGCCTAACGTCCCGCCGGCCAGCGCCGCCGCAAGCGACCCGAGGAACATCAACGTTGCCCCTAACGTGAGCCCTCTTTGCCGCGGCGATAACTGAGAGAGGAGCAGCACGATGGCGAAGCCTACGGACAGAATGAGCATGCCCAAAATAATCGATTCACCTCTGGGGCCGGAGAAGAGCGATACCCCTATGGCCGCCTTTATGGCGGCTATTAACGTCACTCCCCCGCCGATGTCGATGTCCATCTGGCGCAGGTGCAGGTATTCGGGCCGTCGCTTGAGGCCGCCTGCCGAGCAGGCTTCGTCGGAGGCGATTATTTCCATTATTACGCCGAGCTCGAACCCGCAGCGAAAGCAGAATCGATTATTTTCGGAAGGTTGTTGATGGCCGCATTTCGGGCAATACATCGGGCACCTCTCATTTCGCGATGATTAATATACGCTGAAAGCTACGGGCGGCGGAAAGAAAAAGTTCTACCATCAGAGGTGAAGCTCTGCTTCGCAATGGCCCGGCTCCGTCGGCATAGTACCGGGGCCCGAGAGACAATACTTAACGTCTGAACAGGAGTTGCAGAAGCTTGAAACCTCTGCCGGGGCGCGCTAACGTGGAAGTGGAAGGAGGCCGCCTGGCTGCGCGCTCCGCCTCCGGGCGCGAAAGGGTCGGATGGCTTTGGCGGGCAGGCGCGGCGAACGCATCGAGGCAATGGAAATCGCTCTTGTGGATGTCGCGAAAGTTATGGCGAAGGAAGTGCCCAAAGAAATGGCCGAAGCACAATTGATTCGTTGCAACTCCTGCGGCGCTACCAATCGCGTGCCGCGCGAAAAGATAGAACAACGGCTCGAACCCGTATGCGGGCGGTGCAAGACGCCTCTGGGTGCCAAGAGCCGGCAGGCGGCAGCGGCTCCCGTTGCGGTAAGCGATGCGACGTTCGCCGATGAGGTTGAGCGCTCGCCTCTGCCGGTGCTGCTCGACCTCTGGGCGCCGTGGTGCGGGCCGTGCCGGATAATCGCTCCAGTACTAGAAAACCTGGCGTCCGAGATGGCGGGGCGCGTGCGAGTGGCGAAACTCAATATTGACGAGAACCCGGTGACGGCGAGGCGCTTCAACGTTCGAAGCATCCCGACTCTCCTGGTGCTCAAGGACGGCAAGGAGGTCGATCGCATCGTAGGCGCGCAGCCCAAATCAGAGATAGAGCAACGGCTGAAGCGCGCGACAGCGTGACGCCTGACAGCCCCGGCTTCGCGGCGAAGAAGCGAGCCTGGATGAAAAACAATGTACGGACCTCGGACCGCGAACTATCACACGGCCAGCCACGCATGGCGTAGGCATGACATAGACCGTCCCCGGCTTACGGGTTTCCCTCGCCGACGGGCCGCAATCCTTCTATGATAGAAAGCCGCTACTGGCCGAGGAATCTGCCGGCGGAAAAGTATGGCTAAATTCGAGAAGGGAACTTTAGTTGAGCGAATCGACCTCACTCCTGAACTGGCCATATTTCGCATCGCTCCGCAGACCTCGCTCCCGTTCATTTCGGGCCAGTTTGCGACGCTCGCCGTCGAAGAATCGGGCCGGCTGTTACAAAGGCCATACTCGATAGTCTCGGCTCCGCACGAGCCTCTGCTGGAGTTCTTCATAGAGCTTGTTCCGGGCGGCTTACTCACTCCCAGGTTGTGGGATATGAAAACCGGCGACGCGGTCCTGGTGCGAAACCAGGCCGCGGGCACTTTCTATCTCGATCATAGGAGCGGCCTGGCGAGGCATATGATGATAGCCACGGTGACCGGCGTCGCTCCCTTTGTCAGCATGCTCCGGGCTCACTCCTTCGCGCGGGCCGGAGGCCCGGGCCCCGGCTTGAGCTTCCTTCTGCTTCAGGGGGCCAGCTACGCGCACGAGTTCGGCCCCTATAGAGATGAGCTTACGGACGTGGCTCGGGAGGGATGGCTCACCTACGTCCCTACCGTGAGCCGTCCTCTGGAAAACCCCGATTGGGCAGGCGAGGTGGGCCGCGTAGATGACCTGATAAGAAAGTATGGGTCCGGGCTCGGCTACGATTACGCCGGATCGGTGGCCTACGCCTGCGGGCACCCGTTGATGGTCGAAAACGCGAGGGGCATCCTGGGCCGCGCCCGCTTCCCGAAGACGCTGATTCACTCTGAAAAGTACTTCACCATAAAGAAGCCGAGGCCTCTTCCGTAAGCCCCTGACACGCCGTCGTGACGGCGGCGTCGTGACGGCGGCCTCGCGGCGGTACCCCGCGTGGCTTGCGGAAAGGGGTGAAATAATGTACAACGCAAGCGCATGGCGGGAGGCGTACCATGAAGAAAGTATTGTTGTTTACTCTCTCAACCGTCGTATTTTTCCCGGCGCTTCAGCAAGAATCAAAGGCCCGGACCGGACCTCTTGAGGTAAAGCGGGCAACCGGCAGCGCGGGCGAAAAGGGCGGCCCCATCAAGGAGCCTGGGCTGAGGGCGGCCTCCGCGAAGGCGCTCAAGCTCGTCGCCGCCGACCTGAAGGCTAAGAACAAGCAGGGTCTCACGGCCCTCGACCTTGCAAAAAATTACAACCACTCTATAGCGGCGGGCCTGCTGACCAGCAAGATCGCATCCCGGTAGGGCCATGGCCTGCCTGACAAATGGGTGTACCAGAGCCCGCGTTCAGGTCTCGCGCCTCAGGAATCCGACGGCTGTCGCGGCGGAGGCGACCCGCGCAAGGAAAAGGAAAAACAAGAGAGGGGGACTCAATGGCGAATATAAATATTCTCGCCGATCTCTACCGGCACATGGAATGGGCCGATGCGGCGGTGTGGACATCGGTGCTCGCTTCCGAGGCCGGGGAAACGGACGCGAAGCTTCGGGAGTACCTCAATCATCTGCACGCCGTTCAGCGCGCCTTCCTGCGCGTCTGGCGCGGCGAGCCCCTCGACACGACTTACCCGGAGTTCGAGGGCGCGAAGTCGCTGCTTCAGTGGGTCCGCACTTACTATGGCGAAGCGTTCGCGATGCTTGAGGCTTTGAACGAAGAGAAGATTTCCGAGCCGATGATAATGCCGTGGGCCGGGATGGTCGAGAAGCGGCTCGGCCACAAACCGGACGCGACGACACTCGGCGAGACCCTGCTCCAGGTGGCGCTTCACAGCACGTACCATCGAGGCCAGGCCAATGCTCGCCTGCGCGCCGTCGGCGGGAAAGCTCCGATGGTCGATTACATCGCGTGGGTATGGATGGGCCGCCCGGCCGCCGCCTGGCCGGACGCGACGCCCTGAGGGCCGCCGGGTTCTTGCCCGCGTCGGGGCGCGCGATACGCATGAGGGGCCGCTGCCCCACTGGTACGTGCGGCAGCGGCCCCTTTAGAAATACTCCGTTGCCATCCTCACATCGAAAACAGATATCGAAAACAGATTCGGCGGCGGAGTTACGTTTGCGCCCGCTCAAATCACTATGCTAGCATCGGCTCTTGGTGAGTTATGAACGAACAAGCGATCCCCATACAGAAGACTGTTCTTGAGAACGGCCTGACGATCATCTCGGAGCAGATGCCTCACGTGCGCTCGGCTTCCGTCGGCATCTGGGTCCGCTCCGGCTCGCGCCACGAGCCCGCTCCCCTCAACGGCATCTCGCACTTCATCGAACACACGCTGTTTAAAGGCACCTCCAGGCGCTCGTCGCGCGAGATCGCGGTCGAAAGCGACGCCATAGGCGGCCACGTCGATGCTTTCACCAGCCGCGAGGTGGCGAGCTACTATGTCAAGGTGCTCGACCAGCATCTGCCGCGCGCTTTCGACCTGCTCGCGGACCTGGTAACTTCGCCCCTGTTCGAGAGCGAGGAGCTCGACCGCGAGCGCAACGTCGTGCTCGAAGAGATCAAGATGGTCGAGGACACTCCGGACGATCTGGTCCACGAGATATTCGTGGCGAATTTCTGGCCGGGCCATCCGCTCGGGCGCTCGATACTGGGCACGGCCGACACGCTCTCGACTTTCAGCCACGACAGCGTGGCGGGCTTCTTCCGCGACGTGTACACGCCCCGAAACCTCGTGGTGGCGGGCGCGGGCAATATCGAGCATCCGAAATTCGTGGATATGGTCGCGGGCTACCTCTCCGGCATCGAGGACCGGCCCGCGGATCTGGTCGCGTCGGCCCCCCCGCACGCCGTTCCGCGCATCATCATCAGCAAGGACCTCGAACAGGTACACCTGATGCTCGGCACGCGCTGCCCCTCGATGGTCTCCGAAGACCGCTATTCGGTACACGTGCTAAACGTGATCCTCGGCGGAGGCATGAGCTCCCGCCTGTTCCAGACGATAAGAGAGGACCACGGGCTGGCTTACTCCGTCTACTCCGGCGTGAGCGGCTACACGGACGCGGGCTACCTCTCGATGTACGCCGCGACTTCACCCGATCAGATCGACGACCTCGTGAGGCTGAGCATCGAGGAGTTCCGCAAGCTGAAGACCGAGACGGTTCCCGACGCGGAATTGCAGCGCGCCAAGGACCAGCTCAAAGTCTCCATCATGCTCAGCCTCGAATCGACCTCCGCGCGCATGAGCAACCTGGCGCGGCAGGAGATATTTTTCGGGCGCCAGTTCACGCTCGACGAAATACTCGACCGCATCGACCGCGTATCGACCGAAGACGTGCGGCGAATGGCGAATGAGATATTTACCGGGGCCGACCTGGCGATCACGGCCGTCGGGCAACTGGAGAACTTCGACGTCGATGCCGTGCAGCTTGCTTGCTAGAGAAAGCGTCCGGCCCAGGCCCGCTGGAGAAAGCTAGTGGCCGGACTGATGTGACCGGCCACTTTTTTTCCAATGAGATTGATCGTTTTAGGCAGCGGAAGCTCCGGCAACACGCTCTACGTCGAGTCGAGCGCGACCAGGGTGCTGATCGACGCGGGCCTTTCGGCCAGGGAGACCGCGCGCCGCATGACGGATGTCGGCATCGACCCGTCGGCGCTCGACGCCATAGTGATCACTCACGAGCACTCGGACCACGTAAAGGGCGTCCGCGTCATGTCGAAGACCGCCGAAGTCCCCGTCTTCGTCTCCGACGCCACCCGCGCGGAGCTGCATTTCACCGCGGGCAACGAGGGCGTGCGCTGGGGCGAGGCGATCTCGTCGAGCCGGCCCTTCCAGATCGGTTCCCTCGACTTTCACCCCTTCACCATCCCCCACGACGGCGTGGACACCTTCGCCTTTACGGTCGAATCCGGAGGCGTGAAGGTGGGGGTCGTGACCGACCTCGGCTACATAACGCGCCTGGTATCGGAACGGCTTCGCGGCTCGGACATGGTCGTGATCGAATCGAATCACGACCGGGACATGTTGAAGGTGGGGCCGTATCCCTGGCCGCTCAAACAGCGCATCGCCAGCAACTCCGGCCACCTCTCCAACGACGAGACGGCCCGCTGGATGCGCGAGGACTTCGACGGGCGCGCCGAGTACCTCGTGCTCGCGCACCTGTCGAGCAAGTGCAACCACCCCGAGCTCGCCAGGCTTTCGGCGCTCCAGGCGCTCGACTCCCACGGGCCGCTCTTTTTCCCGGACGCCGAGCGCCGCGTCAGGATCGCGCACCAGGGCCACCCGACCGAGTGGTTCGAGCTGTGAGGCAGGCGGTTTTTACGGGTTCAGAGGTATAGATGATCGAACGATACACGCTGCTCGGAATGGGCGCGATATGGACCGACCAGAACAGGTTTCAAAAATGGCTCGACGTGGAGATAGCCGTCTGCGAAGTGCACGCCGAGATGGGCACTATACCGAAAGAAGCCGTCGAGCAGATTCGCAACAAGGCCAGCGTCTCCGTCGAGCGCATCCAGGAGATCGAGCGCACCACGCGCCACGACGTGATCGCCTTCACGACGGCGCTCGCGGAAAAGATAGGGCCGGAGTCGCGCTTCGTGCACTACGGGCTCACCTCTTCGGACGTGGTCGATACGGCGAACGCCCTGCTGATGCGCGAAGCGGCCACGCTCCTGCTCGAAGACCTCGCCCGGCTCGGGGAGGCCCTCCGCCGCCGCGCCTTCGAGCACAAAGAGACCGTGATGGTCGGCCGGACCCACGGCGTGCACGCGGAGCCCACGACTTTCGGCCTCGTCCTCGCGCTCTATTACGCCGACAACGAGCGCAACAAGGAACGGCTCGCGCGAGCGCGCGACCTCGTCAGTTACGGGAAGATCTCGGGCGCGGTGGGCACCTTCGCGCACCTCGACCCCGAGGTCGAAGAGAGAGTCTGCGAGAGGCTCGGGCTCGCGCCCGAGCCCATCTCCACCCAGGTGATTCAACGCGACAGGCACGCGGAGTTTCTCTCGACCCTCGCCATAATCGCGGCTTCGATGGAGAAGATAGCGCTCGAAGTGCGCCACCTCCAGCGCACGGAGGTGCGTGAGGCGGAAGAGCCTTTCTCCGCCGGGCAGAAGGGATCGTCCGCCATGCCGCACAAGCGTAATCCCGTCACCTCCGAGCAGATATGCGGGCTCGCGCGCGTGGTCCGCGCCAACGCCCACGCCGCGCTCGAAGACATAGCGCTCTGGCACGAGCGCGACATCTCGCACTCGTCCGTCGAAAGAGTCATCCTGCCCGACTCCTGCATACTCGTCGACTACCTCGTCAACAAAGCCGATTGGCTCGTCGGCGGGCTCGCGGTATACCCGGAGCGGATGCGCGCGAATCTGGAATCGCTCGGAGGCGTGACGGCGAGCGGACAACTGCTGCTGGAGCTGGCCCGCAAGGGCCTCACGCGCGAGGACGCCTACGCCATCGTGCAGCCGCTCGCCATGCGCGTGTGGGATGAGGGGGCGAGCTTCCGCGAGCTCGCCTCGTCCGACAAGCTGGTTACCTCGATGCTGTCGGCCGAAGAGCTTGAGGCTATATTCGACGTGCGCCACCAGCTCCGCAACGTCGATAAGATATTCGAGCGCGTCTTCGGCAGGTCCGAACCCGAGGCCGGGGCGTCGATTTGAAGCCCCGACCGAATAGCAAAACGCTACGAGACCAGATAACGAAAGACTGATTCTTATGAAAGCTAAAGTCTATGTCACCCTCAAGCCTTCCGTGCTCGACCCGCAGGGGAAGGCGATCCACCACGCGGTGGAGACGATCGGTTATCGAACCGTCACGGACGTTCGCCAGGGGAAATACTTCGAAATCACCCTGGACGACGCCGTCTCCGCCGAAGCGGCTCGCGCCGAAATCTCCAGGCTCGCCAGGGACGTGCTCTCGAATCCCGTCATCGAAGATTTTCGCATAGAACTAGATTCTGACCCCGAAGCGTGAGATAATACCGCTTACTTAAAGGCCGTGTGACAAACCCGAGGCCCGCACCAGGAAAGGATCTATTAGGAGTATGAAATTCGGAGTTGTAGTGTTTCCGGGTTCCAATTGCGACCACGACACTTACCACATAATCAGCAAGGTTATAGGCCAGCCGGTGGAGTTCATCTGGCATCGGCAGGCCTCCGTGGGCGATTGCGACGCGGTCATACTGCCCGGCGGATTCTCTTACGGCGATTACCTGCGAACCGGGGCGATTGCCAGGTTCAGCCCCGTCATGGGCGCGGTCAAAGAGTTCGCTTCGCGCGGCGGCCTCGTCATGGGCATCTGTAACGGATTTCAGATACTCTGCGAAGCGGGCCTGCTGCCCGGCGCCCTGCTCAGGAACAGCAACCTCAAATTTATCTGCGAGCACGTCAATATGCGCATCGAGGTGACCGACACCCCCTTCACCTCGCGGTGCCGGCGCGGGCAGGTGCTCTCGGTCCCCATCGCCCACGGCGACGGGAATTACTTCTGCGACCCGCAGACGCTCGCCGAGCTCCAGCGCGAAGACCGCATCATCTTCCGCTACTCGGACGCGCAGGGCGACCTGACCCCCGAGTCTAATCCGAACGGCTCGCTCGATAACATCGCGGGCATATGCAACCGCGAGCGCAACGTGATCGGAATGATGCCCCACCCGGAGCGCGCGAGCGAAGAGCTGCTCGGGAGCAACGACGGCCGCATCATCTTTCGCTCGCTGGCCGATACGCTCGCGGAATTAGCCAAAGCCTCTTAGCAGCACTCTTGCTTAGCAGCACTCTTGGCGGCGGGGGCCGGTCAGAGATTCTCGAAAGCGAATTTCTCCCGCTTTATCCAAAGCGCATTCCCGAGGCCATTGTAATCCTGAGCGACACCCCTGATCCCTATAAATTATGAGCGAACCCGTAATAACTCCCGAACTGATCAAGAGCCACGGACTCACCGGAGAAGAGTACGACCGCGTTAAAGAACTGCTGGGCAGAGAACCCTCCTTCACCGAGCTGGGCATATTCTCGGTGATGTGGTCAGAGCACTGCTCGTACAAGTCATCGCGGGTCCACCTGCGCCGCCTGCCCACCACGGGCGAGGCCGTGCTCCAGGGCCCGGGCGAAAACGCCGGGATAGTCGATGTCGGCGGGGGGCTGGCCGCCGCTTTCAAAGTCGAATCTCATAATCACCCTTCGTTCATCGAGCCGTATCAGGGCGCGGCAACCGGCGTCGGAGGCATCCTTCGCGACATCTTCACGATGGGCGCGCGCCCTCTGGCGGCTATGAACTCTCTACACTTCGGCCCCCTCGAAGCGGGCGCGGGCGCGTCGGAGGAAGAGCAGGCCGTCATCGCGCGCAACCGCTCCATCGTCGCCGGAGTGGTCAAAGGCATAGGCGATTACGGCAACGCGTTCGGAGTCCCTACCATCGGCGGAGAGGCGCGCTTCAGCGGCTGCTACTCTCGCAACCCTCTGGTCAACGCCTTCACTCTCGGCATAGTGCGCCACGACCAGATCTTTTACGGGCGCGCGGCGGGCGTCGGAAACCCCGTGATCTACGTCGGCGCCAAGACGGGCCGCGACGGCATACACGGCGCGACCATGGCTTCCGAAGAGTTCGGGGACGAGGCCCGGTCGAAGCGCCCGACCGTGCAGGTGGGCGATCCGTTCCTCGAAAAACTGCTGCTGGAAGCCTGCCTCGAAGCGATGCGCGAGGGCGCTATCGTCGGCATCCAGGACATGGGCGCGGCGGGGCTGACCAGCTCTTCTTCCGAGATGAGCGCGCGCGCGGGTACCGGCATCGAGATAGACGTGGACCTCGTGCCGCAGCGCGAGACCGGCATGTCGGCTTACGAGATCATGCTGTCGGAGTCGCAGGAGCGCATGCTCATCGTCGCCGAAGCGGGGCGCGAGAGGCAGGTGATCGACATATTCAAGAAATGGGAGCTTGACGCCGTGGTGATCGGCCGGGTCACGGATGGCCATCGCCTTCGCATCAGGCAGGCGGGCGAGGTCGTCGCCGACATCCCGAACGCGGCGCTCACCGATTCCGCCCCCGTCTACCATAGGCCGATCAAGGCCCCCGGTGCGCCGCCCCCGGTTGAAGAGGTCAGGCAGGTGGAGAAGTCGAACGAAGAGCTCGACGCGACCTTTATGCGTATCGTCACGTCTCCGACCGTCGCCTCCAAAGAGTGGGTCTATCACCAGTACGACCACATGGTCCGGACCAATACGGTGGTCCTGCCCGGCTCCGACGCCGCCGTGATCCGCATCAAGGAGAAGCGGACCTCCCTGGCGATGACCCTCGACTCTAACGCGCGCTATTGCCAGGTCGATCCGCGGGCCGGCGCGCGGCTGGTCGTCGCCGAATCGTGGCGCAACCTGATCGCTTCGGGCGCGCGCCCGCTCGCGCTGACCAACTGCCTCAATTTCGCCTCGCCCGAACGGCCCGAGGTGATGTGGCAGTTCAGCGAAGTGATCGACGGAATGTCTGAAGCCTGCGGCGTCTTCAAGACTCCCGTGACGGGCGGGAACGTGAGCTTTTATAACGAGACCGACGGGCGCGGCATCTACCCGACTCCCGTGATCGGAATGGTCGGGCTCATCTCTGACGCCCGGCACGTGACCACGCAATGGTTCAAGCATGAAGGCCGCGCGATCATCATGCTCGGAGCGACATCGGACGACCTGGGGGCGAGCGAGTACGCTCTGGCAACACGCGGGCGGCTCGAAGGCCGCGTGCCGTCGCTCGACTTGGACCTGGAACGGCGCGTGGGAGAAGCCTGCCTGAAGATCATCGAGGCCGGGCTGGTCGAGTCGGCGCACGACTGTTCGGACGGCGGGCTCGCGGTCGCGCTCTCCGAGAGCGCGTTTTCGAGCTATCGCAAGGGGGCCGTTGGCTTCGAGGTGAACCTCGAAGGCGGGCTGGAAGCGGCGGCGCATCTCTTCGCCGAAACGCCGTCCCGTATAGTGGTCTCGGCGCCCGAAGAGAGCGCGGACAGGGTTCTGGAAATCGCGGCCGAGCACCACGTCCCGGCGTCCCGGCTGGGCCGCACGGGCGGCGGGAGGCTGAAGATCAAGGTCAACGGCGAGCAGGTCATCGACCGCGCCGTCTCCGAGGTCGAGGGCGCATGGCGGGGCGTGCTTCCCGGCATGCTCGAAGTCGCCTCGCTAATCGCGGCCGAGGAGAGCCTCACTAGCTAGGGCCGGCCTCGCTCTTCCCGGTCGAGCTGATCGATAAGGTCGAGTACTGGTACTTTTCCAGAGATCGCGGCGCGCGCGTTCGCTTCCACAAGTTCGTTTACTTTTACCTGCTGCGCTACGTGTCGGGCAAGGTGAGCGATCACGATTCGGAGGTCAACGAAGCGCGCTGGGTAGAGATAGGCGACGCCGTAGAGATGCTCGCCTTCGAGGGCGAGAAGAAGGTGGCCGAAAAGGCCCGGCGCATGATCGAAGAGATGTAGCCTCTCGCTCAGAAATTTCAGGAGTTTCTGATAGAATCTGTCGAAAATCTGAAGAGGAGATCAATCGATGACAAGACCAAACGGCGCGACTCCCGAGGGCACCAGAAGATACGCCGACCGGCTCGCTTCAATAACCGCTCCCGGGCACTTTCGCGAGCAGCAGGGCCTCTGCATGTCCACAATCGGGCTGGGCACGTACCTCGGCCACTGGGACGAGAGGACCGACAGAATGTACCGAGAGGCGATAAAGCGCGCGATAGAGCTTGGCTGCAACGTGATCGACTCGGCCATCAACTACCGCTTTCAGCGCAGCGAGCGCTCTATCGGCGCCGCGCTCAAGCAGCTGTTCGAATCGAAGAAATTCTCGCGCGATGAGATAATCGTGGCCACCA
>Ga0126311_10001210_pt1 | contig 12378 bp, 12 predicted proteins | sample Plot61_FD_92539 | JGI IMG/M metagenome (GOLD analysis project Ga0126311, IMG submission 92539) | Serpentine soil microbial communities from UC McLaughlin Reserve, CA, USA - Plot61 | ecosystem: Environmental > Terrestrial > Soil > Grasslands | place: USA: UC McLaughlin Reserve, Lake County...
TGCTCGTCGGACTCGCGACGCTCGCCGTGCTGCGCTGGGGCGCGAAGCGGGTGCTGCTGCCGGCGGCGGCGGTCGTGGCGTTGGCGGCAGCCGCGGTGCTGGTGACGCCGAGCACGTTCGGCGTGAACCTGCACAACCTCGACAGCTCCTCGAGCGGACGCTCGCAGCTGGTGAGCGGCGGTGGGGACCTGTTTGCCGCGCGGCCGATGGAGGGGTACGGCAGCGGATCGTTTGTGCGCGAGTACCGGCGCCACGAGGGACGACGCCTGCCGAGCGACGCGGCGACCGCCTCGCACACCATTCCCGTGACGGTCGCCGCCGAGCAGGGCGTGATCGGGCTGATCGCGTATCTCGCGCTGCTGGTGGCGGCGTTTGCGCGGCTGCTCGGACGCGGCGCGGGCTTGTCGGTCGCGCGCTCGGCCGTGGCCGCAGCGTTCCTCGCGCTGGTCTTCCACACGCTCGTGTACGCGGCGTTCCTGGAGGACCCGCTGACATGGGCGCTGCTGGGCATCGGCACGGCGCTGGCCGCAGTGGCGGCGCCGCGACCCGCGCCGGCTCCCGCGCCGACCCGAGCGCCCACTGCCGCCGAGCGCTCGGCGGCGCGGCGCACCTCGCAGCTCGGCAACGTGTAACGCCTCATAATTATATTAGGGTGACGGTGATCAGCGTCGCGCTGCTTGGCACGGTCACGGCGCCCGCCGAGGACGTCACTCCGGCGTTGACGCCTTCTCCGCAGGTCGTTCTTATGGCGTTGGCGAGCCTTGCCGTGGTGAAGGTGCTACTGGCGGTTTCACGGAGCGCGGTCAAGCTCACGGGTTCCAGCGAGGTCGACGTCAGTAGACACGTACCGAATATTTCTCTCGTTCTGAGTGCGAACCCAACGACGTTCAGGCTGACGGACGTTATGTTCGGTAGCGCCCCGACGAAGCTTCCATAGCGCAGGTGCCAGGGAAGCGTTTCCCTTAGGACCGTCGCCTGGCCTTCGGCGCACGTGCCGAGGTTGGCAGACGTGACATAGCCGACTAGCCCGCCGACCACTTTCGTAATCGAACGCCTTGAATGCAGAGAGCCTTCGAGTGTGAACTGGCATGTTATGTTGCTAAAGGCACCGGTGATTCTGACTTCGCTGAATGCGACTCTCAGCGTCAGGCTGCTGGTGGACAGGATCCTGGCGGAGGCCGTGCCGGCCAGGACGCCGACGGCCATCGCACACACCGCCGCGGTCGCAGCGACACGCATCGAGAACTTGGAGCTCATGCTTTGTCTCCTTTGACAAGCGTTCATTGTCTGCGGCCGCGCAATCCCCCTTTCGCCGAGCCGTCAGTCGGCCGCGGCCGTACCCCTACTCGCAGGATACCGGCGTGTCCGCTTTGCGGTTCCCCTAGCGTCCTGCCGATCGTGAAGCGAATCGTGCTCGGGATCGTGCTGGTGCTCGTCGCAGCCGTCGTGATCCTCAACTGGACGTGGGGCCGGCTGCCCGGAGAGCCGGCGCGGACCGGCAGACTGATGCGGCTGGGCGACACGACGGTGCGCGTGATCGAGCATCCGGGCAAGGATCCGGCCGTCGTGCTGATCCACGGCCTGCCGGGCACCGCGCAGGACTTCGACGATGTGGCCCCGCTGCTGCCCGGCCGCCACACGATCGCGTTCGACCGCCCGGGCTTCGGCTATTCGAGCGGTGGCTTTCACGCGTTCGCCGATCAGCTCATGATGCTCGACGAGCTCCTTGCCTCGCTGCACGTGCAGCGTCCGGTGCTCGTCGGCCACTCCTACGGCGGCACGCTCGCGCTCGCCTACGCGGAGCGGCGACCGCAGAACGTGCGCGGGCTCGTGCTCGTGGACGCGGCGGCCGGCGGCGAGCACACGGGCGCGTACGAGCGTGCGCAGGCGCGCTTCGTCCAGTTCCTCTCGTGGCCGGTCGTGCAACCGATCGCGGACGTGACCTTCTCGCAACTGGTGCGCACCGCATCAGTCAAGCGAGGCGAGGCGCAGGCGTTCGACCCCGGCGACGTCGACCCCACCCACGAGCAGCGCCTGCTCGAGCACAACATGCGCCACGAGGACCTCGACGCGTACGCGGGCGAGGAGCAGGAGGCGAACGACGTGTTCAAGCGCGTCGACGCGCGCCTCGCGACGATCGACGCTCCGGCGGTCGTGATCCAGGGCGCGGGCGACAAGCTGGTCACGCCTGACCACGGCCGCAAGATCGCCGCCACGCTCCCCCACGCCCGCCTCGTCATGGTCGACGGCGGCCACATGGCCCCCTACGTCCACCCCGCGGTCGTAGCCGCTGCGACGCGCGAGCTGCTGGGGACGCCTAAGCGACCGCGAGAACTTCGAGCCCGGGAACGCGCTCGAAGTGCCGCACGTTGACGGTCGCCACGCGCATGCCGTGAGCAAGGGCCGTCGCCGCGATCCACAGGTCGTGTGAGCCAATCAGGGAGCCCGCTTCTTCGAGACGGGCCCAGATCTCCGCGTGAGCGCGTGCCACGTGCATGGAGATCGGGAGCGGCTCGAGACGCCCAAGGACACGCTCGACGTATGCAAGACGGCGCATGCGGACCGTTGCATCCACGGCCCGGTGCACTCCGTGCAGGAGCTCGCTCGCCGTCACGACGCTGATAGCGCGGTCTTCGTCTCCAACCGCCGCCTCGACCTGTGTCCCTCGCCGCTCGTCGTTGACGAGGACCGAGGTGTCGATCAGGACGGCCACGCGCTGCTCGGCGGTCCGAACGCCGTGCGACCGGCTTCGACGTCCCGGGCGAAGTCGTCGTCAAGCGGTGGCGTGTCTGCCATCAGCTCGCGCCATTGCTCGGCAGTGATCGTGCTTCGCGCACGCGGGGGTCGCAGCTCGGCGATCGCCGAGCCGTTGCGGACGATCTCGATCTCCTCGCCGGCGCCGACGCGATTCATCACATGCGAGAAGCTGCGAGCCACCTCGGTTGCGGTCAAGCGGACCATGCATCCAACAACATATCAGATAAATCAGATTCCTATCCCTGGCGCCACGCCGTGCAATCGGCGAGGATGCCCGTGGGATGCTCCCGCGCTTCGTCGTCACCTGGCTGTTCAACGTCGCCGCTCTGTGGGTTGCGGCGAAGCTGCTGGACGGCGTGCACGTCAGCGGCGACCATGCGTGGGTCACGTTCGTGCTGGCGGGCTTCGTCTTCAGCCTCGCGAACATGGTCGTCAAGCCGATCGTCGCGATCCTGGCGATCCCGCTGATCATTCTCACGCTGGGGATCGCCTACTTCCTCGTGAACGTGCTGATGATCTTCCTCACCAGCTGGGTCGTGGGCGACTTCCACGTCGACGGGTTCTGGAGTGGGGTCGGGGCCGCGATCGTCGTGTGGCTCGTCAACGTCGTGCTGGACGCGATCGAGCGGCGGGTCGCGCCGGCGGATTAGCCACAACGGCCGCGACCGCGCTGGGGGCGCGCAGTCGCGGGAGGGATCCGTGGGGGGTTAGGCGGCCTCGCGCAGCGCGGCGAGGGAGCTCTCGTGCGAGAGGCGTCTGAGCGCCTGCTCCTCGAGCTCGCGCGCACGCGTGGAGCTGAGGCCGAGGCGCTTGCCGACCTCGCTGAGCGTCTGCGGCGGCTCGCCGCCGGTGCCGAAGCGCAGGTGGATGACCGTCCGCTCCTTGTCGGGAAGCGTCTCGATCGCCTTCTGCACGGCCTCGTGACGCAGCGTGTCGGCGACCTCCTCGTGGGGGCTCGCCTCGTCCGTCGCGATCAGTGCGCCGAGCGATGTCTCGCCGTCGTCGCCGACCGGCAGGTCGAGGCTCGTCGGCTCGCGGTCGGCCTTCGCCGCCTCGAGCACCAGCTCGAGCTCAAGGCCCGTCTCGTCGGCGATCTCCTCGTCGGTCGGCTCGCGGCCCAGCTTCGCCGTCAGCTCGCGCCGTGCGCGCGCGACCTTGCGGGCGCGCTGCCCGACGTGGACGGGAAGGCGGATCGTGCGACCGCTGTTCTCGAGTCCGCGCTGGATCGACTGGCGGATCCAGAGGGTCGCGTACGTCGAGAAGCGGAAGCCCTTGCGCCAGTCGAACTTCTCGACGGCGCGGATCAGGCCGAGCGTGCCCTCCTGGACGAGGTCTCCCATCGAGAGGCCCTGGCCCTGGTAGCGGCGGGCGATCGACATCACGAGCCGCAGGTTGGAGTTGACCATCCGCTCCTTGGCCACGAGGTCGCCGCGCTCGATCTGCTTCGCGAGCTCGATCTCATCGGCCGGCGTGAGCAGGGGCCAGTTGCGCGCCTCCCGCATCAAGAGCTGAAGGGCGTCGAACGTGGTCTCCTCAGGGGCGATGGCCTGGGTGTCTATCGTCTTCGTGGTGGTTCCTTTCATGTCAATACCTACTTGCACGCTAGGTATTGTACGACAAGGTCGTTGCTTCGTCAACAACCCTTTCCCGTATCGTCACGGGACAACCCCGTGGTAACAGTCTTGCCCGCTGTGACGACCGAGAATCACGCCCGATGACGTCCGCCGCCCGGCCTCCAGCGGCCCCCGACGAGCTGCCGGCGTTCGCGCGCGACTCCGAGCTCGTGGGCAGCGCCTGGACGCTCGCGCTGGAGGCCTACCGTGGCAATGCGGACGGGAACGTGGCCGCCGACGTCGAGCACCCCGCGATCACCGCCCGGCTGCTGCACGATGCCGGCTGCGACGAGACGATCGTCGCGACCGCCGTCCTGCACGACGTGATCGAGGACACGGGCCTCGACCCCGCGGCGATCGAGCAGCGCTGCGGCGTGGAGATCGCACGGCGCGTGGTGGCGCTGACGGAGGACTCTGCGATCGCCGCCTACGCCGACCGCAAGCGCGAGCTGCGCGCCCGGGGCATCGCGGCCGGGCGCGAGGTCGCGGCCGTGATGGCGGCCGACAAGCTCGCGCGTGCCACGCGCGCTGCCGGCGGACGTCTGCGCCCGGAGAAGCTGCGCCACTTCCAGGCGACGCTCGCCGAGCTGAAGGAGGCCTATCCGGACCTGCCGCTGTTGGAGCCGCTCGCGAACGCGATCGAACGGCTGCGGCCGACGACGAGCGAGGCGACCGCGGCCGTCGGCGATCCGTCGCTCTACGTCAACCGCGAGCTGTCATGGCTCGACTTCAACGAGCGCGTGCTGCAGCTCGCCGAGGACGCCTCCCGGCCGCTGCTGGAGCGCGTGAAGTTCTGTGCGATCTTCAGCTCGAACCTCGACGAGTTCTTCATGGTCCGCGTCGCCGGCGTGCATGACCAGGTCGACGCCGGCATCGATGCGACGAGCGCCGACGGGACCGCGCCGGCCGAGCTGCTCGACCGCATCGGCGATCGCGTACGCGAGCTGGAGGCGCGCCTCGAGAGCTGCTGGGAGCGCGTGCTGCTGCCGGCGCTCGACGAGCACAGCATCCGCGTCGTCGAGCCGGCGGCGCTGAGCGAGGACGAGCGCGCCGCGCTCGACGATCGCTTCCGGCGGGAGGTCTTCCCCGCGCTGACGCCGCTCGCGGTCGGGCCGGCGCAGCCGTTCCCCTACATCTCCAACCTGTCGCTGAGCCTCGGCGTGATCGTGCGCGACCCGGCGACCGACCAGACGCGCTTCGCACGCGTGAAGGTGCCGAAGGAGGGGCTGCCGCGCTTCATCCCCGTCGCCGACGGGCGCACGCTCGTGCCGATGGAGGCGGTGATCGCCGCCCACCTCGAGCGGCTCTTCCGCGGCATGGAGATCCTTGCGCACACGGTCTTCCGCGTCACGCGCGACGCCGACTTCACCGTCTCCGACGAGGCTGACGACCTGCTGGAGGCGGTGGAGGCGCAGCTGCGCCGGCGGCGCTTCGGAGAGGTCGTGCGGCTCGAGCTGAGTGCCGGGACCGACCCCGCGCTCAGAGCCCGGTTGATGGCCGACCTGGAGGTCGGCGAGCGCGACGTCTACGAGATCGACGGGCTGCTGGATCCGAGCGACCTGTGGCAGATCGTGAAGTTGCCCGGGATGCGCGAGCTGCGCGACGCGCCGTGGACGCCGCTCGTCCCCGCGACGTTCGAGCGCGAGGGGAAGAAGACCGATCTGTTCGCGCTGATGCGGGAGAGAGCCCTGCTCGTCCACCACCCGTACGACACGTTCGCCACCGTCGAGCAGTTCGTCAATCAGGCGGTCAACGACCCGGCCGTGCTCGCGATCAAGCAGACCGTGTACCGCACGAGCGACGACTCGCCGCTGGTGCCGGCGCTGATCCGCGCATCCGAGCGCGGCAAGCAAGCGGTCTGCCTGGTGGAGCTGACAGCGCGCTTCGACGAGCGCGCGAACATCACGTGGGCGCGCGCACTGGAGCAGTCGGGCGTGCACGTGACATACGGCATGCCGGGATTGAAGACGCATGCGAAGGCGGTGCTCGTCGTGCGTCGCGAGGGCGACGGCGTGCGCCACTACGCACACGTCGGCACCGGCAACTACCACCGCGGCACGGCCGACCTCTACACCGACTTCGGCCTCTTCACGGCCGACGACCGCATCACCGGCGAGATCGCCGAGCTGTTCAACCAGCTGACCGGCTACTCGCGGCCCGAGCATTACCGCCGCGTGCTCGTCGCTCCGCTGAACCTGCGCGAGCGGATCATCGGCGAGATCGACGCGACGATCGACGCGCATGAGGCGGGCAAGGACGCGCGCATCTCGATGAAGATGAACTCGTTGGTGGACGCAGCCTGCATCCGCGCGCTCTACCGCGCCTCGCAGGCGGGCGTGCCGATCGAGCTGAACGTGCGCGGAGCGTGCTGCCTGCGCCCGGGTGTGTCCGGCGTCTCGGAGAACATCCGGGTCGTGTCGATCGTCGGCCGCTTCCTCGAGCACTCGCGCATCTACGCGTTCCAGCGCGGCGAGCAGACGGCCATCTTCGTCGGCTCCGCGGACCTGATGCCGCGCAACCTCGATTCGCGTGTGGAGCTCGTCGTGCCGGTAGACGACGACGACGCGCGCGCACAGCTGCTCGACACGCTCGAGCGCTGCTTCGCCGATACGGAGAACGCGTGGGACCTGGCCGGCGACGGCTCGTGGACCCACCGCCGCGTGCCGTCCGGCGGACAGCCGCGCGACGTGCAGGCCGAGCTGATGCGCGCGCACCTCGCGCGTGCGCAGCTCGTTGAGGCGTGAGCTCCTCGCGCGCCGTCATCGACCTGGGTTCCAACAGCTTCCGGCTCGTCGTCTTCACGACCGGCGAAGGCGGCTGGTGGAAGCGCACGGACGAGCTGAGCGACATGGTGCGGCTCGGCGGCGACCTGACCGACGACGGCTGCCTGTCGGAGGCGCGCATGGCGCATGCGCAGGAGACGCTGCGCGTGTTCGCGGCGTTCTGCTCGACGAGCGGGATCGGTCCTGAGGATGTCGAGGCCGTCGCGACGAGCGCGATCCGCGACGCACCGAACGGCGCCGCGTTCGTGCAGCGGGCGCACGGCGAGACCGGCCTGCCGATCCGCGTCGTCTCAGGCGAGGAGGAGGCGCTGTACTCCTACGTCGCGGCCGCCAACTCGACCTCGCTGTCGGATGGGATCGTGCTCGACCTCGGCGGCGGGTCGCTGGAGCTCGTGCAGGTGCGCGAGCGGCATGCGGGCGCGATCGCGTCGTGGCCGCTGGGCGCGGTGCGGGCGACGGAGCGGTACTTGCCGGGCGACGGTGCGGTCGAGGCGAAGCCGATCGCGAAGCTGCATGCGCGGACGCTTCGCGCCCTGGAGGACGCGCCGTGGGTGGCGGAGGCAGGCGCTCCTGGAGCGTCGCTCATCGGCCTGGGTGGCAGCGTGCGCAACCTCGCGACCGCGGCGGTGCGGATGGCGGACCTGCCGCTCGACAGCGTGCAGGGGTTCGTGCTCGGACGCGACGCGCTGGACGCGCTGGTCGACGAGCTGGCCGGCCGCTCGCCCGAGGAGCGCGAGCGGCTGCCCGGGATCAAGCGCGGGCGCGGCGAGGTGATCCTCGCGGCCGCCGTCGTGCTGCGCGCCGTGCTGGAGGCGAGCGGCGCGGACGGCATCGAGGTGACGGAGGCCGGCCTGCGCGAGGGGATCTTCCTCACCGGCCTGCTCGCGCCGGCCGACCCGCCGCTGGTGCCGTGCGTGCGGATGACGAGCGTGCGGAATCTGGCCCGGCAGCACGGGGTCGACTTGGTGCACGCGGAGCACATCGCCGGGCTCGCGCACCAGCTGCTGGAGGCGCTGCCCGGCGCCGGCCTGCCGGAGCCGGGCGAGCCGGAGCTGGTGGAGGCGGCGGCGCTGCTGCATGACGTCGGCATGGCGGTCGACTACGACGACCACCACAAGCACTCGTCGTACCTGATCCTCGGCAGCGGGCTGCCCGGCTTCACGCCGCGCGAGGTCGCGCTGATCGCGCTGATGGCGCGCTACCACCGCAAGGGCACGCCGCAGCTCGGCGGCCTGGCGCCGCTGTGCCGCGAGGGCGACGAGCAGCTCGTGCTGCGTGGCGCCGCGCTGCTGCGGATCGCCGAGCAGCTGGAGCGCAACCGTGACCAGGTCGTGCGCGCAGCGCGCCTGACGCGACCGGGCGGCAAGAGCGGCGACGTCGAGCTGGAGCTGGACGCAGTCGGCGACGACACCGTCGCGCGCTGGGGGGCCGAGCGTCAGGGCGAGCTGTTCGAGCGCGCGTTTGGCGCGCCGCTGCGGGTCGTGGCGCGCTGACGCATCATTGTTCGATGCGTCATCAGATGCCCTCCAATGATGCCCATGACTCGCACCACCGTAGACGTTGACGAGCAGGCGCTTGAGATGGCACGGGTCGAGCTCGGCACCACCGGCTTGAGCGCGACGGTCAACGCGGCACTGCGCGACGTCGCCCGGCGTCGCACGCTCTCAGGATTCGATGCGGCTGTGAGCTCCGTCGAGCAGCGCTGGCTGGTCGCCGACGGCTCGCTCGCCTGAGCAGCGTGGGAAGGTCTGCGCCGCGACGGCGTCAAGAGAGATGACGCCGAACCCGAGTCGAAGGAGCCGACCGCGATGCGACCGACCTCGCCCCATCACAGCACTCGACGTGCAGCGATTGCGCTGATCGCCGCAGCGCTCGCCTTCGCCACCCTCTTCATGCTGTTCGGGCCGCCGCGCGGCGACGCGCGCAGCGGAGCGACGCTCAAGGTCGCGACGGCGCAGAACGCGGCGCTCGGCAAGCGCATCCTCGTCACGAGCAGCGGCCGCACGCTCTACTCGTTGAGCGCGGAGACAAGAGGCCGCTTCATCTGCAAGGACAGCAGCTGCACGTCGACCTGGCCGCCGCTGACGCTCGGCCGCGGCGTACAGCCGGCCGGCGTGAGAGGCCTCGGCACGATCAGACGTCCCGACGGTCGACGCCAGGTGACGTACAAGGGTCGCCCGCTCTACCGCTTCGCCACCGACCGCAAGAAGGGCGACGTGGGCGGCGAGGGCTTCAAGGACGTCGGCACGTGGCATGCGGCGGTGGCGCCGGGCGGCAGCGCGTCGCACGGCACGGCGCCTGCGCCGACGCCGGGGTACTGAGCCGGAGTGGCGCTCCTGGGTTGGAAAGCGTTCGTCGCTTCCCAACCTTCTGATGCTAAGGTTGGAAAGTGGCCGCGACTTCCCAACCTTTGCACGGACGGATCGAACGGCGCGTCTGGAGACCGACGATCGACCACGGTGGACCCAGGCCTCATCGCGTCGCGCAGACGATCGAGTGCTTCGTCCCCGACCCGATCGTCGACTGGGACCCGACACTGACCGCCTCGACCGCGGCGCTGATCGCCGAGGCCGACGCCGAAGTGCGCGAGTTCGACCGGCAGGCGCCCGGCGTGCAGGGGCTCGACGCGCTCGCGCGGCAGCTGCTGCGCCAGGAGTCGGTCGGCTCGTCGCGGATCGAGAACCTGATCGTCGGACAGCGACGGCTCGCACGCGCCGCCGCCGGGGACGGCGCGGAGCGCGACGCGACGGCGGGCCTGATCATGGGCAACGTGCGCGCGATGGAGCGGGCGATCGCGCTGGCGACCGAGCCGCGCCCGCTGACGCGCGACGACATCGTCGCGATCCACCACACGCTGTTCGAGGGCACGGTCGACGAGGCGCTCGCCGGCGGGGTGCGGCGCGAGCAGAATTGGATCGCGGGATCCGCGTACAGCCCGGCCGGCGCCGACTTCATCCCACCCCCGCACGAGTACGTCGAGGAGCTGCTCGACGACCTCGCCGCGTTCCTCAACCTCGACGACCTGCCGGTGACGCTGCAGGCGGCGATCGCGCACGCGCAGTTCGAGTCGATCCATCCGTTCCTCGACGGCAACGGCCGCACCGGGCGCTGTTTGATCCACGTCGTCTACCGGCGCCGGGGGCTGGCGACGAGCGTGGTGCCGCCGATCAGTCTCGTCCTGGCGACGCACTTCCGCCTCTACATAGGCGGACTCGAGGCGTACCGCTTCGGCGACTTGAAGGACTGGCTGCTGCTGTTCGCCGCCTCCACGGTGAAGGCGGTCGATCGCGCGCACGACCTGGCAGGGCGTGTCGACGCGCTGCGCGAGGGCTGGCTGGAGCGCGTCGGGCAGCCGCGCAGCCACGCCAGCTCGCGCGCGCTGCTCGACCAGCTCGCCGCCGAGCCGGTCCTCACAGTCGCGCGCGCCGCCGAGCTCGCCGGCGTCAGCGAGACCGCAGCGGCCAGAGCGCTCGAGTCGCTGGAGCGCGCCGGAGTGTTGACGCGCCCGTCGCAGCAGAGATGGGGCCGGCGCTGGGAGGCGCCCGCGGTGTTCGAGCTGCTCGACGCGTTCGAGCGCGACGTCGCGACGCCCGGGGACGCGACGCGGCCTGGGCGGCCGGCGCCGCGGCGGAGCTGACAGGCGCGCCACCAGGATGAGCGACGTTCTCGGTCCGGACAGCGGACCGAAAGCGACGCTCATCCGCTGCCGGCTCAAGCCATCACGGGCTCAGACTCGCGCGCGCCTGCGAGAGCCGTCTCCAAATCGTCCGCCTCCCCCGCCGCACGGCTCGCCGCGGCCATCTCGGCCTGGCGAACGCGGCCGGGGACGAACAGCGCGCAGACGGCGCCCGCGGCGAGCACGGCGGCGCCGACCCACACCGCCTGCGTCATGCCATCGGTGAACGCTTGCGGTGAGGCGTAGGAGCCGGCGCCGGCGAAGACGGTCGAGAGGACGGAGACGCCGAGCGCGCCGCCGATCTCGCGGAACGTGTTGGTCGCGCCGGACGCCTGGCCGGCCTCTTGTGGCCGGACCGAGCTCAGCACCGCGTTCGCCGCCGGCGCGAACACGAGCGCCATGCCGGCACCGGCCATCGCGAACGGACCGACGAGCTGGGCGTATGGCACGTCCGGCGCCGAGACGAGCGCGAGCAACGCCATCGCGCTCGCTTGCAGCGTGAGGCCAGCCGTCATCAGCACGCGCGAGCCGACGCGGTCCGACAGGATCCCCGCGATCGGAGCGACGAGGATGGTGACGCCCGTCCACGGCAGCGTCCGCAGCCCGGCCTCGAGCGGCGAGTACCCCTGGACGGTCTGGAAGAACTGCGCCAGCAGGAAAATCGAGCCGAACGTGCCGAAGAACATCGCGACCGTCACGCCGCTCGTGGCGCTGAAGCCGCGCGAGCGGAAGAAGCGCATCGGCAGCATCGGCTCCGGCGCACGCAGCTCCCAGGCGACGAATGCGGCGATCAGCAGCAGCCCGACGGTCGCCGAGCCGACCACGGTGGTGCTCGTCCAGCCGAGGTCTTGCGCCTTCACGATCCCGAAGACGAGGCCGAACAGGCCGCCCGCGGCGAGCACGAGCCCGGGCATGTCGAGCCGGCGGCCGGGGCCGTGCGACTCGGTCAGCTGCGTGATCGCGAGCGGGATGAGCACGATTCCGATCGGGACGTTGAGCCAGAAGATCCAGTGCCATGAGATGCCCTCGACGACCGCGCCGCCGGCGAGCGGCCCGAGCGCGACGCCGAGCCCGCTCACGCCCGACCAGATGCCGAGCGCAAGGCCGCGGCGGCCGGCCGGGAACGCCTCGCTGAGCAGCGTCAGCGAAAGCGGCGTGACGGCTGCAGCGCTCGCGCCCTGGAACGCGCGCGCGGCGATCAGCGCCTCGGTGCTCGGCGCGAGCGCGGCAGCGATGGAGGACAGGGTGAATGCACCCAGGCCAAATGCGAACACGCGCTTGCGGCCGAGCCGGTCCCCGAGTGCGGCGGCCGGCAGCAGCAGCACCGCGAACGCAAGCGTGTAGGCGTTGACCGTCCAGCCGAGCGAGGCGAGCGTCGCATCGAAGTCGACCCGGATCGACGGCAGCGCCGTCGTCACGACGAGGTTGTCGAGCGTGACCATGAAGAGCGCGATGCTCGTCACGATCGAGGTCCAGATCTGTCGTGAGCGGGTCATCGGGTCGAGCCTCCTGCGGTGTGTGAGTGGTCACTCATATTCATGGCAAAAAA
>Ga0126311_10001211_pt1 | contig 12374 bp, 12 predicted proteins | sample Plot61_FD_92539 | JGI IMG/M metagenome (GOLD analysis project Ga0126311, IMG submission 92539) | Serpentine soil microbial communities from UC McLaughlin Reserve, CA, USA - Plot61 | ecosystem: Environmental > Terrestrial > Soil > Grasslands | place: USA: UC McLaughlin Reserve, Lake County...
ACGGGCAGCACCAGGACGCGGGCGGCAAGGTCGTCCACGCCGCGCCTAACACCTCAAGCCGCATCACCTCGAAATCCATCTCCAAGGGGACCGGACGCTCGACCTACCGCGGTCTTCTCAAGGTGCACGAGGGCGCGCAGGGCTCCAAGAGCCGGGTCGAGTGCGACGCGTTGTTGCTCGACGAGAAGGCGCGCACGGACACGTACCCCTACATCGAGATCGAGGAGAAGAAGGTCACCACCGAGCACGAGGCCACGGTCTCCAAGGTTGGGGAGGACCAGCTCTTCTACCTCATGAGCCGCGGCTTGAGCGAGGAAGAGGCGATGGCGATGGTCGTCAACGGCTTCATCGAGCCCATCGCCAAGGAGCTCCCGCTCGAGTACGCCATAGAGCTCAACCGTCTGATCCAGCTCGAGATGGAGGGCTCGGTCGGCTAGGTTCTTACCACCGGTAGTTGCGGAGCAGAGGTTTGGCGGGGCGGGCTCTCATGGGTCCGCCCCTTTTTCGAGGCGAGAGAAGGGTGATATATGAGCACGAACGGCGTGCCGGAGGTTTTGAAGAGTAAGGGAGTAAGCGTCGAGACCATCAAGGCGCTCTCGGCGTTCAAGGACGAGCCCGCGTGGCTCACCGAGAAGCGCCTCGAGGCGTGGCGCACCTTCGAGGAGATGCCGATGCCCACCTTGAGAGACGAGGCGTGGCGCTACACAGACATCTCCGATGTGAGGGTGGAGGACTTCCTCCCCTACGCTCCCAGCCCCGACGTGACGCGGGAGGGAGACCTCCCCGACGCCGTCCAGCGGCTCATAAAGGAGGGCGAAGCGAACTCGGCTCTGCTCGTCCAGCATAACTCCGAGACGACCTTCGTTCGTGTAGATGAAGATTTGAAGCAAAAAGGCGTCGTCTTCACCGACCTGCACACGGCTCTCAGGGAATACGAGGATCTGGTCAAGGAGCGCCTCTTCGAGCTGGTGCCCGAAGACTACGACAAGTTCGCGGCGCTCAGCGCGGCGGCGTTCTCCGGCGGGTCGTTCCTTTACGTACCGCGGGGGGTCGCCGTCGAGGTCCCGATCCAGAGCTACCGCTGGCTCGACGTCACAGGCTCCATAATGCCGCGCACCCTCGTCGTGGTCGAGGAGGGCGCCACGGTCACGTACATAGACGAGTACGCCTCGGCCAGCGGCGAGGAGCTCGCTCTCAGCAACGGCGCGGTCGAGCTCTTCGTCGGGCAGGGCGCGAACGTCCACTACGTCTCCTTGCAGAATTGGGAGCGCAACGTCCTGCACTTCAACACCATCCGCTCCTCGACCGGGAGGGACGCCGTCATAAACAGCCTGGTGGTCTCTCTGGGATCCGAGCTGAGCCGTACGAACGTCGAGGCTGGGCTCGCGGCGCCAGGGAGCGACTCAGAGATGCTGGGGCTCTACTTCGCCGACTCGAACCAGGTCCTCGACCACCACACCTTGCAGGACCACATCGCCCCGAACGCCCACTCGGACCTGCTTTACAAGGGTGCTCTCAGGGACGAGTCGCTCGCCGTTTTCAGCGGGCTCATCCGGGTCGAGCCGGGGGCGCAGAAGACTGATGCCTACCAGACCAACCGGAACCTCATACTTGGCACCGATGACGCGATGGCGGTCAGTCTGCCGAACCTGGAGATCATGGCCGACGACGTAAAATGCTCCCACGGCTCGACGACGGGGCAGGTGGACGCCACGGATCTCTTCTACCTGATGAGCCGCGGTATCCCCAGGCCGGAGGCCGAAAAGCTCGTGGTCTTCGGCTTCTTCGGTGAGGTCACGAGCCGCATTCCCTTGCCGGGCCTCAAGGAGAAGCTGGATCGGGCGATAGAGGCCAAGATCGGGCTCGGCTTCGAGGAGCGGGTGGCCTAAAGATCATGGCCGAGTTCCACAAGATAGCGAAGACCGGGGATGTTGCTCCAGGCGAGGTGGGCGTCTACGAGGTGGAGGGCCATCGGGTCGCCCTCTGCAATGTGGACGGCGAGTTCCACGCCATCGAGGACGTCTGCACCCACGACGCAGGGCCGCTGGACCAGGGAGAGCTGATCGGCTCTCAGATAAAGTGCCCGCGCCACGGCGCGAAGTTCGACGTGACCACCGGGAAGGCGCTAACCCTCCCGGCGGTGAAGCCCGTCCCCAAGCACGACGTGAAAATTGAAGGCGATGACATCTACGTGGCGCTCAGCGAGGCGAAGGTCAGCCCGACGATGGGCAGGAGGCGCCGCAGGGGGTAGAAGATGTACGACGTGCAGGAGATCCGGCACGACTTTCCCATCCTCGAACGTGAGGTGAACGGGAAGAGACTCGTCTACCTGGACAACGCCGCGACCTCCCAGAAACCACGGCAGGTGATCCAGGCTCTCGCCGACTACTACGAACAGCACAACGCCAATATCCACCGCGGCGTCCACCGCCTCGCCGAAGAGGCGACAGCAGCTTACGAAGAGGCGAGGCAGATGGTGGCCCGTTTCATCGGCGCGCCGGACACGAGAGCCTTGATCTTTACCCGTGGCACGACCGAGTCAATAAACCTCGTCGCTCACGCTTGGGGCCGCAAGGTCTTGCGCGAAGGTGACGAGGTGGTGCTCACCGAGGCCGAGCACCACTCGAACCTCGTCCCCTGGCAGCTTGCCGCGCAGGCGACCGGCGCGAGGCTGCGCTTCATTCCTATCCAGGATGATGGAACGCTGGATCTTGAAGAAGCAGAACGTCTCATCGGCCCAAAGACCAGGCTCGTCGGCTGCATCCACGCCTCGAATGTGCTCGCCACCATAAACCCGGTCGAGGAGCTGGCACGGATGGCTCACGAGGCGGAGGCGCTCATGCTGGTAGACGGGGCGCAGAGCGCGCCGCACCTGCCGGTCGATGTGACGAAGCTCGGCTGCGACTTCTTCGCGTGCAGCGGGCACAAGATGCTCGGGCCCACGGGCGTCGGGGTGCTGTGGGGCCGTCCGGAGATCCTGGAGGAGATGGACCCGTTCCTGGGCGGCGGGGAGATGATCCGAGAGGTCCATCTGGATTACTCCACCTGGAACGACCTGCCCTACAAGTTCGAGGCCGGGACCATGAACATCGCGCAGGCTGTGGGCCTTGGCGCCGCCGTGGATTACCTCGACGCGCTAGGGATGGAGAACGTCAGGGAGCACGAGCGTTGGCTCGGGGAGTACGCCCACCGGCGGCTCTCGGAGATGGAAGACATCATCGTGTACGGTCCCGAGAAGGGCCGGACCGGCCTCGTCTCCTTCTCTCTCCCCGAAATGCACCCGCACGACCTCTCGCAGTTCCTGGACGAGGAGGGCGTTGCGATAAGGAGCGGGCACCACTGCGCCCAGCCCCTGATGCGGCGGCTCGGCGTTGCGGCGACGGCGCGGGCGAGCTTCTACCTGTACAACACCGACGAAGAGGTGGATGCGCTGGTCGAGGCGCTCGTGGGCGCCCGTGAGTTCTTCGCGGCTTTCGCGCGATGATGCGCGAGCTCTACACGCAGGTCATCATGGACCACTACCAGCGCCCCCGGAACCGGGGCGAGCTGCAAGACGCCGACCTCGAGGAGCACCTCCTCAACCCTCTCTGCGGCGACGAGGTAACGGTGTATGCGGTCTTCGACGGGGACATGGTTGCCGACGTGAAGTTCGGCGGAAGGGGCTGCTCCATCTCTCAGGCCTCGGCCTCGATGATGACCGAACGGCTGATGGGGAAGAGCCGCGAGGAAGCGGAGGCCGAGATCTCCCACTTCAAAGCCATGATGGTCGGCGAGGAAGAGTACCCGGAGATGGATGATCTGGCAGCCTTGAAGGGTGTGATCCAGTACCCCTCCCGCATCAAGTGCGCGACCCTCTCCTGGACTGCCTTCCAGAAGGGACTCGAAGGCAAGTAAGTGGCCGGGTAGCGCGAACCGATTGGTGCTGGTCAAGCTTTCGTAGAGAAACAGTGCGGTCGCTGCACCAGGAAGTTGCTGATTCGCCGCCTTCCTAAGGCGCTAGGCGTCCTCCCGTATGATGCGGTCCCCTACCGAAAAGCTACAGAGCTACTTGATGCGTACGGCCTCTGGTAAGATCACCTTCGGTCCCGATCGCGCCCTAGCCTTTAATTGCTAGTCTGTCAACTTCCCTCTCGTTTGGATCTTCCAGCAAGGCAACCTCTCCTGGTTGCTGGGGTTCACCCCCACCGGCACGATTGAGCCGTCCATACCGATCCTGATGTACTGTCGATAGACTTCGAGGTCTTTCTCCTGTCCCGTATCAAAGAGGAGTACGACCGGACAGGCGACAACCTCTCCTCCGTCGCCACCGGCATCCAGCGCAGCGCTCCAGGACGCGAGTCCAGAAACATCCGGCCACTCGGGCTGCGATTCCGAGCCCTACTGCGCCCGAACGGTACCGCGAGACTGGAATTGACAGCAGCTTGAGAGAGGCTTGGCGATAAGGTGACGTGGTGGGTGTCGCAGCCAGGGTGCGCGGTGATAGCCGCGAGTAACGCTATGCCTCGAGGCGGCCCTCACGATAGAGCTGCGTTTCAGAGGCCACGGCTGTTTTGTAATCGTGCGCCTGGCTTGTAGAGGCCCTATCTCAGCCGCTTGATCCTCTTCGCGCCCCAGTAACCGTGGATGTACTTCATCTTGCTCTCGACAACCTTGCCGAAGTAGCTGGAGGCGTGGATCAGGTTCCCGTGGCCCGAGTAGATGCCCACATGGTCCCACGGCTGCAGCTTGCCGTTCTTGTTCTCATCGAAGAAGACCAGGTCGCCGGGACGCAGGTGGGACTTCTTCTTTACCCTCTTGCCTCTCTTCCACTGGCTCGGGGGGTTATCGGGGAGCGATCTCCCGAACCTATTGAAGACGACCTTGGTGTGGCAGGAGCAGTCCTCCCTGCGGTAGGCTCTGCACCGGTGCGGAGGCGACTTCACGTAGCGGGTGCCTAAGTGCCTCCTTGCCATCCTCACTACGTCGCGGCCCGTGGTGCGCCCGCCAGCGACCGTCACTCTCTCACCGGCTATCTCCTCGCCCGCGGCCTCCTCGGGGTTCGCCTGCTCGCCGCTGAGGACCACCACGGCGTCGGCGACCACCTCGCCGTCTCCTTCAGAGCTCCCGAATATCTGGACGGAGTAGTTATCGCCGGCCTCCATCTTGTAGGCGCCGAGCCTCACCCACATGCCCCCATCCTTCCGTTGGTCCACTTCTGTCCACTCGACGCCTGAGGTGGTGCTCACCCTGAAGCGGGCCGCGGCGCTGTTGGACGCCCGCGCGGGCCACCAAGCGTAGATGGAGTAGGAGCCTGTCGCGGGGATCTCGACCTTGAAGCGAGCGGGGGCCGCGTCTTCGGACGGTTGGCTGTAGACGTGGTCTCCGCCGAAACTCTGTGCGTCACCAGAGCGCTCCCCCCAGCCGGGTGCCTCGAAGCGCCCCGGTGTAGCGTTGTCCACAACCTGCGAGTAGCCGGGCGAGGGCCCGTCCGATACATCTACGTAGGGGTGGGTGGCGATACTACCCTGTGAGATGTTTGCCGCTGAGCTCTCCTTCGAACCCGTCTGCGCCGAGGCGGCAAGAGACGGAAAAGACCAAGCCAGGGCTGCAGCTAGACAACCAGCCGAACAAACCAGTAACAGACGCCGCATGCGTCCCCCCTCCAGAGCGACGAGATCGCGCCAGCAACCTCGTGCCCCCCTCCACCTCGCATTCCTCGAGCGAGTCTCCCCTTCCCACTACCATCCACGCATAGAGCGCTACGGCGCCGAGCGCGACCCCCCGCCCCACGAACCTCGCCCTGCAGCGGCACGGTATCGAGGCAGCCGCCAGGTTTCCCAGCGCGACGAACGCGAGGAGCGCGGGTAAGGGTCTCACCGGTAAGGAGCTCATTCCTTTCCTCCCCTGCTCGCCGTCGTTGCGGGCGTCGAGGGAGCGGCGATGAGATGTCATGAGAATGCACTTCTATGGGTGTCCTCCCCCCTCGCTCTCGACGCCCCATCCTTGCGTGTGACCTTCACCTTACAGGCTTGGTTTAGGCACGCAAGATCTACCGCCTTCGACTTGTACCTCAACCACAAGTCGAGACTACACGCGGTCCCCTCTGGTGTCTTCTGGGCGCACACAGTTCTCCATGGATAGACCGGTCTCTAGAGATCTCCTCGACCGTACCCCCGAAGTACTTAGTGTCTTGGGGCCCTACCAGGCGATGAGGCTGCACGAGTGGTGCGCTTCGGGCTATGGCTACAGCTTCTTATGGATGAGGCGGGTGCCGAAACACTTCTACCAGGCGGCGTGCTAAAGGTCGCGTGAGTACGAACCACCTAGCCCTTAGAACTCCGCTTCCGGGCCATGTTGACCGCAAGTGGTCCCGTTTATCCGATCATATTATGCTTGTGAAGCGCCTCGGCTTCCGGGCTCTCCGAATGACAACGCACGTCTACTTGAGCCTGTACTTGACTAAAAGAGCCTTGCAAAACCGTCACGAGAGGTAGGTGAGGCAGATCAGCGATCAGCCGAGAAGGAGGAACGCCTCGTGGATGTCGTCCCGCCGCTCATAGCGAATCGTGAGCCTACGGTACTTGGCAAGCCATGCCAGCGTGCGCACCACAACCCACCGGTGCCGCCCTTGGGCTGCTCGCTGCTCTCCTTACACTTCCTTGCTATCCTCACTTTGATGCGGCGTCTGCGGAGCGCTTCGCGGCACTTCTTGGTGTTGTAGGGTTTGTCAGCATGCAGCTTCTTTGGCCTCATGCGGGGACGACCCCTCGGACGCTTGATCGCCTCTATGGCGTCCACTAATTCCAAGACCGTGCAGTCGTGAACGTTAGCTGCGGTGAGAACTACCGCGAGCGGGACCCCGTTTCGGTCCACTACAAGGTGGCCGCTTCGAGCCCGGTTTTCCCTTATCCGTCGGATTTTTGCCGGTCTTCTGGCCCCTTTTGGCCAGAATACTCGTCCGGTCCAGAGAGGCCCTCTCCCAGTCGATCTCTTCAGCTTCTCCGAGCCGGTCCAGCAACACCCCTAGCAGTTCTTGCCACGCCTCTTCCCACTCCTTCAGGCGCCGCCAGCAGATCGAACCGGAGGCGCAGCCCATCTCCTTGGGGAGCATCTCCCAGGGGATGCCGCTCTTTAGCATGAAGACGATGCCGGTAAGAGTCGCCCGGTCTGGCAGCCGTGGTCTTCCCTTGGGCTTCTCCGGCTCCTCAGGCAATAGAGGCTCGATGGCTTCCCATAGCTCATCCGAAACAAGTTCTTTGCTCATGCCATTGAGCGCAGCATCCGATCAAGAGAAGGTTTTGCAAGGATCACTTAGTTCGATCTCTATCAAGTGATGTACGGCCTGGAAGGGGTGCCGTTTTCCGCGATAGAAACCTGGAAGGAGGCGAGAGAACAGGCGACACGGTGGAAAAAGTGGTGAAAGAGATCCTGCGAAAGAACGGCAATGTGGTGTGGAGGACGTCTAGGGGAAGGTCACGCTGTTGTGAAGCACTGTGCACGGGCTCGCAGCCCTCGCGCTGGACGCATCGTGGGCGGCCAAGAGGAAGCGCACAGACTCGCGCAGCAAGCCGGGAGAGACACCTGGCGCGCGGCGCAGCGGTTAGGAGGCGGGCACAGATCTCTATTCTGGCTTTGTTAGTTAGAGCTTGTTACGCTGAAAGAGAACACAGATGTGGGATTAGACTTGAGTGCGGCGGCCGGCACGGAGGACGAGCTGTGGCCAAGAGACCGACCTTGGCGTGGTGGATTCCTACGGCGAGGTCTTCGGCTACCCGGGTCTCTACGTCGCCGACGGATCAGCCATGCTGGGTCCGGTCGGCGCCAACCCGAGCCTGACCATCGCAGCCGTGGCGGACCGCTTCGCCGAGCGGCTACTCCAAACGAAGCGGAAAGTGACCAGATGAACGGAACTACCAGCGTCCGCTTCACCGAACCGATGAAGGGCTACGTCTCCTTCGGGGAGAGCGACTACGAGCGTGGCTCCCGTGTGGGGTGCGAGAGCGATACCCGCATGATGTTCCACCTCACCATCGAGGTCGAGAACCTGGATCTATTTGAGGCTGATAGGGAACACGAGGCGAAGGCCGCAGGGTGGAATGTGATGCCCTCGGCGGCCGGCTGCCGGTTGAGAGGGGTGCCTTCAACCTCCTCGTCGATGAGGAAGACCCCGCGATCAAGCACATGCTCTACCGGCTTTCCTTCCGGGACGGCGTCGGCCATCCGGTCACGCTCGCGGGCTTCAAGGTGATGAGAAGCCACCCGCCTACCTATGTCTGGAGCGACACGACCACCCTGTACACCTGGTTGTTGCGAGGGCACACGGAGGCCGGAGACGAGCCCGCAACAGAGCTCGTCGCTTCTGGCATCCTGAGGCTGGCACTACTCGGCTTTCTCAGGCAACTCGCTACCTTCCGCGCCGGAGGCGCGTCACGGACTGCCCAGGTAACGGCCCTGGGCCGCTTCGACGCTCTCTTCCTCGGGCAGCTCTGGCAGGTCTACAGCCTGCGCGTGTTGCGCCAGATCCGCAGTGGACGCCGGGGCGGACCTCCGTCACAGGGCCCGGATAGAAACGACGCAGGTAGCGCAAGATGACGCAGAACACCGGGGATAGTCCCTCGCCGCCCGCACGTGCCAGAACGCTTCGGGACGACACGCTGATCGCCTTCCTCTCGAACACCCACATCGGCGGGGACCCGGGCCACGATATCTTCGAGTCGCCGGAGGAGCTCACGGCGCTGCTGGAGGAGCTTTCGGCCCACGGCGGTTCGATCGAACTGGTCCTGGCCGGCGACTTCTTCGACTTCCTCGAGATGGAGCAAGAGATCCGAGGTCTGCTGACGATGGACCAGTTGCCGCCGATAAACCGCAATCTGCCAGGACGGGAGATAGACGTCTTCGTCTCCGGGCACACCCACGCCCCTTCGCTGTCGACGATCCGGCGCGAGAACGGGGACGCTGCGATCATCGTGAACTCCGGCTGCTGGCTCAGGCAACTGCAACCGATCCAGGCACACTTCAGGGGGCCGCCCGTTTTCGTCTCGAAGTTCGTTCTGACCTACGTGAGGGTCTTCCTCGGCGACTGCGGTGTCCGTGTGGAGCTCTGGGAGCACCCGAAGCCAGCGCGTGTGCGACTGCGGGCTGCAGAGCGAATCGTGATCCTCGGCCGCCTGCCCGCGCACCCGCCGGGGACGCCAAGCCGCGTGTGCGAGCCTCTGGAGAACTGCAAGGAGCGGGGTAGTGGAGCACGACTTGGGCGCCGCTGCGTAGTGGCCGCACCACTGTGCTTTTACCGCGAGTGGATCACCGACGTGCCGGACGAACTGACGTCGATCGTGATCCACCGAAAGGCGCCGACACTCCCCGTGGTTCCGCCTGAGCTGCACGGCAAGCCTGTCGTCGTCGCGTGCTGCTACGCATGCCCGCTGGAGGACGAGGATAAGGTCGTGCGGCCACTCAAAGAGTTCGGCTCACCGCTGCTCGACCTGTGCCAGCCGAAGCCTTTCCTCACTCACCAGGCGATGTTCGACCCGTCATTCCCGCACGGCTGGTGGTACTATTCCCGCTCCTGCGACGTGGCCGAGCTGACCGATGATGTCATCGAAATCGTTGCTGAGCACGCGCTGCAAATCAGCTCCCCGCTCACGGTATTCTCGATCTTCCACCTCGGAGGGATGATCGCCCGCGTAGGCGAGGACCGGATCGCGTATAACGGCCGCAGCGCCAGGCATACGTACAACACATCACCGGCGCGACCGAGGGGTCCGAGGGCTTCGACGAAGAGAGGTAGTGGGTCAGAAACTTCTGGTCGGCGCTGGAGCCCTACCGTACGGGTGCCTACGTGAATTTCTTGATGGACGAGGGTGAGGAGCGGGTTCGCCAGGCCTATGGGGCGAAGAATTATGACCGGCTCAAGGCGTTAAAGCGCCGCTACGACCGGAGAACCTCTTCGCCTCAACCAGATCATAAAGCCGGCAGTGTGAGGTAGTAGCTTCCGCACCTCCAGGCTCGGGTAAGTGCATACGGCGCCTGCCGGCGGCACCTACGGGTCAGGTGCTCGGAAGCCCGGTCGATGGATCTGCGCTTCCGCGCTATGTTGACCGAGGGCGACACCCGGATGCTCTTCTGTCGCGACGCGTCCGATCGGCAGACCCTTAGCGCGAGCGCGGCTTTAGCCTCGTTGCGCAGAACCTCATCATCGATCATCGCACAACACGAAACCTCAACCGAGGGTTTAAACAGCAGCGGGTGAAGCAGAGGTCGCGTGTAGTTGAGGCAGGTTCACCTTGTGCCCATAGCGTGGGTGTGAGAGCGTGTCTCTGGCCAAGGAACAAAGAACCGGAGGGGGTAGACGTGGTCGGTTCTTCGAGGCGCGTGGTCCTCATCTGCGAAGAGTGCGGCGAGAAGGTGGTGCTTGGTAGTCCGGAGTCTGTCTGGCGCTCGGCCCGCACCTTCTTTGAGTGCGAATGCGGGCAGTTACTCACGCTCGCTGACCGAGAAGACGAGACTCGGACCAGAAGCGAAAGACTGGTCGGAGGTTGGCCGTAGAACGAGCACACACAATCCCGGTCTGAGTGATCGGCGCCTTCTTATATATCATTTATGTATAGCACCATTTGCGTAACCAAACCAGTTCTCAGAGGTAGCTTAGAGAGCACAGAACGTTCGACAATTCCTGGAACTTCGGTTCTAGGCTCATCTGGGAACGGAGGTAGTTAGGACCGATACATGAGTCCAGAAACTCCCAGCCCTTGGAGCTGCGTTTCTTCGCCACGCTAGGCCGAGAGTCGAACGTTGAGGTGGCGCTGGCCTAGCGGTCAGGCGCTCGTGCCCTGCTCGCGAAACTGCGGACAGGTAGCAGAGTACTCGGGAGTTCGCAAGATCTCTAAGGGATCCGCGGTAACCGGCTACGCGCAGCTCGTAGTCGGCTAGATCCTCGGGATCAACACGCCAGGTGGCCCCAACTCGCGGTGCCCTTGGAGCCATAAGGCACGGTAGCGAACAAGTACGCATCTTAGCGGCCCATACCGGCCTCAAAGCGAGCTGGCGCGTGCGAGGGCCAGGTTACGAAGACCCGTGGAACGTCTGGAACGGCGTGCGGACAGTGTTCTCGTTTTTGGCGTTCCTCGCTCCCAAGCCGCCCAGCTTTATCGTCTGGCTACACCCATAGCTTTCACGTTCTGACTTTATTTCACTACTGACAGTGAGGACCGTGAAGTATAATTGATAGGTAATGATCATCGCTTTCTTCACGCGGAAGGAAGGTGTGGGGAGATGATAAGGATCTCGGTCCAGGTCAGCAGCGGCACCGCGCGTTTCAGGGTGGCGATACAGGCTGAGAGCATCGAGCGGGCGTTGGAGATCGCAGCGAGGCAAAACCCCGGCAAAAAATGCGAGGTTACGTTTCCCATAGATCCTGAGACTTTCTTCGTCGAGGACTCCGTTGTCGCGGTTAGGCAGCTAGCGGCCTAGAGCACTTGGTTTGGGTAGGGCATCATTGTTCACGCGTTGGTTCTTGCGAAGGTGCCGACGAAGGTCATCCTCATTTATTTAGTTGTTATTTAGAATCTGTTAGTTGGTTTTTAGGACCCTTGCTGTATGGTTGTCGGGACGCCGTAGAGGAGGGATCCTTCATGAACGCAGACACGACAACATCACTGGCGCTGGATACGAACGATCTTCAGAAGCTTTCCGAGCTTCCCACGGAACTAGCCCTGCAGCAAGCCGCTCCCTTCCTGGCTCATCTTGTGAAGGATCTTGCCTTTGTAGAGTTCGAAATCTTGCCCCTCCTACAAGAGGCGAGAGGCACAGAAGAAGACTGGTACGTGGCTCATAGCTACGAAAGCAAGGACCATTCCTGCTCTTTGCAGGTCTTCGTCTGGCCTCCGGGTTCTGCGACCAGGATCCACGACCATTGCTCCTGGGGAGTTTACTGCTGTGCTGTGGGATCCGTACTCGAAGAGCGTTACGAGCGCCTCGACGACGGCTCCCGTCCCGATCATGCCCACCTCAAAAAGATCTGGCAACTCTTGTGGAGCAGGGAGGACGGAGCCTCGAGGGTCCTACCCCACGACGGAGGCATTCACCGGGTAGGGAACCCTAGCGACAGCTTGGCGATCTCGGTGCACCTGTACGGACCTCGGATAGGGGAGTTGGACGGTCGGGACTACGACCTCTCCCGCGACTACGTCTGTGACCGGCGGGAAGAGTAGATGGGCTGAGTGGCCGTCTACTCTCGGTGTCAGCCGGATCCCATCGACAATGCTGACGATCTTGTGACGCCACAGGCAAAGGATCTTTCATGGATGCAGAGACACCGCACCCGGACGGCGTGAGTGGATCGGGCTGGGCCTGAGAGCACCCCGCTGCTGTCCCTGGGGATTTGAACGTGCTGCATA
>Ga0126311_10001212_pt1 | contig 12371 bp, 9 predicted proteins | sample Plot61_FD_92539 | JGI IMG/M metagenome (GOLD analysis project Ga0126311, IMG submission 92539) | Serpentine soil microbial communities from UC McLaughlin Reserve, CA, USA - Plot61 | ecosystem: Environmental > Terrestrial > Soil > Grasslands | place: USA: UC McLaughlin Reserve, Lake County...
AAGGGTTCGCGGAAAAAGCACACTCGATCCGGGTCGGCAACCCCCTTGAGGACTCCACTCAGATGGGTGCCCAGACATCCCACCGACAGCTTGAGAAGATAAAGGAATATGTCGGCATAGGCGCCAGCGAAGGAGCGGAGATCGTCGCTGGAGGAGAATCGCCGCAAGGCGAGGGCACCGATGGCGGTTACTTCTTTACGCCGACGATTTTGGACAACGTCGACAACAGCATGAGGGTCGCGCGAGAAGAGATCTTCGGTCCGGTCACCGGGGTGATCACGTTCGAGGATGAGGCCGATGCCATTAGGAAGGCTAACGACACAAGCTACGGACTCGCTGGTGCCATATGGACCAGGGATCTCAAGCGAGCCCACCGCGTAGCGGCACAGATGCGCGCGGGGACGGTGTGGATAAATAACTACCGCATCTGGAATTGGCTGATGCCCTTCGGTGGTTACAAGGAGTCGGGGTACGGCCGTGAGAACGGCATCCACGTGATGGAGCACTACACCCAAGTCAAGTCCGTGTGGGTGGACCTGCAAGAGGAGCCAGCGGACTGGTACGCGCAGGCACCGGACAGGATCTAGTGTGCTCGCCTGCGTCGTCCACGAGACGCGGCGTGTCTTCGTAGAGGATCGAGAGCCACCCTCCTGTCCGCCAGACCACGCCTTGGTCGCCATAGGGGCTGCCGGAATCTGCGGTACGGATGTCCACATTTTCGACGGCACGATCCCAGTCGATCTTCCCCGCGTGCCCGGTCACGATTGCGCCGGCGTGTTAGTGGAGGATGCGGGTACCCTGCAACAAGGAGCCCGTGTTCTCATCCGCCCCTCTTTCCCGTGCCGGCGATGCGAGAGGTGCTTGTCCGGTGCAATGGATGAGTGCCCGAATAAGAAGCTGATCGGTTTGCACTTGGACGGCGCGATGCAGGGCATGTTAGCAGTGCCCATGGTCAACCTGCTCCCGCTCCCTGATGACGTGACGCTGGTGGAGGCCGCCAACCTCGAGCCTTTCACGGTGGCTCTCAACATGGTCAACCGACTGGGGCTCACGTCGGACGATCGCGTAGTGGTACTCGGCCAAGGTCCCATAGGCTTGGCCCTTACCCAATTACTCCGCCCAAAGGGGTGCCGGATACTTGCGACGGACGTCCGCAATAGCCGTCTTCTGCTAGCAGAAGAGTATGGTGCCAAGCAATGCGTCAACGCACGCACTTCGGACGTCGGCGAAGAGGTGGACGCGTTTACAAATGGCGCTGGCGCAAACGCGGTGATCGAGACCACCGGGGTACCTGCCGTGGCGCGAACCCTCCTCTCACTGGTGGGCAAGGGAGGTCAGGTGGGACTCATAGGCTACCGACCCGACATTGGGACCCTCGACATCGCCGGCTTGATCATGAAGGCCCTTACCGTGGTCGCCGTTGGTGGCAACGGGGGACGCGGGCGCTATGAGGAGGCGCTGCAACTGCTGCGAGCGAGTATGATTAGCTTAAGGGGCATAACCACTCACACCTTCGCCGCTGAGCGCGCCGAAGAGGCGTTCGAACTAGCGGCCCGTGGCGAGGAAGGCGTGGGTCGTATCACCCTCACTTTCGAAGGGAGGGCGTGAAAACAACGGTCCGTGCCTCCGGCTTAACATCCCGAAGAGTTGCTGGACTCTCTACTGGCTTTCCGCACTGCATTTCAGGCGATACTAGACCCGACCGCTCCGTGGGGGTTGCTGAACTACAACCGGGGCGAGCATCTCTCGGGGGCTCTCCGACAAGGCCATCTACGCCTACGGCGAGCACGCCAGCGAGATCGCGTGTGTCTCGCCGTGGACCCAGACGATCATCTTCCGCCACGGCGGTGCGGTCAGCCGGATTCCGGAGGACGCCAACGCCGCTAGCCATCGCGATGATGCGTACATCGCTTAGCCGATCGCCTGCTGGGAGGATCCCGCAGGCACTGACCGGCACAACGCCTGGATTAGAGGCTTCTCAGAGGCGATGCGACCTTACACGACTGGCGGCGTGTACCCGAACTTTGAGCCCGACGCCGGAGACGAGTGGGTGCGCGCGGGATATGACGCGCAGAAGTACGCGAAGGTAGTAGCGCTGAAGGACAAGTGGGATCCGGGTAACCTGTTCCGGGTCAATCAGAACATCAAACCGAGCCACGAGACGTACGTGGCACCCCCTGCCTAAGCTAAGCGGAAGCGCACTTCGACGGTCGAGGGAGGGCCGAACGTGGGTACGTTGCGACATCGGCACACGAGGAGGTGCTAACACCACCTGTGACACCACTCAGCGCGCAACACTTAGAAACAATGGGCAACTTCGAGCAAGGAAATCGGCTTAGATAAGCCGAATCTGCAACAATGGGCAACGCCTGGAAACGGGTGTCGGCGGATTGTGGCTCCGAAGGGCGCGGGTTCGAGCCCCGTCGGTCACCCTTCCTAGAAAGGCCGCGTTTACAGGTCAAACGTGGCGATACGTGGGATTTGAAAGATTGTCTACCCATCCTCTTGACGACAATTTGACGACAACGAAGTTCGAGAACAGAGGACGTCTTTGCGGGCGGTGAAGCAGTATTATTCATGAGCGTGGCGCTGCGAGTCCGCGGAGGATTTCCCCAAGAGGCTTGGGCAGGCTTTGAGGCTCGACGTGCCATCCCTTATCATGTTGCCCATCGACTACTCCATAGACGTCTCTTATCTCCGAGGAGCTGGGGAGGGGGACCGTAGCCAACTTAGTACCGTTACCACACGAGAGGCCGCCGACGCCTCCGCGCAGCTTAGGGGACTGACGGCACTAGCAGGTCGCGGTTCGTTATCGGCTTGTTCGCCGGGCTGCGCGTGTGCTTCTAGCGCTAACGTGATTCGCACAACAACTCTACGGTAACAGCTACCCATCATTTGAGTATTCGTCCGTCAGAAACAGTAGTTTCCTGCTAGGATGCGCGCCGTGGACGGAGGTCGAGCTGGGCGACCATCCACGCGCGGAGTTCGCGGCTCGGAGGTCTTTCGTTTTGAATCGCTTTTTGGCCGAACGCCCCAAGCGCCGCTGGCCGGCGCTGGCCCTCCACGGCTGGGCCGGCCTGCTCCTCATCGCCCTCGCCTGGCCGCTGAACTGGGGGCTGTCGGGGCTGCGCACGCACCTGCTGTTCTTCCCGCTGTGGCTCGGCTACGCCCTCTTGGTCGACGCGCTCGTACTACGTCGCCGTGACACCTCAATCCTCACACGCTCCCCGAAGGGCTTCGCTCTCCTGTTCGCGTGCTCGGCGCCGGCATGGTGGCTATTCGAGGCGTTCAACCTGCGCACCCAAAACTGGGAGTATCTGGGCGGCGACAGGTTCGGCCCCTTGGCGTACTTTTTGCTGACCTCCCTCTCCTTCTCCACCGTCATGCCCGCCGTGTTCGAGACGGCCGAGCTCGTGCGCTCTGTTGGATGGATGCGCCGCCTATCCAGGGGACCGCGCCTGAGGCCCACGCCGCCCGTCCTTCTCGCGATGCTCGGCGTCAGCCTGGTTATGGTCGTGCTCTCGATGATTCGACCGGAGCACTTCTACCCGTTAGTGTGGGGCTCGGTCTTCTTTCTGGCGGAACCGATCAACGCGTGGCGCGGTCGCCCCTCGCTTGTGAGGTACCTGGAGCGCGGGGACTGGCGGCCCGTGGCGGCGCTAGCTGTAGGCGCGCTGGCGTGCGGCTTCTTATGGGAGATGTGGAACTTCTTGTCCTATCCGAAGTGGACCTACCATACTCCAGGCGTCGAGTTCCTGCACATCTTCGAGATGCCGCTCTTGGGCTTCATCGGCTATCCGCCCTTCGGGCTGGAGCTCTACGCGCTGGCACAGCTCATCGCGCCGCGCCCGCCGAGCCTGCGCCTGTAGGGTTAGGGGACGGCTACTGGATGCCACACCCCTGTATGCTAACGGTGGTCCCTTACCCTACCCTGCCTTCGCCTCCTCACGGACCATGCTGCAGCCGTACTGCAATCCGCCCTCATCGGGTGATCCTCGTACCCACTAGAGCCTCGCTTCGACCGCCCCTTAAGCCCCGACCACCCACTTGTGGCTCTAGAGAAGGTCGCGGGTTCGAGCCCCGTCGGTCACCCCACGATTTGCAGGATAAACGACTGAGACAGTGCTAAGAGTTGGCCGATGGCTCTACGAGAATCGCCAGCTGGCTAAGGACACCAGAGAGAACACGTGGTGGGCTCCGTAAACCGATGGCACGACGCAGAGGGACATCGTTAGGACGATCAACACCCTCACCGCAGGGGCCGAGGTGTCCCACACGCCTTTGGTACGCTGGGCATCGCCGATCCTCCTTCCTGACAACCCTTGACTACACCTTTAACGACAACCAAAGCGAACGTGTTTCATGACTTCCTCCGCTCTGCTACTGGGGGTGCAACTCAAGAGGAGAGGTTAACGAGAGCGGTCGACTCAGGACGACGACCTGGGTCTTCATCTGGCGTAGCGGAGGCGCAAGCTGTACCATTCCACCAGCGGGGAAAGGAGAGAATAGCGTAGCTTGATTTTTCGTCTGTCGCAGTGACGATCCCAAGTATTAACATGCTTGTTGGCATGGCGTGGTAGAGCAGGAGGAGAGAGAACGTGTCAGCAGGATCCAACCCGGATACCGACCACGAGATTCATATAGGTCACGACGACTACTCGCTTTCCAGGGTCCCCGAGTCCGAGCGATACTCCTGGATAACCGTGGCCGTCCAACGCTTCGGCCAGCTCTCGGCGCTCTCACAGTTCTTGCTGGGTGCGACGCTCGGCTTCGGGATGAGCTTCTGGAACGCCTTTTTGGCGCTGACCTTGGGCGCCGTGATCCTTGAGGTGGTAGCGGTCTTCGTCGGCATAGCAGGCATGCGCGAAGGGCTGAGCACCTCGATGCTCGCGCGGTGGACCGGGTTCGGACGTTTCGGGTCGAGCCTCATAGGGTTGGTCTTCGCCATCAGCCTGATCGGTTGGTTCGGCGTCCAGAACGCGGTCTTCGCCGAGGGCGTACACTCGCTGATAGGCGGCATACCTGTCTGGGCGTGGTCCATCATCACCGGGGCGGTGGTCACCCTGGTGGTGGTCTATGGCTTCCTATCGATGGCCTGGGTGGCTTACATAACGGTCCCGGCGTTCCTCCTGCTCGCCGGCTACTCGATCGCGAACGCCCTCCGAGAGTACCGGTTGGGCGAGCTGGTCACCTCACCCCCTCCCGGCGAGACGCTCACCCTCGCCGCGGGAACCACCATCGTCGCCGGCGGCTTCATAGTGGGGGCCGTGATCACGCCGGACATGACGCGCTTCAACAGATCCGTGGCCGACGTGATCAAGCAGACCATCGTCGGGATCACATTGGGGGAGTACACGATCGGGCTGATCGGCGTGCTGCTCGCCCACGCGCTCAAGAGCCAGGACGTCATAAAAATCGTGACTTCCACGAGCGGCTTCATCGGCACCATCATCCTCGTCGCGGCGACGCTGAAAATCAACGACTGGAACCTCTACTCTTCTTCGCTGGGCATCGCCAACTTCATCGACACCGTCTTTGGGAGGCGGGTGGACCGAGCGATAATCACCATAGTGGTCGGCGTGCTCGGGACGGTCCTCTCTGCCGTGGGCATCCTGGAACAGTTCGTCCCCTTTCTCACCGCGCTCGGGGTGGTCGTTCCTCCGATCGCTGGCATAATGGTGGTGGACTATTATCTCTTGCGCCGCCACCGCGAGGAGCTCTGGGAGAGCGCTAGGTCCACGGTCCTGCCCGCTCGGCAGGAGCAGTTCAACCCCGTCACCCTCATAGCTTGGGCGGCGGCCGCGATCGTCGGCTACGCCGTTCATTGGGGGATACCCGCCTTGAACTCTCTGATCTGCGCCGCCGTTCTCTACTACGTGGGGATGAAAGTTCTCGCCCTTGCCCAGCGCCGGGACCGAGTGGTGTTCCCCGAGACGGTCACGTAGGCGTCATGGACGAACGACGCGTCAAGAGCATCGGCACAGAGACACTAGAGGATCTGGCGGTGGGCGCCACGGTTTTGGGCACCGGGGGCGGCGGAGACCCCTACCTGGGCAAGCTGATGGCCCGGCAGGCGATCGAGCAACACGGCCCGGTAAGGCTGGTGGGACCAGAAGAGCTCCCGACCGACGGACTGGTGCTGCCCGTCGCCATGATGGGGGCGCCCACGGTCCTGGTCGAGAAGATACCGAACGGGGCCGAGCTGGAGAAAGTGGTCCGTGCGGTCGAGAACCGGCTCGGCCGGGATGCGGCGGCACTCATGTCCGTTGAGGCGGGGGGCATCAATTCAACCATCCCCATCGTGGCTGCGGCCGAACTTGGGCTGCCGCTGCTAGACGCCGACGGGATGGGCCGCGCCTTTCCGGAGATACCGCAGTGCTCCATGAGTGTGCGGGGCGTCTCCGCCACGCCCATGGCCCTCGCCGACGAGAAAGGGAACCTGGGGCTCATCGAGACCGTGGATAACGACTGGACCGAACGCTTGAGCCGCACCGCCACGGTGGCGATGGGCGGGTCCTCGATCATAGCTCTGTATCCCATGAGCGTCGAGGAGGCCGCCGGGGCGGTCATCCCGGAGACGATGAGCCGCGCCGTCGATATAGGCGGGACCATTCGCGCCGCCCGAATGCAGGGTGAGGACGCGCTGGAAGCGCTGCTTGACCTGGCCTCGGGACGGCTGCTGTTCCGCGGCAAAGTGGTTGACGTGCTGCGCCGTACGGTCGAAGGATTCGCCCGGGGCACGGCGAGAATCGAGGGCCTTGGAGACGATGCGGGTTCCTCCCTCGAGCTCGAGTTTCAGAACGAGCACCTAGTGGCGCTGCGCGACGGCGAGCCGGTGGCGAGCGTGCCGGACCTCATAACGGTGCTCGACGCTGACGCCCGCACCCCGGTCACCACCGAGGGCATCGTCTATGGTCAGAGGGTAGAGGTCGTCGGACTGCCGTGCGCACCCATTTGGCGCGAACCTGAAGCGCTGAAGGTGGTTGGACCGGGCTATTTCGGCTACCCATTCGGCTACTCACCGCTGGAGGAGGTAAGAACCTGATGCGTCTCGGCATCGACGTAGGAGGCACGAACACCGACGCCGTGATCCTCGACGAAGACGACAGGCTCTTAGCCAAAGACAAGACCCCCGACACCGACGACGTCATAACCGGCATCGAGCGGGTCGTCTCGGAGGTCGTGCGGGATGCGGGCGTGGATCCCGGGCAGATCACCCACGCCATGCTGGGCACCACGCAGGTGACGAACGCCATCATCGAACGCAGGGGCCTGGCCCGCGTGGGAATTCTCAGGCTGGGGGCGCCCGCCACGAAGGCGATAAGGCCACTGGCGGCGTGGCCGGAAGATCTGCGGGCGGGAGTGGAAGGTCCCAGCGAGATCCTGCCGGGCGGCGTGGAGTACGACGGGCGGCCCATCTCTCCCTTCGACGAGGCCGCCGTGCGGCGCGCGGTGAGGAAGATGAGGGGTGGGGTGGAGGCCTTCGCCGTCTCTTCGGTCTTCTCGCCGGTCAAGAGCGACGACGAACGGCGGACGGCCGAGATCATCGCCGAGGAAGCAGGGGAGGAAACGGCCGTCTCGATCTCCTCCGAGATCGGCAGCATCGGCCTCTTGGAACGGGAAAACGCCACCGTTCTCAACGCCGCCGTCACTCCCGTGGCCCGTCGGGTGGTCGGAGCCTTTCAGGGGGCGCTTGAGCGACTTGGCATCGACGCGCAACTCTTCCTCTCCCAGAACGACGGTACGCTCATGGCTCTCGACTACGCCCTGCGCTACCCGATCCTCACCATCGCCTGCGGACCCACCAACAGCATCCGAGGCGCGGCCTTCCTGTCTGGCATGGGCGACGCCATAGTCGTGGACGTGGGCGGCACCTCGACCGACGTTGGCGTCTTGGGCGCGGGGTTCCCGCGCGAGTCGGCGGTCGCCGTCGAGATCGGAGGGGTGCAGACGAACTTCCGCATGCCGGACCTCTTCTCCGTGGGCCTCGGCGGCGGCTCGGTCGTGCGCCCGGATGGCGGTGCGCCGGGCAGGACGGTGCGCATCGGCCCAGACAGCGTGGGGTACGCCATAACGGAGGAGGCGCTTTGCTTCGGCGGAGCTACGCTGACCATGACGGACGTAGCCGTTGCGCAGGGCATGGCCGACGTCGGGGATCCGAGGCGAGTGAACGCGGCGCGGGAGACCGTCGAGGCGGCGTACGAGCGCGGCGTCGCGATGTTCGAGGAGGCGGTGGACCGGATGAAGACCAGCGCCGAGGAGGTGCCCGTGATCGCCGTGGGGGGCGGCAGCATACTCCTGCCCGAGAAGATCCCCGGAGTGTCGAGGGTCCAAAAGCCCGAACATTACGAGGTGGCCAACGCCGTCGGGGCGGCCATAGCCCAAGTGTCGGGGACTATCGACCGGGTCTTCTCGCTCGTGGAGCGCTCCAGGGACGAGGTTATGGAGGAAGCGCGTAATACCGCGTTCGACGAGGCGGTTCGTGCCGGGGCAGAACCGGACAGCTTGGAGGTCGTCGAGGTGGAGGAGGTGCCGCTGGCGTACCTCCCCGGCAACGCCGTGAGGATAAAGGTAAAGGCGGCCGGACGCCTCCGGAGCTACTAGGGGGTCTGCTCATGAGAGAAGTCACGGCTGGGGACCTGGATCTCCTCGCCATCGGCGCCGCCATCCTGGGCACCGGGGGTGGCGGAGACCCCTTCATCGGCAAGGTCATGGCCCAGCAGGCCATAGAGGAAGAAGGCCCGGTACTCCTCATGGATCCCGACGAGCTCGATGACGACGCGCTCGTGCTGCCCACGGCAATGATGGGTGCCCCGACCGTAATGGTCGAGAAGGTGCCCGAGGGAATGGAAGCCGTGCGCGCCCTCAGGGCGGAGGAGCGCAGGCTGGGGCGCAAGGCCGACGCCACGTCTCCCATCGAGTGTGGCGGGGTGAACTCGCAGATCCCCTTCGTGGCAGCCGCGCGAGCCCGGTTACCGGTCGTCGATGGCGACGGGATGGGGCGGGCTTTCCCCGAACTGCAGATGGAGACTTTCCACGTCTACGGCGTTCGTGGTACTCCGGCGGTCGTCGCTGATGAGCGTGGTGCGCTGGTCACGATCGAGACGGAGGACAACTTTCTGCTCGAGTGGATTGCGCGCGGCGTGACCATCCGCATGGGCGGGCACGCGATGCTCGTCGACTACCCCATGTCCGGCGCCGAGTTCAAGCGCACCGCCATTCGCGGCACGATCTCTATGGGCATAGCCATCGGGGAGGCCGTGGCCGGGGCTCACAAGTTGGGCGTTCACCCCGTGGAGGCCGTGTGCGCGGCGACCCAGGACACGATCTACGGCCGCGGCATCCCGCTCTTCGAGGGCAAGGTCGTGGACGTCGAGCGTCGCACCCGCGAGGGCTTCGCCGTCGGTCACGCCTTGTTGCAGGGGCTCGGCTCCCACGAGGGCAGCCAGTTGGAGGTGCGTTTCCAGAACGAGAACCTAGTGGCCATCCGGGATGGGCAGACGATTGCGAGCGTACCCGACCTCATCTGCCTTCTCGATAGCGAGCGGGCGACTGGGATCACGACGGAGCGGCTGCGCTACGGGCAGCGCGTCACCGCGATCGGCATCCCCACGCCTGAGATCATGCGCTCTGAAGAGGCGCTTAAAGTTTGGGGACCCGCAGCGTTCGGCTACGACGACCTCGCCTTCCATCCCCTGGAACGGGGCTTCGCCAATTACTACGGCGAGCACGGCGTCCCCCTCGAGAAAGAGAAGTACCTGAAGCCCTCTCCGAGACCCTGAGCCGACCCGGCGCTCACCGCTGCTGGGTGAGGGTGTTGGTTCTCGCGTTCCTAACCGATCTCCCACCCTTCACTGTACTGCAACCGGGCTGATACGGGCTAGTACGTAGCGGATATAAGCACTCTTGAGGATCGTGGCAAATCGCATAAATAAGGTGAAAAACCGGACACACCAGGACGGACTGTTACGGACGACATCGGATTGTGGCTCCGAAGGAGGCGGGTTCGAGTCCCGTCGGTCACCCTCCCATTTCCGCTTATCTATGCGGAATCTGCAAAAAGGGGAGAGCCCCGATTTGGTAACCGGGGCCTTTTGACACCACTTTGACACCACTCAGGTGGCCTCGGACCCTCCGAAAGCTGCGTCGAGCCCGCTGACGGCGTCTTCTCCTATGTCTCTTAGGAGATGGGAGTAGGTATCCAGGGTCTGGGTTATCGACGCGTGCCCCATTAGGGACTGCGCGATCTTCGGGTGCACCCCATCCTCGAAAAGGGCCGTGCCGAACGTGTGTCGCAGGCTGTGGAAGGTGAAGCCAGGTGTGGATAATCATGGCGGAGGACGGAAGCGCACTAGAACCTTCCGGCAGAAGAAGCGCCTATGCACTTGGCCAACGACTATATCCACCCTACGCCTAGGGGCGGTAGGTGCCGCGTACGGATCTACCTACCTGAAGAGGAGCAGGACGCGCCGATAGTGATCTGTTCGGAACTACCAAACAACGGAGGCGCAACTGTCACCTACGCCGCTAGAAAATCTAGCCGCGGAGGTGATCCGCTCCCATGAGTTGCCACCTCCATTTGTGTGGATCGAGCATTGGCCGAGGGAGAGTGTGGGCGGTGGGGAGGAGACCTTCGAGCTGGTTGTCTTCTCGAGCTATGAGGTCGAGGAGCGAGCGCCCTACCTGGGGGAAACGAGAGCCAGAATCGGGACTGCCACCTGGAAGTCGCTGGACCGCCGCACTGTAGAGGTCCTGATTAGGCAGAAGGTTTAGAGAAGCGGCTACCGAACGTTGTACGGCTGCTATGGTCCCAAGAAGTAGACGACGGCCTCTATACCGATACCCACCAGGGCGACGAAGATCAGCGCACCGGCCACCGCCTTGTCGCCCGTGTTCAGGTAGCCGCGGATAGCGAAGAGTATGGCGCCCAGGGCGAACAGCAGTACTCCTACCAGCACACTCCTCATTACCACACCTACCAAGAGGCCGGTGGCGAACAGCAACCCCGATCCCACGCTCAAGCCCGACTTTACCCACCGTGGGGCGTGTCTCTCTTTGAACTCTCGCATATCATTTATCTACCCAACACGGGCTCACCGGCAATCATTCCGCCGCAACTCCTTCTCTTAGACGCGGCGGGAAGGACCAGGCATTACTTGGCACTCCACCGCTCCAAGAAGGGCGCCAGTCAGCACCCCCATGTGCGTAAGCCACCGTAGTGATGTGCGGTACAATCACTTCGGACCGACGATGTTAGCGTTACCAGCATACCGACCTGCCGGACGGACGACACTTTGCCTATAATGGCAATACCGCCGGCGATCGGGGTGGTTCTGGTCCTCGTCGGGATCGCGCTATTCCTCGTGGACCTGAGCGTGACCAACCACGGTCTGCCTACGGCGGGGGCCATTGTGGCGCTCCTCGCCGGGGGCTTGGCGCTCTTGGTGGCAGGCGTACCCTACTCTGGGGTGCTGCTCGGCACCATTGCGGTCGTCACTGTGCTCATGGGGGGCGTGCTGTTTGGGGTTTTGCGCTCTTCGCGTGCCCTCAGAGGGAGGCCGGCCATGACCGGCAGGGAAGGGATGATTGGCGAGGTGGGCACCGTCAGAAGCCCCGTCGGGACGCACTCCGAAGGGTGGGTGTTCGTGCACGGTGAGCGGTGGCGGGCCGTGCTGGCATTTGCTCCCGAGGAGGCCGACCCGATAGATGCCGAGGCGCTCATCGGGATAGGGCGCAAGGTGATGGTGGTAGGTTTTGGCGACGGAAGCATAGTGCAGATAGTGCCCATCGAATTGCCCGGTCGGGGCCGGGGTCTCGACCAGGCAGGATAAAGGAGGATTTCTATGTACACGTCCGTGGGCTTGTTGCAGGGGGCCGCACTAGGTTTCTCGGCCATCGTGCTGGTGATAATCGCGATCTTCGTCGCCGGTATCTTGATCAGCGCCATAAAGGTGGTCAAGGAGTACGAGAGGGGCGTCATCTTCCGGGTGGGGCGCGTCAGGGGAGGCCCCAAGGGTCCGGGGCTGTTCATCCTCCTGCCGTTCATCGACAGAATGGTAAAGGTGGACTTGAGGATCGTCACCATGGACGTCCCTCCCCAGGACGTCATAACCCGAGACAACGTGCCTGCCCGCGTCAACGCGGTGGTCTACTTCCGAGTCATCGACCCCAACAAGAGCGTGCTGGAGGTGGAGAACCACGTCCTTGCCACAAGCCAGATCTCTCAGACGACCTTACGCAGCGTGCTGGGGCAGAAGGACCTCGACAACCTGCTCATCAACCGCGAGGAGATAAACGAGGAGCTCCAGAGGATCATCGACGAGCAGACCGACCCCTGGGGCATCAAGGTCAGCGTGGTTGAGGTCAAGGAC
>Ga0126311_10001213_pt1 | contig 12370 bp, 9 predicted proteins | sample Plot61_FD_92539 | JGI IMG/M metagenome (GOLD analysis project Ga0126311, IMG submission 92539) | Serpentine soil microbial communities from UC McLaughlin Reserve, CA, USA - Plot61 | ecosystem: Environmental > Terrestrial > Soil > Grasslands | place: USA: UC McLaughlin Reserve, Lake County...
AATTATAGGATTTGAAGGGTTCTCACTATTGTATATTAAAGGATAGGACCTCTGATAATTATGGATATGTCCAGCTAATACTAAATCTACACCATATTTAGTGAAAAGACTATGATATAGATCCCTAAATGATTCCAAACCTTCATGATTAGTCTTTGATGTGTACATCGGTTGGTGGTAGTAAACAATTATCCAATCTATGGAAGGATTTGTCTTTGTCATCATTAAATCATGGTTAACGAATTCAAATTGTTCTGAGCCTTGTTCATATGGTGTTTCTGTAGCCATAGAGATAAAATGTACATTCTTATAATCAAAGGAATAATATTGCTTATCAAGATCAGTGTATTCCATATACTGTTTTACTAATGATTTGTCTTCAAATTCATGGTTGCCAAAAGAAATTTTCATTTTTTGAGGGTCTATTCCTCCTACAATGTCCTCCCAACATTTCGCACTTTTTTCATAAGAATAATCTCCTAAACCCAATAATAAGTCAGGATCTGCATTTATGATATTCTTTACAGTATTTTTTGCATCTTCATTACAACTAAAGTCTCCTACTGCTACAAAGTTGAAGTCTTCAATAGAATTACCCTCATCAGAAGAATACTCATTATTATTTTCTAAAGTATTTGAATTTTTTATGATATAAGGATGACTACTTTTTTCTTTTGAATAGGATAATGCAGGATAATAATTATTTGCTATACACATTATCATTGTAAAACCCATTATTGTGAAATACATTATTTTTTTATTTACAGTCAAATGAATCATTTCTGATATAGTATACTCAAGAATATCATAAAAGAGACATGATTATAGATTACCTGTAGATATACATATCACTAATAATTTGTTTGAGTATATAGTAAATATAGACACTAATAATAAGCAAGAAAGAAAATATAAATTAGAAAATTTAATAGAAAAATAAAAGTGCTAAAATTTTTTATTCAATTTTAGTATTTAGACTATATGCTGCTTAATAATGTTTTGTATATTGAGATAAATTTTATTTATCAAAGCTATTTAGACTTTTAAAGTTTTACGAATGAATATTAGTCAAATAAAAATAAGAATTATTTATTACACTATAAATAACCACTAAAAACAGAACAACATTTCTATACCTCCAGTTGCAATAACGATATAATTTAATCTAGGTTTATCTAACTTTTTTAAATCCTATTTCTATTTTTTGATGATTCCATTAAACAATAATAATTAAATTAACACAGATGTCTTACTATAAATAAGATTATTCTATAGGATATATTATATCAATAGAGAACTTTACGATATATATTGATAAAGTTAATTAATTTCTTTATATTTTATATTTTATTTTTTATTATAGCCTCTTGAATCTCATCTTACCTAGGCTCTAGATATAATATAAATTTGAGTCAAGAAAATCAATAATCCATTTTGTGGGCACTTAATTTTTTTCCCAAACCAAATTTTGATATATCCAAGTACCTTCTAATGGATAAATAATAATATGGAAAATACTGACATTAGGTATGTAATTATAAATGAGTTAAACTTTTTTTGTCAATACAATTGAGTTACCCGCTTTCAACTCATATTCAATTTTGAAAGAATATCCGTGGGAGTCAAAATTCAAAAAGAAATAGAATCTTATGATGAAGTTATGGAAATACATCCTAAATATCCGTATATTTGGTATAAACTAGGTTTAGCATATTATGCTATATGATACAAACAAAGGCTAAAGAATATTTTGATAAAAATAAACCATAAAATTTGATACATTGTTTTTTTCTTTTTATAACTATTATATGAAAAGTTAATTCAATATGAATTAATAAAAAAATAAAAGTATGTGTTAATCAGTATTAACAAGAAGGAGCGACAGCGAAGACTTTGGTATCTCTTTTGTTTCTCCAATGTTTTATATTAACTATATAAAGTATAAGTATTTTAAATTAAATATAATCAATTCACTATTATATCAACAATATGGGTATTACAAAGCAAATCTAATACCCATTTTTCAACACCATTTTAAAGACCCATATATAGAATCAACAAAAACCGCCGAATTTTTCAATATTCTGATAAAGAAATAGAATATCTTATGATCTCCTTTTCTTAGCCTCCTTTGTTTATACTTAACAAAAGACCCATTTTGATAAATTGCATTACTAAATAGAGTATAAAAGATGGAGAATTGTGACATACCAAATATAAACAATGAATCTTGTTTAGTATAACTATCTTTTTTTATTAAAAAATTTAAGCCTCATTAAATTGTTTATATAATTTATAGCTTGATATATTGTTCTTGCTTTGTTTATATCAGATTTTGTTAAAAAAAGGTTCAATAGAGATAGATATAACCCCACTTTTAATATGATTTTTGTCAATTAAAAAAATTTCTCAAATTTAAAAATAATGTATGTATGGATAGCCCTCGTCTTTTTTTCTAATTCTTATTCGCGTTTATTAATACAAAGAGTATATCAGCTGTTTTAATATTAATAATTTATTTTGATTAAAGTTTATACTAATTTTTTAATTATAATGTGAAAATACTGTCTAAAAATTATTAAACAGAGTATTTTATACTAAATAAACTATATAGGTATTAGTTATTTAAGTTGTTAGCAAAACCAAAATTGATCAATCTTGCATGGCAAAAAATACTCTAACAACAAATCCGAACATACTATTATCTCTGATATTATAGGTAAAACAATAGAATCAGAAAAATATCAAATAACAATGGATGAATTTTGGTTTTCAATTGTTCCTGGTAAAATCATCGGACCTTTTGACTTTATCTCTGTTGAGAATATATACAATACTGTAACTATTGGTATTATTAAGGAACTTCGCACCATCAGAAGTTCTGATGTAACAATATCGAGTCAATATTCAGGACAGCAGAATAGTTTAAGAGATAATCCAAACAATAAAGAGAATTATGTTGATCAAGGAATAAGAATCGCAAGAGTAGCTGTGATGACAAATGCTCATATTAATAATATTCATTCTGGTTCTAAGATCACAAATGGTACTAATATTAGAATGCCTGTTGATATAGATAAGGCAGTACGATTTGCTAATGAAAAGGAAATTCTCATAGCATTAGGAATTCCAAAAATGGAAGATCCAGTAATGGCGGGTATAATAGAAATGACTAATGGTCAACAGGTTGCTATACCCATTGCAATGTCATATTTAGCAGGGCCAGATACTGCTCATATAAATGCTACAGGAGTTTCTGGGAATCTTAAAACTTCTTATTTAATGTTCTTATTACATTCTATGTATCAAAAACTCGTAAAGAATAAAGAAGTAGCTATTATAATTTTTAACACACGTGAGGATGATCTATTATATATTCATGAAAGAGAAGGAAATATTACAGAAAGAGATAATAGATTATATAAAAACTTACAAGTGTCACCGGATCCTTTCGATAATGTTACTTATTTTCTTCCACGAGGTAAAGATGGAAAACCTATATCAGTTCATGTTCCATCTAATTTTTACACATATTCATTTGAACTAAGAGATATATATGATAGACTTGATCTTTTACTTCCATCAGAAAGTTATGACCCTCGCTATAATCTCTATGCTATAATTAATTATATTTATGAATCATGGCCTCTCAAGGATAAATCGGATAATGTTGTAAATAATTGGTCAGATTTACTTAGATATGTAGACTATCCTTCAGAGATAGTAGGTCACAAGTCAATGTATCTTCATTTTTTAGGGTATCTTCAAAAATTTAAAAGATCGTCTTTGTTCACAGATAAGAGAGAAACTAGCATCTATATTGGAAACGAAATAAAAAAAATAAAAGGTGGAGATGTATACGTTATCGATATTGCAATGATTCCTACCCTCGAAGAACAATCATTAGTAATTGGAGATATTATGAAGAACATAGATGAATTATATTCTTCACGTTATAGCTTTGAAGAGGAGCACTATATTAATGGGTCAGAAAATGGAATAGAAATTAATATTGAATCCACACGGCGTAAACCCAAGTATATTTTTATATTTATAGATGAGATTAATCGATTTCTTCCACATACTTCTTCCTTGGGGCAACGATCCACGGTAGCAGAACAGATTATAAAAACGATAATGGCAGGGAAATCAAGGAATACCATTTTATTATCAGCTCAGCAATTCAAAAGTGCTGTTGATCCCGTTCTACATGAGAATACAGGAATACATATGATAGCAAAACTAGGATTATCTGAATTATCAACCAGTTCTTATTCCATGTTGGATGACATTACTAAAGGAAATATTGCTCAACTAGACAAAGGAGAGATTGTAATGATCCAACCAGCAATTCGACATCCTGTAAAGGTCATATTTCCAAGACCTCCCTTTAAGAGATTAAGTAGATAATTAACAATCAATTATGCAAATTAGTATATCATTTTTAATAACCCAGATCAATAAATATTATGCAAAATGAAGCAAGAGTAGCTCTATCAATTCTTTATCAGGAAGAATTAGCAAATTAATACCTTTTTTATTAAAAAAATTATTTCTTATACTTTCACAGAATTTTCAATTTTTTATATAGGAGATATTTATTAATAATAATATTTTATATAACTCTCCTCCAATAATATCAGGAATTTTTCCATAAATAGATATATCAAATTATCCAACAAATATATTAAAATTTATGTATAGTATATGACTCTGTAGGAGATAAACAAACAACTAAATAATATTTTTTAAAAGCAAAAGCACTAAAAAGAGAATCAAAGAATGCATTAACTCTAATATGAAAAACCTAAAAATATTGTCTTTTTACTGGAACTAGGAAAATAAAATATGGCATTAATATGTTTCTAATTAGTCACTAAACTATGTTAATAGAATAGAATTGATTAACGAATTATTTATTTATTTACATTATTTATTTATTAAAAGATTTATTTTCAGATAGGATTACAATTAGATATATATAAGATCTACTGTATTCTTAATTTATATTTCCAATGTTATACTAATATATTATACATTGACAAGATTACTTGATCTCGGATTAGAACGTATAACAGAAATAATAATGAATATGGCAAAACTTTCACAAATGTGTGTTATTAATGCTATTGAATCTTATGAGAACGGGATTGTTGATAAAAATCAAATATTTGAATGGTCGGAGAAACTTAAAATATTTCAATTGGAGGTATCTGATCTAGCAACAGAATTAATTTTAAGGTATCAACCTGTTGCAACTGATTTACGATATATAAGATCATGTATGGAAATTGCTTATGGCTTTTCTAGATTTGGAAGGTATGCCTACGATATTGTGGAAGTACTAGAAACAATGGGTTCTATTCATAAATGTGATAAATCTTTGGTTATGGAGGCTTCTAATTTAGCAAGCGAAATGATAAGATTAAGTATAAATGCATTAAAAACTAGAGAAAAAAATAGTGTTTCAAAGCTATACAAAATGGATGATTCTGTAGATGCAATGTACAGAAATTATTTAAGCGATTTAATTACTCTAAAAGCAGACTCTAATCATCTGTTTAAAGATCCAAGATGTGCAATATCTGCATTATTGATAATGCGGTATCTAGAAAGAATAGCAGATCATGCATGTTATATTGGAGATTCAGTATATTTCATAGTGACTGGACAGTCTAGTCCTAGAAAATAAAACTTTTTGTAGTCAACAATATCAAAGCATTTGAGTAGTATTTAATAATAGTAATAATAGTAATAATAATAATAATAATCTCATCATTATTATTTATATCATGTAATTCTTTTATTAACAAGATATGATTCATTTGACAGGTTGTAATAATGTTCTAAGGTAAAAATCTTTTACAGCTACATTCATTGGAATTACATTCATCTAAATTAGAGTGATAATCTTTTTCATGGCCACAAGAACATAAATCAGGATAAACAAAGCAACTACTCTTTACATTAGAATTAAAATTATAATAATTATTTATAAAAAAACTTCTTTTTAGTGACATCGTACATCATTTAGTTTAAAGTTATCCGATACATTCCCTTTATTACTAGAAAATTTCCCTACAAGTATTTTGTAATCATTTTTAGTCATTATTCTCTAATATTTATAATATAGTTTGAAAAATAATTAAATATATTGTCATTATTCTATATATAGCATATAAGAATGAGGGATCCTCAATTATACTATATAAAGGAACATAGAATATTGTTTTGTCTATTTCTATATTGTTATATTACTAGTTATAGGACTTGACAAAGAAAAACTATTGTAATAATTATTATAGATAAACAATATAGATTATAATAAAATATATTAGAAATGTAAATAAATTAGCAAGAGAATTAGATAAATGAAGATTCATTCTACCTTTGCAAGTCGACCGGAGTAAATGAATAGTTATCGCTCCTTTATCTTACTCCGGAACTCCGGAACATTACAAATTCCAAATTTTATGATATAAGCAAATTTATTATAAAATTATTTGACTATTAAAAGGTGAGACAAATAATATATCTTTAAATAAATTGCTTCTAAAATTGAATAAAAATGAAAGAATATCAATGAAACTAAGCAACAACTTATAAGAATTATTTTAAAAACATAGTAATTGAAATCTTAAGAAGAAAAACTTTCCAATAATTCTTCTCATCATCATTAAGATATATACATAACATAAAATATGAAGTTACTTGTCTTTCTTTCTCTTATACCTAAATAGTTCGTTTACTAAAAAATAAAATAAATCAATGTATATAACTTCTTTTAGTGAAATAAAAAAATGAATATATTAGAAATAGAATTTCCCTTAAAAATAGAGGCCAAAATAACTAGATATAACGATAAGACAAATATTATATATTCTGTTGCTGAATTACAGCACAATATTTGTATAGGCAAAAAGGAAATAATAAGAGAACAAATTAAAGCTTGCGAAAACTTGTCAAGATATATTACCAATAAAAGTGACAGTTTAGCACTCGAAAGAGAAATTTCTGAATTAAAAATAGCTCTTGATATTTCACATTAGCTATTAAAATCATCGGAAAAATTTTAAAACTAGGTATATTACAACAAACTAATACTCTTATTTATTTTAAAATAATAAAAAAATTTTGTTTTTGTAAAGTTAGTAAGTAAATAAATATTTTACTATTCTTCACATGGAGTAGACATTGATACAATAAATTCTTTTTTACCTTGATCTGCTTTGCCATCATTATCAGCATCATCGAAGAATTGAATTTCATATTTGCCCTCCTCTAATTCTCCTTCAATATATTCAGATTCTGAAAAACCTCCTGTATTATTTGTTGCAAAATAACCATATGTAGGAATTGTTTGTGTTTCTGGATGAACTAATTTCCATCCAACATTGCTATTAGGTTCAAATCCATTTACATTTAACTTCATTCCATATCCACTAGTATCACCACACGTAGGTGAAATCTTAACATTTGGTTTTAATTGTGCATCTGTATTGGTAAATAGTGATATTGAGGCTACAAGTACCGTAAGAAATAGAAAACTATAGATCGTTATTTTCATATATTATATTAATACAGATTTAATTATTTAATTTTGCTATTAATATTTTCATTAAAATTAATATAGATAAAAGTTATAGATTTAATATTTTATTTTGGATTGTAGACTCATAGATATATACTAAAATTTTTGATTGAAAAAATAATATAGTTGAATATCCTTAATAAATTATAGAAAAAATTATGATAGATAAAACTGATATTAACCTCACTATAAAAATAGGACTGATGAATGCATCGTGACAGAAAACTCGGTCAGACATATTGATACAATAAAAGAAATGGAAGCTATGAAATTCGAATATCAAATACGTTGCAGTCATCATGAGCTTGAATTTTTACCTAGGGAAAAAATAATAACATGCGTTATTTGTGGAAAAAATTGGTTATTTTTAGAAGAAAGAGGATTTTCAAAAATAAAATCAGTATATGTAGCAGAGAAAAATATTTCGGGCTAATAACAGAATAAAAATAATTAGAATGGATCATCTAAAACATGCCCCTCGATTGTAATATTTTCTTGTACATATTTTCTAATTTGTTCAATTGAAGAAATTTTAAAAAATCGGTTATCCCATTTATTAATAACTGCTTCGGTAGCATTGTATTCAAAAGAAAGAGCTTTTCTAGATCTACAAAAAGCCTTCCATAAATTGATAACATATTCCTCATCAGTATTTGATAAATTCAAGTCCAATCCATCCATTTATAATAAGTTTTAATTTCAATTGGATTTTAATTTATTGAATTAATAAAAGTAATAATAATGAAAAGGAATTGTTATTCTATATGTAATTTTTTTTGGATATAAAGCTTCTTTAAATAATTCAAAAAGGCTATTAACATTAATACTATCAATATAGCTATCGTTGCCTGTACTATTGAAGTTATATACAGATCTGTTCTATTATTAAAAATTACAATATCTATTGGTGCAATAAAAATTACTAGAAATGCAGATATTGCTAAAAGTGTAAACCAAATAACTCCAATAAGCAAAAAAAGACTGGACATTTTAAATTTTCCCACCCAAGACAAAATAATATTGGATAACAATTGAAATTAATGCTAAAATTGATGAAAAGATTGCTAGTTTAAAGATTCTGTTAACTAATTCATGTTCTGAAAGTGGTCCGTCAACTAAAAGTAGTCTTAAGAGTGTAATTGGAGCTTTTTTATCTGTAGATGCGGATAGTTTAAAATCATCCGTTAAAGATGTAGGCCTTGCTGTAATTTCTCTATGTTCAACTACTCTTTTTACACTAGAAAGGAATAGAAATGAGTTAAATATTGCAGGAAGTAATGCAATAATTGCAATAAGTTCTGATTTGCCTGTTATGGCTATTGCACCGTACATCGCACCTAATAGCAAAGTACCCGAGTCTCCTGGAAATATTTTACTTGGAAATTTGTGAAATTTATAAAAAGCAAGGGTTACGAAAAATAAAGAAAGCGAGGCTAAAAAAACTTCTACATTTCCAAATATATAGACACTAATAATTAAAGGAATACATGCAATTAGTATAAAACCACTAGCTACCCCATTCAATACATCAATAGAATTAATAGTATTTCCAATTACAGGAATAGCTATTAGAATAACTGGTATGTATAAGAGTGGAATAAAAGCATTACCAAATATAAGATTTAGATTAGTATCATACGCCCCTAATAATAGAATAGGCAAAGCAGCAATTAATAATGCAACAGGTTTGAACCAACCTGGCATTACTTTTTTATCGTCTATAAAGCCTATTATAAAAGCAATAACAGTAGTAAACAAGATAGCCAGAATTTTTTCGTTGAATGTTAAGCAATAAATTACCATTAAAGATAGTGTAACCCCTATTATTAGAATTGGACCTGCCGGTCTAGGAACCTTTGGTCTTTCAGATTTATGATAATCTTGTACTATCATACCTTTTTCCAGTAGAAATGCAATTGCTTTTGGCATAGCAAAATAAACCGTCAAAAACGAAATAGCAGAAGCAAATACTCCATAAATTAATACCATAATAAGTGAATTGATGTCAGAAAATATCATATAATATAGCCACTAGTTTGTTTTCATTATTATATATGTATATTTTTAATTGATTATATATATATAAAAATAATAATATTCATATTCTTTTTAGTAGATAAAAATGAATATTGACTTAATATTGACTTACTCATGTTACTTGTTTTTTGATCTTTTTTGCAATTGATGGCCCAATTTTAGATATACTAGATATAGTGGATTCTGGGGTTGATTTCAATGTTTTAATATCAACAAATCCAGCATTATATAACGCTCTAGCTCGTATTCTTCCTACACCTTCTAACTTAATTAGTGGAAGCAATTCTTGTTTCACTCCATACTTTGTTCTAATTCGAAGATCCGATAAGGTCTCGAGAACATCATCCCTATTAAACAATTTAGCAAATTCATTTAATGTATATAATAACCAATCAGCTGATTCTACAATTCTATGCATATCACCAGGTTCGATTCCAAGTCTATCACCTAGGGTTCTTTCACTACTCTCATTAATCCATTCATATAAACCCAAAAAACTCCTTGAACAATTGTATTCATTTAGGTCAAATAATAAATCCTCATCCATATATTTATTGACAAAGTTATAAAAATAATCCATATCCTTTTTCCTTAAGGTAAGCTTTGGATAAAAGTCTGAACACTCAGATATAACATGTAGAAATTTTAGAACAAGATTATTATATTCATTCTGTGTATGTCGAGTTATTGTCTTTAACGATTCATTTGTATTTATTTCATTTAATGTATCTAATTCATTTTTAAATTCGATGGCGGTAAGAGGATCTATATATAAGATAGAAGTTTTTTTGCCAAAATCAGTTGCAATATATCTTTCATTTTTTGATTTAATAAGATTCCATTTTTCAAGCGATTCTAGTGCAACATCTATTTTGAAAACTATAGTCGATTTTCTATAATTCTGGGCAAATAATGTATCTAGAAATAAGTCATATAATTCTGATTTTTTCAAACCAGGAATAGTAGAAATAGTACTTAAAATATGGAAACGTAATGCCTTTTCATTAAAAAGTTTTGAATTAATAGGTTCTGGAGTTCCAAGGATATAATGATCATATAATTCTTCAGAATTCATACCTGATTCTGGTATAATTATTGCTTCTCCAAAAGTATCATATTGTGGCCTTCCTGCTCTACCACAAAATTGTTTATAATCCAAAATACTAATTGGAATATTTGTTCCAATATCGTAATCATATCGTAAAATACTTGATAATACTACTCTACGTGCTGGTAGATTTACACCTGCTGCTAAGGTTGGAGTTGCTATGAGTAATTTAATTACTCCTTTTTTAAATGAGTCTTCAACTATTTCTCTTATGGGTTGACTTAATCCAGCATGATGAAAACCTACACCTTTTGACACCATCTCGATAAGATTTTTAGTAATATCCGTATCATCTGAAATTTTTGATAATTGTAATGCTGACTTTTTAGCTTTTTCTTTCTGATCTTTATCTAACAACCTAAAAACACCCTGGACAGACTTTGCAGCAAGTGAAGCAGCACGCTTACGAGTCTCAGCAAAAATTATAGCTTGACCTCCACTTTCCAAAGAATCTATTGCAACCGATACAGGAATAGATTGAAAATTATAATAATTATTTATCTTGATTTTGGTGTTATTATTCATACGGACTATACCACTATCATATACACCTTCACGCAGTTCAGTCGGTCTCCAATTATTTTCTATTAATTTACAATTTAACCATTCAGCTATGTCTTTGGAATTAGAAACGGTTGCGCTTAAAGCAAGAATTTGGGCTTCTTGATAGAATTTTTTAATTTTTGTTATCATCATTTCCAGCGTTGGGCCACGATCTTTGTCACCCATTAGATGAATTTCATCTATAACAAATAATCCTACATTAGATAATAATTCACTATCATTTCTAATTAGTGCATCCAATTTTTCATTAGTTAAAATTACAATATTTGCATTAAGAAGATCATTACCTCGAGAATCATAATTTCCCATTGCAAGCTTTACAATAAAACTTTTATTCTTTCTGTTTTCTCCTTTTTTGTTTTTGGCTAAAGAATTTTTTTCAATGTCTATGTTTTTAGTAACTGTTGCTAAATTTTTATTGTTGTTAATAAAATTAGAGTTTAATTCTAAAAAATCATGATATTTTTCACTTGCTAAAGACCTAAGTGGTGTCATATAGATCACTTTCTCTTTTTTCTCCATTTTTTTTAAAGCAGCCATAATTGCTATGAGTGTCTTTCCACTCGCTGTAGGAGATGTTATAAGTAAATTTTCGCCTCTTAAAAGTCCATTAGAAATAGCTTGTTCTTGAATTGGATAAAGTGAATCATATCCAATCTCTAAAAGGATTTTCTGTAGGTTTTCGTCTTTTAGTGATGAGAGCGTCATTTCCTTATCAAATCATATAATTTTTGATTATTTGTTATTTGTTATTTTGAATGATCTGATCTACTTATAGTATAAATTAATGTTGGATTTAGAGTTGTTTTCTCTTCTCTTAATATATATGTAATAGATTAATTGAAAATCAGATAAAATGAAGCAATTAATTGAAAGCAAAATATAAAATGAGTTTATTCTTAATATATATAAAATATATAATATCAACTTCAATATTTTAATGAATGCCGGGGTACCCAAGCTAGGTAAGTCAAATGACCTTAAAAGGGGTCAGCCTCGAGATCGAAATTTAAATTGACGTGCTAGCTGATGTCCTTGGACTCGTGGGTTCGAGTCCCACTCCCGGCGCT
>Ga0126311_10001215_pt1 | contig 12364 bp, 18 predicted proteins | sample Plot61_FD_92539 | JGI IMG/M metagenome (GOLD analysis project Ga0126311, IMG submission 92539) | Serpentine soil microbial communities from UC McLaughlin Reserve, CA, USA - Plot61 | ecosystem: Environmental > Terrestrial > Soil > Grasslands | place: USA: UC McLaughlin Reserve, Lake County...
ATATAAATTCGCTATTTTTTAATAAAGAAAACAACTAAAAAAAAGGAAATATTAGACGAATAAAAAGCTGTTAATAATTATTTTAAATTTAGTATCATTGGTATTAATTGAATGTTAATTGAATAATTTATAACAATAAAGTTAAGAAAAATTAGAAAAATAAGTATTTGGTATTAATTTTGGTCTTACTCTTCCCCTTTACTCTCTTCATCGTTACTCTCTTCATCGTTACCGTCTTTACTATCTTTACCGTCTTTACTATCTTTACCGTCTTTACTATCTTTACCGTCTTTACTATCTGCCTCGCCGTTATCCTCTTCTTGATCTGCCTGAGTTGCTTCTGCTAATGGAGGTGGAGTAATAGAGTTAAAGGTTTGTGCTTGTTCGACATCACCAGTAACCGTATAAGTAGCGGCAAATGGATCACCATTTAATGTATGTAATGCAAGAGCATTTCCTGCAAATGGAAGTGAAGCAGCGTTTATTGGACCATACTCTGGAGTCAAAAGACTAATTGCCACAGTACCTTCTCCTAATGGAGCTGTCGCAATACCACCATATGTTGGATCAACATCAGATTCATTTGCAAAATTTTGTAAAATTAGAACTTCAGCTGGTTTACTTGCAGTATATGTAAGTGTTCCTTGATATATTGCGCCATCATCTCTAGGGGGCAAAATTAATGCTAATTGATGAGCTTCATGGCCAGGCAAAGGATCCTGTGTAGAGGTTACTGTTCCTTGTTGAGCAAATGATTTACCTACTGATATCGTAGCTGCATCTGGTTTTGATTGTGGTGCTTTTCCCACGCTAGTAGCATTTGATGCTTCACTGCTGGTTGCATTGGATGATGATTTATTACTAGTATCATTTACAGATTGAAGACCTGTTGCTTGAGCGCTAGTAGAATTGCCTGATTCAGTGCTGGAAGCATTAACAGATTCAATCTCACTTTCTTGAGCAAAAACCGAGAAGTGAGGAAGTTGTGTAGCTGTCGCCAAAATTGTTAGTATAAACATGCTAAATATTGTAGAGGTTATTGTTATACCTTTAAACATTAGACTATGGGGGAATACAAAGAATTTAAAGTTTCCTATAGAACTTTTCTTTTAAGAATAATCAATAAAAATATTCTATAAAATGATTAGAACAAGAAATTAATTCCGAATTTTGATAAACTTTTTCCAAAAACCATGAAATTCTTAATTAATTTTTTCGACTGCTTCTATATGGCATTCATGTCCTCTATGTTCTTGATCTAATTTTTCGGCTTCTTCATTAGTAATTGGGAACCGCTCAAGATTGAGATTTTTTTCACCCATTTTTTCTAGAATTACTTTCTTACATTGATCACAAATTAACTGAAGTAATATAGCCATAGGAATAATATATTTAATATGAAATATATTAGTTATTAAAAAAAAGTTTTTAATCTATTTAATAGAAAATATTAAAAATGAACTTTAAGACTTGCGCTTATTGTGGTAAAAAATTTTCCGATTTAGGATGGCCTCACATTGAAGGAGATTCTAATAGAGGTGTTATTAAGATAGAACATTTTTGCTCTGAGGAACATAAAGAATCATTTCTTAAATCAAAAGAATAAGCATTTATAATATTATGTCAATAATCACATTTTCTTATATAACTCTTCTAATTAATGACCGAATTTTACCTACCATATTATCTTTAATTTTATTTTCTCCGGTTTTTACATAACACGCTTTACAAAGAGCTTTTAGGTTAGCAGGACTATTATCTTTTAATGATCCGTTAATATGGGCAAAAAATGGCGTCTCTTGTGTGTTAAATTTAATGGAACAACTTTGACAGCGATACCGTGCTCGTTCCAGGACTGTTTGTCTGATACCCAAATTAATTTTACGGAATTTTTTTTTATTATTGCTACTTTTTCCGGATTCGGCGTTAAACATTGATACTTTAATATCCTTTCCTTAAAATTAACTTTTTCGATCACATCATTAAATAGACTATAATCATTTGTTATCAGAAATAATTAGTTTTCCACGCATTGTAGATGGATGTAAGGAACAATAATATTCAAAAGTGCCTGATTCTCTTGAAGCAATCGCTGTAGTAAAATCTTGAGCTGAGTAAAGGTAACCTGTATTTACATTTAATTCATCTATAATAAAATCATGTCTTACAAAATCTTTATTTAGAATAGTAATTTTTTCCGGCTTATTTCTCTCAATATGCAGTGTAGGATTTGTATTGTTAAAAAAATTGTTTTCTGCAACTAATAAAATCCCTTCGGCATCCATATCATTCTCTTTTACTGGATTGAGGAGATTACCAATTCCCCATAATGAACCTACTATAATAAAAGATATTACAACTATTGCAATTAAATTATTTAACATAATTCTTATCTTTTATTATCCGAAATTTACTTTATGGAAACATAATACAATATTCCAAGTACATTAACCAATTTTATGTTCCATATTTTATACCTTTTGTAGTAATTGAACGAAGACATTCAATAACAGATAAGACTGCCAGGTAACTTGTTTTGGGATTAGTCGGACTAGGAATATTTTTGACGCGTACTATTAATTCACCAAATTTTCCTATTACTTTGATTTCATGTTTATTAATACGAATAGACGGATCAGCAATGACATTAACCTTGGTTTTTTCAACACCTATCCCAGCAAGACCTAATAAGGCTGCGACATTCACATTGGAAGGAAAATTTTGAACTGCCTCAATAGCTGATCCTTCAAAAATTAGTGTTCTTTTTTTGAAAGAATCTACTGTCAAATTGTTATTTTTAAAAAATGGAGAATCTTTAAGTGAATGTGGATTCTTAGTTGTTGTTAGAGTTACATAACTTATTGAATTTTTTACACTCTTGAGAGCATCTATTCCAGCAATAGCTCCTGATGGAACATAAATATTTGTATCATTACGCTCTACATTTCTTATGACTTCAGAAAAAAAATCGGAATTAGCAAAAGCACCTACACTCATAACTAGTACATCTTTCTTGAATAAAATAAGTTGATTAAGATAACTATTTATAGCATTTTGTGAAGCAGCTTCTACTACCAATTCAACATCTTTAAAAGAGTCCGACTTTATAAATTCATCAAAATTGTTAAAGATTCTTGGACTATTCTGAGATAATTTTGATTTAACAATTTGCGCATTCTCAAGTCGGATATCAAGGAGAGAAAGTAAAATTACATTTTCGGCCATGTTACTATCTACATTCTGGGCCAGCTCACTTCCTATAGCACCACAACCTATGATTGATATCTTTTTTTTCATAAAAAGGTAATTAAAGATTTTATTCTATGAGTTAAAATAGTTTCCTAAATAATTTTTAAATAGTTTATATTTAACAAATCATAAACAATTAAATTGCTCTGCATTTACAATAGTTTAGTTTTGTGATACTCGTGAAAAAAGTAATTTACCTTTTAAGGTAGACCAGTTCAAATATAAACCTATCATCCAATTGCTAACATTCTTTCTATCGCGGATCTGGCTTTATCTGCTGTTGATTTTGGTACTCTTATCTGATAAACATTATTTACTAAAGAATTGTAAACTTTATCGATAGTAATTTTTTTCATATATTGACATACTGCATCTTTTCTAATTGGAATAAAATTTTTTGTAGGGTTTTCTTTTTCCATTCTATATAATATTCCTGTTTCTGTAGCTACAATAAAATCAGTTTTAGATGAATTTTTTGCTCGTTCCATCATACCTTCGGTAGATAAAATATGACCTTCATTTATCAAGTCTCCTTTTGACATATGGTACATAGTTGAGGATGTACAACTGCATTCTGGATGGACCAAGAATTCTGCATTTCTGTACTCTTTCATCATTTTATTAATATCTTCAGCACGAATTCCAGCATGAACATGACATTCGCCGGGCCATATGAACATGTTCTTTCGTTTGGTAATCTCCGATACATATGAACCTAAGAACATATCTGGAAGAAAGAGAATTTCTTTCTCTGGAGATATACTATTTACCACCTTTACAGCATTAGAAGAAGTACAACAATAGTCTGATAATGCTTTCACCTCTGCAGAAGTATTAACATAGCTAACAACAATAGCATCTGGATGCTCTTTCTTCCAATTCATTAATTCTGAACAATTTATAGATGAAGCAAGAGAACATCCTGCATCTATATCTGGAATTAGCACTTCTTTATCTGGACAAATAATAGAAGCAGTTTCTGCCATGAAATGAACACCACAAAAAATAATATTTTTAGCATCAGTTTTTTCTGCTTTTCTGGAGAGAGCTAATGAATCTCCTATAAAGTCGGCTACATCTTGTACTTCAGGTAATTGATAATTATGTGCAAGTATAATTGCATCTCGTTCCTTTTTTAACGAGAAAATTTCTTTAGTATATTGATCCAATGTTAAACTCATTTATTATTTACATATATATGAGCAAAACATGATTTAAATTAGTACTATTTAGGATACCTTTGCCTTAAATATATACATCGTAGGCATAGATTGCCTCTTTAAAAATTGCAATATATTTATTAGGAACATATATAAAATAAACATATGCCAACGCACGGATCGCTTACTAAGGCAGGAAAAGTAAAGGGTCAAACTCCTAAAGTCCAAGGAAAAACACGTGTTAGTCCTATTTCAAAAGTACGTAATAAAGAGAATTTCGTTAAAAGATTTGAGAAACGAGTACCACCTGGTCAGAAAAAACCTGAACGTGGTGGAAGAAGAAGATAAATCTAAATCCTTCTTATTTTTGTTACTAGTCTTTTATCTTTAAACTGAAATCTAATGATGGAGCAGAGTGTGTTAAATACCCTATTGAAATAATATCTGGTTTTAATTTGGCATAATTAATTATATTATCTAAGGTCACTCCGCCTGATATTTCAATTTTAACTAAATTTCTCAAACCTTCATCTACAAGCTTTAATAATGTATTTTTTGCCTCTATTACTGAAAAATTATCTAACATTATAATATTTACTCCGGCTTTAATGGCTTCAATGGCTTCCTCTTCATTTTTAACTTCACATTCTATTTTAATAAAAGATCCTACTTTTTCTCGAATTAATGGTATTATTTTCCTTATAGATTTGTCTACAGCAATATGATTATCTTTTATTAGCACCATATCATCAAGGCGAATTCTATGACTAATTCCTCCCCCTATGATAACTGCTTTTTTATCAAAGAACCGTAATCCAGGGGCAGTTTTTCTTGTTGATGCTATTGAAATTTGTGGATCTATTTGGTGAACTATTTCAACAAATTTGCGGGTGATTGTTGCAATACCACTCATTCTCATGAGTAAATTTAATGCAATTCTTTCTGCTTTCAGTATGTCTTTGGCTGTTCCATGGATCTCCATAATATTTGCCTTAGGTGAGATTTTCAATCCATCTAATATATGAGGTGTTGACTTGCAATTGCAAATATCAAACAATACTTGTACTTCCTCTATTCCGCAGAGAATGCCTATAAAATCTGATTTAAATATGATGGTGGCAGTTACTGATTTATTAGAATTTTCTAGATTTTCACTAGTAATATCACCTCTTCCTACATCTTCTTGTAAAAAATGCACTAAAGACTTTCTGAGATTAAGATGATCTGATAATTTTTTCATTAAGAGACTTTAAGTGCATATTTATGAGGGGTGGATATTTCTAAAGTTTTGGCAATAAGGGATGTTTTGGAATCAAAAACAATTACTATTCCTGACCAATCACTAGAAAGATCGGTAGAATTACAAATAGGACAAACCTTTCCCACTGTAATAGCTTTACATTTTTTACAAGCTAATTCTCTAGGCATTTATTATTTGGCTACTCCTTTTTTTTCTTTTGGTGATTGCGGTGTTTTAGCTTTTTCTATTTCTTCTTTAATCCAGTCAAATGAACCTAAAAATGGCTGTCTACAGGTTATTCCTATCTTTCCCATTGATGATCCTTTACCTAGGCTTACCGCTGTAATCCTTGCACGCATTTTCGAGCCGATCCTCAAGGAACGAGAAGATTGGTTGGCAATTATCAAACCTTGTTTAATATCACTTTTAAGATAATCATCAGTTATTTGAGAAAGATGTAAAAGTGCATCAGTTGGTCCAATTCTTACAAAGGCACCAAAATCAGTTATTTCTATAATTTCTCCCTCTACTATTTCTTGAATTTTAGGAAAAAAAGTCAATGCTTTGAATGTTACCTTGTGATAAGTCGCCCCATCTCCAGTAACTAATTTACCAACCGAGTCAGCATTAGCATCAATAATCATAATGACATAACCCAACTCTGCGCTGATCATACTTTCGTATTTTTCTTTTAAAATCCCAATTGCAGTATTTCGTAATGAATTTGTAAGTCTACTTGGTGGAATTCTAACAATATCAGTCATAGAAACTATATAAAACATGTTGGACGAGATAGGATATAATATATCAATTTATGAACCTTTTGTTTGCATTTTAAAAAAGAAACAAAAAACAGTTGAAAATTTTTCGACCAGATACAATATTAATTGAAGTGAAATCAATATTTAAATATTGCGAAAGAGCTTTCTATTATGATGGTTACAGTTGACCAGGTTCTTACTTCTTTAAAAAAAGTAATAGATCCTGAATTACATAAAGACATTGTCTCTATGGGTATGATAAAAGAAATGACTATTAATAATGATAAAATATCTTTTACCTTAGAACTTACTACTCCTGCCTGTCCTTTCAATAGTGAAATAGAACAAGATGTAAGAAATGTGATTTCAGATTTAGGTGTTAAAGATTTAGATCTAAAGGTTACTGCAAGAGTAATGGAAGGGAGATCTATTTCTTTAGATGAATTATTACCAGGGGTAAAAAATATCATTGCAGTTGCTAGTGGCAAAGGTGGAGTAGGGAAAACGACAGTTTCCGTTAACCTGGCGTTAGCACTTGCAAAAACTGGTGCAAAAGTAGGTCTATTAGATGCTGATATTTATGGTCCAAGTGTACCCTTAATGCTTGGATTAACCGATTCGCCTCAGGTAGTAGATGGTAAAATTCAGCCTCCAGTTTCCGAAGGAGTAAAAATTATTTCGATGGGTTTCTTTTATGAACAATCTCAACAAGCAGGAATTTATCGTGGGCCAATAATTTCTGGAATTATCAAACAATTTCTAACTGATGTAAATTGGGGTGAAATTGATTATCTTATTATTGATTTGCCGCCAGGAACAGGTGATGCACCATTAACAATTGCCCAGACAATTCCAATTACTGGAATTTTAGTGATAACAACACCACAAGAAGTTGCAATGAATGTAGCAGTCAAAGCAATAGGGATGTTTAACAAGTTAAATGTTCCTATTATAGGAGTCATAGAAAATATGAGTTATCTAGAATGTCCACATTGCAATTCTAACATACATATTTTTGGAAAGGGGGCAGGCCAAAAAATAAGTGACCAATTTAAGATTCCATATATTGGAGATATCCCTTTACATCCACAAATAATGCATGGTAGTGATATAGGCAAACCTGTTATTATCTCGGATCCCGAATCAGCCCAAACAAAATCATTCTTAAAGATTTCAAAATTAGTTGCTGGAAGGGTAAGTGTTCTAGCGGCAGAAATGCAAGAGCAGGAACAATATGAGGAAAAACAAGAAGAAACTTCCGATAATGATAACTTAAAGCAAGCAGAAAATGCCTCTTAGAGATGAACATATAAACATTCTAAAAAAACCTTTTGGTGAATTAATAAAACAAGAAGAAATATCTAAACAAAAAATTTTTTCTTTGGTGAAAGATTCTAAAGCTTTGATAACAGTAGGAGATGCTACAACTGAAAAAATTATTTCATTTGATCTGACTCCCGATTTATCCATAATTGACTGTATAGAAAGACGTATTAGAAGAACAGAATCTAAAATTTTAGAACTCAAAACTTTCTTTTTAACCAGCTCTCAATTCAAGCAATATCAATGTAAAAATCCAAAGGGAACTATAGCAAAAGAAGCATATACTATTATAAAAAAAATATTAATGAAAGGAGAAAAAGCTATTGTTTTTATTGATGGTGAGGAAGATATGCTAGCCTTAGCAGTCTTTGCTCTTGCTCCTCTCGATTCGGTAGTTTTTTATGGTCAACCATTAGAGGGATTAGTTAGCGTAAAAATAGATACTAAAATAAAAAATAAATCAAGAAATTTGCTAAATAGTATAGGAGTTGAATAAATCTGGGGGATGATGAAGTGGTGGCTGTATGAAGAAATATCTAATGATTTGAGAAACCATTATCTGACCCTTATTTGGTAATTAGGCAAAAGGTCAATTGTTACTTTTCAGGAGTCACATCCACAACCATCATTCTCATTATTACCGATTTTAATACCATACAACTTGATACAGTCGTTACATATACTTTGACCGAGAGAAATAGGAGAATTACAAAATGAACAGACATTCCTAAAGTTTTCCATCACAAGTATGTTTATGCATTTCTATATAGTTTTTACTCTAAGACTGATATTTGAACCATAGAATTTGTTATATTCATTCCTTAAGCATGACAGGAACATTCACATTTTGTTAATTTTATATCAAAGGAGCAATCAAAGTTAGGACCACAAACATCACTAATAGGAAGATCCACTGGACAGTCAGAATGACGATCTCGTTTACAGAAAAAAGAAATTTTCACAAAGATCATAAACTAAAGGGACATTAATTTTTAACTATGAAGATAAAAATTTCTAATCAAGTTCGATATTAAATAATTGCGGAGCATAAATAGATCCATCTCTTACTCTTTTTACTTTTGAAACCGAAAGATAATGCGGCCAAAGTGTAACCATTATCGCTCCCATTGGAACATTTTCGGGAACCTCAATTAACACGATATCATTAGCCAATACACCATATTCGTTGACTAATTTGGACTTGGCTAAATTTATTAGATCTAGCGGCATGCCGCTACTATATAAATAAATTTGCCCTGAGTAATCTATTTTATGATTCATATTTTAATTATTATATAAAAGTATAATAAATTGTTATAAGATAAAGAATATTAATTCAACTTCCAAACTAAAACATATGATAAAGTCTTGATTTTATACAAAGATAGTTAGAGTTCATCAATATGATATTTTGACATGCATCCTTTACACTCATATATTTCATCACCCACAGGTCCAGATACATTGAATCTTACTATAGTAGTACATTTCGGACATCTCCCTTCAACACTTTTAGTCTTTCTTTGAGGTTTAATTGTGCGTCTTTTCCTACTTCCCATCTTATCTTATTGTAATTGATATACTGATTTATAAACGTCTTTGAAAAATTTTAGGAATTTACAATCTATTAGAATTATTACATTTTTAATAAAGGTGTATTTAATTCATATGGAAAATTAGATTAAATTAAATAAAAGATTCTAAATACATATCTTTATAATTGACATTACCAACAAAATGTTCTTTTTTTAATCATGTTACACAATGTGATATTCCACCTTCCTACATATTATCAATTATAGAAACTGAAGAATACTTAATTGGAGTGTCATGTCTAGAGCATTTAGAATCGATAAAATCGAAGATAAAAAAATTACAACAAACTAAATCCATTCCAAATGGAAGATTAAAGATCGAAAATATCAAAATGGTTTCCACAACTTGTATAAAGGGATCACCAGAGGATTATCAAGAGGTTTATTCTAAACGTTCAAGCGAAAATTAATCGAAATAATGAATCACCACAATTAATACAGATTTTGTAATAGTTCTCTATTAACCAGGTATAATGGTTTTTTGTTAGAGAGTATAGTGTGCAAATTAATAGCAGCCACTTTAGACATTCTCTCCCGCGTTTGTACTGTGGCACTTCCCAGATGAGGTAAAAGGATGACATTTTTTAATTTCAATAGTTTATTTTGATTTGGTAATGGTTCTTTTTCAAATACATCCAAACCTGCTCCCGCAATCCATTTATTTTTTAGTGCTTGTATTAAAGATATTTCATTTATGATACTTCCCCTTGAAGTATTAATTATAAATGAAGTTTTTTTCATTTTCTTTAGTGCTATACTATCAATTAAATGAAAATTATCCTTATTAAAGTTTGTATGAATGGATAGGAAATCACTATTTTCTAATAATTGCTCAAATGTCACAAATGTGACATTTAATTTATTTTCTATTGATTTAGATAATCGATGTCTATTATTATAAATAATATTCATATTGAATCCATTAGCTCGTTTAGCCACAGCAGTACCAATATTTCCTAATCCCAGAATTCCTAAAGTTGAGCCATATATATTACTGCCAAGAAATAAATCAGGTGTCCAACCTTTTTTCCATTTTCTCTCAATTATATATAAGTGACCTTCAAAAATCTTTCGAGATAATGCAAGAATCAATGCAAAAGTTAGATCAGCAGTAGCTTCCGATAATATATTCCCAGTAGTAGTAACATAAATTCCTCTCTTCGTAGCCTCATATATATCAATGTGTTCATATCCAGTACTGTATGTACTAATTACCTTTAAATTAGAACCAGCAGCATCCATAATATCAGAGTCAATTTTTTCTGATAATGTGCAAAGAATTCCATAAACATTTTTAACTTTTCCAAGCATAACTTTTTTGCTAGGAGAATCAGGTCTATTTGTCAACACGATATCATAATACTTTTTTAATAATTCTATTCCTATAGAATGGATCTTTCTTGTTATAAAAATTTTTTTTCTCTCCATTTATAGATTATAAAAAATTAACTTTATTTAATGTATAAAATGGAATTTGCATGTTATTTAATACAGAAAAAATTATTACTGTATTTAGGGATATTAAATTAGCATTGAAAAGAGGTACGATAAATCTCCCTTTACATGGTGGTCAGGCTCCGTCTTATTTGATAAAGAGGATGATAAAACTTTCGTCAGCAATTAGTAAGATAATTATAGAAGAAAATGGTTCTAAGGAATTTTTTAATCGAATATCTGATCCTCTTTGGTTCCAAGCATTTGGATGCGTATTAGGCTTTGATTGGCATTCATCTGGTTTAACTACTGTCGTTACTGGTGTATTGAAACAATCTTTAACTTCTCAACAGCATGGAATAACTATTTCAGGTGGCAAAGGAAAAAATTCCACGAAGCCAAAATATGAAATTTATAAGCTGGCTGAAAAAAATTACAATTTATCTACAAATAAAATTAATAAGTTATTATATGCCAGTAAGATGTCAGCAAAAATAGACAATTCTGCCATTCAAGATGGGTTTAGTTTATATCATCACATGATCTTTTTTGATGGTTATGGTAATTGGACAATTATACAACAAGGACTAAATGAAAAATATAAGATAGCAAGAAGATATCACTGGATATCTGATAATCTTATCAACTTTATTATTGAACCACATAAAGGAATAATAGGAAACGAAAGAATTCCATTATGCTTAAATATGACGTCAAGAGAAGCCGAGGAAAATCGCAAAAGTTGTGTAGATTTAGTAAAGGAAGGATCCAATTCAATAAAATCTTCTATTTATAAAATTGTGGAAACAAACACATTTGAGAATTTAGATAAATGGATCCCTATGAATCGATCATCTTCTGATAGTAATAGTTTTGTAGAACAAATGCGCACATATATTGAGAAATATGATATGCCTAGGAAAATCAATTGGAAGACCATGGATGCATTATATGACATTAGTCCTACAAATTATGAGCATCTAATTTCCCAAAATGGAGTCGGTCCATCTACTATACGTGCCTTAGCTCTAATATCAGAAATCATTTATGGCAATAGAGCATCGTGGAGCGATCCCGTCAAGTACAATTATGCTCATGGAGGCAAAGATGGAGTGCCCTATCCCATAGCCAGAAAGACTTATGATAACTCTATAAAGTATTTGAGTGAGGCAATCAATGGATCTGAAATAGAAAAACTAGAAAAGATCTCTTCACTAAAAAGATTATCAATCTATTCCAATATTATTTTTAATACAAACGATTACGATTATCACGGTAAATAAACCGTTATTGTTACAGATAATTTCCTATCTAATTTTGTCTATGAATATTCTAAATTATACCTTATAAAATTAGAGGAAACTTTTATAAGAAATGTTTTCTTTATTAAATCGAAAGTTATGACAAACATCATATTAATTGTAATCGTTACGACATTAATTGTAACAATATTTGGATCCAATATCGGAGATTATATTCTTGCTCAAGAGGGTGCAATTACTCCAGAGGGATCTATTAATGACACAATGTCCGGTAAAAATGCAACTCAATGGGCCAATGCCACATTAGCATTTGCTCAAGAGGGTGCAATTACTCCAGAGG
>Ga0126311_10001216_pt1 | contig 12358 bp, 7 predicted proteins | sample Plot61_FD_92539 | JGI IMG/M metagenome (GOLD analysis project Ga0126311, IMG submission 92539) | Serpentine soil microbial communities from UC McLaughlin Reserve, CA, USA - Plot61 | ecosystem: Environmental > Terrestrial > Soil > Grasslands | place: USA: UC McLaughlin Reserve, Lake County...
GACGGAAACTCCTTTTCGAGAATCTCACGGAGGTAATGGCGCTGGGCCATGTTATCTTCAGCAATCAGGATTGACATGACGGTTGATGATAATGCGAAATAATCCTCCCGCAAAGGCGCAAAGGCGGAACAAAACAACCATGATGGAAGGAACAAGTCAGGAAGGGGGCTTGCCCCCGCTGTTGGAAGGGCGGGGGCAAGCCCCCTTCCTGACTTGTTCTATTGTTATGGTCTTTTGTGATCCTATCGAAAGGTGATCTGATGAAATCACGAATAGTCTTCTTCTTGCTGCTCGTCTGTTTATTTGCATTTCCCACGCTCGCTCAAACACGTGACGAGCGACTCTGGCAACGCGCACTGCAAATTCATCGTCGTGCCATCGTCATCGACACGCACAACGACGTGACTACGCCGATGACCAACGATGACTTCGATCTGAGCGGCACTCCGCCGTCGCCCTATCGCACCAACATCGAACGCATGAAGAAGGGCGGCATGACCGCAGAATTCTTTTCGCTTTACATCAAACCGTGGTACGTCGAACACGGCGGTTCAGCGCGACGCACTTTAGACATGATCGACTCTGTTTACCGTGCGGTCGAACGTCATCCAAACGATCTAATGATCGGGACCTCAGTCGCCGATATCCGTCGCGCGAAAAGAATGGGAAAAGTCGCGGCGTTGATGGGAATCGAAGGAGGGCACGCGATTGAAGACTCATTACCGGCGTTGCGTGAGTTTTATCGCCTGGGCGTCCGTTACATGACGCTGACCTGGAACAACACGAATAACTGGGCCGACGCCGGCCGCGGTGAGAAGAAACACAACGGCCTGAGCGACTTCGGAAAAGAAGTCGTGCGCGAGATGAACCGCCTCGGAATGCTCGTCGACGTGTCGCACGTTTCGGACGATACAATGAGCGACGCGCTCGACATTTCAACAGCGCCTATCATCGCTTCACACTCGTCGGCACGTGCGCTCAGCAACGTCCCGCGAAACATCTCCGACGATCTACTCAAACGGATCGCGAAGAACGGCGGTGTGGTCCACGTTAACTTCTACAGCATGTTCGTCGACGAGAAGACAGTTAGACCACAAAGCGACGAGCGCGACAAAAGAGTCAAGGCTCAGCAGGATGCGATCGACGAGAAGTATAAGAACGATCCGGAACGACGTGCCGAAGAGAGCGACAAGCTTGAACAGGCAAATCCGTTGCCGCCGCTGCCGATTTCGAAGTTGATCGATCACATCGATCACATCGTAAAGGTGGCGGGGATCGATCATGTCGGTATCGGTGCGGATTTTGACGGCGCGAACGACATGCCCGAAGGCGCGCAGGACGTTTCGATGTTGCCGAACATTACTTACGAGCTGCTCAAGCGTGGTTACAGTGAAAGAGATATTAGAAAGATACTTGGTGAAAACTTTTTGCGTGCGTTTGCGGAAGCAGAACGCGTTGCGCGGAGGTCACGCGGCAGCATCAGCGGCAATGGCAGCTTACACAGAATAAAGAACCGAGCGCGGTAGCGCCCGTAAAAAAAAGAGCACGGCGCATCACGTCCGTGCTCCAAGCAGAAAAGAAGAGAGTAATTTACGATTTAGCGATTCTGACCACCGCGGGTCTGGCCACCGGATTGTCCTGCGCCACCCGCGCCGAACTCCTCGTCATCCTCCATATTTTGCTGCTTCTGGCCACTACCGTAGTTGGCCCCTTCCTGGCTGCCACCATAGCCGCCCATGTTCTGGCCACCCTGCTGGCCACCTTGCTGACCACCCTGCTGGCCACCTTGCTGACCGCCCTGGCCCGAGCGTCCTGGCGATTGCTGTCCGCCAAATTCCTGGCCTTCGTCACGACCGGCGCCGCCCATGTTTCTCTGGAGATCGTCGTGCTTCATTCTATCGTCTGCCATGTTCGTCTATCCTCCCATGTTCCCGTGGTTAATAGCTCGACCGGAGTCTCCAATAAAACTTTCTCCGGCCTTTCAAGTAGCCGCTTTTCATCTAATCAACCACCGTGCCAGTTAGTCGCTACGCTGTATATCGCGTTTATAGCAAGTGAGAGTGTTCTGAAGAGTTTAGAAAACATACGCGGGGAAATGAATTAGTACACACGCGTGCTATTATTCTTTGCAATCAATGACTGCAGGTCTCTACGTTCATATTCCTTTTTGTAGCTCGCGTTGTTCATATTGCGACTTCGCTACAGGTCTCTATCAAAGTGAGCTCGCGGAGCGGTATGTTCGTGGTCTAATCAGCGAGATCCGATTGTCGCGACATGCCGGTGAGACTATTGACACAATTTATTTTGGTGGTGGCACACCTTCATTGCTTGCGCCATCACAGCTCGAGCGCATCCTCGCGGCTTTGTATGACAAGTTTGAGATCACCGCGGGATCAGAAATCACCCTCGAGATAAATCCGGGAAGTGCGACTCCGGAGAAGCTGCACGCGTTTCGGAGTCTCGGAGTTAACCGGGCCAGCTTTGGCGCACAGACTTTCGACGACGCGGAACTCGCAAAGCTGGGCCGATCGCACAACACAGCAGACGCGTTGAGAACTTTTGCTGATCTGCGCGATGCGGATTTTGCGAATGTAAGTTTTGACTTGATCGCAGGATTGCCGGGTCAAACTCTTGACGGCTGGCAAAGAAATATCAAACAGGCACTGGATCTTGCTCCCGAACATCTTTCTTTCTATTTGCTCGAGGTCCATTCAGGGACGCCGCTCGCGGAACACATTCGACGCGGGATTCAGCCTCAGCCCGATGAAGATCTCGCGGGCGTGATGTACGAATGGATGATCGAGCAGGCTTTGGCAGCCGGTTATGAGCATTATGAGATCTCGAATCTGTGCAAGCCGGGTTTTCAGTCACGACACAACGTCAAATACTGGACGGCCGCACCGTATTACGGCTTTGGTTGTTCGGCGCACTCGTACGACGGCGACACGCGGCGCTGGGCCAATTATCGTGATGTGTTGAAATACCTCGAGATGGTTGAGAGCGGTGGGTCGCCCGTGGTTGAAGAGCAGCAGCTAAGCCAGACGGATGTTCGTGCAGAAGCGTTGTTTCTCGGTATGCGGATGATGCAGGGCGTCGATCTGCGTCGCTATCGCGAGTCGTTTGGTGTTGATCTGCGCGACAAGCATGCAGACGATCTGGATCGATTCTGCGAAGCCGGGCTGGTTGAGTTTGACGGCGATTTGATTAGATTGACGCGCACCGGCGCTTTGTTATCAAACGAAGTGTTCGCGGCGTTTGTGTAGACTCCATTTCCATGATCATTGCGATTGATGGTCCATCAGGCTCAGGCAAGTCAACGCTGGGCCGCATGCTGGCGCGTGCGTTGAAGCTGCTTTACATCGACACCGGTTCGATGTATCGCGCTGTCGCGCTGGCGGTGATTGAGGCTCACGTCGATCCAGCCGACAGGGAAGCCGTTACGGCGCTGGCAAACAAGATCGAGATCGATCTTGAAGGTGATCCCGAGTCGCTGGCTGTGTTACTCGACGGCCGTGACATAACGGATCAGATTCGCAGCGAGAGCGTAACTGACATGTCGTCGATCGTTTCGACCATACCCGGCGTGAGGCGCGCGATGGTCGAGCGGCAGCGAGCCATGGGTAAGCGAGGTGCGGTGTTGAATGGCCGCGATATCGGCACAGTCGTTTTTCCTGATGCGGATGTTAAGTTCTTTCTGACTGCTGTGCCGGAGGAACGTGCTGAGCGTCGTTACAAAGAGGATCAGAAAACGTCCGGCTCGTCCGTGACCTATGCTGACACGCTTGCCGATATGATCGAGCGAGATCGACGCGATTCAACACGTGCCGATTCGCCGTTGAAGGTTGCTCACGATGCAGTGGTGATTGACTCGACAGGGAAGAGTATCGATGAAGTTTTTGCGGAGATGATGGCCAATGTTCACAGGCATCATTGAAGAGCTCGGCAGCGTGCGGTCGATCGAGGAGCGTGGCGAGAACGCGCGAATCATGATCGCTTCAAACGTGGTGACCGAAGGCACGAACCACGGCGATTCGATTGCAGTGAACGGTGTCTGCCTGACTGCTCTCGAAATCCAGCCGGACTCGTTTGCGGCGGACGTTTCACGGGAGACTTTGCTGCGCTCGACACTCGGCCGTCTACGACCTGGCACGCCGGTGAATCTCGAGCGCTCGGTTACACCCGCGACGCGCCTGGGTGGTCACATCGTCCAGGGACACGTGGACGCGCGTGGGCAGTTTGCAGGTGTTGAGGATCACGGCGAGTCGTGGACGCTCAGAATCACGTATCCGGCAGAGATTGCGAAATACCTCGTGTTCAAGGGGTCGGTGGCCGTCGAGGGAATCAGTCTCACGATTGCGGCTTTGACTGACGAATACTTCGAGATCGCCATCATCCCGAAGACCTGGGAAGTCACCAACCTTTCGCACCTCAAGCCCGGCGACGACGTCAACATAGAGGTCGATGTCATTGGCAAGTACGTCGAACGGCTACTAAGCACTTCAGATTTCAAACGTTAGCTTATGAACCTTCTCTGCGCAGAGAAGAGGCCGTATGCCCACTTTTGGTAAAGGCGGCTGAACCTTAAACTTTGCCTTTTCTGCACTTTCGCGGCTATCTCCTTTCGGTTAACATGAGCGCGTGACTTTAGCGACCATTGAAGAGGCCGTTGCCGACATCCGCGACGGCCGCATGATCATCATCGTCGACGACGAAGATCGCGAAAACGAAGGCGATGTGGTCTGCGCCGCCGAGAAGGTCACCCCCGAAATCATCAACTTTATGGCCCGGCACGCCCGTGGTCTGATCTGCCTGCCACTCACTGAAGATCGTTGCGACGAGCTTCATTTAACCACGCAGGTGGCAGACAACACGTCGTATCTCGGCACTGCTTTCACGGTTTCCATCGACGCGCGTCGCGGTATCACTACCGGAATCTCCGCGGCCGATCGCGCCACGACCATTCTTGTCGCTGTCGATCCCAAATCGCGGCCACAGGATCTCGCGCGTCCCGGTCACATCTTCCCTCTGCGCGCCAAGAGCGGCGGCGTGCTCGTTCGTCCCGGCCAGACAGAAGCCAGCGTGGACATCGCGCGTATCGCCGGTCTCTATCCCGCAGGCGTGATCTGCGAAATCATGAACGAAGACGGAACGATGTCGCGGTTGCCACAGCTCAGGGCATTTGCGGCGCAACACAGTCTGAAGATGATCAGCGTGGCGGAGCTCGTGAGATACCGCATTTGCAAGGAGCAGCTCATCCGCCGCGTCGTTGAAACCGATTTACCAACTGTCTACGGCCGATTCCGCGCGATTGCTTACGAAAACGTGATTAACGGTGACGTGCACCTCGCAATGGTGATGGGCAACGTAAGGACTGACGATCCCGTTCTGGTGCGCGTCCACACAGAAAACGTGACGTGCGACATGTTTGGCTCGTTGATCGACGATACCGGTTTCCAACTCCACACCGCGCTCGAGAAGATCGCAGCGGAGGCGCGCGGCGTGGTTTTGTACCTGCGCCAGCGCGAGCACAGTTTAGACCTGGTTAACCAATTGCGTACTTACAACGTCATGCAGCAGCGAGGCATCAGTAAACGCGACGCAAGTTTGGAGACGGGTTACGGAATCGATCGCGACTATGGCGTGGGCGCCCAGATTCTCCACGATCTCGGGTTGCGCAAAATTTTATTGCTTTCGAATCATCCCCCCAAAGTAGCAGCTCTTGAAGGTTTTGAGCTCTCAGTAGTCGGCAATGTTCCGCTGGGCCAACCTGCTTCTCTGAAGGATCAGCAGGGCGTTGCCGGTAAAACCGAATGAGGTTTGCCACCAATAGGCACAGAAGACACATCTGATCTTTTTGTGACTTTTGGTGCCCCTTGCGGCACTTACAATCTCTCCCTCTTAGAATACGGACTTTCCCGGCGTCGTACGGCGACTGTAGGTTATGAGTGTAGAGAAGAAGCATCCCATACGTAAGCGTTGGCGTTACTTCACACGGCGGCATGCTTTTATCGCGGCCGGTATAGTCGGGGTCGCGGCGCTCGTGCTCGTCCTGCTGGTCCTGTTTTTGGTTCGACTCGGCTTTGTAGATCGTTACGTCGCCGGTCAGATTAAGAACACCTTCGCAAATTACGGTATCCGCGCCGAGATTAGAGAGTTTCACGCTACGTTCCCACCGCAGACGGTGGAGATGAACGGCGTGGAGCTCTACGACTCCGCCACAGGCGAGCGACTCGGCAAGATTGATCAGTTAGTGGCCACCATCAGAATCGAAGATCTCTACGCCCTCAATCTCCAGCGCAACATAAATCTCGAGGCTCTCAAGATTGAAGGCTTCGAAGCGTGGGTCACGTTTGATGAACAAGGTCGCTCAAACTTCCGCAACCTTCGTATCCCCTCGCCGGAACCAAACAAGCGCATTCTCTTTGCCTATTCAACCGCAAATGTCGATATAAAAAATGGCGTGGTCCATTATGGCGATGCACGTCACGAGATCTCCGGCGAAGCACGAAATCTGCAAATGACCGTTTTACCCGACGATCCTGGCGCGCCGGCTCAGAGTCGGATGAATACGGTCACGATGAATATCTCGAATTCGACTTTTGTTTACGACGGCCGTCCCATCAACAACATCGATCTCCATGCTCGCGGGCGTGTGAATCAAACGAGAGCGGAACTCCAGGAACTCGTGTTGAAGTCGCCCGTCGCGGAAGCAAAGATGGATGGCGTGATGGACGACTGGCGTGCGCTTCGCTACACGATGAACGTCACGTCGACCGTCGATCTCACCCAACTCTCCGACACGCTGCAGCCAGGCGCGACCCTGCGCGGCGCAGGTAATTTCAACGGCACGATCACAGGCGAGGGCGATCAGTTCAAGCTAAACGGGCAGCTCCATTCAGACGCGCTGGCTGCAGACAATCTGCGTTTGCAGGGGTTGAACGTAAGCGCGGCCGGTTCAGTGCAGGGCAAGAGTTACGAGATCAACGGAAAAGCCGTTGCCGATTTGCTCAACGCCGGAGATTTCCAGATCAACTCTTTGCAGCTCGCCGGCAACGTGATGGGTACGGGAAGCAACTTTCGCTGGATTGGCGAGTTACGCGCTGTTGCTGAAAAGAGCTATGGAACGACTCTGACGGGCCTCATTCTTCGCGATGCCGTCGCCGAGATGAACGACGGCGTCCTCACCGCGCGGTCCAATCAGTTCACTGCAAACGGACTGACCGCCGGCGCCGCGAGAGTGAACGGCATTACGGCTTCAAACCTGCAATTCCGAAATCAAAACAACGTCACGACGGGCAAGATCGCGAGCCTCAAAGCGGGCACGGTTTCAGCATCAGGTGCGCAGGTCAAAGGCGTCACGGCCAACAACATCGACATTACAGATCAGGGCGGAGTCACGAGTGTGGTCGTGAACAACGTGCAGGTTGGAGCGACGAGCGCCGCGGGTGCGGAGATCGGAACTCTCAACATTGCGGGCGTGCGACTATCCGTGCGAAACAGGCGAATCGAAGGCTCGACTGCCGACATTGACGCGGGCACAGTGAAGCTCGCGGACGGTCAGGCCGATAATGTGAAACTGGCGAAACCGGTATTCGTAGTCGAACCTTCGGGTAGCTATCGAGCAAGTGCGGATCTGAGCATCGGCGGCGGCGTGTTAGGCCGGATGAACATGGGCCAGGCGCGCGCGAATGTCGTCGCCACCAATCGCGAGATCCAGCTCAACAACTTCACTGCCGACGTTTTCCGAGGACGCGCGAGTGGAAACGCGCGCGTTGCGATCGGGCGGGGCGGTACGTCGCAGGTCGCGGCTGATTTCAAGGATCTCGAAATTGCCGGACCACTTACCGCGCTTGCGGGCAGTGCAGTGCCACTTGCGGGTCGAGCGACGGGCCGCGTGGATCTGACGTTTCCCGGCACAGACTTCAAGCTCGCGTCCGGAACGATCACGACTCGTTTGACTGCCGAAGCCGGTGAGACTGGTGGCGACAGGATTCCGATCACGGGCGAACTTGCTATGCGCGCGAATCGCGGCACCTTTGACATTCAACAAGTAAACCTGCAAACACCGGCAACTCGCCTGAACGCAACCGGACAGTTCTCGTTTGAAAACGATTCCAATCTTCAGGTCGACTTAACTTCGTCGGACGCCGCTGAGCTACAGGCTGTTTTGATCTCGTCCGGGCTGTTGCCCGAAGTCGAAGAGCAGATGCGCAGCTATGGAATCGAGCTGGGCGGCCAGCTCGCGTTCAACGGCAACATCCGTGGGCAATTGACGTCACCGGATGTCACCGGAAAATTCTCAGTGGGCACGCTGATTGTAAACGGGAACGAGCTTGGGGCGTTGTCCGCGTCCATCGCGATGTCTGACGCGGAGCTCCGGATACCTGACGGCAGCCTGGCCGAACGTGATGGTGGCGGTGTTCAGTTCTCGCTCGTTAAGCCGCGCACCGGCGAAAACAACATGTCGATCGAAGCCACTCTCGATCGTTTCAGTGCTCGAAATCTGCTCGCGCTTTCGCCGTTGAGTAGTAACAAGCAGCTCACTTCCGACACGCAATCCGATCTCTCCGGGAAGATAAGCGTGACTGGAATTCCCGACGCGATGAGTGGTAGTGCCGATCTGCGTTTTGGACCAGGCAGGCTGGCAGGCGAGCCGCTGGAAGGCATGTCGGCAAGGGCGACGTTCAATGGACCAAACGTGAACGTCGAGAGCGTAGATGTTCGGCTCACGGCAGGTCACATCGTCGCCAGCGGCAACTTCAACACGAAGAGCAGGGCGTTTGATTTCCAGGGCAAGGCCGAGAGCATGCAGCTCGCGCGTTTGACGGCGCTGGCGAACAGGCCCGGCATGCCGTCAGTCACCGGCGTGGCGGATTTCACCGCGCGCGTAACCGGAAATCTTTCTGACCAGGACTTCTCCGCTTACCAGATCACGTTCGACGGGCAGGGGCGCGACGTGACGATCAACGGTCGTCCGGCAGGCACGGTCGCTCTCGTGGGCAGGACTGAGAACCGCCAGCTCAACATCAATTTCACCACCGGCATACTCGGCGAACCGCAAGTTGTCGCCGCTCAGATCAATCTCGCCAGTCCCGCGTTGGCGTCGTCAGTCGAAACGACTTTTACAAACGCCGACCTGACGAACCTGTTTCAGATTGCGATGCCCGGCAGCGGTGTGCGTGTGACTGGCCGCGCCAACGGAACCATCAAGGCTTCCGGAAACCTGCTCGACGAGGACGCGAACTTCTCCCTCGCGGGATTGTCAGGCGAGGCCAACTTCACCGAGCTCAGTTTCCGCGTCGAGGATGTTCAGCTCACTGCGACGTCGCCTTTGATCGTTAAATTCACGCCGGGTGAAATGGTTTTTCAAAGCGCGAGATTTACCGGCCCAGGCACGAACATCGTGCTTGAGGGTACGTTGGCAACTGCGAGCGGTGGGCGACAAAGTCTGTCCATTAACGGCGACTTGAACATGCGCGTGCTCAACGGCATCTCCCCCGACTTCTTCTCGTCCGGCACGGCAGCAGTAGCTGTTCGCATCAACGGAACGTTCGAAGATCCACGCATGATCGGAACCGCGTCACTTAACAACGCTTCGGTCTCCGTACTGCTTGGTAACGACCGCTGGACCGTTGCGAACTTGAGAGCGGCGCTTCGATTTACCGCGAACCAGGCGCAGATCGACTCGCTTGAAGGAACGATCGGCGGCGGACGTGTGTCGGCGACCGGTGGCGCTTTGCTGGATGGATTCACGGTTTCTGCTTTTCGCGTGAGTATTCATGGTGACGACGTTACCGTTCCCTTTCCACAGGACTTTCGCTCGACACTTGACGCCGACGTTGAGATTCGAGGCTCATCGCGCGAGCAGTTGATTGGCGGTGTTGTAAATCTGCGTCGCACTGAATACACGCAGGACATCGAGCTTGCTGACTTGATAAACACGCGCCGGGGCGAGTCGATCGAAGAAGGCGCTGAGATCGAGCTGACGCGCACCGCAATATTTACGGCGCTCCGCGTTGAAGGAAGAAACGCGCTGGTGGTGCGAAACAATCTTGCCGACCTCGTCGGATCAGTTTCGCTTCAGCTGGATGGACCCATCAACGATCCGACGATCTCCGGACGGATCACCGCGACCAGCGGAACGCTGAACTTCCGCAATGATCGTTATGACATCACGAGAGCGCTGGTCGATCTGCCGCCCAGCCGTAATGCGGATCCGATTCTCAACATTCAGGCTGAGTCGCAAATCAGGGGTTATCGCGTAATCATCGCGCTGAACGGCCCGCTTTCGCAGCCGCAGGCGTCAGTGCGTTCAGAGCCTGCATTGCCGCAGTCTGACGTGGTGGCGCTGATCACAACCGGACAACTTTCTACAGGTGATACGAGCTCGTCGATCCTCGCGCAATCGGAAGTCGGAGCCGCGACGAGTCTGTTGACGGATGCGTTAATCAATGCGCCTGCGCAACGAGCGACGAGCAAGCTGTTTGGGCTGACACGTTTTGAGATCAACCCGGTGATCGGTGGAACTACAGGTTCGACGCCGGCTGCTCGACTAACGCTGGGAAGACGAATCAGCAAGGAGCTGTCGGTCACGTATTCAACCAACGTCACTTCCGACCCGAATCAGATTCTGGCGCTTGAATATCGCGTTTCGGATCGACTGTCGTTCGTCGCGCAGTACGAGCAGGCTTCGACCAGGCGACTGAGTGCACGCACTAACAACTTCAACTTCGAGATTCGTTTTCGAAAGAGATTCTGAGCAAGGGGTAGGTTAACGATTGGCCGCACAGAAGCAAAAAAAGCACAAACTGTTGCTTGTGGTCCTGCTCTGTTTCTCTTTTCTGACGGTGGCGCGCGCGAGTACCGCGAAAGACGCGCGTATCGAAGACTACGAAGGCCGGCAGATCAGCGCGGTTGAGCTCGTCTTCGAGGGAAGTGCAAGCGCACCCACTGCTCAGGCCGAGTTCATTGCTCTCCTCAAAGTCGCACCCAACACCCCTTATTCCGCAGTTCACGTGCGCGACTCGCTGCAAGCGCTGTTCGACTCCGGACGCGTGGCAAATGCGCGCGTTGAAGTGATCGAAGAAGGTGCTGCTCGCACTGGTCCTGTCAGACTTCGTTTCGTCGTGCACCGGCAGGTTCAGGTAGGCGAGGTGCGCATTGACTTAGGACCAGTTACAGGTTCGCCAATCTCGGCCGATGAGCTGCGCGGGCGGATCAGCTTTGCGCAGTCCGGAAACCGTCTCACCAGGCAACTCATCCTGCGCAACGCCGATGAGATTCAAACGTACTTGCGCGATCATGGCTATTACAACGCCACCGTCGAGCCTGTCGAGCAACTCTCACCGCGTGGACTGCGCGCGACCGTGACTTACAAAGTCACGCCGGGTGAACAGGCGAAGGTCGATGCTTTCGACATTCAGATCACGGGTTTCGATGCAGCGACGGTGCGTAATTCGCTGACTCTCCGGCCGGCAGTGCCTTTCACACGCGATGCCCTGGCCGACGATCTAAAACGCGTGCGTGATGCACTGATCAACGCTGGTTATCTCTCGCCGGTGCTTGAGGATCCGCGCGTCGAGCGAGACGCGGAGAAAAATACCGTCAGGATTCTTCTCAAAGGCGTGGTTGGCCCGAAGGTCAACGTTGTCGTTAAAGACTACGAGATCAGTGAGAAGACGCAGCGCGAGCTGTTGCCCGTCAAGCGCGAGGGGAACGTCGATTACTCGGCCATCATCGAGGGCGCGCGCCGCATCCGCAACAAGTTGCAGGAAGATGGTTTCTTCTTTGCCGAGATAACACAGACTTGCACTGTCAGTAACCCACCCGCCGACCTCGGTCCCAACGGCACGCCAGAGACTTGCGAGAACCTCAATCCCGTTGCGTTGACCGGCCAAAACATCACGATCGAATACCAGGTCGAGCAGGGCAGGCGCTTTCGACTTACGGACATTCGCATTACCGGGACTGAGAGGTTGTCGTTCGCAGATGTTGAAGCTGACTTGAAGAGTCAGAAGGCGAACGCGATCGGTTTGATTCCGTTTCTTGGTTACGGGCGTGGTTACACGAGTCTCACGCTGCTCGAGCAGGACCGCCGCACGATAGAGGCTTTCATGCGCGATCTCGGTTATCGCCGGGCCACGGCGCAGGTGCTACAGGGCGTCTCCATCAATGGCGATAACCTGATCATCACGTTTGACGTAACGGAAGGTCCGTTGACGCGGATTGCGGGCGCCGAAGTAAAGGGAAACAAGATCTACACGGATGAAAGAGTTCGACAGGAGCTGCGGACGGTGATCAACGCGCCCTATTCGCGTTCCATCGCGCGAACCGATGCGGATCGTCTTGCTTCACTGTA
>Ga0126311_10001217_pt1 | contig 12355 bp, 8 predicted proteins | sample Plot61_FD_92539 | JGI IMG/M metagenome (GOLD analysis project Ga0126311, IMG submission 92539) | Serpentine soil microbial communities from UC McLaughlin Reserve, CA, USA - Plot61 | ecosystem: Environmental > Terrestrial > Soil > Grasslands | place: USA: UC McLaughlin Reserve, Lake County...
GTAGATACGATTGTTCTTCGCGGCATTAGAAGTCGCGACCCCCGGCAGCGCTTTGATTTGATCGACGGATCCGCCAAGACGATCGTAACCGTAGTCGGTAAGTAAAACGACGTCCGGATTCGCTTTCGCAATTATCTCCGGCGATTCCATCCGCTGCATTCCCCTGTTCTCGACGGCCATCTCTCCGCCGGCCATTTCTATCATCTGACTGACGCCGCCGCCGTCGCCTCCTCCGCCCTTTCCGACTACTAAGTAGACGTTCGAGGCGCGGCCAAAGTGAATGACGGCCACGCGCGGATGATCGGTATACTGCTTCACTTTTTCCAACGAAGCCGTCCGTTGGCTATCGAGTGTGTTGCAGAGTTCTTCCGCGCGCGCTTCTTTATGAAAGTACGCTCCCATCTCGCGAATGAGAGACTTGGTCCCGTCGAAAGAGTCGTTCTTCGCGGTGAAGGTCTTCATCGGAATGTTCAACTGCTGAAGTTGTTGGACCACTTGCGGTGGGCCAATGTTGTTGTCGTGAATAATCGCAGTTGGGTGCAGCGAGAGAATGCCTTCAGCGCTCAAAGCACGATGATACCCGACAGTTTGCACGTTCTTAATCTCGGGCGGATAAGTAGTGGAAAGATCGATTCCGACGACTTTGTCCTGAGCGTCCAATGCCCAAATGATCTCATTGTAGATTGGTGAAATGACAACGTAACGCGCGTCTTTCGATTCGGATGGCACGTTGCGAAAGCGAGCGCAGCTTGTCGCGAATAAAAGTGCCAGGGCCGGGATAATTAGAATTTTCTTCATCGAGGTAGATTAACTCAAAGAGGCATTTTTCCGGTTGTCGAATCAACCAAATGAGGTTGGATTTCTCGCAATGTGAGTTTGCCGAGCGTGATGTTCTTGTCGTGAAGTGTTTAGTTTTCGCGTAGTCCAGTCTGGACGGCCACAAACGTGGCCCATAGCCTGGTTTCCTTCTTCTCCAAACGGCCCGCAGTATTAAATGTCTCCTCGCAATTAGCACGACACATTTTTGCGACCGTTGACCAAAGCGAGGATGGCGCCGGCGCAGTGATCGGGAGCTCGTTCTTCAACCCGTAAGTCGTAACTTTTAATGAGAGATAAGATCGATCGAGATTGAAGTCTGAAAACTTATTGACCTCTTTAAAGGCTTCAGCGGCCCTCTCAAAGCCTGCGGCTGAATCGGCATCGAGAGAAAGTTGGACCAGCATCAATTTAGCTTGCAGCCGATCTTGATCGTCTTTGATCTGGTTCGCTTCGCCGGCTGCCTGTTCAAACAAACGAAGTGCGTCTCCGGTTGCTTTTTGTTTCAGTCGAGCATGGCCCAACGTACTCAAGCCCACAACTCTGACCAGCGGGGTCTTGAGCTTGTTGAAATCAGATTCGAAAACGGAAGACACAGCTTCCGGCTTTTCCAGCTTCGCCTGGAGCGCGGCCAGATTCACGATGTCGCCCGATTTTTCTTTCAACTCCTGATTGCTTATTTTGCTGACGATTGATAGCGCTCTCGTGAAATCGTTATTGGGCACAAGGTAACCGAAAAGAATCGTGAAGTACTCATAGTCGCGCCAATCTTCCTTCTCGAGCTTGTCTGCCTTTTCGAGACGTTGCTCCATCTCAGCTACCTGCTCGGATTCGGAGCCTTTTTGATCATAATCGAAACTCGCGGAATCGGCCTTCGACACGGTGGGAAGCAAAGTCGCCATCTTGGCATGAACATCATCGAGTAATTCCGGGGCCAGGCCCTGATACTGCGGCAGGAGATTCTTGAGCATGAAGTGGGCGACTGCCGGAGGTATCAGCTCGTTTGCGTTCACTTTCGCAAGCAATAATCCGAGGTAGCGTTTAGCCAGTGCCGCATTCTTTGGACCAGCCGACATGTTGCTCGTGACGTTCGCGGCGTTGTAGCCACTGATAATTACGTAACCGATACTGCCATTCGGAGAGAATAGATAAGACGACAGCATTAAGAGCTCATTTGCGTCAACGAGAGGTCTTTGGGCCAGGGCGTCAAGTGTATCGCTGAACAGAGTGTCCGTAATATCAGGTGTGTGTTGACGCTGGTCCAGCAGAAAGAAGCAATGATCTTGTGTCACACGCAGGGATACGCTCTGTCGAAATAATTGCCGCGCCTTTTGTTTATCGCTCTTTAGATAGCTCGTCGATTGGCGCAAGAGTAGAGATGCTATTTGAGCGGGATCAGATTTCAACTCATCGCCCTTTGCGGCAACTGCGATAGCCTCCTGCCATCTTTCTCTTAACTTCATTTCGAGCTTTACATCGTGCTTCGCAGCTATCGAACTAATGTGAGCGAATAGCACCTGTGGGTCTGCCGGGCTGGAGGCGGAATCCTCACGAGTCGAATCTTTCAATAGTGTGATCGTTAATTCGAAACTCCGCGATAGCAGCCGTTCGGCAAGTGATTGATCGCGGTCCCAAACGGTATCAGCCAAACGCGCCTGGAGAGATATTTCATCCGATGGCTCGAGGCTGCGAGCATCGTCTGAAAGCCGGCGTGCACGTTCGAGGATTTGAACAGTATCAAAGCGCAGAGTTGGGCTCGCTTTGGGCTGTCTGCTTTTGTCTGAGGCCTGACTTTGTTCCTGACCAAATGCTGCAAACGAGAATTGCAACGTAAGGATTGTCACGAGGCATCCGGCCCACTTGAAGAAATTGAGGAAATTCATTTGTCACCTTGCCACATTAGGCGAGGCGTGAGGTTATTCCTTTCGGTAGAGATAAGCAATAGACGAATTCAAAATAGAAAACCTCAGTTGGCGGTAAGTAAACACGTATCGACAAGTGAGGTCTTCGGAATCAAGGGGTGGGAGCGGCGCCACTGACGCGGTCGATTTGTTCAATGAGCTTGGCCGGGCTTTCGAACGCGTAATTCTCGGCCCAGACGTTTTTCGCTTCGTTGCCGATGAGCAGCAGCGGCGAGTGCGTCTTGATGCCGGAGGGGTCACCGGTCAGCACCGTGAGCAAACGATCAATTTCCGCCTTCTCTCCCGTGACCAACGTCCAGCCGTCTTTCGCCTTCAGCCGCGTGGCCCACGCCTTGAGTTTTTCGGGCGTGTCCGTGACCGGGTCGGTGCTTACAGAGATGAGGTACACGTCACGCCCTACGCGGTCGCCGAGGGCCGTCTGCAAACGCACGGTGCTCTCGCCGATTCTCGTGCAAAGGTACGTGCAGGTCGTGTAGACGAAGTTAATGACTACCACCTTGCCTTTGACGAGGTCGGTGTTGAAGTGCAACTTCTTTCCGTTCTGGTCCAGACAGTTAACGTCCGGGATGCGCGGCGACTGCTGCGCGCGGGGCGCCGTCGCGCCAAGAAATAAAACTACGAGCAGGAAAAGGGTCCGCTTAACATGAGTATCGAACATTTCCAATCCTCCATGAAAATTTGTGCCGGCCCGGTCGGCACACGCATCAGAGCGCGAGACGACCGGGCCGGAGCTTTATCACGTAACTAAGCGGAACCGGCTCACGGCTGGTTGAACCTGTTCCGGTACTCGCCTGAGACGAGGAACGACCGCTCGAGCCTCTTATAGTTGTTGTCCGAGTTGAGGTTGTTCTCCCAGAAGGACCAGCCACTCGCGTCGGGCTCGCGCCGCAGGTAAATGCGGTAGCAGTAGCGAATGAACTGGTGGTTGTTGTACTTCGTCGGCGAGCCCGGCGGATTGACGAGTCCGTCCGCGATCACGTCGGCCCGCGCGCGGAAGTCCGTCGATTCCCAGAACGCGTCCGACACGTCCCTGCGCTTGACGTCGCGGCAGCCGGCGTCGTTGATGCACTGCGTGATCTCGCGCGACCAGAACATCAGGCCGACGCGGTCAGTCGCATTGATCGGGTCGCGGTTGAGGAAGTCCTGGTAGTGCATGCGAACGAAGAAGCGCGCGTCGTCAATGGAGTTGCTCCCGGTGCTCTGGAAGCTGATCTTGACGATGCTTGCAACCGACGGCACGCCGTTCGAGTTGACGAGGAACAGCATGTAGTGGCCCGACGGCGTAATGTTCGCTCCACCGGGAAACTGCACTTCGAGGCCGCCCGGCTTCGCGCGGAAGACGAGCTCGGTGAGACGCTGGTTCTGGTTGAAGGCGTGCGTGACGGAGCCGAGACGTATCATCGTCACCTTCGAAATGCTGGCGGCGTCCGGCGTCGTGATGAAGAAGTTCGTGTTAAGAGCCACTTCAGACGGCGCCGCGGTGATCGTCGGCCGTGGTCCTTTGAAAAGATACGGCGGCGAGTAGATTTCATAGTTTGGTTGGTTGACTTCTCCCGGTCCCGGCGGAAAACCGCCGCCTGCTGAGAACACGCGGCCGTCCGGCAGCAGCAGCGCGGTCGAGTGATAGAGCCGCCTTACCTGCATGCTCGCCATTGTGGACCAGGTCTCGGTGTCGGGATTGTAAAGCTCCGCGGCGAAGACCGCGCCGGATGGCTCATCCGCGCCCGGGCTGCTCGTCCCGCCGGTAGCGAGGACTGTGCCATCGGGCAGAAGCGTGGCGTTCAACTGGCGGCGGCCGAAGGCCATGTCGCCGACCATGCGCCATTGCGGGGCTGGCGGGACGGAGGTAATCGTGTTGGAGATGACCGGCGCGACGTTGAGATTAATCATCTCGCACTCGCGGCGCGGCAGGGACGCCATCGTGGCGCCGCCCCCGCCGATGATTAGGACTTTGCCGTCGTCGTAGGTGACGGAGGTGCCGGCATCTCGGTTGCCGAAGATGGCGTTGGCGACGAAGGTCCACTGCCCCGTCCCGGACGTGCGCAGGTAGTCGGTTGTCTGACCCGGGCCGGAGTGGAATACCTGCCCGTTAGGGGCGAGGTGGAGCCACGGGTATAGGTTGCCATGCTGGTCCGGCGCTGAAGAGAGTGTGCGCCATGTGTTGTTCTGCTGCCACACCTGCGGCTGGTTGTTGAACGCCCCGAACTCGTCGGAGCCGGCATCGACGAGCATATCGCTGTTGCCGAGTGCGACGTTCGTCGGATACCACCGCCCGCGCCCCATCGAGGCGGCGGCTCCCCAGGCGCCCGTGTTCCAGTCGTAGAAGTTAGCGTCGGGCTCGCCTCTGCCGTCAGCGCCGAGGTGACCACCCGTCACGAGAAGGCGGCCGTCGTGGATGAAGGCGTGGCCACTACAGAACATGTTCGTCGTGCCGTTGAACGCTTCGCTGACGACGGAGTTGGTGGCCGGGTCCCAGACGTAGGATCGCGAAAAGCCGTTGACGTTATCGTTACCGTCGGCGGCTTGCTGGCGCGTGAAGAAGAGAACCTTCCCGTTCGGCAGCAGGTGTGTGTGGATGGCGACGATTGGGCCACTGCTGATGCTGTTGAGTGTCGTCACGGGCGACCACGCCCCGACAACTGAAGGGTCACTCTGCGGGCGCGGTGCCGGGACGGGACCGGCGGCTCTCGTCCTCAACGAAAGCTGCGGCGTCAACAGGGCGACGAGAAGAAGTAGTAGGGTAACGAAAAACAGATTGTGCGGGCGTAATAAGAAAGATCTTTTCATCCATGTCTCCTGGTGAAGGTAAGGCCGCCTGCGCGAACGGCCTATAGATTGCCATGAGCGTTATAGGTTTGCGTGAGCACTACGAGACCTATCAGCACAGAAACGCGCTTGAGTGTCGTTGTTCCATGGGCGTAGTACGACGCCGAGCGTCAAGAGCGGTGGCTACACTTGTTTATTCACAGCTCGCGAAAGTGGGGGAATACCTTCGTAGGGGAGAACTGCTTAGCGGAGTCAATCCATGCTTCAACTAGACGCGCAGATTTCGGTTTTATTCCTTCCGAACAAAAATATTTTTTAGTCTGGTGATTCCTGTTGCACGACGCGCGGAAGATGCCAATAATGGCAGTGCCTGAGACGACAAACTCCCCACCAAGCACGTTCAAGTAAGAATACTCTCCCCGAAAAACGATCACGCCTCGCACCCGACCGCGATTAGAAAAGGAGCAGTCTTATGACACTCACAAGCCGGAGAGTGAAGAACATTTTCGTCCTGTTTCTGCTTGCTTGTTTACCCACGATGGTTACGGCGCAAAACGATGAACAGGCGCGCCGCGTTATCGAGTTGGCCAAAGCGTTGAGCGTTGCACGTAAGCCGGAAGACAGTGCCGCGCTCATGAATGCGCAGCCTGAGTTAGTAACACCGGAACTCGTCAAGGCATTAAACAATCAAGCAAAAGAGCTCGTCGCGAACGGCAAGCAAGCGGAGGGTTTGGCGACCAGTGATCTGGCTTTCAATATTGCGAAGCGGCTCAACGATAAACGCGGCATGATCATGGCATTGCGTGTGAAAAGTGTAGCCGCTCGCATTCGAGGCGATTACAAGCAGGCACTGGAGTACCTGGACCAGTGTTTGAAACTGGCCGAAGAAGTGGGCGACAAAACGATCATCGGCGATGTGCTGAATGGTTTGGCAATCATTTATGGCTTGCAAAGCGACTATCCGAAAGCGTTGGCGTTATTTCAGAGGAACTTGCGAATCAAAGAGGAGCTCGGAAACAAGCCGGATATCGCTATTGTGTTACTCAATATCGGAAATGTTTATATCTACCAGGGCGATAAAGTGCGCGCGCTCGAGCATTATCAGCGCAGTTTGAAGTTGTCGCAGGAAGCAGGAGAGAAGGCCACCGCTGCCGCCACTATCAACAGCATCGGTAATCTCTATTCCTCACAAGGCAATTACGCGCAAGCTCTCGAATATTTTCAGCAGAGTCTCAAGATCAAGCAGGAGGTAGGTGAGAAACTCGGTGTAGCGCGTGCGTTGAATAACATCGGAGTTATTTACTCGGTCGAGGGTCAGTACACGCAAGCACTCGACTACTTACAGCAGAGCCTGAAACTACTCGAGGAACTCGGCGACAAGCTCGTCCTGGTTGAAGCCGTGCACTACATCGGCGGCGTCTACCTTCAGAAAGGAGACTACGCCGAAGGACTAGCTTACGAGCAGAAAGCAGCAAAGCAAGCGGAAGAATTAGGCAACAACCAACTGCTGAGTGAGATCCTCCTGGGCACCAGTGAGGCGTACCTGCGGCTGGGCCAATACGAGACCGCTCGCGAGCACGCCGAGCGCGCGGCGTCCCTCGCAGTTCAATCCGGCATTCCCGATCTCCTGTGGAACGCGAAGACGATAGCGGGTAAAGCTCACCTTGCACTCAATCAACCCGATCGCGCGCGCCAGGATTTTCTCGAATCTATCGCCACGATCGAAGAGCTGCGCGGCCAGGTTGCCGGTGATGAACGAGAACAGCAACGCTTCTTCGAAAATAAGATCGCGCCGTACCAGGCGATGGTCCAGCTATCGTTGGCCCAGCGGGATACGAGTGGAGCGCTGAGTTACGCGGAGCGAGCCAAAGGCCGCGTGCTGCTCGACGTCTTGAGTAATGGACGCGCCGACATCACCACAGCCATGACGAGTGATGAACTCAAACGCGACCGCGAGTTAAGCACCGCAATAGCAACACTCAATACCCAATTAGGTCGCTTGAAACCGCAAAGCAAAGCGCCTGACGCTCAAGTCGTGGACGTTCAGTCGCGGCTCGATAAGACGCGTCTCGAGTACGAAGCATTCCAGACGAGCCTCTATGCCGCACATCCGGAGCTCAAAGTGCATCGCGGCCAAACTCAACCGCTAACGATCGACGAAGCGGCGGCGTTGTTGCCTGATGATCAAACTGCGATTCTTGAATACGTCGTTACTGAAGATCAGTCGTACTTGTTCGTTTTGAGAAAAGCTACGGGCCTGACAGTTCACACACTGAATATTAAAAGCACAGAGCTGACAACGATGGCGGAGTCGTTCCTGCGCAGCGTAGCCGAGCGTGATCTGACGGTTAAGCAGCCGGCGCGCCGTCTTTACGATCTGCTGATCAAGCCGGCTGAGGGACAACTGCGAGGAGTGCACAAACTCCGCATCGTGCCGGACGGCACACTTTGGAACGTCCCATTCCAGGCATTACACCAGGGCCCGCGAGGTTATCTACTCGAACAGTACGCGGTGAGTTATGCGCCGTCGCTGAGTGTGCTTCGCGAAATGGAAAGAAGGGCCAACGCGCTCAGGAAGAGCGAGCATGCTGAATCGACACTGCTGGCCATGGGAAATCCTGCGTTGAACGGTCAGACGGAAAGCAGAGTTCGCGTCACTCGTCGCGATGAACCGTTGAGTCCGTTACCCGACGCGGAAAAAGAAGTCAACGCATTGGGCCGGCTGTACGGCCCCGGCAGCAGAGTGCTGATAGGCCAACAGGCGCAAGAGGCAACAATGAAGGCTGAGGCAAGCAAGTTTAAGATCCTGCACTTTGCCACGCATGCGATCCTCGATGACCGCAATCCTCTCTACTCGCACATCATACTTTCGCGCGCTGATAACGATCAGCACGAGGATGGTCTATTGGAATCGTGGGAGCTTATGAAACTCGATCTAAACGCCGAGCTCGCGGTGCTATCAGCGTGTGAAACAGCGCGCGGCCGTGTAGCCGCGGGCGAGGGCATAATCGGCATGTCGTGGGCACTGTTCGTTGCAGGATCTCCGGCGGCAGTCGTCAGTCAGTGGAAGGTTGATTCAGCGCGCAGCTCCGAGTTGATGATCGAGTTTCATCGCAACGTTTTGCAAAAGCGTGTGAGTAAATCGGAAGCACTGAGACAGGCGGCGTTGAAAGTGTTTCGCAGTTCTTACAATCATCCGGCTTACTGGGCCGGATTCATACTGATCGGTGACGACAACTAACGCATGGCGGTGACATTCTGAAGCAGCTTTTGGGCGATGTCGTTGCGTGGGTTATTTGAGATGAACTGTCGTAGCTGCTGCTCCGCGTCGTCGAGAAGACCTGCCTCGGCGTATAGCACGCCGAGAGTGAGATGTGAGTCGGGGTAGGCTCGCTCCGCTTTCAGTAATACTTCGGCTGTTGCGCGATCGAGCACTTTGAACTTCGCCTGCGGAGCGGGCAACACGGGCGACGTGATCTTTTCACCATCTTTCATCGCGGTTACTTGCCATGAATATATCCCGCCGGCTTTGAGGGGCTTGGAGATACGCCACTGCGTCGTGTTGAGCGTTGGGCTGGCTGCAACTTCGTTCAGCTCAGCATCCGTCACAATCACGTGATAACTCTGCGCACCGTCAAGCGCATGCCAGCGCAACGTTGGTTGTTCACTACGTACGACGAGGCCGAGCGGGCTCATCAAACGAAACGGCAATCCATTGCTCGATTCGCTAAGCAGTGTGCTCGATTGGCTTGCCAGTTGAACCAAGGCAGGCGATCCCTGGAGTTTGCCTGTTTGCAGCGCCGAGCGGATTCTTTGTTGAGTTGACGATGATAGCTGCTCGAGGCCCGCCAACTTCCCTTGCTTGTCTACAGTGATCTTCTGGTTACCGTCATTTAGAACCAGCGCGAACTGATTTGTTGGAACTTCCGGCGTGTGTTCATTAATGGCCGGTGAATTTTGCGGACTGCTCTGGTTTGTCGGAGTCCATACCTGTTTGTTGTTTTGGGCAGGCTTTGTTCGAAACAACCAGACGGCGAGCAAGATCACGATGGCCGCACAGGACACGACCGCAGCCACACGCCACGGTTGCCAGCGATTCACAAATGAACTTAAGAGGAATGTTCTGGCTGGTTTATATCGTTGCACTTCGCTGAGGCAGGTTGCGCAACTGCTGAGATGACTCTCCGCTATTTCGGAGTCGATCTCACCTAACTCGCCGCGCGCGTACGCCACCGCTTCCTGTGCCGATAAGTGATATGGCTTCTCGTCACCCACGTCGAGCAATGCCGTGTGCAGATCGTCAAGGTCGAGAGAGAGATCCTGAGGCTGATTGCATTTCGCCGCGCATTGCGGACAGCCGCCAACATGCCGGTGAACAGACAGGAAGGCGGCCGGCGCCAGTACGCGCCAGCGATAGTCTTCCAACTCCTGTTTTGTCGGATGCTCGGTCACTTCAGTACCTTCGTTCGCTTGAGCAGGCGTTCGCGCGCCGTCTTCCGCAAGTTGATCACTTGCTGACGCGTCGCGCCGAGATAATCGGCAAGATACAGATCATCGAGCGGCAATTGTGCCCAAAGCTGTTCGAACTCAGCGACTGGAATCTCCAGCGCCAGGGCAATCTGTTCAAACGTGGCGACGCCGGTCGCCGGCAGCAACGTAATAACATTAACGCCGTGCGGGTTCCTCAAATTTAATAAGAGCGCCACGCGTTGGCGGCGCGGCAACTGACAGATCTCACGCCAGAGGAGCTCCAACGACTGGCGCCGTTCGATGATTGTCGCTGGGTTGATGTCCGCGCGTGTTTGTTCGTCGAGCAGCGTGTGCGTGTTTGCGTCGACAGGTTCGGGCTGGTGATCTTCGATACCCAAAAATCCAGCGATAAGCTCGGTAAGTTGATCGAGTTCGAGCGGTGCGTGCGCGACGCTGAAGATCGTGGTGAGCAGGTCGTGGAGTGCAAGACGCTGTACATCCACGTTCCTCCACTCCACCTTCAAACGCTCTTGCAACTCGCTGACATGGGTACCGCCGCTACGGTCCATGTTCTGGCGGCCGGAAAAACCCGCGAGCCAGTTGCGTTCCGCATCTTCCCACAAAGCAAACTCGGCATAGCTGAGCAAATGGCGGCGAACTTTATCTTTCAAGCTCCGTCGCAGCGGGTAACGGTGTCGCAAGTATTCATCGCAGGTATTGCGCGTCACGGTTGCGACATAACCGCGCAGGTTCACGATCTGGTTTCGCGCCGGATCTTCCTTCAACGCTCGCAGGCGTTTGATCAGTCGTAGTTGAATGTCGTTATAGATTTCTTCGAGTTCGTGCCGGTTTTGATCGCTCTGCGGCCGGTATAAGCGCAGTTTGAATCCGAGTCCGCTGCGAATGGTCGGTTCAATTTGTTCGGCGTTGAGGCGTGCGAGCGCGGCTGCCTCCTCGGGCGCGTTACTCGCGTCGAGAAATGGGAGGAGAGTAGGGTCGATTTGTGGGCTTGTTAACAGCACACGTTAAACACATGATCAAGGGGGAGAAGCGGTAGACGTTCATCAACTGACTCGTCGGAGAGTGCGTCCTGAAAGGTATCCGTCTTCTTTTTGGGTGTCAATTCACGGCTAAACTCCCCAAAAAACCTAGTGAAATGCTGGATTTCTTGAAGACTTTGGGGCTTGAGTGTGGTATATGAATGTCCGATCTGTTTTACGATTCCAGTTTTCGTTGGAGGTGTTACACCAGACTATGGCGACCAAAGCCGCTACAAGCAAGAAGCGCATGACGCAATCGGAAGTAATCAACCACTTCTCTGAATCCACAGGAATGAAGCGAGCGCAAGTTAAGGAATTCTTCGAAGAAATGGCTAACCTCGCAGCGCGCGAAGTGAAATCGAACGGTGAGTTTGTTCTCCCAGGATTCGGAAAGCTCGTAAAATCCGAGCGAAAGGCCCGCGAAGGCCGTAATCCCGCGACCGGTGAAACGATTCAGATTCCCGCCAAGACCACATTGAAGTTTCGTGTCGGCAAAGGAATGAAAGATACTGTGCTACCAAAAAAGTGAACCTTCGGCACTATTATTTTTCAGCATCGGCGCCGCCCTTTTCACCTTCAGGAAACCGGGCGGCGCCTTTGTCATAGTCAGAACCCCCGCGACTAAGTATGTAAATAAAATTGCTGGACGAAGAGATGTTCGTTCAGTATAATCTCACGTTTCGCTGAACACCCCCTGCGGCAATGTAAACATGCCAATCTTTGTTTTTGGGGTTTTACCCTGAATCCAAGGCTTTGCCCTGTGGTGACGGCTGCATCCAAGGGGGTTGTTAGAGCATCTATGGTTTATACATTTTGAGACCGAAAGACCTTAATGGAGGAGTGAAGGCAATCGTGACTTTTGATACACACCTGCCGCTGAATGAGCGGATTATGAGAATCGATCACATTCAGGCGCGCCGTTTTTCGAAGCTTAACGGTGTTGCCCTGGAGATAGCTACGGAAGGTATCGTCAGACACCTCAAAGCGTGCGACCGAATGGACGTCAATCCGGAAACTTCGGCAGTGCGCGAGATCATCGACGATGCGCTGAACGGCCGTCGCGTGTTCGCTGAGACGAAAGAGCACACACGGGCTGCATAAGTTCTATCTCTCTTGTTCCACCAAAGAGATCGCCCTCGCGGGCGATCTCTTTTTGTTTCCACAGATGAACGCGGATGCGCAGATAGATCCGCGTTCATCTGCGTTAATTTGCGGCGGTTGACATAGGTCTTTGACGTGCTAACATGCCACTACTCTGAATGTGCCCCTGTAGCTCAGCGGATAGAGCATCTGCCTTGTTGGAGCCTTAATGGGGAATGCGGTCGGAACCCATTGAGTGGA
>Ga0126311_10001218_pt1 | contig 12354 bp, 15 predicted proteins | sample Plot61_FD_92539 | JGI IMG/M metagenome (GOLD analysis project Ga0126311, IMG submission 92539) | Serpentine soil microbial communities from UC McLaughlin Reserve, CA, USA - Plot61 | ecosystem: Environmental > Terrestrial > Soil > Grasslands | place: USA: UC McLaughlin Reserve, Lake County...
ATTGGGATTTGTTCGGCTGGATAGCTGAGGGGCTGGTAGTTCAGGGGTAGTAATGCTCGCTTCGCAAGCGAGAGGTCGCGGGTTCAAATCCCGCCCAGTCCATACTTTACTTTTGAGAGGTCGCGGTAGCGATTTTGAATTCAAATAATGCCAATTCATAACAAAAAGCGATGCTTTTTCCAACAAAGCAAGCGTTGTTTCTTAAGAAAAATATTAAGAAGATTTTCTTAGCAAGAAGCATAATGCGGTGAAATTCTTAACACTAGGAAATTTTTGTTAAGAATGAATTTTTATTTCTTAAGAAGAGGCATAGTGGTATAAAGAATTATATCAGTTTGGAAAACATAATGTTTATCATTATGGTTAACATATCAATTAACATGGATTTGGAGTATAAACAAGAGCTATCAATAAAACCAAGAGAATGGATAAGCGTTGGAGCAAGTATAAGGAGAAACGAGATAGATATATTCAACAAACAACTTGATAGTCTTAGATGCAAGACTCTCAAAGATTTGTGTAGTTTGTTAATAGCAGGAAAGCTTAGGTTAGTAACAGATGATGAGCAGGTGCAAATAATGAAAACTCAGACTCAGGCGAATGGTCTACTTACTGCGCAATTAGGTAATAAGTTCGATTTTTGGAAACAGATAGACAATGAAGATTTCCACAGCTGGTTACTCATAAGATATCATCCTCATTATGCAAAATCTTTGCATAGTTATTACGTAAGGTATGTCGACATTTTCTTTAATTCCAATCCTGATGTCGAACTTTTCAAATGCACGAATCACAAACGTTCATGGATTTTGCAGGCGATAAAGCGATTCGGTGATTACTATGTATACAAATATGGAAATAAGGACGTAAAGCATTTAATCTCCAGGATAATTGAGAGGTACGACCTTAACAAAGGTCTTGACCACAAAGATCGCATTTACCTAGTAAGCCCACAGTTTATTGAAGATAAAATAGCCAAAGTTATGAACATTTTCGGTGATATTGGATTCACCTGCAGAATTGGCCTATTTTCTGGTTTGCGAGAAGATGAAATAATCTACATTAGGTTAAGACCCATATGTGCTCAGTCATTTGGTTGTCAATGTGAAAAACTGCATGTAGCAAACTGCAGCAATGGTCTTTCAGTAATTGCTATAAACTGGTCACGGGGCAATAAAAAGGCTTTAGCTACAATTATTCCAACTGCCTTTTGGGAAAGATTAAGATCCATGCCAAAATTTGATCAATATGATATACAAGCTGCTCATAGAATTTTGAAGAGGGAGGCAGATATAGCATACATGGTATTAAGAAAAATCCATTACAACGTCTTAAGGTTTAAGAATGCTATAGAATTGGATGAAGCGGAAGTCCTAGCTGGCCGTTTCAAATCCATCAGTGCTAGACATTATGTGCTAAATGATCCAGATAAATTATCAAGCAGATATGTTTCGGCTTGGAGAAACTTTGGAGTAGATGTAACCATGACAAATTCCTAAGAAAATTGACATGCCGGGAATCTAAATATTCTTCATTTTTTCCATTGCTGCCATGCGACCATCAACAAAAGTCCAGATAGTATACAATGAATGGATATATAGATATAGATACCATAATATTTTCCAAAACATTGGATAAGAAAGAAATCTACGATATTTGGGAAAAGATTGCCAAAAATTATCAGTTCATACAAGGTGCACAAATATCAAATAGCTTTATTATACTAATGGCTTTGAGTGAATCAAAAGAACCATTAACTGCAACACAGATATCCGAGATGATTGCGGTTAACTCAAAAGGTAAGTTGTTCAAAGTTTCGGGGGCACTTAAGGATTCCTTAGAGAATAGGTTAAGACGAGCTGGATATGTAGCTGGTGTCGATCTACCACAAGAAGGAAAGAAAAAGCCTATAAAAAAAACTTTATATTCAATTACGCCAATGGGTCAAAAAATATTAAAAGGCTGGCTTGCCTTTCTTGTAGGCTTATGATAAACTTGCACTTGATTTAGAATTGCAAAAAAAAGGTAATTCAAAACAAATGGTTTCGGGTGCGAATCCCGACGGGCCCATTTTAATTTTCATTTACCTATTGCAATAGGTGATAGTTATTCGTTGTCAATTTGAAATCTTAATATACTTTCATACTGTGGCTATTAAGAACCTCGGCACATGGCTAAGTTAATCGAGATGGAAACAGAAAGTGGTAATAGTATTCTAATAGAAAGCTCAGTAAGTGAAGAAAAAGGACATATTGTAGAAGCTGGCGGGATTGATAAAATACGAGATAAGCTAGATGACCTACTCAAAGTGATAAATCCATTATCTGAAACTATTTTAAATTCACTAATGCATTTACCGAAGAGACCTGATTCAGTCACTGCCGAATTTGGATTAAGTTTTACTGTTGAAGGTAGTGAGCCCAATTTTTTGCAGTAAAGCTGGTTTTGACTACATATACCATATGCATTACTGAAATTGCTGTCAGTATCAGATTATTATTATTGATTCCTATGTTGAAATCTGCAGTTCAATGACTGGTACTAACGTGCTGGCTTAGATCACCTTCTGTATCAAATGCTGTACGACATAGCTCACAGAGATATACACGAAGTTCTTCAGGGGTAGTATTCTTTGTTGTGTATACAGGTCTTGAATATTTTGGCATAATTATCTCAACTTCCGGATAGACAGTCGTGTAGCCAGGAAAGTCCTTTATGTAATAGCGTGATGGGTCAGGGTGCACATCTCTCTCATAATTTTTTTGATGTACTCTTCTGGCACCTTTAACCACAGAGCATGACCATCCCAGCCTTCAACCTTTCCTATAGGAATATAATAATAATGAACATTAACGATTCCTCTTTTAACTACAATAAAGTCGCGACTGACTGCGTCAACGTCTCCAATATCAACATCATCGCTTGTGTGCACGGATTCATCGATAAGGTCTATCCAACTCTTCTTTTCCTTATTTTTTTGAGGTTTATCAGATAAGACCATTTGATATTAAATAAATACGCGCAATATCATATTTAGTGACTTAATCCTCATGTGTATGCTCCAAGACTCACATTGGGTGAGTGAGTGCCCTGCTATGCTCCAGCTCTAGATAGGCTATATAGGACAAGGATTTCGTTCTCATTACCTCTTTTTGGATGTATATATACACACGCAACAAATTTAGAAGCAAGTCATACATACCAATTGCTGACAGTGGATAAGGAAAATACTGCTAAAAGATCAGAAGGGAAAATCAAAGTCGATAAAAATGAAGTCAAAGTCAAGACTCCTCCGCCAAGTAAAGTAAGACCCGAATACACCTGTATGGATTGCAATATGTCATTTCCAAGCGAATTGGATTTGATAGAACACAAAAAGATTGACCATAACAAAAAGGGCAATATTGCTGAATGATATATTTTATTATTGTCAGATGGTCTAATGGTATTATGGCATCATAAATCTATATCTTACATCATTGCTATACTATACTTATGTCTAGAGAAGATAAATCGAAGATTGTAGAACAGGGAGATATATTCTTCTTCTATAGACCAAAGGTTGGAACAGAGGAGGTAAGCAACATTGGAGACATCCAACGCTTTTACATGGTTACTGTGCCTGAAACAAAAGATAGAAAATATAGGCTATTTGTATTGGGTAGAAAACAACTACCCGAAATAGTTGGAGGCAAATCGACTTCGGAAGAAAGAAACTGGGCCCTTAACACTCTTACCACAAATAATCCAGATGATATACGCAAGGAGCTTACTGCAGCTGAATATGAAACAGAGACAAGAGGCAAGAGAAGAATGGCAGCAGCTACGCCTGCAGGAGAAGGCAAATACTCCATTGTAAAGCATGACAACCACACAGAGCTTGCATATGTCCTAGAACTACCAGAACAACCAGGGCCGACACAGAAAGAATTTGAAATAAATAAAGAAGCCAGTTACATAGTATCAGTCAAGAATCCTGATATACAGATCCCTGGATTCAAAGCTTTTGAGAAAAGAAAACCGCAATACCCTGAACGTATCAAGAAGGAATTTGGAGATAGGCGATGGATAAATGTCGAAGACCCAGAGCTGCTAAATTACGAAAATACTCAAATGCTGTTAATAGGTGCAAGAAAAAAAGATGTCCAAGAGGAGCTTGGCATTGACCTAAATGAAGAAAAGGAAACAGCAAATACCGCAGGGATATTCAAAGAATTAACGATTAGAAAAGATCAAGCACCTCTAAAATCCCTCATGAAAGGCGAGTTTCCAAGCAAGGCAGAGCAGCCAATGGCTGCAGAAGTCAAACATCTATCAAAAGAAGAAGCACTGGGTCGGGGAGGCAGGATCGGTGGGCAGGTAGCTGCTGCAAGAGCGCCTTCAGCGGCGGCAATAGCAAAGCTACTTTCCGGCATTGATTTTCCAAAGAAAAAGAACGAGCTTATAGAATATGCAAAAACTAACAAGTCAAAAGTCGAGGCTGCTGAAGAAGTAATCCAAGTAATCAGAGAGCTTGCAGATAAAACCTACAACAATATGGTAGATGTAGAAAAGGCTGTTGCAGAGGTAAGATAGGCAGTGGTGGTGCAATTCTCATGTAACATATGTGGCGAGGGCTTTGATCAAAAATCACGTTTTGAGAGGCATATGGCCACTTCACACCCTAAAAGGGCACCATCGGCAGCAGATATCGAAAAGGCATTGTCTGCAATACAATATCCGAGAACAAAGGAGGAGCTTATCAACTATGCGTCTCAGCGACCGTCTGGCAAAGATCTTATGGACATGGTCAATTCCCTTCCAAGCCGCATTTATAGAGATTCAGCAGAAGTTGCCATAGCCCTAGGTGAGGTCAAGCAGAAGCAAGGAATTAGGAGTGCAGAAGAGGTCGCCAAGACAGAAGCCCCAGGTGCAAAGGGCGGAAGGGCGGCCGCAGCTACATCATCAGTTTCAGCCGCGACAGTTGCCAAGGTTCTTTCAGGAGTAGACTTTCCAAAGAATAAAGGTAAACTTAAAGATCATGCGCAAAATAACATGACAGACATGGAAGTTGCAGATCCTCAACGCATCCTAAGTGTAATAGACAGTCTTCCTGACCGAAAATACCAAAACATGGCAGATGTAGAAGAGTCCCTAGGTCAAATACTATAAGAACTGCGCCTCTATTTTTATTACCTTTATCTTCTTGTTGTAATTTTTGAAAGAAGCTTGCTGACTGCTATAGTTGACAGGCCTGCTGCAATGGTCTAAAAAGAAAATTGCGATAGCCTGGCTACTTCATGGGCCAACTGGCCTCTGGCCTCCAATGTTTCAACCGATGAATTCGCTATGCTATATCAAGCTTAAAAGAATGTTTGATACCAATAAATCAAATGTCTGCTAAACAGCAATTATCAAAAATATGGCAGCGGAACCTACCTCGGTAGGTATTGGTATAGCAGTGGCAGGAGCTATAGCATTTGGCATATGGTATTTTACAAAATCTAGGAGAAAACAAAGAGGAAAAAGAGATGCAACTGTAACATAATGCAATCTAATTTATCATTACCCTTATCATTATCTTTAATATTCAATAGCAAACACTCGTCATAGGTCACCTGTTGGAGCGACCTATACAACCGGCAAATCGAGGCGCTATCTCCAATAATAAAAAACGTGGCAAATCACCCCGCTGCTACCATGTCCGCTGCGCCAAAAGAATAAACTTGTTTTAATAATGTATTGGCCTAAGATATAGATTCTTTACTTGCACATCGTTTTTACGGTTCTTCTATTTTGAATTGATGGAAGCGATAGGATTTGACCTTTGAGAACTATAGATACCATATTACCTGGAAGAATTTCTTTCCGAATTTAAGAATAATGCAATACAAGACCCCCGCAGAAGGAAAGATATTGTTGGAATTGGTAAATGCTTAACAACCAAAGTCCTACAAGGGCAGATACTTTAAATGGACAGCGCAAAGATTATAGATGATTATGGCAATGTCAGCTTAGCAACATGTCATGTAACTGTAAATAAGAATAGTGTGATTATAACTTCTAACATGGGTCAACAAGGAGAAAACTCTTACTCGGAACCTGAACGACGCGCACAAGAGAGACATCACTTTATTGAAACATTAAAGGCACCCATCATCCAATTGGGAAGAGATATGGGATATGAGGTTATAGAGAATCACGACCTCGGCGCTGGGCCAGTCCACATAACATGGGTTTTCAAACCTGGCTCTGAATCTCTCCCAGACATGCGGCTTGGTTTCATATGCCTTACAGAGTTTTCCAACTCGTCGATAAATGAAGGGATAGCAAGAGCCATGCTGAACCTAATCGATAAGCTAGTCTTTGTAGTACCAACTGAAACCATGACTAAAGAGGTTAAAGATGCAATAGAGTCAATGCCTGATACAAGCATATTGCAACTGCGGAAGTACGTCACAGTACTTACGCCTTCAACTCTTGTATCAAAAAGCGGTATACAAGGCTCACGCGAGCGTAGAAGCGCACAGACAGGGGAGGTTGTATAGAGAAGAAATGACGCATCATCTAAATAAATTAGTTCAATCAGGACAAGAAAAGGGCTTCAAGGTAGAGCAAAATGTCGACTATGGTGCAGGTCCAATCGATGTTGTCTGGAACATAAATCTGCATTCAGCCCTCCCAAATATCAAATGCGGATTTGTAACGCTGGGGGCAGAAGAGGAGGAAGGCAGCCAAGATACAGAAGACAACCAGCTATCGCTAAGAAAGATAGAAGATGCTGCTTTTCGGGGGATAAGAAGCGGCCTTGATAGGGTGTATCTCGTTACAGAAAATGAAGACATGGCAAAGTCTGTCAGTGGCAAGATAGAATGGCTGGCATCTCATGGAAGTCTGATTAGGCTTGACGCCATTTCATTGGGATTATATCCTGACCAGCGAGAGTCAAGTGTTATAATACCAAGCCAGCAGCGAGTCCCAGAAGGTGAAAAGATAAGGAAAGAGACAGAAAGAGAGCGAGAAGAGAAGTTTGATAAATACAATAGGCCTCAAGGAGAAAGAAGAGATAAAGAAAACGTAGAAGAGAGGGTGGAAAGAGAAGTAAAGTTTGATGAGAATAGCAGACCGAAAGGTCAAAAGAAAGTATTGGACGATTAGCTAGCGCAAGGCGGCTCTCTTTCTATCTTTAACTATTTTTAAAAATAGAAATGATGTTCTGCCACTATTTTGAATACAATGGACAATTTTTGGTTACTGCATTATTTACTGATGCATCTGCATGATATGCCGTAACCGTTATTGGCGACGTTCAGATATGATCAAAAAAGAAAAGAAAGCGTAAGAGAACCTGTTTCTTTATCTATACTACTGTTCCCTTCGCTTCTCCTTTAGACGCACCAGTTCCACCGCTAACAGTCACAGGCTCAGTTGGGTCGGGTTTGCCAATTGGTTCTGGTGATTCCTCAATGTTACTCTTTGAGGCTTTCTTTGAGTCTGTTGTTCTTTCTTCTGGATTTCCACTCATAATGTGAATATGGACACAAAGAGATAAGAAGGGTGAGACTTCAATAATGTTGAAGAATCAAGAAAGGTTGTATACTTTACTCAGAATAAGTCTTGCCGAACTCAACCCTTATTCATTTCAGGTCATTAGTGGTCAACTCTATACAATCTGAGCCTATTATAGATAATATATCTGAAAAGTGGTAATTCTAATTCCTCAGATATTCTTAAGGCTCATTAATTATGCTGTTTCTTCCTTTCCCTTCTCTTCTGTTCTTGCTTGTATTCTCTCTTTGACGGATGGATCGCGAGTATTTTCTTTTGATTCTACTTGGCTTTTAGTTATTGTTGCGTGCTGCTGCCTGCTGTGACGTCCAAGCTCATCCCTAGTCTCAAACGACATGCCACATTCAGGACAGTTAATACCACCGGTTGACTCTGACATTGGTTATCTTATACGTCATCATGATATTTAGAGAATTTAGGCAAAGTCTTCAGAGGGTGCAGACAGCGAGTTTTCTTATAAGCCTCAAAAGAAATTCATATCATCGCATAGAGTTCTATGTGCAAGACTGAATTCGCAATATCAGTACATAATCTTCTATTACCATTTTTCATGCAACTGTTAACATACGGCTTGTTCATACAATCTATCCACTTCCTACAATTAGAAGAATAACATATTCTCAAATTTTTATATCCTATGAAGAAGAATAAAGAAAATGGACACAACTGTCGAGGATAGGAACACGATCTCCTTGGACAGCATATGTAGCTGCAAGGTGTGCAACCATAGTTTGGCAAAGGACTGTGTAAATCTTGGTTGCAGTTGCTGCAGTAGGAGCAACCATTTGATGGTTATGGATGGAATGGAAGGCTTTCTACCATCAGGAGAAAAGAATCAGTCACAGAAATGGGGGTAAAAAAATGCCATATGGCAATGAGAAACCTGTTCAAATTCCCATTGGTTCAATGTCACTTTCAGGCGACTTGAATATCCCAGCTAGTGCAAAAGGAGTAGTATTATTTGCACATGGAAGTGGAAGCGGACGCCATAGTCCAAGGAATAGATATGTTGCTAAAGTATTGCAGGAAGCCAGCCTTGGTACTTTACTTTTTGATCTGCTCACAGAAGACGAGGAAATAATAGATGAACAAACCCGCCATCTTAGATTTGATATTGAATTGCTTGCTGACAGGCTTATACGAGCAACAGACTGGTTGCTTCAACAGCGGTTTGATGCTCCTAATACTGATGACATTCCGAGTATTGGTTATTTTGGAGCCAGTACCGGTGCTGCAGCAGCATTAATTGCCACAGCAAAAAGGGTAGATGTTGTTAAGGCGGTTGTGTCACGTGGTGGCCGTCCTGATCTAGCAGGAGATGAGTATCTGAATCATGTTAGAGCACCTACTCTTCTTCTAGTTGGAGGAAATGATGAGCCGGTAATAGGATTGAACCAAGAAGCATACGATAAACTGAAACTGCTCAAAGAAGAAGATGAAAAAAGGCTTACAATAGTCCCGGGAGCAACCCATCTGTTTGAAGAACCAGGCAAGCTTGAGCAGGTAGCGCAGCTGGCAGGTGGATGGTTTGCATGTTTTCTTAAATACCAAACCAGAAGAAGAAGAGCAGAGAAATCTTCAGCTGCTAAATGAGGTGGAAAAAGATTGAAAAAAAATGTGATTCACAAGCTTGAAAATTTCGATAAAAAAGACCCTGATCCGCTTCTGGAGCTCATTGGCGATGCCAAATACGTGTTGCTAGGAGAAGCATCGCATGGGACATCCGAGTTCTATATGTGGCGAGCAGAAATCACAAAACGGCTTGTCACTGAAAAAGGCTTTTCATTTATCGCAGTAGAAGGGGATTGGCCAGACTGTTATAGAGTCAACCGCTATGCAAAGGGCATGGAAAATTCAGGTTCATCTGCTTATGAAGTTTTGCATGCATTTAGCCGATGGCCTACTTGGATGTGGGCAAACAGGGAAATAGTTGATCTTATTGAATGGCTCAGATCCCATAATAAAGGAGTTGAAAATCCAGGTAAGAAAGTAGGATTCTACGGTCTGGATGTCTACAGCCTGTGGGAATCGCTAGATGTCATCATGCAGTATTTGCATAAGAATTATCCAGGGGCTATGAAAAGCGCAATCAAAGCATATAGATGCTTTGAGCCATATGGCAGAGATGTTGAAGAGTACGCTAAAGCGACTGCGTTCATTCCAGAGTCTTGTGAAGACGAGGTGGCTACTATGCTCATAGAACTAAGGGGTAAAGCAGGTCGTGAAGATGATGACAATGACGGACGGTTCAAAGCTGACGGACGGGAGGCTCATTTCAACGCAGAACAAAATGCTGTTGTGGCAAGAAATGCAGAGCTGTACTACAGGACGATGATGCATGGCGGTGCGGCATCTTGGAATGTTCGCGATCATCATATGGTGAATACACTTGAGCGCTTGATGAAATTCCATGGCAGTGATGCAAAATCAATTGTCTGGGCTCATAATACTCACATTGGCGATGCAAGAGCCACTGACATGCGACAAGCCAAAATGGTAAACTTGGGACAGCTAGCTAGGGAACAAGCAGGCCACGATAACGTTGTACTCGTCGGACTTGGTACGTATAAGGGAAGTGTCATAGCATCCAAAGAATGGGGCAAGCCTATGGAAAGAATGTCCGTTCCGGCTGCAATCGATGGAAGCTGGGATAGCTTCCTTCACCATCTTGATAATAATAACGTGGGACAGAATAAACTACTTACATTTGCAGATATTGATAAGATCGAAGCTAGTAGCTCTTTCCTTGAACCAAAAGGTCAGAGAGCAATTGGAGTGGTCTATAACCCTTCTTATGAAAAGTACGGAAATTATGTAGAAACAATTCTACCAATCAGATATGATGCATTTCTGTTTATTGATGAAACACGTGCACTACATCCACTTCATATGCCAGTATCTCCAGATGAAGAGCTGCCAGAGACATTTCCTACAGGGTTATAAAGAGTCAAAAAAATGTTCTAGCTAAATACGAAAGAATACTACACTAATAAATGTCTTCACCAGATGAAATCTGCGAACACATATACTGAAAGTGGCAGCTCTATAAGATTTGTAGCAACCGTAAATTAGATGGACCGCCAGGTGACACTGTATACCGCCCAGGCGTGAAGCTGATACTGACAAAAGAATAGACAGCTACATGACAAAAAATAGTGCTGAGGGTTTTGAATCAAACTTGAGCGATATGATTACACTTTCATATTTTACAATAAGCTATAAAGAGTGATGCCCCTAAAGCACCAGACTTTTGCTATCCTCATGGCGTCATTTGACACGTCTGCCAGCCACGGTGACATCATTATGAACAAGATACCGCCAGAGCTACAAAAATAGATAGGAAATATGCTTAGTCAAGCATAGTTTGCAATAATCTCAAATCCAGAAACTTATGGATGCCTCTTAATATTATATGGAGTGCACCTATAGCACTGTTGGCAAAGAGCAGAAGGTCAAAATCTGTCAGCAATAAATCAATTAAGCAGTCAAAAAAGAGTGCCAGGGGCTTAGTTGGTAAGAAAGGTCAGGATAGAAGAGCGCCAGCAGGTAGTAGACGTCTAGGTGGTGGCGGGCCAAACCCTCATCCGCCTGAGAAAACTACGACGCCCACAGCAACACCAGAACCGCAGCCAGCTCCAGGCTCGCCAGAAGAAAGGAATTTGAGAGAAATTGGCAGCACATTCAAGCCTGACGAATTAGAACTTTAAGATAAATCCTGACCTGATGTAATTACCTGAGCGGTTTTTCTTTCTATCAAAATGTGTCGCGTATGCCACTTTGAGGTATTCTACATTTCAGGGGATGAACCATTGTATTGGTTGATCTTATGAACCTTTGACTTCATATACAGTTTCGCGTCTGCTTCACCTTAATACTATTACAAAATTACTTACTATGCTTATAGTCCTGTATCTGCTTGTCCCAACGCTGATTGCTTCCTGTATCTGCTCCTTTTCTTCCTTAACTTCAGCGACTTTAACAGGCTCTGCAGGATCGGGCTTGTCAATCGGAGGTTCAGGTCTTTCTTGAAGATTACTTTACTTTTTAAAGATTCTTATCCTTGGACCTTTTCTTAAGTTCCTTGCTCATATATAAGATAACCAGCTAGCTGATGCCTAATGTCTTCCTAGAGTTTTAATATTCTTGCACCCTAATAATGTTCATGCCATCATCATCCAGAAGGGGCGGCAAGAGCAAGGAGCGATGGGTGAGAAAGGTCACTACCGAGTCAACCTTTCCTGAGAAAGGCATATTCACAAAAGATGCAGAGACAATTGCACGACATATGGCTTCAAAGAAGGTGAGCCCTAAAGGGATAGGTTCGGGCATACGGATGATACAATATTTCATTAACCGCGGTGGCAAGGACTTACCTGCTTCGCGCAAACATGAATTAGAGAAAGCAAAAAGGATACTACAGCAGTCCCAAAAGGAAAGGTCTGCAAACAAATAGTTTGCTTTTAGCCTTTTGATGTGTTCTATACTATAAGTCGTCAGTAGCTGCTACTTGTTATTATTTTTCTTCTTCAACTTTTGGCCTTTGGGTCTGTTGTATTTCTCTAACTTGCAATGAAGATATCATGGATTACAGAAGATTAACTATTGATGATAAGTCTTTTACAATAGCTCCAGATATGATTCCGCTAGTTGCAAGTGTGCTCTTGACTCTTCCTCTGCTTGCTCAATTTTTTTTCTATCATTAGAATTATTATTTTTATCCAAATTCCTTGCGAGAAATGATGAAACTTTTAACCTGACGCATGCTTTGTAACACATCAAAAAATTTATGATACTATCTATACCAGG